>Ga0075370_10001106_pt1 | contig 11279 bp, 9 predicted proteins | sample EndMethybrTD3035_FD_71398 | JGI IMG/M metagenome (GOLD analysis project Ga0075370, IMG submission 71398) | Populus endosphere microbial communities from Tennessee, USA - Endosphere MetaG P. TD hybrid TD303-5 | ecosystem: Host-associated > Plants > Roots > Endosphere | place: USA: Tennessee... | reverse complement strand
CGACGCGCCGGCGATGTGCGGCGTCAAGGTCACGTTGGGCAGGCGCAGCAGGCTGCGGTCGGCCTGCGGGGGTTCGATGTCGAAGGTCTCGAGCGCGGCGCCGCGCAGGTGGCCGCTCGTCAGCGCGGCTTCCAGCGCGGCGTAGTCGACCATCGGCCCGCGCGCCGTGTTGATGAAGTGGGCGCCGCGCTTCATGCGCGCGAAGGCCTTCGCCCCGATGAAGCCGGTGGTCTCGGGCGTCACGCGCGCGTGCAGGCTGACGACATCGCACTCGGCGAGCAGCGCAGCCAGGTCGACCTGGCGCACACCGTCGCGCGCGTCCTCCTCGCGCAAGGTGACGTACGGATCGGTGACGAGGATGCGGCAGCCGAAGGGCTTGAGCAGCCGCACGACCCGCGTGCCGATCTCGCCGTAGCCGATCAGCCCGACGCTGAGGTTGCACAGCTCCTCGCCGGTGGTATCGGCGCGGTACAGGTCGCCGCGCCAGATGCCGCGCGCGAGGTCGCGGTGGCCGAGCGTGATCAGGCGCGTCTGCGCGAGGATCATGCCGATCGTGAACTCGGCCACCGCGCTGGCGTTGCGCCCCGGCGCGTTGACGACCGGCACGCCGCGCGCACGCGCCGCCGCCATGTCGATGTTGACCGGGCCGCCGCGCGACACCGCGATCAGCGCGAGCCCCGGGCACTGCTCGAGCACGCCGGCAGTCACCGGCGCGAGGTGGTTCACGAGCACTTGGGCGTCGCCGATGAACGCGGCGATGGCATCGGGCTCGCCGAGAAACTCCTTCAGCCCCGCCGTCGGCGTGCCGGCATGGCCGTTGACGAAAGCCGTGTCGGGCCACTCGAGTTCGAGGTGGCGGCAGTCGAGCTCGCGCGCGGCCAGCGCCGGCACGGCGCGCAGGGCCTGCTCGAAGAAGACCGGACGCATGAAGCGGTCGCCGGCGATGGCGATGCGCACCGGGCCGTCAGGCAGGCGTGCTGCGGGCATGGTGGAGCGACCTCCAGTGGGCGAACTGGCCGAGGTAGCCGTCGCGGTAGGCCTTGAAGAGCGCGTCGTAGCGAGCGCGCTGCGGGCCGGGCGGCGTGGCTTCAGTGTCAAGAAACGCGTCGACCCAAAGCGGCGTGGCCTCGGTCGCGTCGCGGTAGCGGCCGATCGCCACCGCCGCGACGATCGCCGCGCCGGCCGCTCCCGACTCGCCGCGACGCGACACACGCACCGGGCACCCCATCACATCGGCAAGGACTTGGCGCAGCAACATGCTCTTGGCCGCGCCGCCGGTGAGCCGCAGCTCCTCGGGCAGGTGGCCGAGCGCGGTGTAGCAATCGCGGGTCGCGAAGGCGATGCCCTCCCACACGGCGCGAGCCATCGCCGCGAGATCGGTGCCGCTGGACAAGCCGGTGAACTGGGCGCGTGCGAGCGGCTCGGTGAACGGGCCGCGCTCGCCGTTGTCGGCGATGAAGGGGTGGAACATCGCGGCACCCGGCTCGGCCTGCGCGGCGCGCGCCTCGAGCCGGGCGAGCAGCGTGGCGCGGTCGGCGGGTTCGCCGCCGGCCAGCCGCGCCGCCTCGGCGACGCGGTCGCACAGCCAGTCGAGGTTCAGCGTCGCGGCCATGTGCGACATGCACCCCTGGAACGTGCCGGGCACAGGGAAGGCCCACAGGTAGCCGTGCGGACCCGTTTCGGGCGCTTGCGCCAAGTCGGTGTACAGCCGCCCATGCATGCCCGTGCTGCCAAGGATCGAGCAGCCGACCGTGCGGCCCGGCGCGTAGAGACCGGCGCCGAGCGCGGTGCTCGGCACGTCCATCGGCGCGAGCACCACCGGCAGCCCTTCCGGCAGCCCGGTGGCCGCGGCGGCAGCCGCGGTGAGCGGTGCATGCTCGCGCCGCCCATCGATCACCGGTGGCAGCAAGCGCTCGAGCTCGGGGATGCCCAGCAATTCGAGCACGCGCCGGTCGTAGGCCATCGTGCGCAGGTTGCCGAAGGTGAACAGGCCTTCGGCCAGGTCGGTGCCATGCCGGCCGGTGCAGCACAGGTAGAGCCAGTCCTTGCAATGCAGCACGCGGTGCGCGCGCGCCAGCCGCTGCGGCTCGTGGCGCTGCAGCCAGGCGAGCTGCGCGTGCTGCTGCGAGGTGTTCATGCCGGTGCCGGTGATCGCCGCCACCTGGGCGCCGACACCGGCGTCGCGCCACGCGCGCACGAGCTCGCCGCTGCGGCCGTCGAGCCACAGGATGGCCGGGCCGACCGGCTGGCCAGCGCGATCGACCAGCCACGTGCCGTCGCCCTGGCCCGTCAGTGCGAGGGCCGCGGCACGCGCGTGCAGCCGCGGCACGCGCGCGCCGAGGTCGCGCAGCGCGGCGGCGAGCGAGTCCCAGGTGAATGCCATGTCCTGCTCGGCCTGGCCGCCGGGCCCGTGCTCGACCTGGTTGGGTCTCGACGCGCACGCGAGCTCATCACCGCCGGGCGAGAAGGCCACCGCCTTCATCACCGAGGTGCCGGCGTCGATGCCGATGATCACGTCGCGCTCCACTCAGCCTCCGGTGCCGTGAAACAGCGCGAGGCCGCTGGCGGCGTTGAACACGTGCACCGCTTCGAGCGGCACATGCACGGCGATGCGCGCGTCGCGCGGCGCGTCGATGTCGCGGTCGGTGACAACGATCACGAAGGCGTCGCCGAGCGCGAGACCGAGATGCGACTGGTCGCCGAGCCAGTGGTTCGAGACCACCGTCGCCTGCACGCCCTGCGTCAGCGATCCGGCCGACGCGTCGCCGACGCGGATGCGGTGCGGCCTCAGGCCCAGCTTGAGCTTCTGCGCTGCCGCGAATCCGGCCCAGCGCGCCGAGGCCGGCAGCGCGAGCGAGAACAGGTCGTCTGCGTCGGTACCGGACACGCGCAGGCGCGGCGCGCCGTCGCCGATGTCGAGGGTCGCGTCGAATATGTTCATCGGCGGCTCGCCGATGAAGCCGGCGACGAACAGGTTGGCCGGGCGCTCCTTCAGGTCATCCGGCGACCCGAACTGCTGCAGCACGCCGTCGGACATCACCGCGATGCGGTCGGCCAGTGCAACCGCCTCGGTCTGATCGTGCGTGACGAACACCGAAGTCATGCTTCGTTCGATCAGGTGCTCCTTGATGCGCGCGCGCAGCTTGGCGCGCAGCTGCGGCTCGAGCTGCGACATCGGTTCGTCGAGCAGGTAGAGATCGGCATCGCGCACCAGCGCGCGCGCCAGGCTCACCCGCTGCTGCTGGCCGCCCGACAGCAGCGGCGGATACAGATCCATCAGGTTCTCGATGTCGAGCAGCTGCCCGATGCGCGCGACGCGCTTGCGCGTCTCGTCCCTGGGCACCTTGTGGCGCAGCAGGCCGAAGGCGACGTTCTCGCCGACGGTCAGCGGCGGGTACAGCGCGTAGCCCTCGAACGCCATCGCGACGTTGCGCTCGGCCGCCTTCAGGCCATTGATGACCCGCTCGCCGATGCGGATCGTGCCCGTGGTGATGTCCTCGAAGCCGGCGATCATGCGCAGGGTCGAGGTCTTGCCGCAGCCCGACGAGCCGAGCAGGCCGACGATCTCGCCGTCGCGGATCGCGAGGTTGACGTCGTTGACCGCGAGCGGTTCGCTGATGCCGCGCTTGCCGGCGGCATAACGCTTGCTGACATGATCGAGGGTGAGGGAAGCCATTTGACGCTCCGAAATGGTTCCGCTCAGGCGGCGAGCCGTGCGCCGCTCTGGCGGTCGAACATCAGCGTGTGGCGCCAGTCGATCTCGGCCCACACGCGTTGCTGGCCGCGCGCGCCGCGCAGCACGTGGTCGTCGGGCGTGCTGGCCAGCAGCTCGGTGCCGTCGGCACAGCGCAGCAGCATCACGTTGCGCACGTTGAACGGCATCACGGCCTCCAGCTGCAGGGCGATGGCGCCGGGCCGCGCTTCGGTGTAGAGAGCGATGTCCTCGGCGCGGATGCCCATCAGGCACTCGCGGCCGGCCACGCCCCAGACCGTGTCGGGCAGCGCGATGTCGTGGCCGGCGAGGTCGGTGCGCAGCGCGCCGTCGCGCGGCTGCGGCCGGGCTGGCACGAGGTTGATCGGCGGGTCGCCGAACAGGTTCGCGACGCGCGTGTCGACCGGTTCGCGATAGACACGCGCCGGCACGTCGATCTGCCGGAAGCAGCCATCGAGCAGCACGCCGACGCGGTCGCCGAGCGCCATCGCCTCCTTGTAGTCCTGCGTCACGTAGATCACGGTCGTGCCGAAGCGCCGGAACACCCGCGGCAGCTCGAGCCGCATCTCGTAGCGCACCTTGGCATCGACGTTGCGCAGCGGGTCGTCGAGCAGCAGCACGGCGGGCGCGTGCACGAGGCTGCGGGCGAGCGAGGTGCGCTGCTTCTGACCGTTCGAGAGCTGGCGCGGCAGGTGCTCGAGCACGGCGTCGATGCGCAGCAGCTGGGCGACCTCATGGACCTTGGCGGCGATCGTCTGCGCGTCGATGCCGCGGGCGCGCAGCGGGCTCGCGATGTTCTCGAATGCGCTCAGGTGCGGGTAGAGCGCGAAGTTCTGGAACGCCATCGCCACGCCGCGCGACTGCGGCCCGTGCCCGGCCACCGATTCGCCGCCGATCAGCACGTCGCCGCCGTCGGACTCGAGGATGCCCGCGATCAAGCGCAGCAGCGTCGTCTTGCCGCAGCCCGACGGACCGAACACGACCAGGCATTCGCCGCTCCTGATCTCGAGCGAGACGCTCCGAAGGATCGGGTTCTCGCCGAAGCGCTTGGAGAGTTGCGCGAGTTTCAGCGTGCTCATCGCATCAGCCCTTCACCGCGCCGAGGCTCAGGCCTTCGACGAGGTAGCGTTGCGCGTAGAGCGCGAGCGTCAGCGTCGGCACGACCGAGAGCACCAGCGCCGCGGCGATCACGCCGTACTGGATGCCCGAGGCGGTGACGAACGCGAGCGCGCCGACCGTGACCGGCTGCACCGCGCTGGAGCCGAGGATCAGCGCGAACACGAAGTTGTTCCACGCGAAGATGAAGGCGAGCAGGCCCGCCGCGGCGATGCCGGGGCGCGCGAGCGGGATCGCGATCTTCAGGAAAGTCTTCAGCCACGAATGGCCGTCGAGCCGGTAGGCGTGCTCGATGTCGGGCGAGATGTCTTCGAAGTAGCCGCGCACGATCCACAGGATCAGCGGCAGCGTGATCAGCTGGTAGACCCACACCAGGCCGACGTAGGTGTCGTACAGGCCAATCTCCTGGAAGTACAGCTGCAGCGGCAGCAGCACGAGGATCGGCGGCGCGAAGCGGAACGACAGCAGCGTGAATGCCATGTCTTCGCCGAGCCGGAACTTGAAGCGCGCGAAGGCGTAGGCGGCGGGCACGCCCAGCAGCAGCGACAGGATCACCGCGGACGCGGACAGCACGAAACTGTTGAAGAGGTTCGTCGTGTAGTCGGTGGTGAGCGTGCCGGTGCCTGTGGCGAGCTGGCCGGTCAGCAGGCCGCGGTAGTTGTCGAGCGTGGGTGTGAAGATCGGGCTCGGCGGGCTGCGCAGGATGTCCACGTTCGTCATGAAGGACATCATGAACACCCACAGGATCGGGAACAGGAAGAACAGCGCCACCGCGATCAGCGCCAGCGCGCGCAGCAGCTTGAACAGCAAAGCCTTGTTCATCCGCGCGCTCCTCAGCCCTGGCCGCGCGCGTTCGCGCGCAGTTTCAGCCACTGCTTAATGAAGACGGTCGACAACGCGTAGGTGATCGCCCACAGGATCATCACCAGCGCCGCCGAGCGGCCAATGTTCGAGAACGAGAACGCCTCGAGGTAGGCCTGCACCTGGAACACCGTCAGCGTGTCGCCGGGGCCGCCCTGCGTCATCGAGTAGATGATGTCGAACTGCTGGATGCTGTCGAGCATGCGAAACAGCGATGCGGTCAGGATGTAGGGCATCAGCATCGGCAGCGTGATGCGGAAGAACACGAAACTGGCCGGCACGCCGTCGAGCTCGGCGGCCTCGAAGGGCTGGCGCGGCAATGCGCGCAGGCCGGCCAGCAGCAGGATGGTGATGAACGGGGTGTAGACCCAGGTGTCCACCAGCACCACGGTGAACAGGGCCGAGTTCGGGTTCGACGACCAGCCGAAGTCCGGGAAGCCGAGCCGCCCGACCAGGTAGCTGAGCACGCCGAAGTTCGGGTTCGTCATCAGCTTCCACATCAGGCTGGCGATCGCCGGCGCCACCATCAGCGGCAGGATCAGCAGCACGCTCATCAGGTCGTTGATCCAGTGGCGCCGCTGCAGCAGCAGCGCAATCGCGAGGCCGAACAGCAGTTGCACGCCTACGGTGAGCCCGGTGTAGGCGAGCGAAATGCGCACGGTGTTCCAGAACGCCGGGTCGGTGAACAGGTTGAGGTAGTTCCCGAACCAGATGAAGGCGCGCTGGTCGGGGAACGACAGGTTGTAGCGTTCGAGCGAATACCAGACCGCCGTGAAGAACGGGATCAGGATGCCGATGCACACGAGCAGCGCCGGCAGGCTGAGCAGGTACGGCAGCCAGCGCTGGCGCGCGCGCGAACGCTGGGTCGATGCGACGCCGCGGGCGGCGTTCACGATGAGGGTTCCGGACATGGTTTCAGCGGCGGCGCGAGCCATCGCGCCGCTTCGGCTCAGAGCCCGACCGCACGAAGCTTGCGCTCCAGGCCCTCGGCGAGCTTGTCCAGCCCCTCGTCCACCGGCACCTGGCCGGCGTGCATCTGCTGCAGCATCGCCGCCCACTCGGTGGTGAAGTCCGGGAACAGCTGCTGCGGCGTGAAATAGATGCGTGAGTTCATGATCGAGGCCTGGAACTGCTTCAGGTAGCCCGGGTAGCTCTTCTCCAGGCGGGCCTGGAAGTCCGGGTTGTCCCAGACCACCTTGCGCACCGGGTTGACCAGGTCGGCCTGGGTCGCGCCGAAAGTCGTGTTCGGCGTGCCGGTGGCCCATTGGATGAAGAACCAGGCGGCCTCCTTGTTCTTCGAGAACTCGCTCATCGCCAGCGACCAGATCCACACATTGGGCGTCGCGTTCTGCGCCTTCGGGTTGGGCGCGAAGGCCTGGAAGCCGAGGTTGCCGGCTTCCTTGTTGCCGGCTCCGTTCATGAAGTAGCCAAGGATGTCGGCATCGAAAATCATGCCCGACTTGCCGGCCCCGAGATCGGTGCCGACCTCATACCAGGTGTAGTTGGACCAGTTCTTCGGGCCGGCCTGCTTGATCATGTCGACCCACATCTTGTGGAAGGCCTTGCTGCCGGCGCTATTCATCGCCGGCTTGAGCTTGCCCTCCTGGACGTCGAAGTCCTTCTCGCCGTAGTTCGCATAGGCCGACAGGAAGCCCGGGTGGATGGTCGCCCACGAGCGGCTGCCGCGCACGCCGACGCCGTACATGCCCTTGCCCGAGCCGTTGATCTTCTTGGCCTTCTCGATCAGGTCGGGCAGGTTCTCGGGCGGCGTGATCTTCAGGTCATCGAACACCTTGCGGTTGTAGGTCACGCTGTTGAGCTCGAAGCCCCAGGGCACGGCCCACTGCTTCGCGCCCGGGCCGCCGAGCTTGGAGCCGGCCTTGCCGTCCCACGCCGTCGACTCGCGCAACGACGGGAAGATGCCGTTCCAGTCGTACTCGTCGGCGGTGAGCTTCGGGTCCTTGATGAACTGGTTCAGGTCGACGATCTGGCGCGCCGGACCGTATTTCCAGGTCTGGTAGGCACCGGTCATGAAGGCGTCGTACTGGGTCGACTTGGCTGCCAGCGCCGCGGTCACCTTGTCGAAGTAGACGTCCTCCGGGAAGATGTCGTAGGTGACCGCGAGGCCCGTCATGGCCTTGAAATTCTCGATGTTCTTGATCATCGCGTCGACGTATGGGTGCTTGTTCAGCAGCAGCTTGATCGCCTTGCCCTTGTGCTTCTGGAAGTCGACGCTCCCGGCCGCCAGCGCCTCGGTGGCGACCGCGTTGAGCAACACGCCCGCGGCGCCCGCGCTGACGCCGAGGCTGGCGGTGCGCGCCAGGAACTCGCGCCGTCCGATCTGATTCGCCAGGTAGGCCTTGGCGAGGTCCTTCTGCTTCATCGACATGGAATGTCTCCTTGCTCCGTTTGCTGGGGCGGGTTGTGTGGGTGGGTCAGGTCTCGGCGGCGAGCAACTGTCTCGCAGCGCTTTCGTTGATGACCAGCCCGGTGAGAAAACCGCTGCGCAGGGCAGCCTTGATCGCACGCACCTTCTGCGTGCCTCCAGCGATGGCCAGTACCTGCCGGCCGCGCATCTGGTCCAGCCGAACGCCCAGCGAGCGGCGGTTGAGTTCGTGGTCGACGACCCTGCCATCGCCGTCGAGAAAGTGGCCGAGCAGGTCGCCCACTGCGCCAAGGCGTTGCAGCGCGGTTTGCTCGCGCGCGGTCAGCATGCCGCTGCGCAGCATGTTGCTGTGCTCACCGAGGTCGCCGATGCCGACCACGCACAGTTCGCACGCCTGTGCGAGCGTGAGCACGGTCTGCACCCCGCGCTGGGCGCGCAGCACCTCGGCGTCGGCTTCGGTGTCGGCGATGAACGGCACCGGCAGGAAATAGCCCTCGCCGCCGGTGCGCTCGGCCAGGCGCGAGATCACGTCGAACGGGTTGGCCGACGACTTGCGCGTCAGGCTGCCGATCAGCGAGATGAACTTCAGGTCCGGCCGCGCCAGATGTGGCATGCAATCCACCACCGCGGCGAGCGTTCGCCCATGGCCCACGCCGATCGAAACGCCGCCGGCCTTCTCGAGCAGACGATAGAGCAACTGCGCGCCGCCGACGCCCAACGAGTGGAACTCGTCTTCCGACTTGGCACTGCCGGGTTCCTCGATGTCGAGCACGACCGTGCAATGCGCGAGCGAATAGCGCTTGCGCAGCGCGTCTTCGAGCGAAAGGCAGTCCGCCTCGTTGCCTTCGACGAACACCTTCACCCGGCCGCACTTTAGTGCCGCGGCGATCAGCCGATGCGCCTTCACGCGCGAGATGCCCAGGCGCTCGGCGATCTGGTCCTGCGTGTAACCGCCAACATAGGCGAGCCATGCGGCACGGATCGACAGGCTGTCTTCGAATTGAGTCACGCAAGTCCTCGGCGGCGCTCAGTGAACAACTGTGCATCTATTGAACAAAAGTTCATCGTGGATGCAAATCCGGGTTTCCACGGACAGGCTGGGCGGCGTGCGGGTCGGCGCGAGTGGCTTACCGGCCGATCAGGTGGGTGAGGTCGGGGGCAGTCAGCGAGGGCTGGAATTCGAAGACCGAGTGCGTGGCGATGCCGGCGACATGGAAAGGGTCCGCCTCGATCAGGCGATCGATCGCCTCGCGGCTCGGCGCCGTGGCGAGGATCACGCCGCCGGTTCGAGGATTGCGGCGGCCCGACGCCAGCAAGGTGCCCGCGGCGCGCAGCGTTTCGAGCCACGCCTTGTGGGCCGGGGCGACGCGGTCGACCTCTTCGAGCGGGCGGACGAACTCGACAAAGATCACGTACATGGTTTGAGCCTTTCGGGGGCGGCTGCAATGGGAATCCTCGCGGCGCCGGACAGCTGCGGGCGGCTTGCCAGCACCGAACGCGTTGAGCCATCCACATGGTCGTGGGTCGATGCCGCGACCTTGGCTAGGCATCCTGCAGGATCGACGCGCGTTGATGGATTCTGCGCGTAGCCCGGGCAAATTCTGATAAGGACGGCAGGCGGTTTGCCCGTCGGGGCGGGCCCGGCGCAAGTGAGACGCTGTTGTCGTCTGCTTTCACGCTTCGAGGTCAATGGCGGCTTATGGCCGAATGCAGGTCTTCCTGAGCGCCCACTTTCCGGCAGCCCGCAAGGTTGCCTACTCGTTGCCGGACTGACTGAATGCAGATCCATCCGTGAGCGGTGATCGCTTTCATGTGACCTCGGCGGTGAGATGAGCGGTGAATTGAGCAACGACGCGCCAGGTGCTATCCGTCTCCCGATCCGTGGCCTCGATGGCCAACCGATCGGGTCACGCGAGCCGGTGCCGCCGGCGAGCGCTGCCAGCTCCGCACAAGCACGCACCCGATCGCGTCAATCATCGAAGCGAGACGGGCGGCATTCGGTGCTGAATTTCGACCCAGATTCAGCACTCGAACGCCGATAGCAGATCAGGCTGAGCGGATCTTGAGCATCTCCTCGGCCAGCATCCACAACGCGCGGTTCAGACTCACGCCACGGTCGATGCTGCCGACCGGCCGGGTCTGGACCCGGCGCCCCCGCGAGCTGCGGCCCGCCTGACCACCGCGGATCACGTTCTCCTGAACGCGTTGGAACGTCGTCCACAGGCTGTGGCCGAGGTCCTCGGGACGACGCGCTTCGATCAGCTGGTCGGCCGTGACCGGTGCGGGTTGGTGTCCCCCGCCCTCCTCGACGGCGCGCTCCCCGAAACGCAGCGCCAGCGCGGCCGTCGCGAACGCGATCTCCTCACGCGGTTCGAGCTGCAGCGATTTCATCGACTCGGCGGACGACTCCACTGCTTCGAACTCGTCGAGCACGCGAAACGCCCCCTCGATGACGTCGTCCTGAACGTTCCCCTTGTGCGGGATGCGGATGTCCTCGACCACGTCGCCGACCACCAGGCCATTGCAGCAGACGAAGCGAAACACGCCGGCAAGCATCTGGTACGAGCTCGCGCCGTCGTGGCTGTTGATCAGGATGATCTCGTTCGCTTCCGGCTTCGCGACCACCTGTGTCGCGTGACGCAAGCGGATCATGTGTTTGGTGAAGTCGGTCTTGCCCTCGATGCGGCTCTTGCTCTGCGCGACCATAAACGGCTCGAAGCCTTCCTTGCGCAGACCGCGCAGGACGTCGATGGTCGGGATGTATGTGTAGCGCTCGGACCGGCTCGCGTCCTTGCCCTCCGCGAAGATGGACGGCGCGGCCCGCCGCATCTGATCCTCGGCGAGTGGCGTTTCGCTGCGAACGACGAAGGTATTGCGCGCGAAGCGTGTCGCGAGGCTGGGGTGGTGTGCGATGAATACATGGTGACTCCTGGTCGATGCATGAGGTTTGTACGGCGGGCCGGCGCATGAGCGCCCCGCCCGCTGGCGCTTCAGTTCGCTGCGGCTCCGCGGGCCTGCCCGCTCGTGCGGGTCGCCCGACCGCGCGTCGCCTTCGGATCGGCTGCCCTCGCTTGCTCGCGCTCGTAGGATTCGGCCCATTCCTGCCGGCCTTTGCGGGCCTCCGACTCGGCCCTGCTATCGAGGTAGTCGAGCTCCTCGCAGGTAAAGGACATGCCGTACACCTCGCGGCCCTCCCCGTCCGTG
>Ga0075370_10001104_pt1 | contig 11281 bp, 8 predicted proteins | sample EndMethybrTD3035_FD_71398 | JGI IMG/M metagenome (GOLD analysis project Ga0075370, IMG submission 71398) | Populus endosphere microbial communities from Tennessee, USA - Endosphere MetaG P. TD hybrid TD303-5 | ecosystem: Host-associated > Plants > Roots > Endosphere | place: USA: Tennessee... | reverse complement strand
CAGCGAAAAGACCACTGTCGAGCCGGCAATCGACGAACCATCCTTGGTCGAGGAGAAGTTCGGCTGGAGATAAGCTGACTCGGCTACCGAGATGCTCGTATCGACATAGCTGATACCCAAAGTCAGCGGACCGACGGCGGCATCGGCCCCGAGCGACCAATCCCAGTACTTGCCGGTCGGCGTCACGCTGGTACCATTCGGACCCAGCCCCGGATTGCCGTTGGAATGGCCGAGGTGGGCCTTGAGCGTAAACGGCGTGCCCGTCACGCCCACGCTGGCGTCGGTCCACAGGTAGAGATTGTCCTCACTCTGCCCGCGGCTTTCCGGTGTGTTCGAGAAATTGCCGAGCGCCTCCTGCTTAGGCGCATAGGCGACGCCGGCGAGCAGGCTGGCCGGACCGACGGTGCCACTGACCTTGACATAGGGCTCGGCGAAATCGGTGACGTCCGCGCCGCCCGGATACATGTACCAGGTCAGACCGACGTCCACCTTCACGCCGCCGAATTCCTTTGCGAAGCCGCCATAGATGTCGAGCTCCATGTTGGAGCCGCCAAACGTACCCCAGCCGGCAAGGTTCGACCCCCATGCGCCGACATAGAGGCCCGACTGGTGGGTGACGGAGACCCCGCCCTGGACGGCCATCTCCTTGTTCGACTGCGACACGCCGCGGAAACGGTAGTCGCTGACCAAGGCAGTGCTGCCGGCCACTTCGAATTCGCCCGGAGGTGCCTCCTGGGCAAGCGCGGCACCAGCAAACATGGGACTGGCGGACGCCAGGATGGCGGCAGCAATAAACTTCTTCATGGAACATTCCCTCATTGTTCGAGAACATTCCTCCTGCGCTCCGACGCCGGGTGGCTTCTGCGGCCGGGGGGTTAAACCGGTCTCGTGGGCCCGTGCGTCGGAACGCCTCGCTGTAGACCGCTAGTGATGCTGTAAATTTTCCGTTTCGTGTCAAATTGTTGCCAACCGCCGCGCGGCGATCTGACGCCGTCGGAGCACGGCAATATTTTGTTACACGCCGGCGCACGACGAGCAACGCAAGGGTGTTAGTCGAATGCCATCCATTGCTGATCGGTTGTCGATCATTGCCGGAGGTTGTCGATGAAAACTGTTTCCCTGTTCATTCTCTCAAGCGCCCTCTTCGCGGTCCCCGCCACCGCGAGCGTCGTTCACCGGACCTCGCTCGCGCATGAAGGCGGCACGGTCTCGGTCAGCTACGAGCCCAGGACGAAGACCAACCTGCGCCAGACCGGCCTGGGCCCGAAGAGCCAGGCCGCCTGCCTGTGGACTTCCCAGGTCTCGGTCGAGCGCAAGCTCGTCGATGCTTCGGGTCGCCCGGTCGAAGCGCTGACCCGTACCGTCGGCGAGCCCAAGTTCGCCGAAGGCCTGCAGCCGGGCTATTGCGCGCACGTCACGCCGAGCCAGGTGTCGGTGTTCCGGGGCAACAGCGAAAAGATGCAGGCTCTGCTCGTCCGCGCGGCCGAAGCCGACAGGCACAACCTCCACACCGAACTGGCCAGCCTCGGCTCGCTGGGCCGCGGCGCCTCGCGCTAACCCCCTTCGCGCGATGGCCTCGACCTCGCCGGCCCGTGCCGGCGGGGTCGATCGGTTTTTCGCGACGATGCCCCCAGGGTAGCCGTGCCGACAGTTATTCCTATATGGTGGCCGATGTAATGGCTGATCCGCTTCTGCAGCGAAGCCGAAGGAACCGATGAACTTCCAGAATTTGACCAGCGGCCCGCCAACGGTCCAGCAGACGATCCTGATCGTCGAAGACGATCCCGCGTTGCGTGTCCTGCTTGGCCGCCGGCTGCAGGAGAACGGCTTCAAGACGATGTCGGCGCAGTCTGCGCCCGAGGCCTGGCGGATGCTGGAGAGCGTTCCCGTCGACCTCGTGCTTCTAGACATCATGCTGCCCGGCACCAGCGGCCTCGATATATGCCGCGCGATCCGGCGCGACTCCATGGTTCCGATCATCATCCTGAGCGCACGCGCCGATGAGACCGACAGGGTCCTGGGCCTCGAACTGGGCGCCGACGACTATGTGCCCAAGCCCTTCAGCACCAAGGAACTCATCGCCCGCATCCGCGCGGTGCTGCGCCGTCGCCAGCCCGACTGGCTTCAGCCACAGGAGCCCCGCGGATTGCTGCGGTTCGCCGGCTGGACGCTGGACATCCGCAAGCACGAGCTGACCTCGCCGCAAGACGTGCGCGTGGAGCTTTCGGGTGCCGAATACGGCCTGCTCGTCGTCCTGCTCGACAATTCCCAGCGCGTGATCGGGCGCGAACGGCTGCTCGAACTGTCGCGCACGCGGCTGGGCGATGCGTCCGATCGCAGCGTCGACGTCCTTGTCAGCCGGCTGCGCCGCAAGCTAGCACAGGATGAGGGCAGCACGGGGCTGATCCGCACCATGCGCGGCACAGGATATATGTTTACCGCGACCGTAGAACGCATTTGAGGCGGGCCCACATTTGACTCGGGGCCACATCTGGCCCGACGGTCTCATCGGCCGGGTTATGGTCGTGCTTCTCGCCGCGATCCTGCTCGAGTTCCTGGGCAGCGCGCTTCTCTACCAATATTTCGACACCTCGACCTCGCGCGAGGAGAGCGCCCGAAACCTCGCCGAACAGCTCGTCGTCGCCGACCAGGTATTATCCGGCGCCACTCCGGTCGAGAGGCACGCGCTCGAGAGTCAGCTCTCTTCGGACCACGTCAGGATTGTCTGGCGCACCGTGCCGATAGCCGACCAGACGTTTCGCAAAGACGCCCTGCGCGAAGTGCGCGACATCATGATCGACTGGGAAGGCAACCTCGCCAAGCGCGACATCCGCCTCGCCTTCGACAGGCACAACGACAAGCGGATCGTCGGATCGATCGCGCTGGCCGACGGCAGCCACGTCCAGTTCGTCACCGATATGCGAAGCCATCTGGAGAGCTTCTATCTCTCGGCGTTCTCGATAGGCACCCTGCTCGTTGGCGTGTTCCTCGCCGCTGCGCTGGTGATCCGGGCCCTGGGATCACCGCTGCGCAACCTCGCCACCGCGGCCGATGCCGCCGGCCACGGTGAGCCGGTGCTGCTCACCGAACGCGGTCCGCCCGATCTCCGCGCGCTCGCGCGTGCTTTCAACGCGATGCAGCTTCGCGTTACCGACCTGATTTCGAGCCGGACACGCGCGCTGGCGGCGATGAGCCACGATCTGCGCACCCCGCTGGCCCGCCTGCGCCTGCGTTCCGAGCAGATAGAGGACGAGATGGTCCAAGCCGCGATCGGCAAGGACATCCATGAGATGGAGCGGATGCTCGACTCCGTACTCGCCTACCTTGCCGGCGTTGCCGACGACGAGGAACCGCGGACCATGGATCTCGCCGCGCTGGCAATGACCGTTGTCGACGATGCAACCGACCTTGGCCAGCCGGTGGACTATGCCGGGCCGGATTCGCTGCATGCGAAGCTCCGTTCGCTGCGGATCAAACGCGCACTCGGCAACCTGATCGACAATGCGCTCAACTATGGCGACGGCGCGCATGTCCGGCTCAGCACTTCCGGTTCCGGCATCCATCTGGTCGTCGAAGATGACGGTCCGGGCATTCCCGCGGCAGAACTGCCGGCCGCGGTCGAACCCTTTCGGAGGCTCGATTCCGCGCGGCCGCGCAACACGGCGGGAATGGGCCTCGGCCTTTCTATCGTTACCGACATCATGCAGCGCGAAGGCGGAGAACTGCGCTTGCGCAACCGCCTGCCCCATGGCCTGACCGCCGAGCTATTCTTTCCGCAGACGCAACAAAAACGCCCGTAACACTTTGAAATAATGCAGCGGCACCGCAGCAAAACGCGGTGCCTATCCTTCAGGACCAGAGTGCTCCTGCTCCGCCCGCAGCGCGGGCAGCAACGGAGCAGCCCAATCCTGAAAGGATGAACGTGGACAATATTCTCGACCGTGCGGGCCGCTTCCGCGGCGAAGTCTTCGAACGCGAAAGCGTGCTTTACAAGCGGCTCGTCTCCGACGGCCAAAGCCCCAAGGCATTGATGATCTCCTGCGCGGATTCGCGCGTCGTGCCCGAGCACATCACCCAGGCCGGCCCCGGCGAGCTGTTCGTCTGCCGCAATGCCGGCAACATCGTGCCTCCCTTCGCCACCCAGAACGGCGGCGTCTCCTCGACTGTGGAATATGCCGTGGTCGTGCTGGGGGTGCGCGACATTGTCGTCTGCGGTCACTCGGACTGTGGCGCGATGAAGGCCTTCCTCAATCCGGGATCGCTGGCCGCCGTCCCCAACGTCGCGGCTTGGCTGCGTCACGCCCATGCCGCCGAATGCGCGGTGAATGCCGCCTATCCGCATCTCGACGACAAGGACAAGGCCCACGCGCTGGCGATGGAAAACGTGATCACCCAGATCCAGCACCTGCGCACGCATCCCTCCGTTGCGGCGGCAATGGCCCGCGGCGAGCTTACGTTGCACGGCTGGTTCTTCGAGATCGAAAGCGGCGCGATCTACGCTCTCGACGGCCAGACCGGCACTTTTTCGGTGGTCAGCGGCAACGATCCGCTGCCCGTCGCCGTCGCTCCACGAGAAGCGCAGCCGCAGCTCCGCTGGGCCGCTGCCCGATGAGCGCGGCGGCTGCCAAAACAGGCTGGCACCCAGCCAGTCTCTCGCAGATGTTGGGGCGCGATTTCATCGCGTCCCTCGTCGTTTTTCTGGTGGCGCTACCACTTTGCATGGGCATCGCGGTCGCATCGGGAATGCCGCCCGAGGCCGGTCTGATGACGGGAATCATCGGCGGCATCGTCGTCGGTCTGTTGGCCGGCTCCCCGCTGCAGGTCAGTGGCCCGGCGGCGGGTCTGGCCGTGCTCGTTTTCCAGATCGTGCAGGAACAAGGGATCGTCGCCCTGGGGCTCATCGTCCTGCTCGCCGGCGCCCTTCAGATCGTTGCGGGCGCCCTGCGCATAGGCCACTGGTTCCGCGCGATCTCGCCGGCGGTTGTCCACGGCATGCTCGCCGGCATCGGCCTGCTGATCGTGCTGAGCCAACTCCATGTGCTGATCGACCGCAACCCGCTGCCGAGCGGCCTCGCAAACCTCACCGCGATCCCCGGCGCCTTCATCGATCTCTCGCCCACCGCCGCCGGCTCGACCGAGGCGGCCTTCCTGCTGGGCGGCATCACCATCCTCGCCTTCCTCGGGTGGGAGAAGCTGCGGCCCAAGTCGCTTCGCCTGGTGCCTGGCGCCCTGGTCGGTGTCACGGTTGCCACGACCCTCGCCTATGTGCTCGGCCCCGACGTCAAGCGCGTGATCGTGCCGGAGTCGCTGGTCGATGCGATAAAGGCGCCCGGCCTCGCCGACATTGCGCGCCTCGGCGAAACGCAGATCATCGTTTCGGCGCTGATCATTGCTTTCGTCGCCAGCGCCGAAACGCTGCTTTCTGCCGCCGCGGTCGATCGCATGCACGATGGCCCGCGCACCCGGTACAACAAGGAGCTGATCGCCCAGGGCGTCGGCAACATGGCCTGCGGTTTCGTCGGCGGTCTGCCGATGACCGGCGTCATCGTCCGCTCTTCGGCCAACGTGCAAGCCGGAGCGACAACGCGCCTATCGGCAGTGTTCCACGGCTTCTGGATCCTCGGCTTCGTCGCACTGCTGCCCTGGCTGCTGCGCGAGATGCCGACTGCGGCGCTGGCCGGCGTGCTCGTGGTGACCGGCTGCCGGCTTGTCAGTCTGACCCACGCCAAACACCTGTTCCGCCAATATGGCCCGCTCCCCGCCGCGGTCTGGGCGCTGACTTTCGTCATGGTAGTCACGACCGATCTGCTGACAGGCGTTCTGGTCGGTCTTGCCTTCTCGCTGATCGAGCTCGCGCCCTATTTGCGCAACCTCAAGCTGCATCTCAGACACCGTGACGAGGGTGAGATCGCCGAAGTCGAGGTTTCGGGCGCTGCGACTTTCGTCAACCTGCCCAGGCTCGCCCAGCACCTCGACGATGTTCCCGAAGGCCGGCGCGTCCGCATCCGTTTCAAGGACGTGGTCTGCCTCGACCACACTTGCGCCGAGCTGATCAAGGAATGGGTGGCGCGCAAGCAAAAACGCGGCATCCAAGTCGAATACGAACTGGATCAGGCCTTCCGGTTCGGCCGCATGCTGGCGCAGCCCGGCACCTGACGCGGGCAACAAGCCCAGACCTGCGGCAACCGGAGTGAGAGGCGGCGCCCGCCGCCTCTCACCACCCGTCCTCCCAAGCCGATTGCGTCGTAGAGCCTCTCCCAGCCGCACGGAAAGCGCGGTTCGATAGCGATCTACATGCTTCATGCCGTCCATTGGGCAGAGCGTCCGCGAGTTGTCGCGCGCCAGTTTATATCCTACCCCTGGTAACGGGTGGCACCGATCCATCGACAATGAACAGGGGCAAGGAATGCATAAATGGGCAGTGGCGATCATCGCCACAATGGCTGGCGCATCGCCGGCATGGGCAGGCGAAGCGCCGCTCTACGAACCGGCCCCTGCCTGGATATCGAAGGCCCCCCTTGCCGCCGGCTCCGCCACTTCCGACGCATCGCCGCTGATGATTCTCGACAGCCAGCAGCGCGTGGAGGATGGCCGTCTCTGGGTCTATACCGACACCGCGACGCGCATCAATTCGGTGGAGCTGCTGGGCCAGCTGTCCAACCTCAATCTGCCCTGGATGCCCGACAAGGGCGACCTCATCATCCATGAGATCAGCCTCACCCGCGGCGGTCAGACGATCGACCTGCTCGCCGCGGGGAAACGCTTCAGCGTACTACGGCGCGAAGAAGCGCTCGAGCAGCGCATTCTCACGGGAATGCTTACGGCCACGCTTCCCGTGGAGGGGGCCCAGGTCGGCGACATCCTGCGGATAAGCTATTCGATCACATCGCGCGATGGCGCACTCGCGGGCAACGTGCAGCAGGTGACGCCCCTTTTCGCCGCACCGCTTCGCGTGGGTTTCGGGCAAGTGAGGCTGCAGTGGCAGAAGAAGCTTGCAGGCCGGACGAAACTGCAGGCCAGCGGCGTTCTCGCAAAGCCCGTCGAGCACGGCGATTTCCAGGAACTCGTGATCCCGCTGCCGCTCGTCAAGCAGCCCGACATTCCCGAGGACGCACCGCTGCGCTTCCAGCGGCCGCCACTGCTCGAATTCTCGACTTTCGCGGGCTGGTCGGACGTGTCGAAAGTCATGGCGCCGCTCTACGGTACCGAGGGGCTGATCACGCCGGGGGGCGACCTCGCCGCACAGCTCGCCGCCGTGAAATCGGCCGCGACGCCGATGGAACGGGCCCAACGCGCGCTTCGGATCGTCCAGGATCAGGTTCGCTACCTCCTCCTCGGCATGAACGGCGGCAATTACGTTCCGCAGAAGCCGGAAGACACCTGGAAGCTGCGCTATGGCGATTGCAAGGCCAAGACCTTACTCCTGCTGGCGCTGCTGCGCGGAAGCGGGATCGAGGCGGAGCCGGTTCTTGCCAGCTCCGGCGCGGGCGACTTCGTGCCCGATCGGCTGCCGAGCGCGGCGGCCTTCGATCATGTGCTCGTCCATGCGGTGATCGACGGTCAGGACCTCTGGCTTGATGGCACGGGCAGCGGCACACGCGCCGAAGATATGCGCGATACGCCGCCCTTGCGCTACGTCCTGCCGCTGAGATCCAGCGGAGCGGAGCTCATGCCTATAACGATGCACAAGCCGGCGCGGCCGCTGGTCGATCTCACGATCGACGCCGATGAAAGCACCAGTGTCGACCTTCCCATGCCCTTCCGCGCCTCGGCCGTGCTGCGCGGTCCTGCAGCGATGGGCTTCAACCTGATGAGCGGGCAGCTCGATGCCAAGCAGCGCAACGCGTTCGTCGCACAGTTCTTCACCCGCTTCATGGGCGAAGGCCAATATTCCGATTTCGCGATCGGCTCGGACGAAGCGGCGGCGACCGTCACCCTGGCAGCGCGCGGCGTGACCGGTTCGATGTGGCGGTGGGAAGACAAGCGCCTGAAACGGCGCCTGTCGCGCATCATAAGCGAAGCGGAGTTCAAGCCCGATCGTGCACGCGCGGCCTGGCAAACCATCCCGGTCGCGACACCCACCGCCAATTCATTGCAGTTCCATCTGCGGCTGCGCCTCCCTGATGGTGGACGCGGCTTCACCGTCGAAGGCGAACAGCAGTCGGCCGAGCCCGCTGCCGGCCGCGATCTCAGCCGCACCATGTCTATCAAGGGCGACATACTGACGTTGGACGAGCGCCTCGATACGACCGGCACCGAGATTCCGGTTGCCGAAATTCCCGCCGCGCGCGAACGGCTTGCCGTCGTGCAGGCACGCTTGCCCAAGCTGGTTGCTCCTGCCGACACGCTGCGGCGGTGGAATGTTGCGGGCAAGGACCCGGCCAATGCGACCCAGCTCGCGACGATCAAGGCCATCTTCGCCAAGTCGATCACGGATGGTGAAGCAGACGACACGTCGGGTTTCCTCAGCCGCGCCAACCTGCTGCTCGGCATCGGCGATCCGGCAGGGGCGCTGCCCGATCTCGACAAGATCGTCGCCATGGCACCGGACATCGACGCCTATCTGAGACGCGCGCAGGCTTTGCGCGACCTCGGACGCCTGAAGGATGCGATTGCCGATGCGCAAAAGGCGGTCGCCCTCGATCCATCTTCGCCGCCGGCCAACGGCGCGCTCGCAAGTTTCCTGGCCGAGAATGGCAATCTTCCCCAAGCCGTCGCCCTGCTCGACAGGCGCATCGAGCTTGGCGGCGATGCCAGCGATCAGTTCAAGCAGATGAAAGCGGGCGTCATCGGGGAATATGGCGATCCGCAGGCGGCGCTGGCAATCCTGGACGAAATCGCGCTGGCCAAGCCCGGCAATCCCGAACTGCTAAACGCGCGCTGCTGGATCAAGGGCACGCGTTCGCTGATGGTCGACAGCGCGCTCAAGGATTGCACCAGCGCCATCGAGCTCAGCAGTTCGACGTTCGCGGCGCTCGACAGCAGGGCCATCGTCTGGTTCCGGCTGGGCCGCTACGAGGACGCCCTGCGCGATCTCGACGCCGCCCTGCTCCAGGCGCCCGGCCTGGGCCCGAGCCGGTTCATGCGCGCCGTCGTGCTGGGCCACCTGGCGCAGCCCGAACAGGCAGCGGCCGAACTGGCGACAGCGCGGCGCCTGGCACCGCGTATCGACGCAACCTACGCACGCTATGGCATAAAACCGTGAGCACCGGCCGGTGGCTCAGCCGCCGCGCGCCATTTCGAAGCTCTGCCCGAGGTGGTCGTAAAAGCCGCGCGGCAGCGGGCTGAGGACAAGCGGATCGATGCGGTCCGAGATTTCGGCCATCCGCGCAGCCACTTCTTCGGCGGTCCAGTGTGGCTGGAAAACGCCGCGCGTCTCCGAAACCCAGGCCTTGGCCATGCGTCCGGCCACGGCGACGAAGAGTTCGCCGGATGTCGTGCAGCGCTCGTGCGCCAGCCAGCCGATCGCGGGTGCGACCAGGTCCGGTCCCCAAGGCGGAAAGCCCGAATTGTCGCGGCCTTCGGCAAGCCGGGTCTCGGCCACGGGAACGATGCAGTTGGCCGTGACTCCGAATTCGGCGCCTTCGTGCGCCAGCGCATTGGCGAGGCCGATCACCGCGCCCTTGCCCGTGGCATAGGCGGCTATGTTCCTGTCGCCGTAGAGCCCGGCAATCGAAGAGACGAGGACGATGCGGCCATAGCCCTGGTCGCACATCCGCGGGAACGCTGCCTTGGCCAGATGGAACGCGCCGAACAGGTGGACGTCGAGCACTGCGGCGAAGTCCTCGAACGTCAGGTCGCGAAACGGCCCGGACCGATTGATCGTGGCATTGTGGACGACAACGTCGATGCGCCCGAAGGCGTCGAGCGCGGCCGCGACCATGGCCGCGCCGCCTTCGCGCGTGGCGACCGTGTCGCCGTTGGCCACGGCCTCGCCGCCGGCAGCGCGGATCTCGGTCACCACCTGCTCCGCCGGGCCAAGGTCGACGCCTTCGCCGCGCCGGCTCGTGCCGAGGTCGTTGACCACGACCTTCGCACCACGCGCGGCAAGCTCCAGCGCATAGGCTCGCCCGAGCCCGCCGCCAGCGCCCGAAACCACCGCCACACGTCCGTCGAACCGCAATTCCATTGCTCTAGCTCCTCGCTGCCCACATCCGTTTCATGCGCCGACGATAGCCTTCCGATGGTGGCGGTCGGTCGATCGGGATGTTCGGCACGGGCTGGCCGCGCCGCGCCAGTTCCACTTCGAGCCGGCGCATGAGTTGTGCCCGCGTGTCGGGCGTCGGCTCCCAGAGCTGAGTCATGTCCTGGGTCATCGGGAATACCGGCAGCGTGCGTTCCACCGCGAGGTGGACCTGGCTACCCTGCGCGACAACATCGCCGAGGAACGTCTCTATCCCGCCGAAGGTCAGGCAGCCTTTGCCTTCGGCCAGCCAAGGCACGCCGCGGGGCAGGTCGATCGCGAAGCCGGTCTCGGTCAGGGTGATGGTCCGTGTCCGGATCGGCAGGGGAAATCCTTCCGTGTCGATCAGCGAGAGGTGGCCGGCAACCTTGCGCGCCAACGCCTGCTCGCCAAGCGCGCGCCAGGGTTTGTTCTGCCATTGAGCGGGCTTGCTGGTCTTGCCGGGCGGAACGGGATCGGAGGCGGGAAACGCCGTGTCCGCAGACGCTCGCCAGACGTTCGGTGGCCCGTCCATCGCCGCGGCGCTATCCCACCACAGGACGCGCGCAGGCACGATCTCGACGATGATCCGCGTCCAGTACCAGACCGCTTGCCGCGCGAGCGACCAGTCGGGATCGTGCGGCAGGGTATAGCTTGCCTCGGCCAGATAGCGGTTCACATTGGCCTGCAGATCGGCGTCCCGCACCGCTGCCATGCCGGCGATCGAGACCACCGGATCAAGCGGCCCGCCTTCGAGCAGCAGCCCGACCCGCGGATTGCGCCGCGCGCGCTCGGCCTTGGCCGGATAGGACAGCCCCGTCGCCAGATCGAAGCTTCGCAGCTCCTCGCCAGGAAAGTACAGCACCGGCGTGTCGACCGGCACCCCCGCCGCGCTGACGCTCGCGTACTGCGCGATGCTGCCCGAGCGCATCAGCTCGAGCACCAGCTCCGGCAGAGCGTCCAGCATGCCGCTCAAGCGCCGGCCAGCCTTCTGACGTTGCGGTGGAAGTTCTGCACGCCGATTTCCTGCGGCCCGATGGGCAGCCTGGTGTCTGGCGGCAGCGCCGGCAGGCCAGCATGGCTTTCGGCAGCGACCGAATAGTCCTCGTTGACCAGTGC
>Ga0075370_10001102_pt1 | contig 11282 bp, 10 predicted proteins | sample EndMethybrTD3035_FD_71398 | JGI IMG/M metagenome (GOLD analysis project Ga0075370, IMG submission 71398) | Populus endosphere microbial communities from Tennessee, USA - Endosphere MetaG P. TD hybrid TD303-5 | ecosystem: Host-associated > Plants > Roots > Endosphere | place: USA: Tennessee... | reverse complement strand
AGGGGGTGCACTCTAGAATGCCGCAATGACCTCCCCGACCGACAAAGACAGCGCAAAAACCGCCGCTGCACCGAGTAATTTCCTGCGCCACGTGATCGAAAACGACCTTGCGCAGGGGGCCTATTCTGGCCGCAAGTGGGGTGGCTCGCCCGGCGACGCCGCCCACCATGCCCAGGGCATGCCCGATCCGGCCAAGGTGCGCATGCGCTTTCCGCCCGAACCCAACGGCTACCTGCACATCGGCCACGCCAAGAGCATCTGGCTCAACTTCGAGCTGGCGAAGGAATACGGCGGCGTGTGCCACCTGCGCTTCGACGATACCAATCCCGAGAAGGAAGAGCAGGAATACGTCGATTCCATCCGCGATGCGGTCCGGTGGCTCGGCTACGAGACCTACCTGGCCGACCGCCCGAGCACCCCCGGCACCCTGCAGCCGCACGAATACTTTGCGAGCGACTACTTCGACTTCATGTACCGGGCCGCCGAATACCTGATCGGCGCAGGCCTGGCCTATGTGGACGAGCAAAGCGCCGAGGAAATCCGCGCCAACCGCGGCGACTTCAATACGCCCGGCACCGACAGCCCCTTCCGCAGCCGAAGCGTGGAAGAAAACCTGGCCCGCTTCCGCGCGATGCGCGACGGGCAGTTGCCTGACGGCGCTGCCATCCTGCGCGCGAAGATCGACATGGCGAGCCCCAATATCAACATGCGCGACCCGGCGCTCTACCGCATCCGCCGGGCAACGCACCACAACACCGGCGACAAGTGGTGCATCTACCCGATGTACACCTTCGCGCACCCGATCGAGGACGCGCTGGAGCAGATCACCCACTCCATCTGCACGCTCGAATTCGAAGACCAGCGCCCCTTCTACGACTGGCTGCTCGACCGGCTGGCCGAAGGCGGCCTCATCGCCAGCCCCCATCCGCGCCAGTATGAATTTGCGCGCCTCAACGTCACGCACGTGCTCACCAGCAAGCGCAAGCTGCGCCAGCTGGTCGAAGAAAAGCATGTCGACGGCTGGGACGACCCCCGCATGCCCACCCTGGCCGGCCTGCGCCGCCGCGGCTACACGCCCGAGGCGCTGCGCCTGTTCTGCGAACGCAGCGGCACTACCAAGTCCGGCGGCTGGATCGACTACGCAAGCCTGGAGGCCGCGCTGCGCGACACGCTCGATCCCATGGCGCCGCGCGCCATGGCCGTGCTCGATCCGGTCAAGCTGGTGATCACCAACTGGGGCGAGCTGATGGGCGGCGACGACATGCTCGACGACTGCTCCGCGCCCGTGCACCCGCACCACCCCGAGATGGGCAAGCGCGAGTTCAAGCTCGGCCGCGAAGTGTGGATCGAACGCACCGACTACGAGGAAGTGCAGCCCAAGGGCTTCTTCCGCCTGTTCCCGGGCAACAAGGTGCGGCTCAAATACGGCCACGTCATCGAATGCACCGGCGGCACCAAGGACGCGAGCGGCAGGCTCGTCGAAGTGCAGGCCACGCTGGTGCCCGACACCAAGAGCGGCACGCCCGGCGCGGACGCCATCAAGGTGAAGGGCAACATCACCTGGGTGGCCGCGGCGGATGCGGTGCAGGCCGAGGTGCGGCTGTACGAGCGGCTGTTTGCGGCGGCGAATCCGGGCAGCGGGGAATTGATGGATGAGCTGAACAAGCAGAGCCTGGAGGTGTGCTCCGCGTACGTCGAGCCGTCCCTCGCTACGGCCCAGGACGGGGCGGCGTTCCAGTTCGAGCGGCATGGCTACTTCGTGCGCGACGCAAAGGCTGACGCGAATGGCAAGCTCGTGTTCAACCGCGCGGCCGGCATGCGGGACAGCTGGGGCAAGTAACCCACCCGCTTGTTCGCGCGGAGCCGGGGCCGTGTGCCCCGGATTGTTCCTTTTTCAGCTTCTGCCGCTGCCGTAGACCACCCCAAGCACCGCGCTGTTTTCATCCGTCGTGCACACCGCAGGGCGAGCTTGAGGACCGATCTTCAGGTTGATCGTGTAGACGCCGTCACGCGGCGTAGTGCCCTTGTCCGCAACAATGCCCGATGCCGGCACCCGAAATTCGCGTGATGCCGCCGCTACGCAGTTCTTGATGCTTGCCTCGGGCGCGCCGCCTACACGGATCGCAGTGCTGTTGCATCCGGCAGCCAGGGCGGCCACGCTTACCATCAGGGCCAGGCGGCTCGGTGATCGGATCTTCATTTGCGTTCCTCTGCGTCCATCATCTTGATTCGTTCCATTCGCAAGCCTTGAGTTCAATCCCGACGACAGCCGGTGGATGCAGGACGGCCTCGCCAAACCCTGTCCATCGAAGACCAGACGACTTATGCACCCCTCCCTCCCTGACCTTGCCTCACTGGCACTCAGCCGCCGCTCCGCCCTGCTCGGCACGATGGGCCTCCTGGCGTTGACCACCGCACATGCCGGCGCAGCCACGGTTTCGCAAAAGAAGAAGCAACAGCCCGGCGTCTGGCCGCGCGCGTCCCAGGTACCCGGCGGCGTGGCGCGCTTGTCACTCGGCCCCGCGGCAACGCGGCCCGCTGCTTTTGCGGGCGACGTGCCGTTGCTCGTGGTGGGAGACCCGATCGACTGGACGGCACTGGCCGGCATTCCGCTGGCGACCCCGCCAGGGGAGGCAAGCATCGTCGTGCGCCCGGAGAGCGGCGCCGAAAGAACCTTGGCCTACACCGTAGCCGACAAGCAGTACCGCGAGCAGCGCCTGTCGGTGCCACCACGTACCGTCGACCTCTCGCCCGAAGACGAAGCGCGCTACGAACGCGAACGCGCTCACCTGGCCACCGTCACGGCTACGTTCACCGCTCTGCGGCCCGACGCGCCGCTTCAGATGCGCGTACCTGTGCCGGGCCGCCGATCCAGTTCGTTCGGGCTGCGCCGCGTGTTCAACGGCCAGTCGCGCAATCCGCACAGCGGCATGGACATCGCGGCCGCCACGGGCACGCCGGTCCTTGCACCGCTCCCGGGCCGGGTGATCGATACGAGCGACTATTTCTTCAACGGCGGCACCGTGTGGCTCGACCATGGCGGCGGCCTGCTGACCATGTATTGCCACCTGAGCCGCGTCGACGTGAAGGTGGGCGACGTGCTGAAGACCGGCGAGCAGCTTGCCGCCGTGGGCGCCACCGGCCGCGTGACAGGGCCGCATCTGCATTGGTCGGTGATGCTGAACCGGGCGATGGTGGACCCGGCGCTGTTCATTGCGACATGATTCAAGCGGGCAGCGGCACTACACTCCGCTGCATGCGTCCCTCTGAAGCACTGTTACACCATCGCGAGCGCATTCGCGAAATTGCGCTGAGTCACCACGTCAGCGGCGTGAGAGTGTTCGGCTCCGTTCTGCGTGGAGAAGACGGTCCTGATAGCGATCTGGATCTCCTGGTCGAGCCCACGGAACAGACCACTCTCCTGGACCTCGGAGCCATCAGGCACGAATTGAAAAGCCTTCTCGGCATGGAGGTCGACGTGCTCACGCCCAACGGATTGCCTCCGAAGTTCCGCGATCAGGTGCTGCGCGAGGCTGTGCCGGTATGAGCCGAGGCGATCCTCAACGTCTTGCGGATTACCTGGGACATATCCTGCAAGCCATTGACAGCATTCGCGATTACACGAGCGGAGCCGATCTGCCAGCGCTTCGCGAACAAAATCGAAGCTGAAGGCGCTCTGAGCTCGTCGCGGCCTCAGAGCGGCTTCGTCAAATAAACAGCCTCGCGCCCCACGATCACCCGCTGCGCGGGCATGAAGATCGTGCATTCATCGCACGGCGCACGAATCTCGTCGGGCCCGTTGGTGGCGATCAGCTCGCCCTTGGCAAAGGTCTCGAAACCGATCAGCGGACGCACGAATGCAAAGTCCTCCGACTTGATGACATGCGTCTGCAGCAGCTCAAAGCGGCGTTGCGGGCCGGGGGCCGGCACGGCGGGGTCCTTGTCGATCAAGTCGAAGTGCGCCAGAAAGTCGAGCGAGATGGCGGTGGCCAGTTCGGACGCCGAACGCAGGAAGTGCTGGCCGCATTCGGCCACCAGCGCTACGCCCTTGCCTTCGGGGAGGCCGTGGCGGCCATGCTGGATCAGCGGCGTGCCGGAGCCCAAGCCGTCGGGCATTACCAGGTGCACCGAAGGGCGGCCGATGGCCATGGCCGCTTCGGCGTTGCGCTCGTAAGCGGGGTACACCCAGAATGGAATCACCGGCTGGCTGGTGGAGTGAATGTCCAGGATGTGATCGGCCGCGCTCACCACCGGGCGCAGCACGCGGGCGCGGCGCAGTTCGGGGCTGTCTTCGGTGCCGTCGAGCCACTCGGGCGACCAGATGCGGTTGAGGTTGTGCACCAGCTGGCGGCTGTCGAAGGGCTGGGCTTGGTCGAAGGACTCGTACGCTTCCACGTTGGCAAAGCTCACGGTGAGCGTGCCGATCCTGGGGCGCACGTTGGTGTCGAGCAGGTGCGTGGCGGCCGTCATGCCGCAGATTTCGTTGCCGTGCGTGAGCGCGTTGATCAGCACGTGCGGGCCGGGCTTGCCGGACTCGAAGCGGTGCACGTAGTCGATGCCGATGTTGCCCTTGCGGTAGGCGGAGAGGTCGCGGGGGAGCACTTCGAGGGCGGGGGGCGTCTGGGTCATGGGGAACCGGTTGAAATTGAGGCGGGGCGGTAGGCAAGTTTGCTACAGGCCATGCATTTGTGCTTTCTGAAGCAAAGCGAGACTAGGCCGGCCGAATGAGTGCATAGCGCGTTGCCTTGCCCTGCCCTGTTCTTATGCTTCATTAATGAAGCGTATTCCGCGCGGATACGCTTCAAGGCCGACTGAGCGTTACCAATTCACCTCACGCTCCGGCGTAGCCGAAATGTGGTGGATCGACAGGTCCGCCCCGTCGTATTCCTCTTCCTGCGTGAGCCGCAGCCCCATCGTGGCCTTGAGTGCGCCGTACACCACCGCGCCCGCCAACGCGGCCCAGGCCACGCCCATCAAGGTGCCGATGAGCTGCGCCCACACGCTCACGCCGCCGATGCCGCCCAGCGCCTGCGAGCCGAAGATGCCCGCCGCGATGCCGCCCCAGGTGCCGCACAGGCCGTGCAGCGGCCACACGCCGAGCACATCGTCGATCTTCCACTTGTTCTGCGTGAGCGTGAACATGACGACGAAGATGGCGCCGGCCACGGCGCCGACCACCAGCGCGCCCAGCGGATGCATCAGGTCGGAGCCGGCGCACACCGCCACCAGCCCGGCCAGCGGGCCGTTGTAGACGAAGCCCGGATCGTTCTTGCCGAGCGCCAGCGCCGCCAGGGTGCCGCCCACCATCGCCATCAGCGAGTTGACCGCCACCAGGCCCGATATCTTGTCGATGCTCTGCGCGCTCATCACGTTGAAGCCGAACCAGCCCACGCACAGCACCCAGGCGCCGAGGGCAAGGAAGGGAATGTTCGACGGCGGATGCGCGCTCAGCGAACCGTCGCCGCGGTAGCGGTTGCGGCGCGCGCCCAGCAGCAGCACGGCCGGCAGCGCCAGCCAGCCGCCCACTGCGTGCACCACGACCGAACCGGCAAAGTCATGGAACTCGCTGCCGGTGGCCGAGGCGATCCATTCCTGGATGCCGAAGGCCTTGTTCCAGGCGATGCCCTCGTACAGCGGATAGACGAGGCCGACGATGACCGCCGTGGCGATCAATTGCGGCCAGAACTTGGCGCGCTCCGCGATGCCGCCCGAGATGATGGCCGGAATAGCCGCGGCAAAGGTCAAGAGGAAGAAGAACTTCACCAGCTCGTAGCCGCTCCTGGCCGCGAGCTCGGTTGCGCCTACGAAGAAGTGGGTGCCGTATGCCACGCCATAGCCCACCAGGAAGTAGACGATCGTCGAAACCGAGAAGTCGACCAGGATCTTGACGAGCGCATTGACCTGGTTCTTCTTGCGGACCGTGCCCAGTTCGAGAAAGGCAAAACCGGCGTGCATGGCCAACACCATGATGGCGCCGAGAAGGATGAACAGCGCGTCTGCGCCCTGTTTGAGTGCGTCCATGGAAGCTTCTTGCAGTGTTTCTGGTTTGAATTGGTGCATGCACCCGAATTGCTCGGGGCCAGCGCCGCAAGGAAGCAAAAATGGTGCCTAAAAGCTCTTCGATGGTGCGAAAAGAGCCATAACGGGGCTCCCGAACTGCACACCGCACCGGAACAGGACGCGCCGGGGCGCGCGGCTTGAACGCTCGTCAGCTCACCCCGGAGCGCAAAGCCTCGCGATACCGGCGGCTGCACGGCACCGTGGTGCCATCGGCCATGTGCAGCCGGGCATCGCCGCCGTCGAGCGGCTCTATCTCCTTGATGCGGCCGAGATTGACGGCATGGCTGCGGTGCACGCGCACGAAGCGGGCCGGATCGAGCTGCGTCAGAAACTCGGTGAGCGTGGCGCGCAGTAGGTAGTCGTGGCCGTTGACGTGGAGGCCGACATAGTTGCCTTCGGCCTGGAGCCAGTCGATGTCGCCCGCGGCGATGAGAAATTCGCGCCTCAGCTTGCGCACCAGGAAGCGCTCCGGCCGCGCGGGCGGCGCCGCGGGTTCCGCGGCCGCAGGCCGGGCGGGCTCCGGCGGATCGAGCACGCGCGCCTCGCCCTGCAGCCGCAGCATGAAGACGCCGTAGGCCCAGATGCCGAACACCATCGCCAGGTAGGCGCGCACGTCCTTCAGGTATTCATAGCCCCAGCGATCCGTCCAGCCCGCGTAGTCATAGCGCTCGCCGGCCACGGCGTAGACCATGGCACGCAGAGCGAACATGGCGGCCACATGCACCACGCTGAAGACGACGCTGGCCCCCAGGTGCCACGCCAGGTAGCGCGGCAGATGGCTGCGCGCCAGCGGCGACAACCGGCGCTCGACGGCCACCACGGCCGGCACCAGCGCCAGCAGCACCAGGTGGCTCGACACCTCCCAGGTGACTATTTCCCAGCTGGCCCGAGGCACCGCGCGGTCGCGCGCGTCGATCAACGCCACCACGGTGTTGAACACCGCCTGCAGGGCCATGAAGACGATCCAGAAGCCCACTTCCACGCGGCGGCGGATGGGCTCATAGCGCTCGTACAGGTTCTTTTTTGGGGAATCTCCCATGCCGGGATTTTCGCGATCCGCGCGCGCAGCGGGCAAATTTCGTCCCTGGCCGGCACCGCTCGTCACAAATCGCCCGCGATCCGTCCCTAGCGCAAGCCGGCTGCAGCGAACGGAAGCAACCATCGCCTCTTCTTCCCAGCGATACGAGGAGCGGCCATGAGCGCACCCATTTCCAACCTGCCCGCCACGCCCGAGCGCCGGCACGACATCGACGCGCTGCGCGCGTTGGCCTTCCTGTTCGTCATCCTCTACCACGTGGGCATGTATTACGTGGCCGACTGGCCCTGGCACCTGAAAAGCCCGCATGCGGCCGAATGGCTGCAGTGGCCCATGCGCGTGCTCAATTTGTGGCGCATGGACCTGGTGTTTCTGATCTCGGGCGTGTCGCTGGGCTTCCTCGCCCGCAACCAGGGCACCTGGGCCCTGATTCGCAGCCGGGGGGTGCGATTGATGTTGCCGCTGGCCTTCGGCATGGCAATGATCGTGCCCTACCAGGCGTATGCGGAGGGCGTTGCCAATGGGCTGGTGGCGCCGGGTTTCGGCGCGTTCCTGCTGCGCTACCTGTCGATGAGCCAACCATGGCCCAAGCAGGCCTTTGCCGGCGCGGAGTTCGGCATCACCTGGAACCACCTCTGGTACCTGCCCTATCTTTTCACCTACACGGCCGTCATCGCGCTGACGCTGCCGCTGTGGAGGTCGCCCGCCGGCCAGTGGATGCGCCGGCGCTTCAACGGGCTGCGCAGCTGGAAGCTTCTGCTGTTGCCGGTGCTTCCGCTGCTGCTCTGGACGATGCTGCTGGCCCGGCACTTTCCGCCCACGCACAACCTGATCCGCGACTTCCACCTGCACAGCATCTACTTCACGGTGTTCCTGTACGGCTACTGGATGGGCGTGGACACCGGCGTGTGGCGCGAGCTGGAGCGCCTTCGCCGGGTGTCGCTTGCGCTGGCCGCGGCCGCCATCGCCGTTTTCATCGCGCTGCGGCTCGGCGCCAAGGGCCCGCCCTCCGGCGTGCTGATGGACGCCCTGCGCATGCTCTACCTTTGGCTGGCCGTCGCCGCCATCCTCGGCCATGGGCACCGGCACCTGAACCGGCCATGGCGCTGGCTGCGCTGGGCCAACGAGTCGGTTTACCCGTGGTACGTGCTGCACCAGACGCTGATCATTGCCGGAGTCACGCTGCTTGCGCCGTTCGCACTGGGGCCGGTGCTGGAGCCAGCCCTGCTGGTGTCGTTGACCATCGCCGGCTGTTGGGCGCTCACCGACGGGCTGGTCCGGCGCTTCGGCTGGCTGCGCCCGTTGTTCGGGCTCAAGCCGAGGGGCAAAGGCACCGGGCTCCGGCCTACTTCGCCAGCGGAACCTCTTCCACCGGAACCAGGATGGCGCTCCCCGTCGCCACGAGCTTGAGAATTTCGCCCTCGCCCTGTCCGTAGAGCTCGGCGGTCGCAAACACCTGCTTGCGGCCGGCCTTCACTACCTTGCCGCGCGCGACGAAGGCTCGGCCAAGGGCGGGCGACAGACAGTTGACCGAGAAGTGCGAGGCCAGCACCCGTCCCGCGACCGTGGCGGCCGCAAAGCCGCAGGCCGTGTCGAGCATGGCGCCGATGAGCCCCGCATGCAAGAAGCCGGCGTACTGCCCCATGTCCTCCTCGCGCCATGCCATGCGCACCTCGGCTTCGCCGGCAGCAGCCCGCGTGACTTCGAAGCCCGCCCAGCGATTGAAGGCGGCGGTCTTGTTGATGGCCTGGAGGGTATCGAGCATGGCGGTCTTTCGCGAAGAAGGATGAGGCGTCGAAAAAGACACTCTACGAAGCACCTTCGCGGCGCGCCGTCGCGCTCGCGACGCATAAGGCCGCGGCGGTTGCCTTGGCGACAGCGCATTATTTTTTGCCGGCTTTAACCCTGGTCGGCGAGCCCCGCCGTATGAGCTCTGGAACGATCCACTACCGAGGCTCCGATGAAAGCTATCCCTTCTTCTTTCTCCTTCCGTGCCGATTTGCGCGCCGCCGCGGCCGCGGCCGCCTGGCTGATGCTTGCCGCCGGCGCGCATGGGCAGTCTATCGCCAGCGGCGCGGAGGCATCGCGCATCACCCAGGTGAAGGTCTACCCTGGCAGCGCGACGGTGGAACGCGTGGCGCGCGTCGCGGCCGGCAGCCGCTCCATCACCTTTGCCTGCCTGCCCGCAGGGCTCGATGTGCAGAGCCTGCAGGTGTCGGCCGGCGCATCGGTGCGCGTGGGCGAAACCTCGGTGCTCAGCGAACCACGTGAACTTTCGGCACGCTGCGCGACCAGCGCGCTCGACGGCCGCATCCGCGAACTCGAAGACCAGAAGGCCGCGCTCCAGGCCGAGAACGATGCGCTCGGCATGGTCACCGGCTACCTCAAGGGCCTTTCGGGCGGCGCCGGCGATTCGACAGCGGGCGCACGCGCGCCGGTGGATGCGCGCAACCTTGCCGCGACGGCCGAGGCCATGCGCCGCACGGGGCAGGAGTCGCTGCTCAAGCAGCACCAGATCCAGCGCAAGCAGGCCGACATCGACCGCCAGCTCAATCCGCTTCTTGCCGAGCGCACGCGCACACAGGGCAACGGCGCGCAGGTGGTGGCCGTGACCGTCACGCTGGCGGCCAGTGCCGATGCCGACGTGAAGCTCAGCTACCAGGTCAATGGCCCCGGGTGGACACCCGCCTACCGCGCGCTGCTCGACACGGCCACGCGCAAGGTGCGCATCGAACGGCAGGCCTTGGTGGCGCAGGCCACGGGCGAAGACTGGCGCGGCGTGAAGCTGGTGCTTTCCACCGGCCAGCCGCGCCGCGAAACCACCGGCCGCACGCCCAGTGCATGGCGCATCGGCATCGAGCCGCCGCAGCGCGCGCCAGCAAGCCCGGCACCGGCCGCCATGATGGCGGCGCCCGCTCCCATGGTGTCTGCCGATAAGCGCGTGATGGCCGAGGCTGCACAGCCGCTCTTCGACGTGAACGTGTTCGACAACAGCTTTGCCACCGAATTCGCAGTGCCGCAGACGATCGACGTGCCTTCGAACGGGCAGCGCGTGACGCTGGCGCTGGGTCAGCACGAAGACACCGCAAAGCTCGCCGCGCGCACCAGCCCGCGCGTGGACGCCAGCGCCTTCCTGGTGGCCGAACTCGCACAGCCGGCGGGCGTGTGGCCGGCCGGTGCGCTGCAGCTCTACCGCGACGGCAACTTCGTAGGCAGCGGCCGCTGGAACGCGCCGAGCGATTCGAAGCTCACGCTCTCCTTCGGCCGCGACGAGCTGGTACGCGTGCAGCCGGAGCCCGAGCAGGACAGCCAGGGTACAGGCGGGTTTGTCGGTTCCCGCGCCGAGCGCAAGGTGCAGCGCGCCTACGTGGTCGAGAACCGCCACCGCACGCCCATTGCGGTGCAGGTGCTGGAGGCCGCGCCGGTGTCGGTCGACGAGCAGGTGCGCGTGGCCACGCAGTTCTCGCCGCAGCCCACCGAGCTGGCCTGGAACAAGCAGCCCGGACTCGCAATGTGGAGCTTTGAGCTCGACGCCGGCAAGACCGCCCGCATGGCGGCCGACTACACCATCAGTTATCCGAAAGATGCGCGGCTGCAGATGCGCTGAGCGCCTTGTTCAGCCCGGCTCGGGCGCTCGGCCTTCCGAGGGCTCGGCGTCCGGTTTGCGCTTCTTGCCGCGTGCCGCTTTCTTGGCCGCGCGTTCCGCATCGATGCGCTGGCCTTCTGCCAGCCATTGCAGGAACTCTTCAGGCGTCTCGAGAGTGATGCGCCCGAGGTTGCCGGCGCGAAACTCGTGCATCACGATCTCCGCCGCCTTCTGCATGTTGACGCGGCCCTTGCCCAGCAGCGCTCCGCGCTTGCGTCCGATGGCATCGAGCAGTTCCTCGTCCTTCATGGCGGCAATGGCCGCGGCGTCGTGCTCCACCAGCTTGAAGCGCGCGGTAATGCCCTGCGCATAGTTCGCCTTCAGGTAGTTGAGCAGCTCCAGCGCCACTTCTTCCTCGTCGAACGCATTGCGCCCCACCGCGCCGCTGGCCGCCAGGTTGTAGCCGCTCTTGGGCACCACGATGCGCGGCCACAGCATGCCGGGCGTGTCCCACAGGTAGAAGTCGTCGGCCAGCGTGATGCGCTGCTCCAGCTTGGTGATGCCGGCCTCGTCGCCGGTCTTGGCCTTGCGGCTGCCGGT
>Ga0075370_10001100_pt1 | contig 11288 bp, 8 predicted proteins | sample EndMethybrTD3035_FD_71398 | JGI IMG/M metagenome (GOLD analysis project Ga0075370, IMG submission 71398) | Populus endosphere microbial communities from Tennessee, USA - Endosphere MetaG P. TD hybrid TD303-5 | ecosystem: Host-associated > Plants > Roots > Endosphere | place: USA: Tennessee... | reverse complement strand
ACCAGGACACCGAGCGCCTGAGCAAGGCCGACCGGATGCGCCTGCTGAGCGAGCCGCAGACGATCGTGCGGTTGCGCGATCAGCTGGCGGCGAATGCGAGTCTCGTGAGGCACGAGCGGCGCGCCTGAGCCGGTGCGCGCGGTGCGAGGCCGCGGAACGAAAGCACGAATGCCGCCACTCATGGCGGCATTCTGCTTTTGCACCCCCCACTTGAACGGAGACCTGCGCCATGGTCAAACGAGTCGCCACCCATCGTACGACGGCACCGCTCATCGAGGCTCCGGTGCGGTGGTGGTCCGACGAGCCCCGCTGCATCGCCCGCATGCTCGACCTGTGTGCTGCGTCGGCGCCGGGGCGGCGCTCCGGCCTGCACGAGGCACTGATCACGCTGGAGCGGTCGCTTCCGCAATTGCTGGAGGACGGAGCGCCGTCGGTGAACCACCTGGAGGCCGGACAGCTGGAAGCAGATGCCGTTCTCTTCATCGCTGGCGTGCTGGCCCGGTGCGGGCACGAAGCACGGGCGTGGCAGCTGCTTGCCGATGCGGTCGAGATGGGGATCATCTCGCAGCAAGCTGCCAAGGCAGTCGGCATCGCGGAACCGCAAGGCGAGCCTCGTGTTCAGGGTGACGCCGGGAGCGAAGCCCGGCGCAAGCTGACTGCCACCCACCCGCAGTTGCTGCGTGACCCCGAGCATGAGTTGCCGTTGGTCTTCAACGATGTCACCTTCGTGGATGGCGCTTCGTTGGTCGACGTGATGCAAGCGCTGATCGGGTCGGACGGCCCCTTGCCCGCACTCGGCGTATTCCGGCGTGCCGTCCTGGCGAACTGCATTGATTGGCGGTGCAAGCCTGCTCGGAAAGCCATCATCGCCTGGCTCTCGTCGCTCTCGGGCTCGCGGGAGGCCGCACCTGCGGTCCGGGCATTGCGTGCTGCGATGGAGATCTCGGTGGACCGCGTCGACCGCCGGGCATTGCAAGCCTGCCTGCGGGCGCTGGGTGCGGCGCAAGACGATTCGCCGCGGGCGAAGAAAATGCATGACATCAAGGACGCGTACTGCCGTCTCATGGATATTCTCTGGGCTTGCCAGGAGCCGCTGCTCCGTGCACTTTTCGTGCGTCTGACCTATGCGCTCAAGGGCGTTGAAGAACTGAGAAATCCCGCGGAGCGTCCCATGACGGGGGGCGGCTTGCGCCTGGTAAAACGCTATTCGTTCCCAGAGAGGGGTGAACGATTTCTTGAGCCATTGCAGCGGGAGAAGTCGTACCGCAGGAACCTCGAGCACGTCCTTGGGGAATACGTGTTGCACGCGAGTCTGGCGGAAGAGGCGCATCTACAGGGATTCCTGGATCACATGAATGACCTTTGGAGTGAGGCATGGAACGAGTCCGCCAGATTCTTCTAGCTCACGGCCGGGCGGCGCGCGGTGTTCCCTCGAAGTGCCGCCCCCACGCGCGCCGCAGCTGCAGGTCCGACGCGAACCCGGCGTGCTCCGCGGCCCGCGTGACGCTTGCGCCGCCCGACAAGGCCTGGCGCGCCCGCTCGAGGCGGATCTTCTCCACATAGGTCATCGGCGACACCGCCGCATGTTCGGCGAACAGTCGCAGCAGGTGGCGCGTCGTCACGTGCGCGGCCTCGGCAAGCGTGCCGAGCGTCCAGTCGTCGCCAGGCCGCTCGCACACCGCGTCCTGCGCGCGATGCAGCGCCGGGTGGATGTGGTGCCGGTGCGCGAGCAGCGGCGACAGCTCGGGGTCGTTCTGCGTGCGGCGCAGGTAGACCACCAGGTCCTTCGCGACCCGCGCGGCCAGCGCATCGCCGCAGGCCAGCGCGATCAGGTGCAGCGCGAGGTCGATGCCGGCCGTCACGCCGGCGCTGGTGGCGAGCGCGCCGTCGAGCACGAACACGCGGTTGTCGACCACCTGCGCTTCAGGCGCGAGGCGGCGCAGCGTCTCGATGAACGCATGGTGCGTGGTGCAGCGCCGCCCGCCGAGCAGGCCGGCGCGGGCCAGCAGCAGCGTGCCGGTGCAGACGCCGACCAGGCGGTGGTCCTCGCCCGATTGCAGCAGCGGGCCGATGTCGCGGCGCAGCCAGTCGACGGTGGCCAGCGTCGCCGCATCTGGCCGGCCGAGGGCGGCGGCGGGCTGGCCGACCACCATCAGCCAGGTCGGCGCGGCGAAGCGGTCGGGCAGCGGTTCGAGCCCGGCGACCTGCAGCCCGACCGAACTCGCGGCCTGCACCTGCGGCCCGACGAAGCGCAGCCGGAAGCGTTCTGGCCGGCCCTGGTCCGCGAGGTGCGTATCGGCCAGCCGGAAGGCCTCGGCCGGCCCGGCGACATCGAGCAGCAGCGTGCGCGGCGGCACGACGATCGCGATGTCGACGCGGGGCACCGCGCGGTTCATCGTTTCTCGGGCTCGATGCCCTGCAGGCGTTCGCGCAGCGCGGCCTGCGCCACCGGATCGACCGGCCGGTGCTTCAACGCCGTGCTGGCCGGGTAGCGTTCGAGGTGGTTGCCGCCCTTCCAGTCATGCACCGGCCGCATCGGGCGTGGCATGAAGCCTCCGCCGCAGTTGGGGCAGACGTTGCCGAGCACGCGATCGACGCAACTCGCGCAGAAGGTGCATTCGAAGCTGCAGATGCGCGCATCGATCGATTCCGGCGGCAGCGTGGTGTTGCAGTGTTCGCAGGTGGGGCGGAGCTGGAGCATGGCGGGCTTTCGGGAACGGAGGATGCCACGATAGGCGGTACGGCGTGAATCGTCGCCACCATGCCGGACCGCATTCGATCAGTTCCGGACACCCTGATGAGCGGAGATCACCCGGGGAACTGCCGGTGGATGGCCGTTACTCACGCCACCATCAAGGTTGCGAAGAGTGTGCGGAATGAACATCAACGGTGCGGACGGGCGGGGCGGTCGCGGCGGTGTCGGCTTCACCGGGTCGCCTTCGATCGGACGTGTGATGGACTCGGTGGGCATGACGCTCCGCGCCGAGACGCTGGAAGACCAGCGGGCCATTGACAAGGCACTCGAGCGGCATGCGCCACTGCTGCTGCGTCTTCTGCTCGACGGGCGCGAGGCATGCGTGGTCGACACCGATCGGGGGCCGGAGGATGCGCAACCCGCCGGGCTCGTCTTGCTGGCCCGGCAGCTGCATGCGGCGGGGAGAACGGCCGAAGCACTGAACCTCGTGGTTCACACGACGCTGGACTTGCCGGCGATGCCTCTGTCGCGGACACGCGAAGCCGTCGAATGTCTCACGGACATCCTTGGCGCGTGCTACCCGATGCAGCACGTGGCCGGCGCGGGTGTCCTGCGATGCTGGCTCCAGACCTTGCAGGTCTTCGGAGTCGTCGAGCCGCAGCAACTGGAAGATTGCCTCGGCGAGATGAACCGGTGCTGCATCGGGTTCGACGACGTCGACGACATCGGCAAGACACTGGCGACGATGAAGGTCATTGACGGCCTCGTCGAGAGTCTTGTGGATGAAGAGAATGGAGATTTGCCGACAGGTGACAGCACGGCCGCAGTCCGATTGCTGACGGACTGCTTCGAGCCTGTTTGCAGCCGTGGATTGACCGACGTCCGGGACTACCTGTTGCGGCGTTTCGAGCAAGCGGGGGGTCGGGCCAACTCCCTGGCTCGGCTGCTGATGAGGGTGGATGCGGAGCATCGGGCGGTGCAGGAGCTCGACGGTGCCGTGCAGCGCATGAGACGTTGCGGCTGGACTTCGAAGGCAACGTCTTCCGACAAGGAGGTTCGTCACGAGTGGTTCCCACCGGCCGATCCAAAGGGCAGCAAGGCGGCCGAGGACGCGCTCGTCAACTACCTGTTGCTGGCACACAGCCGTGATCACGGCCGCCACGTGTCGGGGTTGGCCGAGGCTGCGCGCGCTGCGCTTGAGCAGCTCGACTCGAGCGGCCGGCATTGGGAGTGCCTCGTGAAACTGTGCAAGACCCGCACCAATGTCATTGTGGCGTCCATCGAAAGAGCGCTGTGCTCCGGGCGACCGATCGGGACCGCGGAGAACGCCCGGATGCGTGAGCGCCTCCTCGAAGAAGCATCACGACTGCCCCCCGGATTGGCGGCCCGCATCGCGAACGCGTGGCTGGGCTTGGCACTGCGGCCCGGTCTCGTGGGCAGCGACCTCATCCCACAGCTCAAGCATCGGGCTTTCGACGCAACGAGCGCAATGCGCAAGGCCAGGAAGACGTTTCTGAGTGCGATCAGCCACGCGGATCCATTTGTCGCAGATGCGCTGACAGCAAAAGCCGGCGACACGACACCGCTCGAACGCGCGGCACTGTTCGCCCATGGCGAACTCCCCATCAGCAGGAGCCCGGTCGCCGCGGATGTGCTTCAGATGCGGTGCAATGTGCTTGCCCCGCTGTTTCTTCGGGAGTTGCAGGCGTCCTGGACATCGAAGCGGCCGTTCCAGGTACTGGGTGGATGCTTTCCCGACGAAGATGCCTCGGTGGAGCGGTATGCCCAGGTCATGGTGCCGGCTTGGAACGAGCGAAGCCGATCGAGCAGCGATCGGCAGGAATGGTTGTCGAGGTCGCGGTCGCGATCGTTCGATCTCGAGTTTCGGAAATTGAGGCGACCCGGCGCCCCGACTTCGGGTGACTTCGGGTTTGGCGACAAGGAGGCCATTCGTGACGGACGCGCGATCGGAATCCGGCGCCTGGATTTGGTGGCCGTTGCCATCTTTCGAATGCTGGGTCAGTGCGACGAGGACTGGCGCAGCACGTCGATCGGCAGCCTCGAAGCGGAAATCCGGATGGCGTTCTGCCTCCACGCCAACGCGCGATACGCCGCACTGTGCGAGGCCGCTGCGTTCACCGAACTTTTCGAGTGCTGCCCAGGCGGCAAGGCCGAGTTGAGGCGCGATCTTCGGGACAAGGCGCTGCAGTTGCTGGACGGCTGGAACGAGCCGAGCCAGGAATCGGACCCCCCGTTGACCGTCGATGAGACCGACTGCGACGCTTGGGCCGCACGCTTGGCACTGCGGCTGGATGCGTGAACAGGGCGAGCGCCGGGTTCAGCCCGCAAGCCCCCGCACCGCCGCCCCCGCCGCATCGCGCGCCTGCTCCCACACCTGCTGCTTCCACTGCGGCGTGTCGACGTAGAACGCGTCGCGCGTCTGCTGCTTGATCTGCGCGCGCTGGTCGGCCGGCGCCTCGGGGTGGTTCTCGACCCACTGGTCGGCCCGCAGCGCCTCGATCATCTGCATGATCGGCAGGGTTCCGTATTCGAGCGCGATGCCGGTGTACTCGGCCTGCGGGCATTCGTCGTAGGCGGCCGACCACATCAGTCCGGTCAGCAGCGGCGAGCTGGAGCTGCCGTCGTAGATCGACGTGATGCCGTCGCCCCACCAGGCGCGGGCCCGCTGCAACGCTGCCGCATCGTCGCGGCACGCGAAGATGCGCTCGCCGACGCCGGTCGGCCCGAGCCCGGTGTGCAGGTCGATCCAGCCGAGCCGTGCAGCGCGCCGCCCGTGCTGTTGCAACACGTGGCGCAGCGTGACGTGGCTCCAGGTCGGGTTGCGCCCGCCGTAGAACAGGCCCTCGGGGTGGTCGTACTGGCCGCCCGAGACCGCTGCCTGCAACGCCTCCATGCCGCGCTGCTGCACGAACTGGCCGACGCGCATCATCACCTCGGGCGACGGCGGCCACATCGGCGGCACCAGCAGCCCGGCCAGTTCGTCGTAGCCCGGGTTGGCCGGCAGCGGCCGGCTGAAATCGTGGAAGTTGCGGTTCAGGTCGACGTTCTCGTGCGTCGTGCGGCGCCACCACGAGAAGCCGTACGGGTTCAGCGCGTGGATGTAGAGCACCGCCACGCCGGCCGCATGCGCCGACGCGCGCCACGCCGCATCGCCGAGCAGCCCGACCTGGATGCCCGAGCCGCAGAAACCCTCGACGCCGTGGCAGGCGCTGCTGATGATCAGCAGCCGGCTCGCATCGGCCGGGCCGTCGCGCACCACGTCCATCGCCAGCGTCTCGCCGTCGCGGCCGAGCAGCGGGTGCACATGGGTCTCGACGTCGAGCTCGGCCGCTTCGGCGGCGGCCAGGAACTTGCCGCGCGCCTCGGCGTAGGTCTGCGCGAACAACGCTTCGGTGTTCATCGTGCTGGCCTCAGCGCCGCGGCTGCGAGAGCCATTGTTCGGCCAGGCGCACCCACAAGGTGGCGCCGAGCGGGATCAGGTCGTCGTTGAAGTCGTAGCTCGGGTTGTGCAGCATGCACGGGCCCATGCCGTGGCCGCCGATGCGGTGGCTGCCGTCGCCGTTGCCGATCAGGAAATAGCAGCCGGGCTTCTCGAGCAGGAAGTAGCTGAAGTCCTCGGCGCCCATCGTCGGCTCGAACTCCTGCACGTTCTCGGGCCCGACCACGTCGGCCATCACGCCGCGCACGAACTCGGTCTCCGCCGGGTGGTTGATGGTGGGCGGGTAGTTGCGGGTGAACTCGAACTCGCAGCTCGCATCGAACGCGGCGCACAGGCTCTCGCTCACCTCCTTCATGCGCTTCTCGATCAGGTCGAGCACCTCGAGCGTGAAGGTGCGCACCGTGCCCTGGATCTCGACGCTGTCGGGCACCACGTTGGTGGCCTCGCCGGCATGGATCATCGTCACCGAGATCACGCCGGCATCGATCGGCCGCTTGTTGCGCGTGATGATGGTCTGGAAGCCCTGCACCAGCTGGCAGGCGATCGGCACCGGGTCGATGCCGTTGTGCGGCATCGCCGCATGCGAGCCCTTGCCGCGGATCACGATGCGGAACTCGTTGCTCGATGCGAAGCACGGGCCGTTCTTCAGTGCGAACTGGCCGACCTTCATGCCGGGCCAGTTGTGGGCGCCGAACACCGCCTCCATCGGGAACTGCTTGAAGATGCCGTCCTTGATCATCTCGCGTGCGCCGCCGCCGCCTTCTTCGGCGGGCTGGAAGATCAGGTAGACGGTACCGTCGAAATGGCGGTTCTTCGAGAGGTGCTTGGCAGCCGCCAGCAGCATCGCGGTGTGGCCGTCGTGGCCGCACGCATGCATCTTGCCCGGCGTGGTGCTGGCGTGCGCGAAGGTGTTCTTCTCGGTCATCGGCAGCGCGTCGATGTCGGCGCGCAGGCCGACGGCCCGGTCACTCGTGCCTGCGGTGCCCTTGACGATGCCGACGACCCCGGTGGTGCCGAGCCCACGGTGGATCGGAATGCCCCAGTCGGTGAGCGCCTTCGCGATCACATCCGCGGTGCGCTTCTCCTCGAAGCAGAGTTCGGGGTGGGCGTGGATGTCACGTCGGATCGCCGTGACGGCCGCGGCATCGGCCAGGATGGACTCGATCAACTGCATGGAAGCGCTCCCTCAGAAGGAGCAAAGCAGTTTACAGGCCTGCCGTAGCTCGGATGCCAATCCGGGGAAGAGTCCGACCGACGCGCACCCGGATTGGCATCCGGGCTATCAGACTCAATGCCGGACTTTGCCTTCCGCCGTCAGGATCGTCATGTCGACGTACTTCGAGCCGGCATGCGACCTGTCGTTGAAGTCGATGAAGAAACCGCCGAGGTTCAGCTCGGGCATGTTCTCCAGCGCCGTCACCAGCGTCTCCGGCGTTGCGTTGCCGCCGGCCGCGCGCAGGCCCTCGATCATCGTGCGGGCGGCGACGAAGCCTTCGATGCCGCCGTAGTTGGGCTCGAACTTCGCGCCCAGCGCCTTGCCGGCCGACAGGTAGTCGGCCGAGATCGGCACGGTGGCGCTGAACGGCAGCGGCATCACCTGGCTGATCGCGACGCCGCGGGCGTCCTGGCCGAGCTCGGCGGCCAGCGCCTGCGTGCCGACGAACGAGACGTTGTAGAAGCTGCCGCTGAAGCCCTGCTTGCGAGCCTCGCGGATGAACGCCGCGCACGACTTGTAGGCGCTGATCAGCACGATCGCATCGGGTTTGTCGGCCAGGATGGTGCCGACGCCGGCGGCCACGTTCACCGTGTTGCGCTCGACCGTGCCCAGGCCCACCGGCTTCAGCTTGTGCGCCGTCAGCGCCGCCGTCATGCCGTCCAGGCCGGCCTTGCCGTAGCTGTCGTTCTGGTAGAAGACGCCGATGCGCTGCATGCCGATCGAGGTGATCTGCTTGACGATCTCGGCGGTCTCGTCGTTGTACGACGCACGCACATGGAAGGCCATGCGGTTGAACGGCGAGCGCAGCACCTCGGCGCCGCTGAACGGCGCGAAGAACGGCGTGCGCGCCGCGGTGGCCAGCGGCAGCGCGGCGACCGACGTGGGCGTGCCGATGTAGCCGAACAGCGCGAACACGTCGTCTTTCAGCAGCTTCTGCGTGTTCTCGGCGCAGCGGTCGGGCTCGTAGCCGTCATCGACGCTGCGCAGCTCGATCGTGCGGCCGTTGACGCCGCCGCGCGCATTGACGCGCTCGAAGGCGAGCAGCGCGCCTTCCTTGAAGCGCTCGCCCAGCGCGCTGGCCGGGCCCGAGAACGCGGCCGACTGGCCGAGCACGATCTTGGTGGAGGCGGCGGTCGCCAGCTTCGGGAAGGCCAGGGCCACCGGTGCTGCAGCACCCAGGCTCAGAAAATGACGACGTTTCACACTAACTCCAATTCGATGGGAACTACAACTGAGGAGCTCGGCACAACGTGCCCGAGCCCATCAAGCGGACGCCGTGGAACCGGCTTTGCCGGGCCACTGGCGGCGCCCCCTTGAGGGGGAGGCGCGCAGCGCCTCGGGGGTGGGCCTACCGGCGGACTTTTCCGTCTTCGGTCAGCATCGAGACGTCGACGAAGCTCGACGCGACGTGGTCCTTCGCACCGAAGTGCACATTGAAGCCGCCGAAGTTCGCGTTCTGGATCGACTCCAGCCCGGCGATCAGCGCATCGCGCGACGGCGCGCGGCCGGCGCGCTTCAGGCCCTCGGCGAACACCTTCGCGGCCAGGTAGCCTTCCATGCTGGAGTAGTTCGGCGTCGCGTCGCCGCCGGCCTTCGCCACCGCATCCAGGTACTCGCGCGAGATCGGCGTGGTGGTCGAGAACGGGAACGGCATCACCTGGCTGATCATCACGCCGCGGCCTTCCTTGCCGAGCTCGTCGGCCAGCGCCTGCGTGCCGACGAACGACACGTTGTAGAAGGTGCCGCCATAGCCGGCCTTGCGGGCCTCGCGGATGAACGCGGCGCACGACTTGTACGCGCTGATCAGCACCACCGCATCGGGAAACTTCGGGACGATGTCCTTCACCGCCTGGCTGACCGCGACGGTGTTGCGTTCGACCGTGCCCAGCGCCACCGGCGCGAGGTTCAGCGGCTTCAGTGCGCGCGTCACGCCTTCCAGGCCGGCCTTGCCGTACGCGTCGTTCTGGTAGAACACCGCGACCTTGTTCAGGCCGAGCTGCGTCAGGTTCTTCACGATCAGCGCGGTCTCGTCGTAGTACGAGGCCCGCACATGGAAGACCGATTTGCTGAACGGCTCGCGCAGCGCCTCCGCACCGGTGAACGGCCCGAAGAACGGCATCTTGCTGTCGTTGACCAGCGGCAGCGCGGCCAGCGAGGTCGGCGTTCCCACATAGCCGAACAGCGCGAACACGTCTTCCTTGATGAAGCGGTCGGTGTTGGCCTTGCAACGGTCCGGCTCGTAGCCGTCGTCCAGCGTCTTCAGCTCGATGGTGTGGCCGTTGGCGCCACCGGCGGCATTGAAGGCATCGAAGAACACGCGGGCACCGCGGTTCATCTGGATGCCCAGCTGCGCCGCCGGGCCGGTGAAGGCGGCGGACTGGCCCAGCACGAGCCGGCGGTCACTTTGAGCCAGCGCAGGCAGCGCCAACACAGCGCTGCCGGCGGCGACGCTCTTGAGAAGTTCACGACGTTTCATGGGGCAAGTTCCGTTGACAAATTTGTTGCAGCTTGTTACGACTCAGCGGGCCGTTTGCTGGGCCGTAAGGATATCCGTCGATATCGGTACAAAACTTACGGTTCATGACCTAGCGGGCACATACATCCGGAAGCATGTGCAATAGTTCCGCGATGAGTTACCGAACTGTTGCGGCAGCGTGCCCGCATGACTGTCCAGACACCTGCGCCATTCGCGTGACCGTTGAGAACGATCGTGCGATCCGCATCCAAGGCGACCCCGATCACCCGACCACGCACGGTGCGTTGTGCACCAAGGTGTCGCGTTACACCGAACGAACCTACAGCCCCGATCGCGTGCTGCATCCGTTGAAGCGGGTGGGGCCGAAGGGCAGCGGGCAGTTCGTGCCGGTGAGCTGGGACGAGGCGCTGTCGGACATCGCCGCGCGCCTGTCCGAGATCGCGTCGCGCGCGCCCGAGGCCATCGTGCCGTACAGCTATGCCGGCACGATGGGCCTGCTGCAGGGCGAGAGCATGGCCGGGCGCTTCTTCCACCAGCTGGGCGCCTCGCTGCTCGATCGCACGATCTGCGCGTCGGCCGGTGCCGAGGCGCTGATGGCAACGTATGGCGGCAAGGTCGGCATGCACGTCGAGCATTTCGCCGAGAGCAAGCTGATCGTGATCTGGGGCAGCAACTCGATCGCGTCGAACCTGCATTTCTGGACCTTCGCGAACGCGGCGAAGCGCAACGGCGCGAAGCTGGTCTGCATCGATCCGCGCAAGACCGAGACGGCCGACAAATGCCACCAGCACATCGCGCTGCTGCCGGGCACCGACGGCGCGCTCGCGCTCGGGCTGATGCGCGAGCTGGTCGTCAACGACTGGCTGGACCCCGACTACATCGAACGCCACACCGAAGGCTGGCCGGCGCTGCGCGAGCGCGCGATGGCCTGGACGCCCGAGCGCACCGCCGAGACCTGCGGCATCAGCGCCGACGAGGTGCGTGGCCTGGCGCGCGACTACGGCACGACCAAGCCGGCCGCGATCCGCCTGAACTACGGCATGCAGCGCGTGCGCGGCGGCGGCAATGCGGTGCGGCTGGTGGCGATCCTGCCGTGCCTGACCGGCGCGTGGCGGCACCGCGCGGGCGGCATGCTGCTGTCGGCTTCGGGCTGGTTTCCGGTGGACCGCGCGGCGCTGCAGCGGCCCGATCTCATGGGCGCGCGGCGATGCCGCACCATCAACATGAGCACGATCGGAGACGATCTTCTGCGCGATGCGTCGCCTGGCTTCGGGCCGAAGATCGAGGCGCTGGTCGTCTACAACAGCAATCCCGTGGCGGTGGCGCCCGAGTCGCCCAAGGTCGTCCAGGGCTTTGCGCGCGACGACCTCTTCACGGTGGTGCTGGAGCAGTTCATGACCGACACCGCCGACCATGCCGACTACGTGCTGCCGGCCACCAC
>Ga0075370_10001099_pt1 | contig 11290 bp, 11 predicted proteins | sample EndMethybrTD3035_FD_71398 | JGI IMG/M metagenome (GOLD analysis project Ga0075370, IMG submission 71398) | Populus endosphere microbial communities from Tennessee, USA - Endosphere MetaG P. TD hybrid TD303-5 | ecosystem: Host-associated > Plants > Roots > Endosphere | place: USA: Tennessee... | reverse complement strand
TGTTCTAGGCAATTAGAGTCGTAAACGGCGCTGCTTGCTTGATAAGGACTTATGCACGCCCGGGCACACGGCCGGGTGCGCCAATGTCGGAAACGGCTTAGCGCCCATAGCTGTAAGCCGCATTTACGTCAAAAAGCCGCGCAGCGAACCCGCGAGGACCTTACTCCTGTCCGTCATGAGCAAACCGAATGTGCGCCTCTCGCCGGCGCTGAAATGCCACCCTCAAGGCACGTAATCACGGTGCCTGTCGACTTCCGCGTCGAGCCCGATCCTCGATCTGGTGCTGCGTCCTTTCCGTGACGTGCTGGTCTGAGTGTGAGGGACCGTCCTGCGGTAGTAGACGTCGTATTCGAACTCGTTCAACAGCCTGTCTGCATAGTGAATTGGCGGCTGTGCGGATCAAGGAATCCAGCTGAACGGCTTTGGGGCGAGCAGCGCGCAATCCTTCGCCAGGTCGTCAACGCGTGCTTGCAAGGCCTTGAGCGCCTCGGCCGAGGTGCCCTTCACAAAGCACGCGTGGGTGGACTTGTCGGCAAAAGCGTGGTTACCGATGGCGTTGTGCACGACATCGAAGCCCCATCGGCCAACGATGTAGTGCACCGTCTGCTCCAGGCAGGCCAGCTTGCCGGCCAGGGCCAAACGCGCCGAGTTGGATGCGGGCAAGGCGCCGACGGCACGCAGCGCCCTCTTGTCGCCGGTGTCCACCAGCGCAGCGTCGTAGCTCGCCGCCGCGGCGAAGAGCGCGGCCTCGCCAACATCAATGGCCGGCACACCGGCCAGCGCCTCGGCAATGGCCAGATTGTAGCTGTTGTGCGGCTTGCAGTTCTGCACGAAGGAGGTCAGCTGGACGACGGCCTCAGCCGAGCCCAGCATGGCCGCGGCCTTGGCGGGCTGGCTGAGCTTGAACCGGTACTTCAGCGTGGAGACGGTGTACAGGTCGGCCTTGCCCTGCTTGATCAGGTGCGCGACCAGCCGCGTGAGCAGGCCCCACTGCGCGAACTTCACCGCGATGTCGCAGTCGATGAAGACCTTCATCAGGTGTCCAGCTCCATCGCGGTCAAGCGTTCGAGATGGTCTCGACCGTCCGCCGATAGCGCTGAGCCGTCAATGCACCGCCGGGCGATGTCGTTGATCAACTTGGGCGCCGTCTGCGTCGTCTGCAGATACCTCAGCGCCATGTTGGTCATCTTCCAGTCTTCGGTGAGGCGCCCCCAGCCCAGGATGACCTGGCCGGGCTCCAGCGCTGTTTCTTTGGCGGCCCGCAGGGCCGCCACCGCCAGCGTCAGCTCGGTGTAATTGGGTCCGACCAGCGACTTGCACAGCTTGAGGAGCGCGCCTCCGCCCAGGGTGGTCATCGCAAACTTATCGGCCTCGATCTCGTCCGGGTCCTGGGCCGACTTCTGCGCATCGACGGGCAGGGTGTCGTCGACCAGCACGGCGTTCTGCGCGTCGTCCAGATGGCCGGCCATGATGTGGCCCAGTTCGTGGGCTACCAGGTAGGCCAGCTTCGGAGGATGCAGTTCCTTGCGCACCACCATCGTGACCGGCCGGTCGCCGACCCGTACGCACATGGCATCCGGTCGCCGCAGGCCATCGGGCCAGCCGGTGACGTGGACGACGGGCAGGCCGTGCTTCCACATCCAGGAGCACAGGCCACCCAGCGTCACGGCCTGCTCGTCGTCGCTGAGCAGTTGCTCGCGCAGGGCGGCCGCGCTGAGGCCAGTGACTGCGGGCGTGTCGCACGCGCTGGCCAGCAGCTGTGCGAGGCCGTGGCCGATGCTCGCCGCGACGGCCAGCTGAGATGAGCCGTCGGGGTGAACGGTCTTGAAGCGCTGCGTCGTCTCGCGGAAGACGGGCTGGGGCGCCTGGGACTGCAAGCTCGCCAGCGACACGTTGAGACGGCGCGCGAGAAGGATCTGCAGCTCCAGAAGGCCACCCTCGTCTTCCGCGGCCTCGTCGTCCCACCATTCGGGCATGAGGCGGCGCACCTGCGTGGGTGTGAGCCCGAGCCCCTTGAAGGACTTGAGCAGGCGAAGCGCGGGGTTGCTAGCGGACGGCATCGGTTTTCTTGAATTGCACGGCGCGTGCGGTGCCATGCGCCTCGAGCTGCGCGCCAGCGCTGAGAAGTCTAGCAATCGACTCCGCGTGCTCCGGGGTGCCGTCCCACACGGACAACACCGCCTCGATCAGGGCCTGCTGGGTGCGCACCGTGGAATCTGCCCCTTCAAGCGATATGTTGGCGAACTTGCATATCTTGCGATGCGTCTGGGAAATGCGCACCGGACTGTCCAGCGCGCGGCTCAGCGTGGACTGCGGGATGCCCGTCTGGCGAGACAGCTCCATCTGGCTCATCGAGTGAGCCTCCAGGAAGCTCAAAATCTCACGGACGACCCTTGCCGCATTCATGCATAAACAATAGCATATTGCATACTCCACCTTACACTGCGCGCCCTCTCGAGGCGACTGAACCGCCTCACCTTGTCGACATGGACCCGATCGCTCACGACCATCAACTGCGCGCGCTGCTGAAAGCGCACCTGAGTGCACGAGTGACCGAGGCAGATCTTGTGGTCGATGAGTTCTCGCTGGCCTACGGCGCCGTGCGCGCGGACCTGGCGCTGATCAACGGGCACCTCGAAGGCTTCGAGATCAAGGCCGGCAAGGACAAGCTGGATCGGCTCGCACATCAGGTCGAGGCGTACGCCAAGGTGTTCGAGTTCTCTTGGGTGGTCACGACGGCTGATCACCTGAGCAATGTTCGCGCGCTGGTGCCGATGCGCTGGGGCCTGTTGGTGGCGTCGGTCGATGAGGACGGCGCATGCCTGCGCCAGGTCCGCAAGGCGCAGCGCAACGCCATGCTCGACGGCGCCCACCTCGTGCGCCTGCTGTGGCGAGATGAGGTGATGGCGAAGCTGGAAGAGCTGGGCCTGAGCACCGGCCTCAAGTCCAAGCCCAAGCTGGCGCTGTACGCAGCGCTGGCCGAGGCCATGCCCGTGAGGGAATTGGCCGACTACGTGCGCGAGTGCCTCAAGCAGCGCCCAGCTTGGCGAGTTGATGCAGAACCACGTGGATATGGTGGTTCGTCGCGTCGCGCCGCCAGGTAGTGGCATTGCCCGGCGTCGCTGCCGGGTTGGTCGCCTTTTCGTCGTAGTTCTCGTCGCCGGTGGAGAACTTCTTGCCCATGAACACGGGTAGCGCGGTCAGGAGCTTGCACAGGTCGACGTACTGGTCATAGCCGAAGACCTGCACCGCTCCTGCCTTGAACACGGCCCAGTGCTGCCAGTCCGTGTAGCGGATGTTGGCCGACATGCGCAGCAGGCGCGGGTCACCCTCGAAGCTATCGATGTGATTGACGCCGTAGTCACCGTACAGGGGCACGCGGCCGGCTTTGGCGGCCAGAGGGCGCACCGCCCTGAACAAGGCCCAGTCGTCGCGATGGATCTGGTGCGTACCCTTGGGGAAGCCTGCGAGGTTCTTCGGGAAGGCGCCGCTGGCCAGCGTGAGATGACGCCAGGGGCCCAACTTGCTCACCGCCTGGACGATGGCGGCCACGGCTTCGACGACAGCCTTGGCGTCCCATCCGCCGACATAGCCGAGGTCGATTACGGCGTCCATGTCTTTGTAGGGCTGCCCGATCAGGGTGACGTTCGAGCGGAACCAGGACGCCACGTCGGCGGCCTTCGGCAGGACCACCGCACCTGGGTCGATCATGTAGCGCAGCAGCCAGCGCGACTTGTCGTGCGCCTTGCTTACGGCCTTGAGGGAGTTCAACTCAGGAAGGTCGGTTGACGGCGTGATGACCGGGACGGCCTGAACGCCTTCCTTCCACAGCTTCGTGAAAAGCTGCTTCCACGCAGTGTTGGGCAGATAGGGCAGCTTGTTGCTGAGGTCGACGGCGATCTCATGACTACGGCCCCAGGAATTGCGGGTCTTCACCGCAACCGTGTACAACACTTCGTCCCAAGGCTTTTTGTACTCCGCCTCCTTCCAGTCGTAGAGGCGATCCTGGATCTCAGCGATAGGCAGCAAGAGAGCTTTCTGGCCCGCGAGCAGCGTCTTGACCGCACCTTGTTCGCCCTGTTTCCACTTCAGGATCGGCATGAAAGCCACTTGAGATTTCTCTACCGCCATGGTGTCGGCTCCTTGCACCTTTGCTGGGTGGCCAAGGTTGTAACGCCAACCTGGGCAGCCACGGTACTAGGGGGATGTGAATAGTGAAGCCGGTTTTGGGGTAGCACGCATTCACGACGTGGTATCGCATGACATCCAGAGGTCAGGCCTCGAAACGGGTGAGGTGCTTCATCAGCCGGTCGGCGCGGATCGGAGATACCTCGAGCAAGTGGCAGAGCGACTCAAGCTGTATAGGCGTGCGCTGGGACTCGCACAGCTGGTTGCGCAGAACGCGGGCGTCGGCGATCAGAGCGATTCTGGACGGCGCTGTCAGCCTTGTCGGAACCCTGAACACGTTGTTGGCGAGCGAGGATGAGCAGAAGCGGGTGGGCGAGGCCATGAGCTTGGCCATCGCGAACACACTGTTCGGACTCACTGCCGCGGATTGGGCTCGAATACCCATCAGCAACAAATTTCCGACCTTCGACAACCAGCGCACGCTCACCGCGATCACCGCCGCGAACATCGTGGTCCAGATCGAAGCGAAGGGAACATTTCTCGACAACGGTCCCAAAGACAAGAAGAGGATCCAGGAGCGGGCCGAGAGCATCGCGACCAAAAAATCTGATATCGCCGCGCTAGGAACTTCGTATCCTCACCCCGCAGCTGTGCGCTACGGCATGATCATCGCCGCGCATCCAACCAAGACGCTGCAATGTCTGTTGTTGGACCCTCCCGGAGACGACCTCCAGGGAGATCCCTCTAACCTCAAGATCGCTTTCCGGCTGGACTACGTCGCTGACATCTTGTCCCTGATAGCGCCCAGCGCCCACCTGGTCAACGCCTTGAAAGAGCGCGCCGAGCTGTGGCAAGAAGGCACGGATCCCGAGCGATTCAAGCCCATGCGCACCGCACGCGGCACACCGTTCATTTCAACTGGCTACGTCGAGAACGCCCTGTCGCAGCAGAAGGTGTGGTTGCCGGAACTGGACTTGGTTGGTCACGTCTTTGAAGGGCGCTCGGGCCACCACTTCTTCTTGGGAATTCAAGGCGGTGTCTTGCGCGCCGTCATTGACCAGACGCCTGCCGACATAGTGAGCATGGCTTGGGTCGCCGAATCACGCGAAGAGACACTCACAGCAGCACCCGTGCTGCTGGGTCGCAGCGGCAAAGGCCCATCTCGGGAGTTCCGCATGATGCTGCACAAGGCTACCAGCGGCGTGGTCATAGGTCAGAGTCTTGATGCTGAGACGGCATTGTCTGCCCGAAGGCAGTTCGACCAATAGTGCTATCGCGCCGCCAGCGATCGAGTCGCTAACGCGCCGTGCTGTCGTTCATGCGCAGGAGCGCATCCAGCAGTCCCGATGGCCCCGTTAAGAAAACCATCCAGATTCAGCGCCGACCTTAATTCCCAGAGCCCACGTTGAGCAAACGCCCTAGATGCTCGGCTGGAGACAAGCTGCCGCGCAGCATCTACTGCATCGGCCAGTTGTCATTCGCCGGTGCAAAGCCCATGCCTCGCGCCGAATGGCTCGCGAGCGCGGGAGGCCGGCAGTCTATGCTGCGGCCCCGCCCGTCTGCGGACGTCCGTCTTGGCTGATCGGCCCGAATGCTGCCTGCACTTGACTCCGATCACCAATACCGAAACCGGCCCCTGAGCTACATGTAGAACCCATAGCGGATCTGCGGCGAGTCTTCCTCTTCGAGGTACTTCATGATCTCGCCGACCTTGCGCGCGCAGCCTAGCGTGACGGGGTACTTGCCGTCGAACTGGGTGTTGTTCCAGTTCATCTTTGTCAGGCCGAGGATCTCTTTCGCGATGAAAGAGGGCGACTCTTCCGAGCGAACGATTCGAAGTTCGATCGGTTGAGGGATGTAGAGCCCCGTGTAGGTCTGGTAGTACCAGACCGAGCCGCGGGTGTAGAGGATGTGCCGATGCTCGTCCATCTCGACGCGCGTGCCCCGGTACGGTGGGTACTGGCCTTCCCGAAACACGCGCAGCTTCGAGTCCATCACCGTCACCAAGTCCACGGTGTCTATCCTCAGGTCGCGCGCCGCCCGCGTAAGCCCGTCGACTTCATTGGCAGAGAAGTTCGACGATTTGTGGACCACGATCCGCGCCGGATAGGCGCGCAGCGCCACACGGTATTCATTAAGGGCCGCCGTCAGCAGGTCGTATGCTTGGTTCGCACTTAGATGGGGAACGCGATCGTCCCGCGACATGTCGATCGGCGTCCCTCGCAGGATCAGGCCGTTTCCAAGCTCGTCAAAGATTTGCGCGAGGCTCGTGTTCAACACCTGTCGGTCACGGCTGCGATAGAACGCGATGCCTACCGCGCACGACGTCGGCCGGTTTTCGTCGGCTTCCAGCTTCCACGGTACGCGAGGACCGGCCTTGTAGTAGAGCGCAGTGCAGAAATTCCATGCCTTGGTGGCGTCGTCCTGCTGCCCCTGCTTGTTGCTCTCCAGCGAGGCAGCCCGAATGAGCTGAAGCGGCTTTCCGAGGTGCATCGCGCGGGCCTTGAGTGCGCGCCTGAAGTTCAGTTCTGCGGGGATCTCGACACTCGCTTCCAGCGTTTCCTCAGCAGGCACTCTCTCGTTTGTCGCGACCACCTTAAACAGAGCATCCGGGACCACGCAGACGATCACGTCGACGGGTCGATTCTGGGCGAGGAATTTGACGTGCTCGTAGTAGAGGTCGATCGCCTTAGTGAGTCGGTCCCGTCGGTCCTCGATGGCGACGATTTCGTCGATCTCACTCTTCTTGATGGTCCGCGTCAGGTCCTGGCTGAACTTCAGCATCGCGTCAAAGCCGTGCCCCAGGTTCATGCCCGGAAATTCGACGCGCAGGTTCGGCTGTCGTGATTTCGGATCGCCCGGTATCTCCCCGGCGCACTTCACGACCCAGCGATTCAGCGCTTCGTTGCATGTCGCGCTGCCTACGCTTCCTAGGATGACGTCGGTCCGCCTCGTTCCCATAGAACGATCAAATGCGCCGTATGCCGTGATGCCGCGCCGCGGGCAGATGTGATCGCCATTCGCGAAGCGAAGGTGGGGCTCTGCGATGTGCTCAAGTCTCATAGCGAGTCGAACAGGCCGTTACCGTGTATGCCGGCGTCATCGCCAGCCTCATCCCGGAAGGGAAGCCATGTGTCATCCGGCAGGTGCGGGTGGTTAGCGAAGGACGCGACGTCAGCAAACGACATCGACGTGGCGGGACCCTTCGTCGATTCGAAGAAGTCGTCCTGATCCAAGTTCGACAGCCAGGCGTTCAGGAAGCGAAAGTGGTCTGCGACGGTGCGGTTCACTTCCTGTCGCTTCAACCAGCTGATGTTTGCATCGGCGAATGCTGATCGCTTGAAGTTGTCGCCGAAGCTGAAGTACCAGTCCGGCGTCAGAGCGACGTACCACCGGCCCGCGCTCAAAACGAAATCAGCCTCGAACGCGAAGTGCTTGCAGAGGAAGGTCTTGTTGGGATCCTTCTTGTTCTGCTTGCGCCAGTACACGCCGCGCTTTGATGCCCGCTGGCCGACCCAGCTTTCCTCGCGCAGGGCATCACCTTCCTTCCGCGGGACGAAGACAAACAGGCTGTCCTCGTGCATCCACTGCACATGGTGCCGGTAGAGCTTCTGCTGCAATGTGAAACGCAGCAGGGATTTGAAGATGCGCTCGCGATCCTCGTCCATTCCATAGAACTCGCGGGGCGGAAGTGGCGTCACCGTCCCTAACTCGATCACCTGAGCGAACGGTCCGTTGGCGTCGTCGAGGGGATGGAACGTGATCAGTTGGCGACCGGACACTTCGTAGTCCGATGGCGCCCGCAAGTTGAGGCTGCTGAGCGCCTCCCTGACCATCTTCCGCTCGCTGCGGTTCTTGCCGGATCTGAAAGCGTCGAGGTCAGCGCGCAGGTCCGCGATATACAGTGTGGACGGGAAGTAGACCTCTATGAGATTCAGGTTCACCCGTTCCGGTGGTGAGGCCGGCGGGTCGAAGTCTGCTTCGCTCAGGCCTCGCGCCACACCGCCGCGCATGTAGGACCGGACGACCTCCAGCGCCGCAGCAAGTTGCTTTGGGTCGACACTGGCCGCGGCGCCACACACGTCGCGGAAGTCCAGGATGTCCTTGTCCGCGTCGAAGCTGAATTTGCCCTTCGTAGCTCGATCAATGGCTTCCTGCGAGTAGCTGCCTTGCTTGCGACTCAGGACATAGATGATGAGGCGCCCGTACTTCTTGTCGAGCGCATGGGCAAGGCACGTCTCAATCGTGGACTTGACCTTGTCCAGCGTAGGTGTCGCGGTGACCTGAATCGCAACGCCTGCGACGTCATCGGCCAGATCGATGCCCGGAAAGTTGGCTCTCTCGGCCGAGTTCAGGTTCCGGAGGTTGCGCCATCCATAGAGCTCCCGGAAAACACCGAGCACCAGGTTCTCGGACACCTTGTGCGCGTCGTACATCTGCGCTGCAGACGCCCCTTCAGCCCGCGTTGCCAGTTGCGACATCGCGGTCAGAAACTCATTGATCTGGTCGAGCAGCTTCAAGTGGTCCTTGTTTCTCCACCGATGGGCCAGTTTATCAGCCGCTGTATAGACATACAGTCAGCTATATGCTGACTCTAGGCGCTTGCGACGCGTCTGCGGTGCTGGCGCCCTCGGCCTTCCAGCAGCTTTAGATGCGAGCTACGCCTGGCGCTCTTCCATCCAATAGCTGCCAGCGCCTGCAACTGCGCAGCCTTCCTCGACGAGGATCTCAATGTCGCGACGGTTGTCGGGCGTATCCGGGAACCAGATGCCGCCACCGAGCGGCTCTCCGTCTTCGGCCTCGTGAAGGCCGAAGAGCCAGCGGAGCCGAATCTCCTTCATGGCTGCGTTACCTAAGTCGCCTCAGGCGACTGCGAAGTCCTCGAGCTGCTTGCCAGCTTCCAGGGCTGCTCGCAGCCAACGCGGCCGGCTTCCACGACCGCTCCAGGCATTTCCAGCGTCGTCCTTGTACTTCGCTGCGACCTTGACGCCCTTCGAGGCACCGACCTCAGCCGCAGGCTTTGCGGCCTTGGCAACCTTTGTGTTCCGAGCAGGCTTCGCTTGACTGGTCTTTGCAATTGCCTTGTGCGGCTTGGCCTTCCTCGAGGCGATCTTCTCGGCCGGTGTGCTCGTGCCGAAAATCTGCTCTGCCGTGATGCCGTAGTGATTGACCGCATCCTTGATCTTTGCGATCACGCCTAGCGCCTCCTTCTGCAGTAGCGCGTGCTCTTGCGCTTGCAGCTTCGCAATTTGCTGGCGGATTTGGTCGATTGTCTTTGCCACTGAGAACTCCGGTAATTATCTGGTAGCGGCAGTCTAGTCTTAGTCGACGCCAAGTTCTGAGGCGCCTACAACCGAAACATAGATGCCAATGAAGATCACCGCAAACGGTGGGCTCGGTCGAGTTCGCCACTTTCTCCAATGAGCCGACGTAAATCCTCCAGTAACTCGGCCTTCACTTTCCCGGTGAATACATACGCCTCCAATCGGCAGTAATGAATTGCGCCGCTTCACACGGGTCAGCAAATCTCGATGAATGGAACGGTGTCCAGTTGCCCGCGTCGACTTTGAAAGGTGCGACTGCTAAACGGCTGACCGAACGGGATCGCCTCCGGCAGTCTGCCGGCGATCTGCTGAACGATCTCACCACGAAGCACCGCGAACGCAGGATCCGCCAAAGTGAGTCTCTCGACCATTGATTGGACATAGGTCGCGGCAAGCGGCTCCAGGTGCCGCACTCCGCTCATCGAGGAGCAGATCCACAACAACAGTCCGAGTGCGTCGATGTGCGTAAGTCGTCCGGCGCGACGTAGTCCCGACGCATTGAGCATGTTGCAACCATCAATCAACGACTGATGCCGCTCAGAGAACCGACGCGCAACCTCATCGGAGACGTACGGGCCAGGATTCTCTAAGCCCCGACCTTCGCGAGCGCATGCGAGCACTTTCCAAAGCAGCGACTTGAACGCCGACGAAGAGCCACGATACCTCCGCTCGGCTTGCTCTACTTTCTCTGGCCAGCCGCTCGCGGATGGCGAAAGTCCCCTGGTTCCCGCCGCTACCTTCGATAGCGAGAAGGGCTGAACACGCCCTTCTCCATCGTCGCGAAGCCGGATGTGCAGATGGGGACAAAGCTCTCTCTCTAGCGCCGCGAAAGACTTCCCGCCCGCAAGCCGCTGGAGCGTCAAAGCCCAGTATCTGTCCCGAAGAACCAGGAGTGGATCCTTCGTCAAGGGTCTGGGGAGTGGTGCCACTCCCCTCAACTCAAGCATGCCCCTCTCCCAGCATTGACACAGTCGATCCGATTCGACCACTGACTGACTGCTGGCGCCACATCACGCGCGCTCCAAAAATCAATACGTTCACCTAAAAGTGAAGCGCCCTCGGCTCCAACTTTCACGGATGACTGATCAACCAGCGTTGAGCGCAGATGAAACTTTCGGAGGCAAAGTCTATGCGTACCGGATGCGCCTCGGCTTGCCCCAAGCAGATGTCGCTGCGCGAGCCCGAATCTCGCCTGCCTACTTCAGCGGGCTGGAGAACTCGAAGCGCCCAGCACCACCGCCGGCGACGGTCTGGCGGATAGCCCGGGCACTGGAGCTTGGGCCCCGAGAGGCTCAGATCCTCTGCGTGCTGGCCGAAAGCGAACGTGCGATCACCGTACACGAGGCTGAGCTGGCCCCGGAGATCAAGGATTTGCTTGCGCTCATCCGCGCTTGCGCCCCAAGCATGGGCCGCGGGCTCGTTTCCCGGATTCAGACCACGATCAGGGAGGCATGCATGTGAAACCCAGAAGACAGACCCTCAGACGAGGGCCTGTCCCCCAGGCGCCCAAGTGCAATCACCCAGGCTCTCGCAAGCTCAGATTAGCACTCGACGCCCGTACGACAGGCCAGCCTTCACTCATCAGTGAACACTCCGACGCCTCGGTCGCATCAGGCAAAGGCACGACCAGCTTGCGCAGCCGGCGCCACGATACGTTCCCGCGGATCAGTGCGACGGGCACTGTCGTACCACGCAAGAAAAGCATGACTTCCATGGCGGCGCATCGAGCTCGATGCGCTCACGCTTCGCGCCACCCTGAAAGACAGGAGTGCACATGAACAGCTCGTAGCACAAACAAAAACGGCACATAGGGGTCGAGACCATGTGCCGTTTCCGCT
>Ga0075370_10001096_pt1 | contig 11299 bp, 9 predicted proteins | sample EndMethybrTD3035_FD_71398 | JGI IMG/M metagenome (GOLD analysis project Ga0075370, IMG submission 71398) | Populus endosphere microbial communities from Tennessee, USA - Endosphere MetaG P. TD hybrid TD303-5 | ecosystem: Host-associated > Plants > Roots > Endosphere | place: USA: Tennessee... | reverse complement strand
CGGCGGCCAGTATCCCTCCCCGCTCAAGGACATCAGCGCCAAGGGCTGGGACGCGGTGGTGCGCAACAACCTCACCGGCTGTTTTTTGATGAGCCGCGAGGTTTATACGCAATGGATGGAAAAAAACGGCGGGGCGATGGTCAATATGCTCGCCGACATCTGGATGGGCATGCCCGGCATGGGCCATTCCGGCGCCTCGCGCGGCGGCATCCTCAATTTCACCGAGACCGCCGCCATCGAGTGGGCGCCGGTGCGCGTCAACGCGGTGGCGCCGGGCTGGATCGCATCGAGCGGCATGGACCAGTACCCGCCCGCGATGACCGAAACCATCCGCGGCATGCGCCAACTGGTGCCGCTGCGCAGGCTGGGCACCGAGAGCGAAGTCTCCGCCGCGATCGTGTTCCTGCTCTCGCCGGCCGCCGCATTCGTCTCGGGCGCCTGTCTGCGCATCGACGGCGCAGCACCGAACGCGAAGCGCATCTGGCCCGAGGTCGGCACCGGCGGCAGCACCGAGGCGTTCGACGGGTTTCACCTCGCGTCCACACCGCAGGTGCTGCGTGATTGACCGCGCACGTATCGCCGCCCCGTTCGGGCTGAGCTTGTCGAAGCCTTGGTGCTACATGCCCTTCGACAAGCTCAGGGCGAACGGAATCGTGAGCTGAGATGCCGCTACTCGATCTGCGTCTCGACGCCGGCGCCGCCGACTTCGCGTCGAACCGCGCGCACAACCTCGCGCTGATCGACGAGTGGCGCAGCATCGAAGCACGCAGCCGCACGGCAAGCGAGCGCGCAAAGCCGCTGTTCGACAAGCGCGGCCAGCTGCTGCCGCGCGAACGGGTTGCGCGGCTGCTCGACACCGGTGTGCCCTTCCTCGAGCTCTCCACGCTCGCCGGCTGGCTGCAGGACACGCCCGATCCGGCGAAATCGGTCCCGGGTGGCGGCAGCATCGCCGGCATCGGCGTCGTCGCCGGCACGCGCGTGATGCTGGTGGCCGACGACGCCGGCATCGACGCCGGCGCTCTGCAGCCACGCGGCCTCGAGAAGCTGCAGCGCGCGCAGGCGATCGCGCTCGAGAACAAGCTGCCGTTCGTGCACCTGATCGAGTCGGCCGGCGCCAATCTGCTGAACTACAAGGTCGAGCAGTTCATCCACGGCGGCAGCGCGTTCTGGATGCTCGCGCGACTGTCGGCCGCCGGGCTGCCGGTGATCGGCGTCGTGCACGGCTCGTCGACCGCGGGCGGCGCGTACATGACGGGGCTGTCGGACCGCGTGATCATGGTGCGCGGCCGCTCACGCGCGTTCCTGGCGGGCCCGCCGCTGCTCAAGGCCGCGACCGGCGAGGTCGCGACCGACGAGGCCCTCGGCGGCGCCGAGATGCACGCGAGCGTCTCTGGGCTCGCCGACTTCATCGCCGACGACGATGCACACGCGCTCGGCATGGCCCGCGAGCTGATCGCGTCGCTTGGCTGGCAGCCGGCTGCGCACTGGCCCGACGCTGGCGAGCCGCGCTTTGCGGCCGACGAGCTGCTCGGCCTGTTCGGCGACGACTTGAAGAAGCCCGTCGAGATGCGCCACGTGATCGCGCGCGTCGTCGATGGCTCGGAGTTCCTCGAGTTCAAGCCGGAGCACGGGCCGGCCACCGTCTGCGGCTACGCGCGAATCGCCGGCTTTCGCGTCGGCATCGTCACCAACAACGGCCCGCTCGATCCGGCCGGCAGCACCAAGGTCACGCACTTCATCCAGAGCTGCTGCCAGGCGAAGCTGCCGATCGTCTACCTGCAGAACACCACCGGCTTCATCGTCGGCGCCGAGGCCGAGCGCGCCGGCATGATCAAGCACGGCAGCAAGCAGATCCAGGCGCTCTCGAACGCCACGGTGCCGCAGCTCACGGTCCACTGCGGCGCCTCGTTCGGTGCCGGCAACTACGGCATGTGCGGGCGCGGCTTCCATCCGCGCTTCGTGTTCAGCTGGCCGAATTCGCGCACCGCCGTGATGGGCCCGCAGCAGGCCGCCGGCACGATGGAAATCGTGATGCGCGAGGGCGCGGCGCGCAAGGGCGAGCCGGTCGACGAAGGCAAGCTCGCGGCACTGAAGGCGAAGATCGTCGAGACTTTCGAGCGCCAGATGCACGCGTTCTACACCTCGGGGCTGCTGCTCGACGATGGATTGATCGACCCGCGCGACACGCGCCGCGTGCTCGCGCTCGCGCTGGCCGTGTGCGACGAAGCCGCACGGCGCGAGCTGCAGACCATGCAGTTCGGCGTCGCCCGCCCCTGAATCGAGAAAGACGGAGACTGGCCATGCTGATCACCCACGAGCACGAAGAGATCCAGCGCACGCTCAAGCGCTTCATCGACGAAGAGATCAACCCGCACGTCGACGAATGGGAAGCGGCCGAGGAGTTCCCGGCTCACCAGGTGTTCAAGCGCCTTGGCGAGCTCGGCCTGCTGGGCCTGACCAAGCCGGCCGACTACGGCGGCATGGCGCTCGACTACTCGTACTCGGTGATCATGGCCGAGACCCTCGGACACGTGAACTGCGGTGCGATCCCGATGGCGATCGGCGTGCAGACCGACATGTGCACGCCGGCCCTCGCCCGCTTCGGCTCCGACGCGCTGAAACGCCAGTTCCTCGCGCCCGCGATCGCAGGCGACATGGTTGGCTGCATCGGCGTGTCCGAACCGGGCGCCGGCTCGGACGTCGCGAGCATCAAGACCACCGCGAAGAAGTCGGGCGACGACTACGTGATCAACGGCGCGAAGATGTGGATCACCAACTCGCTGCAGGCCGACTGGATGTGCGTGCTGGCGAACACCTCGGAAGGTGCCGCACACAAGAACAAGAGCCTGATCATGGTGCCGATGAACACGCCCGGCGTCACCCGCGCGAAGAAGATCCGCAAGATCGGCATGATGGCCAGCGACACCGGGCTGATCCACTTCGACGACGTGCGGGTGCCGCAGAGCCACCGCGTCGGCGAGGAAGGCATGGGCTTCACGTACCAGATGATGCAGTTCCAGGAAGAGCGTCTGTGGGCCGCCGCGAACGCGATCCAGGGATTGCTGAACTGCATCGAGGAGACGATCACCTACACACGCGAGCGCCAGATCTTCGGCGCGAGCGTGCTCGACAACCAGGTGGTGCACTTCAAGCTCGCCGAGCTCAAGACCGAGGTCGAGTCGCTGCGCGGGCTGGTCTACATGGCGACCGAGAAGTACATCGCCGGCCAGGACGTGACCGAGTGGGCCTCGATGGCCAAGCTCAAGTCGAGCCGCCTGCTGCGCACCGTGCCCGACGCCTGCATGCAGTACTGGGGAGGCATGGGCTACACCTGGGACAACCGCGTCTCGCGCCTGTACCGCGACGGCCGGCTCGCATCGATTGCCGGCGGCGCCGACGAAGTGATGCTCGGCATCATCAGCAAGTACATGCACATCCTGCCGGCGCGCGGCTGAGCGGCTGATCGGCATGATCAAAATCGAGACCCGCGGCGCGTTCGTGCATGCGACGCTCGCCGCGCCGGCCACGCGCAACGCGCTCAGCGACGCGATGGTGGCCGGCCTCGGCGACGCGGTCATGCTGGCCGAGGCATCGCCGGCCACGCGAGCGCTGGTGATCCGCGGCGACGGCGGCACCTTCTGCGCCGGCGGCGACTTCGGCCGCTTTCGCGAGCTGATCGCGACCCCGCCGCCGCGCGATGCGCCGGACCCGATCGTGGCGTTCAATCGCGCATTCGGCGCGCTGCTGGAGCGGCTGCACGGCTGCGCCGTTGCGACCGTCGCGGTCGTCGAAGGTGCAGCAATGGGCGGTGGCGTGGGCCTTGCGGCCGCCTGCGACTTCGTGCTCGCTGCCGACTCGGCCCGGTTCGCGACGCCCGAGGTCACCCTCGGGCTGCCGCCGGCGCAAATCGCGCCATTCGTCGCGCTGCGCATCGGCACCGGTGCCGCGCAACGCCTGATGCTGACCGGGCGACGCCTGGCTGCCGCGCAGGCGCATGCGGTCGGGCTGGTCGACGAAGTGCTCGAACCGGGCGCGCTCGATGCACGCGTGGCCGCACTGCTCGGCGAGCTGGGCCGCGCCGAGCCGGCCGCCCTGCGCGCGACCAAAGCGATCGTCAAGCAGCAGCGCACCGATGGACCTCTCGCCGCGACGCTCGACAGCGCGGCGCAGCTGTTCGCCGCGGCGCTGCGCAGCGGCACGGCCGGCGAAGGCCTGGCTGCGTTCGCCGCGAGGCGCGCAGCCGCCTGGGTCGTGGCACCGAATGGCGTCGACGAGAGGCCGTCGCGATGAGCTCGTTCCGATCGCTGCTGATCGCCAATCGCGGCGAGATCGTCGCCCGCATCGCCCGCAGCGCCCGTGCCCTGGGCCTGCGCACGGTTGCCGTCGCCTCCGACGCAGACCGCGATGCGCCGCATACCCTGGCCTGCGACAGTGTGGTCGTCATCGGCGGCGAGCGTGCCGCCGACTCCTACCTGCGCATCGATGCGCTGCTCGCCGCCGCACGCACGAGCGGCGCCGATGCCGTGCACCCGGGCTACGGCTTCCTGTCCGAGAGCGCCGCGTTCGCGCAGGCGGTGATCGACGCCGGGCTCGTCTGGGTCGGCCCGCCGCCGACGGCGATGCGAGCGATGGCCGACAAGTCGCGCGCCCGCCAGCGCCTCGCGGCGGCCGCCGTGCCGGTGCTGCCGGGCTACGACGGCGACGACCAGTCGCCCGCGGCCTTGCGCGCCGCGGCGCTGCGTGTCGGGCTGCCGCTGATGGTGAAGGCCGCGGCCGGCGGCGGCGGGCGCGGCATGCGGCTGGTTCGCGACGAGGCCCAGCTCGAGCCGGCGCTCGCCAGCGCGGCCGCCGAGGCGCAGGCCGCGTTCGGCGACGCGAGCTTGCTGCTCGAGCGGGCGCTGCTCGCGCCGCGCCATGTCGAGATCCAGGTGTTTGCCGATGCGCAGGGTCACGTGCTGCATCTCGGCGAACGCGACTGCTCGGTCCAGCGGCGCCATCAGAAGATCATCGAAGAAGCGCCCTCGCCGGCCGTGTCGCCCGCGCTGCGGCGGCGCATGGGCGAGGTCGCAGCGGCGATTGCACGCGAGGTCGGCTACGTCGGCGCGGGCACGGTCGAGTTTCTGCTCGAGCCGACGAGCGGCTCGGACGCCGCGTTCTGGTTCATGGAGATGAACACGCGGCTGCAGGTCGAGCATCCGGTCACCGAGGCGCTGCTCGGCGTCGACCTCGTCGAGTGGCAGTTGCGCATCGCAGCGGGCGAGGTGTTGCCGATCTCGCAAGACGACGTGCTGCGCCGTTTCGAAAGCGGCGGCCATGCGATCGAAGTGCGGCTGTGCGCGGAAGACCCGGCCGCCGGCTACCTGCCGCAGTCCGGAACGATCGCGTACTGGCATCCGCCGCGCGGCGTGCGGATCGAACACGCGCTGGCGAGCGGCTGCGTCGTCAGCCCGTTCTACGACTCGATGATCGCGAAGCTCGTCGCGCACGCGCCCACGCGCGGTGCCGCGATCCGCACGCTCGCCGACGCACTCGACCGCACCGTGTGCCTCGGCGTGACGACCAATCGATCGTTCGTCGCCCGCGTGCTGCGGCATCCGGCCTTCGCCGGCGACGCCGTGACGACGGCCTTTCTCGGCCAGCACTTTGCCGATGACGCGGCGCGGGCCGATCTGCCGCCGTCGTGGTTGCGCGCGCTCGCCGCGGCGGCGCACGCCTGCCTGCCCGACGCGGCACTGCCGGCGCTCTGGTCGGGGTGGACCTCGTCGAACCATGTCCAGACGCTCGTGCCGATCGGCATCGGCGCCGCGGACCGCGAAGAAACCTGGCGGCTCGCCGGTTCGCCTGCGGCATTGACCGCGAGCTGCGGCGAGGCCGCGCACCGCATCGACGAGCTCCAGCGCAGCAGCCGCTCGAGCGTGACGGCGAACATCGACGGGAAGCCGGTCGTCGCGCGCTGCGCGAGCGACGCGAGCGACGGACGCATCTGGTGGCTCGCCGAAGGCCATGAGCTCGTCGTTCACGATCTGCGCCTCGCACCCCGACGCCGCGATGCGGACAGCAATGCCGGCGCTCTGCGCGCGCCGATGCACGGCCGCGTCACGCAGGTACTGGTCGAGCTCGGGCAGGCCGTCGAAGCCGGTGCGCTGCTCGTCGTGATGGAAGCGATGAAGATGGAACACCGCATCCATGCGCCGCGTGCCGGAACCGTCAGCGCGCTGCATGCGCGGGTCGGCGAGCAGGTCGCGGCACGTGCCACATTGGCCGACGTGACATGAGCGCGCCGTGCCACCGCAGCAGGCCTCAACAGCCAAGAGGTTGCCTTATGAGCCCAAGCGTCGAGCACGAAGCGTTCCGCGACAGCGTGCGCCGCTTCGTCGAGCGCGAGATCGCGCCGAACGTCACCGCCTGGGACGAAGCCGAGACCTTCCCGCGCTCGCTCTACCGGCGCGCCGCGGAGCTCGGGCTGCTCGGCCTGGGCTACCCCGAGGCCTACGGCGGCACGCCGGCCGACGCGTGGTACCGCCTGATCGCCACCGAGGAGATCGCACGCGCCGGCAGCGGAGGGCTGATGGCGAGCCTGTTCTCGCTCAACATCGGATTGCCGCCGATCGTCGCCCACGCATGCGAAGCGCTGAAGCGGCGCGTGATCCCGGGTGTGCTGGCCGGCGAGAAGATCGCCGCGCTCGCGATCACCGAACCGTCGGGCGGATCGGACGTGGCGCGGCTGCGCTGCACGGCGCGGCGCGATGGCGACGCCTGGGTCATCGACGGCGAGAAGGCCTTCATCACCTCGGGCATGCGGGCCGACTGGATCACGCTGGCCGCGCGCACCGGCGGTCCCGGCGCGGCGGGCATCTCGCTGATCGCCGTGCCAGGCGACGCGCCGGGCCTCGCCCGCAGCCCGCTCGCGAAGATGGGCTGGTGGTGCAGCGACACCGCCCAGCTGCGCTTTGAGGCCTGCCGCGTGCCGGCCGATCACCTGATCGGCACCGAGAACGCCGGCTTTCGGATGATCATGGAGAACTTCAACGGCGAGCGCCTCTTGATGGCGGCCGGCGCCTGCGCGTTTGCGCAGGTCTGCTACGACGAGGCGCTGGATTGGGCGCGCCAGCGACAGACCTTCGGCTCGACGCTGGTCGAGCACCAGGTCGTGCGCCACCGGCTGATGGACATGCGCATGCGCATCGCGAGCACGCGCGCCTGGCTGCACGCGCTCGTCGAACGCCAGGAGGCCGGCGACGCTGTGCAGCCGGACTGGGTGGCCGACCTGTGCCTCCTGAAGAACCACGCGACGCAGACGATGCAGTTCTGCGCCGACGCCGCCGTGCAGATCCTCGGCGGTATGGGTTTCATGCGCGGCACGAGGAGCGAGCGCATCTACCGCGAGGTGAAGGTGATGATGATCGGCGGCGGCAGCGAGGAGATCATGAAGGAGCTGGCCGCGCGCCAGAGCGGCGTATGAAGGCTTCCGGGCGCAAGGGCATCGTCTCGTCGGTCTTCGAAGCCGACTTCGTGGCCGGCCTCGCGACGATCTTCGAGGAGCGCATCAGCTTCAACCGCCTGCTCGGCTTGCGCATCGACTCGCTCGAGGCCGAGCGGGTCAGCGGGCAGCTGGCGATGCGGCCCGAGCTGATCGGCCACTACGCGCACAACCGGCTGCACGGCGGCGTGATCAGCGCGACGCTCGATGCCATGGGCGGGCTCGCGGTGATGGCGGCGATCGGTGCACGCCATCTCGAGGAGACGCCGGCGCAACGCCTGCAGCGCTTCGGCAAGCTCGGCACGATCGACTTGCGCATCGACTACCTGCGGCCGGCGATCGGCGAGCGCTTTCTGCTGAGCGCACAGGTCCTGCGGCTGGGCTCGCGCGTCGCCTCGACGCGGATGGAGTTCAGCAGCGCCGATGCGAAGCTGCTGGCGAGCGGAGCCGCGGCGTACATCGTCTCGTAGCCCTACCCGCGTTTCGCGCCGAGCCAGCGCTGCGCCCATGCATTCAGCGGCAGCATCGCCGCGAGCAGCGCGCGGCCGGATTCGCCGAGGCGGTAGCCGCCATCGTCGTGATCCACGATGCCGGCCTCGCGCAATTCGGCGAGGCGCGTGTTCAGCAGTCCGGGCTGCGCCTGGGCCGCCTCCTGCAGGGCCCGGAAGGTCAGCGGATCGCCGCGCAACTCCCACAGGATGCGCAGCGCGCCGCGCCGGCCCAGCAGGTCGAGCGCGACCATGATCGGCCGGCCGCTGCTCGACCCACGCACTCGCTTGACGGACGGCTTGGTCACCATGCTTTGATTTTCGTAGCAGACTCGTCTATGCTGAATGCTATGAAAATCATAGCACTTGCAGGCATGCCATCCGAAAGGGCGGCTCGATGACCGCTCGCATCGCCCCGACGCCCGCGCCGTACGCACCCGACATCCAGGCCTGGCTCGACCGAACGATGCCGCCCGGCCGGCCGCCGCTCGTGCTGTTCACGACGCTGGCGCGCGACCCGCGCCTGTTCGCGAAGTTCTTCAGCGCGGGCCTGCTCGACCGCGGTCATCTGACGCTGCGCCAGCGCGAGATCGTGATCCACCGCACGACGGCGCTGTGCCGCTCGGAGTACGAATGGGGGGTGCATGTCGCGATCTTCGCGGCCAAGGTCGGCTTCGATGTCGCGCAGCTGCGTTCGCTCGCGTCGGGCAACGCCGACGATCCCGGCTGGAGCGACGACGAGCGCGCGCTGCTGCGGATGTGCGACGCACTGCATCGCGAGTGCACGCTGGGCGATGCGCTGTGGGCCGAGCTGACCCGGCACTTCGACGACGAAGCGACGCTGGAGCTTCTGATGCTCGCGGGGTTCTACCGGACGGTCAGCTATCTGACAAATGGGCTGCGATTGCCGCTGGAGCCGGGGGCGGCGCGATTTCCGTCCTGACGCGTCCCGAACGGGGTCTCAGGACGCCACCACCCCCGCCCGCTCCAGCATGGCGTGCAGCAGCACGTTGCACCCCGCCGTGATGTGCTCCGGCTTCGCGTCTTCGATCTCGTTGTGGCTGATCCCGTCCTTGCACGGAATGAAGATCATGCCGGCTGGCGCGAGACGTGCCATGTAGACCGCATCGTGCCCGGCGCCCGAGACCGCCGGCATGTTCGAGTAGCCGAGCTTCGCCGCCGCGCGCCCGACCGCCTCGACGCACTCGGCATGGAACGGCTGAGCCGGATACGACGACACGAGGTCGATCTGGATCGGCAGCCCGGTCTCGGCCGAGAGCTTCGCCGCAATGCCGCGGATATCGGCGTCCATCGCATCACACAGCGCGTCGCTCGCGTTGCGCAGGTCGATCGAGAACTTCACTCGCCCCGGGATCACGTTGCGGCTGTTCGGGTGCACCTGCACCATGCCGACGGTGCCGCGGCCATGCGGCGGGTGGCGATGCGCGCACGCCACCACCTCCTGCATCAGCTTCGACGCGACCTGCAGCGCGTCCTTGCGCAGCGCCATCGGCGTCGGGCCGGCGTGCGCCTCCATCCCGGTGACGGTACAGTCGTACCAGCGGATGCCGAGCACGCCGGTGACCACGCCGATCGTCTTGTCGTTGTCCTCGAGTACCGGGCCCTGCTCGATGTGGGTCTCGAAGTAGCTGCCGATCGGGTGCGCGCCCGGCTCCTCGCTGCCGATGTAGCCGATGCGCTCGAGCTCGCCCTTCACGGTCTTGCCTTCGGTATCGGTCGCGGCGTATGCATGCTCCAGCGTGAACGCCTTCGCGAACACGCCCGAGCCCATCATCACGGGCACGAAGCGCGAGCCTTCCTCGTTGGTCCACCACGCCACTTCGATCGGCGCCTCGGTCGTGACGCCGTGGTCGTTGAGCGTGCGCGCCACTTCGATGCCGGCCAGCACGCCGTAGTTGCCGTCGAACTTGCCGCCGGTCGGCTGGGTGTCGATGTGGCTGCCGGTCACGATCGGCGGGAGGCTGTTGTCGCGGCCGGCGCGGCGCATGAAACCGTTGCCGATCTTGTCGATCGTGACGGTCATGCCGGCCTCGCGCGCCCAGCGGCTGACCAGGTCGCGGCCCTGCTTGTCGAGGTCGGTCAGCGTCAGGCGGCAGACCCCGCCCTTCGGCGTGGCGCCGATCTTCGCGAGCTCCATCAGCGAGTCCCACAGGCGATCGCCGTTCACACGCAGCGATTCGAGATTGGCGGGAAGCGGCTTGGCCTTCATGTCCATGGTGATCTCCTTCAGAGGACGTCAGCGGGCGACCGGCACAGGTTCGGCGAGCGCGGCCTTCTTCGCGAGCGCGTCGAACTGCGGGCCGAACGGCGGGCGCTTCACGTAGCGGCCGGCGCCGCGCTCGGCGCGCAGGTCGCCGTCGGCATACACCACCTTGCCCTGGCTCACGGTGTGCGTCGCCACGCCCTTCACCGTGCGGCCCTCGAAGATGTTGAAGTCGCCGAGCGAATGCTGGGTCTTGACCGAGAGCGTCTTGCTCGCGGCCGCGTCCCACAACACGACATCGGCATCGGCGCCCGCCACGATGCAGCCCTTGCGCGGGTAGATGTTGAAGAGCTTCGCGGCATTCGCAGACGTCACCGCGACGAACTCGGTGGGCGTCAGGCGGCCCTTGTTGACGCCCTCGTCCCAGATCACCGCGAGCCGCTCCTCGACACCGCCGCAGCCGTTCGGGATCTTCGTGAAGTCGCTGCTGCCGGCAGCTTTTTGCTCGGCGCAGAAGGTGCAGTGGTCGGTCGCCGTGGTCTGCAGCGTGCCGGCCTGCAGCGCGCTCCACAAGGCCTGCGAATGGCCGCGCGGCCGGAACGGCGGGCTCATCACGTGGCCGGCCGCGAACTCGAAGCGCGGGTCGCGGTAGACGCTGTCGTCCAGCGTCAGGTGACCGGCCAGCACTTCGCCGAACACGCGCTGGCCGCGTCCGCGCGCGCGTGCGATCGCCTCGGCCGACTCGGCCGACGACACGTGCACCACGTAGATCGGCACGTTCAGCACATCGGCGATCGCGATCGCGCGCTGCGCCGCCTCGGCCTCGACGGCCGGCGGGCGCGACAGCGGGTGGCCTTCGGGCCCGAAGATGCCCTTGGCCTTCATCTCGGCCTGCAGCAGGAACACGAGCTCGCCGTTCTCGGCGTGCACGGTCGGCATCGCGCCGAGCTCGAGCGCGCGGCGGAAGCTGTTCACCAGCGTCTCGTCGTCGCACATGATCGCGTTCTTGTAGGCCATGAAGTGCTTGAAGCTGTTCACGCCCTCTTCCTGCACGAGCAGGCCCATGTCGCGGTGCACGCTCTGGTCCCACCAGGTCACGGCGACGTG
>Ga0075370_10001095_pt1 | contig 11300 bp, 12 predicted proteins | sample EndMethybrTD3035_FD_71398 | JGI IMG/M metagenome (GOLD analysis project Ga0075370, IMG submission 71398) | Populus endosphere microbial communities from Tennessee, USA - Endosphere MetaG P. TD hybrid TD303-5 | ecosystem: Host-associated > Plants > Roots > Endosphere | place: USA: Tennessee... | reverse complement strand
CGCCTGCGCGCGATTTAGCCCATCGCACGGGAGGATACCGACTCGATGTGGCACGTTTTGACTTCGGACCAGGAACTGCTGCGCGACACGACCGCGCGCTTCCTCGGCGATCGGGTTCCGCTGAGCCTCATGCGCAAGGACCTGCGCAACGACCCCGCAGGCTTCGATCCCGCCTATTGGCAGAGCGGCGCCGAGCTGGGCTGGACCATGCTGCTGGTCGGCGAGGATGACGGCGGCGGCAGTGTCAGCGGCCGCGGCGCGGTCGACCTCGCGCTGATCGCCTACGAGTTCGGCAAGCATGCTGCACCGGGTCCGCTTGTCGACTGCAACGTGGTTGCAGCGGCGCTCAGCGGCCAATCGGGCGAGCTGCAGCAGGTCGCCCTGGGCGAGATCCTCTCGGGCGCCAGCATCGCTTCGAGCTGCCTCGGCGCCGCGCCCTGGCAGCGGCCCGGCGAAGCCAGCGTCACGATCCGCCGCGACGGCAACGACATTATCATCGACGGGGCGGTCCGGCCGGTCGAATCGGCGAAGCAGGCGGGCTACCTGCTCGTCACCGGCCTGGGAATAGATGCGGGGGGCGAGGGCGGCGTGACCCAGGTCCTCTTACCGGTCGACGCCCCCGGGATCGAGATCAAGGCGCTGAAGGGTATGGACGTGACCCGCCGCTTCGCCTCGGTCACGTTCGATGGCGTCCGCGCGCCGGCCAGCGCGCTGATCGGCGAATATGGCCGGGCGGGAGCGCAGGTTTCGCGCCAGATCCAGAATGCCGCAGTGATCCTTTCGGCCGAATCGGTCGGTGCGATGGACGCGGCTTTCGACATGACGCTCGACTGGGCTTTCGGCCGCTACACCTTCGGCCGCGCATTGGCATCGTACCAGGCGCTCAAGCATCGCTTTGCCGACATGAAGTCCTGGCTCGAGGCGAGCCACGCGGTCAGCGATGCCGCCGCCGAAGCGGTCGCCGACCAGACCGAGCTTGCTGCCGAGACGGCCAGCGCGGCCAAGTCCTACATCGGCGTCCAGGGCCCCGAGCTGGCCCAGGAATGCGTCCAGCTCCACGGCGGCATCGGCGTGACCTACGAGCATGACCTGCACTTCTTCCTGCGGCGTGTGACGCTCGACAGCCTGCTCTACGGGACGCCGGCCGAACACCGCCGGCTGATGGCCCAGATCCGGATCGCACAGGAGAAAGCGGCATGAGCGACACCGAAGAAAGCGTCGAGCACTTCCGCCTGCGCGCGCGTGCCTGGATCCAGGCGAACCTCGGCCCGGTCCAGCCCTGGGATCTCGACCAGAACTGCGAGAACGACGAGGAAGAACTCGTCGCCGTGGCGCGCGACCGTGCGCTCCAGCGCAAACTCTACGACGGCGGCTTTGCCGGCATCTGCTTCCCCAGGGAATACGGCGGCCAGGGCCTGACGCCGGCGCACAACCGCGCCTTCAACGAAGAGCTGGCCGGGTACGAATTCCCCTCGCGCTTCGCCGTGCCGACTTTCTCGCCCTGCGCTGCGGTGCTGCTCGAATACGGTACGCCCGAGCAGAAGGCGGCGCACCTCCCGGCGATCCTCAAGGGCGACGAAGTCTGGGTGCAGATGTTGTCCGAACCGGGTGGCGGTTCCGATGTCGCCGGTGCTACGACGGCCGCGGTGCGTGAGGGCGACACCTGGATACTCAACGGTTCGAAGGTCTGGACCTCGCGCGCCTGGTGGGCCGACTGGGGGCTCTGCCTTGCGCGGACCAATTGGAACGTGCCCAAACACCAGGGGCTCACCGTGTTCCTGCTGCCGCTGCATCAGCCGGGCATCGAGATCCACCGGATCGAGCGGCTCAACGGCGAATCCGAGGCTTGCCAGGAATTCTTTACCGACGTCCGCATCCCCGACAGCGACCGCATGGGCGAGATCGACGCCGGCTGGACCGTCGGCCAGCGCTGGATGTACCACGAACGCTTCGGTCACAATTCGCCCTACGTGACGATGCCCGAACGCGTCGGTGGGACCCGATCGAAGACCCCTACCAACGTCGCGATCGCCGCAAAGGCAGGCAAGCTCGACGATCCGGCCGCGCAGGAGCTGATTGGCGAAGCGCGCGCTCTCTCGATCGTCACGCATGAACTCTCACGCCGGATCGCCACGGCCGCGGCGTCGGGCAAGGGCAATGTCGATCAGTCGTCGATCGACCGGCTGTTCCGCGGCATGGCCGGCGTCCGCCAGGCGACGATCAGCTTCGAGCTTGCCGGCGCGGCGGCGGCTGCCTGGACCGAGGAAGAAGAGGAAGACACCGGTGCGCAGGGTATGAACTTCCTGATGCGCCAGGTCGGCTGCATCGGCGGCGGCACCACCGAGATTTCGCGCAACGTCGTCGGCGAGCGCGTGCTCGGCATGCCGCGCGAGGCGTCGGGCGACAAGGGCGTGGCGTTCCGCGACGTGCCAAGAGGGCCTTCGCGGGGGTAAGATCTCGCCGTCATTCGCGAGGATGAGCGGGCGTGTATCGGCGGAAGAAGATGTGTGGCGGGAAGCAGGACAATCTCGGCGGGCTCGTTCGCGGCCCAAGCTAGATGCCGTGCTTCCGGGCTGCTGCTCGGCCCGATCGCCTAGCGCGCATATTTGATCAGTTCGGGATCGGGGCCGCGGCAGCTCAGCGGATTCCACTTGCTGCAGTAGTCGGCCGTCCAGGCCGCGGTGGCCAGCAGTGCCGCGCCCGTGAGCCCGGCCGCCGCCCCTCCATAGATCAGTTTCTGCCTCATTTGGCGCTCCCTGCGGCCGGACGCTGCGATGCAGGCCCGACGTGTTAGAGTTGCCGTCCCGCTTCACTGGCGCGGGGGGATGCGGGGCGTGTCACGGAGACGGCAGCCGCAGCTCTTTTACCCCAGGATCACCGTCCATCTGGTTAAGCGAAAATACGTAGCGGAATGGTCCTAAGGCCGGGGCCGAGTGCCCCGCATGCCCAACCGTCTCAATCTTCTGCCTATTCGTGTCACGACGCTGAATTCGGTGAAGGGACACTCTATCTCGCGATCAGCAGGCATGGGGACGGATGCCGGGACGACTTTCAGGAGTATGGACAATGGAAAAACGCATTCTGGGATCGAGCGGTCTCGAGGTTTCGGCGATCGGGCTGGGTTGCATGGGGCTGAGCTTCGGTCTTGGTCAGCCCGTAGCGCGGGAGGATGGCATCCGCCTCATTCGCGCAGCCTACGAGCAGGGCGTGACCTTCTTCGATACGGCCGAGGCCTATGGCCCGGGCACCAACGAGGAGCTGGTCGGCGAAGCGCTGGCCTCCGTCCGCGATGAGGTCGTCATCGCCACCAAGTTCGGCTTCAAGGGCGGCCGTAATCTCGACGGTCTCGATAGCAGGCCCGAGAATATCCGCAGCGTGGCGGAGGCGAGCCTGCGTCGGCTCGGCACCGATCGGATCGACCTTTTCTATCAGCACCGCGTCGATCCCGAGGTGCCGATCGAGGAGGTCGCCGGGACGGTCCGCGACCTTATCGCCGAAGGCAAGGTCAAGCACTTCGGCATGTCCGAGGCGGGCGCCGACAGCCTGCGCCGCGCGCACGCCGTCCAGCCGGTGGCGGCGCTTCAGAGCGAGTACTCGCTCTGGTGGCGCGAGCCCGAGCGCGAGATCCTGCCGGTCTGCGCCGAACTCGGCATCGGCTTCGTGCCCTTCAGTCCGCTGGGCAAGGGCTTCCTCACCGGCGCGATCGATGCCAGCACGCAGTTCGACAAATCGGACTTCCGCAACATCGTCCCGCGCTTTTCGGCGGAGAACCGCGATGCGAACGCAGTCCTGGTCGAGCGGCTCGGCGATCTGGCCGCGGACAAGGGCGCGACGCGCGCCCAGATCGCGATTGCCTGGGTCCTCGCGCAGAAGCCATGGATCGTGCCGATTCCCGGGACGACAAAACCCGATCGGCTGTCGGAGAACCTGGGTGCCGTGACGATCGAGCTCACCGCGCAGGATCTCGCGCGGATCGACGAAGCTCTGGCGGGCATTGCCGTAAAGGGTGAGCGCTATCCGGCCGCCTTCGCTTCGATGGTCAATCGCTGAGTCCCTGCCTTCATTCCTTGAACCGGACCCCGACCGGGAAGGTCAGATCGGCGGCAAGGATCGAAAGTTCTCGGTCCGTCGATTGACCGTTCGGTGGGCTTTGAAGCGGGCAGGAGTGGAGCCGATGGTAGCCAGAGCGGCAGCGGCGCGACGCTCAACCGCATATCGGGGAGGGCACGCTCTCGCGGACGACAAGCTGTCGACATCGGCAATCTCGTCCCACTGAGCGGCGGATGCAGGTAACTATGAACGCGCCGTTACAGCACGACCGCAAGACCCGTGACACAGTCATCGCGACGATCGGTTTTTAACGGTCAAAGAGATTTGCGCCGAGGCTCCCAGGGTATTCACCGATTGTCGCGCGGAGTTCGTCGGTCAGATTTACCTTAATATCCTGGGGAAGTCATCATGGGCTCTTTAGCCAGTTGGTTTGCCTTTACTCCGATGTGGGTGATCACCTTCGTCATCTTCATCGGCATGATCGCTGCAGCGGCGATCGGCTATGCTCTGCGTAACAAGCGCGAGAGAGTGGACGGCCCGCTCAAGGATGGCGACTCTCAGGAGAGCCTGATGGTCTCGTCAGTGATGGGACTGCTGGCGCTGCTCATCGGGTTCACCTTCTCGCTGGCGATCGACCGGTTCGATACCCGACGCAGCAACGTGCTGGTCGAAGCCAATGCGATAGGCACCACCTATCTGCGCACACAACTGCTCGAAGAGCCGCATCGCACGCGGATCAGCAAGATGCTGGTGGCTTATACCGACAACCGTATCGCGCTGGGCCAGGCCGATCCAGGCACCGACCGGCAGAATAAGTTGCTTGCCGACAACGATCGTATGCTGACGGACCTTTGGACGGCGACCGTGGCGGCCTTCCCCTCGATGAGGGGTTTCGACTTTTCGAGTTCCTATCTCGACACGATGAATAACATGATCGACATGGACGCAGCGCGGAAGGCGGCGCGCTATGCGCACGTTCCCGCCGAGGTGCTGATCGTGCTGTTCGGTTGTCAGTTCGTTGCCGCGGGCGTGCTGGGCTATGTGTTGTCGGGCCGCAGGGGACGGCAAGCGGCAGCCTTGCTGTTTTTCCTGTTCGGCGTCGCCTTGCTTCTGGTGATCGATATAGACCGGCCCACCGGGGGCGGTGTCCAGGAATCGCAAGCGCCCATGCTGATGCTTCGGGAGTCGCTCAAGTCTCAGCCGCCCTCGGAATTCGATCGGTTCAACGCACCCGCCCCGCACTGATCTCAATCGCATCATTTCGCTGCAGAACTCAGCAATTGTACCGATATTTTCCTGGTTGGAATTGCCCACACTGATGCTCTCTAGGCAGAGGGAGCCCGCCATGAAAATGGGACAACTCGGAAGCAGAATGGCCAGCGCGATCGGGGGCTGCTGCGTAGCGGCCTTGGTCGCCCTACCTGGTGCCGCATCGGCCCAGTCGCTCGGCGACAAGTACTGGATCGAGGTCGACGGTTTTTGGCCCGACGTCGATTCCAAGGTGCAAGTTGCGAACGTCAACCGGCCCAACATCGCCACGAATATCGATCTCGAGTCGGATCTCGACCTTTCGGACCGCAAGGTCCTGCCCGCCGTGAACGTCGGCGCAAAGTTCGGTCGGATCGTTGTCGCAGCCGATTACTACTCGCTGCATCGCTCCGGCAGTCGGACGATCGGCCGCACCATCGATTTCGACGACGTGACCTTCCCGGTCGGCGTTACCGTGGGCAGCGAGTTCAATACCGACATCTATCGGCTCACCGTCGGCTACAATTTCATCAACAAGCCCAATGCCGAGCTCGGCCTCGCCATCGGTGGCCATATCACCGATTTCGAGGTGGCATTGACCGGCCAGGCGACGGTAGCCGGTGCAACCGTTCTTTCAACGGAAAATCGCAAGAAGTCGGTGCTCGCGCCTCTCCCGACGATCGGCGCCTATGGCGACGTGGAAGTCGTCCCACGCCTGATGCTCAGCGGACGGGTCGATTGGCTCAGCCTCTCGATCGGCGACTATAAGGGCCGGCTGTGGAATGCCCAGGGAACGATCAGCTACCGCATTTTCAAGAACGTCTCGCTGGGCGTTGCTTACCGCTATGTCGACTACCGGCTCGATGTCCACAAGCCCAAGTGGACTGGCAGCATGACCTACGGTTTCAAGGGGCCGGTGCTGACGCTTCGCGCCGGCTTCTGAGCAAAGGTGTGACGGGAGAGCGATCGCGCTTCCGTTTTAGCGAACCCGCCTCCGAGTTCCGCAGCTTCCGCGCAGCTCAAATCCATCGGCCTATGATACTGACGAACAAGGTGATCCCCGCGAGCGACATCAGCAACGAAATGAACAGTACCGGTCGACCGATGCGAAACTGCTCGGCTCGTTGAAGGTCTCTGAGCGTGGCCCAGTAGCCGACCGTCCCCAGGACGATCGATGCAATTCCCATTCCCGCGAGGAATAGCCCTACCTGGCGTGGGCTGTCAGCATGGGGAGTCTGGGCCTGCACGGCCATATGCTGCAGGAACTCGTAGATCGTGAAGCCAAAGCTGAGCATGGACAGCGATGTGCGGACCAATGCCATCAATGTCCGGTCGGCAGCCATTATCGTGCGCATCTCGCCCATATCTTTTGGAAGCACAGGGGGACGGGAGAAATGCTTTCCTGTGTCCATCATCAAGCCCTCAGCGTTACCGTTGTCCAAAGCCTGTGCCCAAGACCGATTGACGCAGTACGAGTTCCAGCAAACGGAGCCTATCGCCGTTCCCTGGGCGCGCACATCGGGATATCCATGAGATTGCCTAGGGGGATGCCCCCAGGGCGGCGGCGGCGTCCAATTGCCGGTCAATCGCAGTATTCCTGCTGGTGGCAGCCGCCTTTGGCGGAGCATAGCCTCGAACCTGACCGGGTTGAGGCACCTGCAGCTAGAAGCGGTTTTTCGTGCGGAGGGAATGGCAAGCGAAGCAAGCGGAAGGCTGCGTTCCGATCGGCGCAACGCGCGAGTCCGAGATCGTCCTCGATGGCTAGTCCGCTTCGCGGTTTGGCATCCGCCAACCGAGAGAGAATCCCATGCCGGTTCGGTGAATCTCCCGATATCGGGCAAGTGGTGACCGCCTAGATTGGCGTCTCTGCTCAGACTCAGGAGACGTTCAATGCCTAGCGGTAAGCCAAACATTCTCGTCATATGGGGAGATGATATCGGCATGTGGAACGTGGGAGCCTACTCCCACGGCATGATGGGCCGGACGCCCAATATCGACAGTATCGCCAGAGATGGCTGCATATTCACCGATCACTATGGCCAGCCGAGTTGCACCGCGGGGCGCGCAGCCTTCATCACCGGGCAGATGCCGGTGCGCACTGGCATGACGACGATCGGTATTCCCGGCTCGACCCGTGGCATCCAGAAGGAAGATCCGACGCTCGCCGAGGTCCTCAAGAACGAGGGCTATGCCACGGCGCAGTTCGGCAAGAACCACCTGGGCGACCGCAACGAATTTCTCCCCACCTCGCACGGCTTCGACGAATGGTTCGGCAACCTCTATCACCTCAACGCCGAGGAAGAGCCCGAGGAACTGGACTATCCGGGGCAGAAAAACCCAGATTACACCAAGAAGTTCGGTCCGCGCGGCGTGCTCCACGCCTGGGCGACGGACAAGGACGACCCGACCGACGACGGCATTTTCGGCAAGCGCGGCAAGCAGAAGATCGAAAACACCGGCATGCTTACCCGCAAGCGGATGGAGACTTTCGACAGCGAGGTGCTGGAGCATGCGCTGACTTGGCTCGACAAGGCAGGCAAGGGCGACAAGCCGTTCTTCTGCTGGTTCAACACCACGGCCATTCACATCTTTTCGCACCCTCAGAAGAAGTATCTCCAAGCAGCGGTGGACGAAGGGCGCGCAGAAGAAGACGTCGTCCGGGCGAAGATGCTCGAACATGACGAGCATGTCGGCGTACTCCTGGCCAAGCTCAAAGAACTGGGCGTCGACGACAATACCATCGTCATCTATTCAACCGACAACGGCAACGAGCTGATGCTGTGGCCCGACGGCGGCTATGCTCCGTTCCGGGGCGAGAAGGGCACCACCTGGGAAGGCGGCGTGCGCGTGCCGTGCCTGGTGAAATGGCCGGGCAAGATTCCCGCCGGCTCCACGTCCAACGGGTTGCAGAACCACGAAGACCTCTATGTAACGCTGGCCGCGGCCGCCGGCGCGACCGACGTCAAGGAAAAGCTGCTCGACGGCCACAAGATGAACGGGGTGACCTACAAGGTCCATCTCGACGGCTTCAATCAGCTCGACATGTGGACCGGCAAGTCGGAGAAGTCGGCCCGGACGGCGCATTACTATTACGATGAGACCGATCTGATGGCGATCCGGGTCAACAACTGGAAGATGCACATCGGTATCAAAAAGAACAACAGCTGGTTCAACGAAAAATCGTACCCCAGCATCCCTATATCTTCAACCTGCGCATGGATCCGATGGAAAAGATGGATCCCGAGAGCGAGGAATGGGGCTATATCGGGCGCAAGTTCTTTGCTTCCAAGCTGTGGGCGCCCAATGCGGGTGCACCGTTCATCGGCGAGCATCTCGAAAGCCTGAAGAAGTATCCGCCGCGCCAGGCAGCGGACACCTTGTCGATGCACAAGGCGCTCGAGGTGGCAATGGACAAGCTGTCGAACCCCAATGCCAGCCAATAGCGGGCTTTTCGCAGTGTGAGCGGAATTGTTGATCCTGGGTTGGTCTGATGACGAACCCAGGATCAGTTTCGTTTCCACGGCCGCACTTTTCTTCAGGATAGGCACGACAGGAGCGCACCGTGGAAGAAGCTGCTCACGTATTTGCAGAATACATTGCGCTCGGCGTGAATGTATTGGCGATTATAGCAATCGCCATTGGATGCGCCCAAGGTGCCATCGGATTGACTCGACTACTGCTGTTTGGCGGCTCCGAAGATCAGTTGCGGCCCGTATGGCTCGCTTTCGGTCGCTGGTTGGTTGCGGCCTTAACATTTCAGTTGGCGGCCGACATTGTCGAAACCACACTCGCGCCAAGCTGGGACGATATCGGCAAGCTTGCTGCCATCGCGGCAATAAGGACGCTGCTCAATTATTTTCTCGATCGAGACATGGAAAGCCTGCGGGAGCGTGCCAGACTGGAGGGATAGGGTTCTAGGTTAATAAAAAACCAGCCGAAATGCCGGACAAGAGCTTCGCGGTTGCCCGCTCCACGCTGTCGGCGATCCCGGCCTCGGCCATGAAGCGATTGTTGGGAACCCACATGACGCCGCCTGCCTTGGCCGTCGATTGTCCTACGGGGTCGGTCTTTTCCAGGATCGGCACGCTCTTTCCGGCGTGCCGCAGGACCAGCCCGGGACACATCGAACCACCGCCGCTGCCAACAATTCCTCATTGAAATTGTCCATACCCGGCATCCCCCTGCGCTGTTCTGTCTAGCCTGCGATCGTACGCGCGGCGATGAAGCCGCCATCGACGGGAAGATCGACCCCGTTCACGTAGGAAGCAGCCTGGCTGTTCAGGATCAGCAGCACCTGCGCCTGCTCGTCTGGCGTCGAGCGCCGTCCAATCTGCTGCGAGACGGTGTCGATGAGATGGGTTGGCACGACGTCCTCGATCGCATTCAGCATCGGCGTCTGGACAGAGCCGGGGCTCGTGCAGTTCAGCCTGATGCCACGCGCGATCGTCCCGGCGGACCATGCCATCGTCCAGACCACGATCGCTTCCTTGGCGAAGTTGTAAGCCGCTTGCTGTGGGCGCTCATGCGCTTCGCACCAACGGACCGCCTCGTCGAAAGACGCGGCGGCGACGAATTCGCGCAGTTCCGTGAGATGGGCGCGCCATCCCGCGCCGCCGTTCGAGCCCACCGTGACGATCGCGCTGCCCGGCGGCATATTGGCGGCAACCGCTTCGCTGAAATGCCGCATGCCGATGAAGTTGACTTTCATGACGTCCGCCCACGGCGACATCGGCGGCAGGCCTGCGCAGTTGAACAGCGCGTCGATTGGTCGGGAGATCGTGCTGGCGGCGTGGTCGATTGCCGAGCGGTCGCGCAGGTCGACCTGCGAAAAACCGGCAAGCGCCAAATCAGGTTCGCGCCAATCGATGCCATGGACTTCGGCGCCGGCACCAATCAGCTGACGGGCGGTCGCGTGCCCTATGCCCGACGCGCATCCGGTCACGACGACGTGTTTGCCGTGGTAACCGTATGGATCGGATGCAGTAATCTCGGTCATCGCGATTAACGCAGCTTGGCGACGATTTCCTCGCCGAACCACTGGACGTTGCCGATATACGCTTGGCGGCTGGGATGCGGCGGTTCGACCATCGTCCATGTGACGCCAACATCAGCAAGCCCGCGCAGTTCCTCAAGGAACGCGTCGCCGCCGCCGTGCTGCCCGTAATGCAGCCGGGCCTTGGCGCCGACCTCGTTCTCGCCTTGGGCCTGCAATGCCTAGTCCCGCTGAAGGGCGAAATGAGGGTCTACTTTAATCGCCCAACCAACCGGTTGTAATCTCGCCCTTATGCCTCTCCGGCGCCAGTGCGGCGCGCAGGGCTTCCAGCAGAGGAGGCAGCGCCTGCGTAAAGGCGTAGGGCGGGTTGACGATATAGAGACCCGCGCCGTTATAGATGCCGGGCTGATCGCTATCGTATAGCCAATGCTCCACCGTCAGAAATTTCGGGATGCCGAGCCTGCGTAACTGCTCCTTCCAGCGCCAATGCGTGGCGCGGTCTTTTAGCGGATACCAGATGACCGTCACGCCATGCGCCCATTTGCGGTGAGCGGCAGCTAGGGTGGCGGTGATACGTGCGCGTTCGTCCGTCTGCTCGTAGGGCGGGTCGACCACTACCACGCCGCGCGCAGTGCGCGGGGGCAGCATCGCCAGCCAAAGCTCGTAGGCGTCGCGCTCATGCACGGCGGCGGATGTGTCGCGCATCATGCCGCGCAGGGCATAGGCGTCCTCGGGATGCTTTTCGTTCAGGATCAGGAAGTCCTGCGGGCGCAGAAGCTGCGCCAGAATCTGCGGCGAGCCGGGGTAGAGGTGCGGCTCGGCCCCGACATTCACCGCCTGCACGGCGGCGCGGTAGTCGTTCAGCAAGGGGTTCGGATCGGCGAAGGCCCGCAGCACGCCCTGCGCGGATTCGCCGGTGCGTTGGGCCTCCTCGCCGCCAAGGTCATACAGCCCGCAGCCGGCATGGGTGTCGATCAGGGTCAGCGCGCCCTGTTTGTGCTGCAAGGCC
>Ga0075370_10001094_pt1 | contig 11300 bp, 9 predicted proteins | sample EndMethybrTD3035_FD_71398 | JGI IMG/M metagenome (GOLD analysis project Ga0075370, IMG submission 71398) | Populus endosphere microbial communities from Tennessee, USA - Endosphere MetaG P. TD hybrid TD303-5 | ecosystem: Host-associated > Plants > Roots > Endosphere | place: USA: Tennessee... | reverse complement strand
GATCGGGATCGAATTCTACCCGGTCTTTTTCAAATAATAAAACGATGCAAGAGCCGCCAAATTCAAAATAGCCTTTTTCCTCCCCTTTTCGGACGGGCTGGCCTAGAGTGAACGTTTGATGGATGGAACCTACGCAGGTGGCGCCGATTTCGATATAGAGCAGCGTGCCGAACCGCTCCGTCTCAATTTCAGTGATCACCCTTTTGTTCTGCGAGAGGATCGAGATATTTTTTCTTAAGGCGACCGGGCTGACCGAATAAAGGAAGCCGTTGATAAGGCGGGGTTCGGATGGGAGGCCGTCGCAAGGAAAATGAAATCGGTGGTAATCGGTGGGGCAGAGCCGGACAATCGCCATAGAGCCTTCGGAGAAACGATGGGCTAAGTCAGAATTTTGCAGAAAACTTTCCAGGTTGAATTCTTGGCCTTTCACAAAAAAGCGATCGAAGCGCGGATAGACCAAATAGCGGCCGTCGGCCGGCATGGCAACCCGGTCGGGATCGCTTACGAGGGGGCGTTTCTCAGGTTTTAATTTCCGGATAAAAAAATCGTTGAAAGAATCGAAATTCCTATCGGCAAATTCGCTGGCGTCTACTTCGTAAGCCTCAATGAAAGGCGCGATTTTCGCAGCGCTGCTTTTCCTTTTTTGCAAATACCCGAAGAGGGAGGAAAAAAAAGAAATGCGGGCGAGCAAAGGGAGGGCAAACGAAGAAAAAATGCGGTTGAAAATGCCATCTCCGTAGAGGAGCGAAAGGAACTTACGCCCATAGATTTTTTCTTGGTGCTTTTGGCCTGTCTTCCGATCTATGTACGTAATATCCATGAGGTATAAACTTAGTTAGAGAGATAGATTTTTTCAATCCCTTTGCATTCGCCTCTCAAGAGGGAATAAATGCAAAGATCCACTGCAGTCCTCAATAAAACTTTTTTTTCTTTTAACTTAGAAAACAATGATATCAACGCTGTAGTTAATATTAAATTAATAGAAAAAATTAAACATTAATTTAAAATTTTACAACTACATTTAAAACCTTGAGCGAAATGCCATTTCCTATTAATATTTATACAAATCTACGAGAACCGATCGGCAGTTATGTTTGAAATGCTTAAAAAATTCTTTGGAACCCACCAATCCCGCCTTCTAAAAAAATATTGGCGCCTAGTCCCTCAAATCAACTCTTGGGAAGAGCGCTATCAAAGCCTTTCTGACATCGAGCTTCGCAATAAAACCATCGAATTTAAAGAAAGATTTGCTAAGGGCGAAAGCTTAGAGAGTCTTCTTCCCGAAGCGTTCGGAGCCGTAAAAAACGCCTGCCGTAGACTCTGCGGGACCGATGTCCACGTTTCTGGGTACGATCAAAAATGGGATATGATCCCTTACGACGTACAGCTCGTGGGCGCCCTCGCCATGTTCAACGGATCGATCGCTGAAATGCAGACAGGGGAAGGAAAAACTTTAACCGCCTCTTTGCCCCTCTACCTCCACGCGATCACAGGCAAACCGGTCCATCTCGTCACTGTGAACGATTATTTGGCTAAAAGAGACTGCGAATGGATCGGATCGATTTTCCGACGTCTCGGCCTGACTGTTTCCTACTTGACCAACGATGTCCATCCCTACAAACGAAAAGAAGTTTACGCCGCCGACGTGGTCTATGGAACTTCTTCTGAATTCGGTTTCGATTATTTGCGCGACAATTCGATGGCCAATAACAAAAACGAACAAGTGCAGCGGGGCCATTATTTTGCGATGGTCGATGAAATCGATTCGATCTTGATCGATGAAGCCAGAACTCCCCTGATCATTTCCGGACCGGTCAATGAAAGCCGCCAGATGTATGATGAATTAAAAGAAGGCGTTTCCCATCTCGTGCGCGTCCAAAGAGATTATTGCAACCGCCTCGCCACCGACGCGAAAAAAGCTCTTGAATCGGTCGGCGTCCTTGAAGAATCTGAAACGGTCCGCAAGCTTTCTAAAGAAGAAGAAGAAAGAAGAAAAGAAGCATTCAAAAAATTCTGGCTCGTCAGCAAAGGGACACCTCGCAATAAAATCCTGAAGAGATTGAAAGAAAATCCCGATTTCCGCGCTGAAGTGGACAAGTGGGAAACTTATTTCTTCGGAGAACAAAATAAAGAAGAAAAGTTCGAAACGCTGACCGATCTCCACATGATTGTGGATGAGAGGAACAACGAATATGAACTGACCGATAAAGGAATCCGCATCTGGGGTGAATTCAAAGGGGAAAAAGGAAGCGATGATTTCGTGATGCTTGATCTTGGCCATGAATATCACGCAATCGATACCAACACAGCCCTCTCAGAAACTGAAAAAATGCAGGCGAAAATCCAGCTCCGGGAAGAAGACGCCAAACGAAAAGAACGGGCTCATAACTTGCGCCAAATGCTCCGCGCCCACCTTCTCATGGAGAAAGACATCGATTACATCGTCCAAGACGATAAAATCGTCATTATCGATGAAAATACAGGCCGTCCTCAACCTGGCCGTCGCTTCTCCGATGGCCTCCACCAGGCCATCGAAGCGAAAGAAGATGTAGCCATCCAAGGAGAAACACAAACTTACGCGACCATCACTCTCCAAAATTATTTCCGTATGTATGACAGGATCGCCGGGATGACTGGAACCGCGATGACCGAAGCCAATGAATTCAAGGAAATTTACAAACTTGAAGTCATTGAAATCCCCACTTACCGCGGCTGCGAACGAAAAGACCAGGACGATGAAATTTACATGACGGAGCGGGAAAAGTATAACGCCCTCCTGAAAGAAATTAATGAAATCCACAGCAAAGGGCGTCCGATCTTAATCGGAACCGATTCCGTAGAAACTTCCGAAAAATTATCGCGCATCCTCAAGCAAAATAAACTTGAGCACACAATCCTCAATGCGAAAAACCATGCCCATGAAGCGGAAATCATCGCCGACGCTGGTAAAAAAGGGGCCATCACGCTCGCGACCAATATGGCGGGCCGAGGCACCGACATTAAACTCAAAGAAGGGGCCCGCGAACTCGGTGGACTTCACGTCATCGGCACAACACGCCACCAATCCCGCCGCATCGACAGGCAGCTGCGAGGCCGATCCGGACGATTAGGGGATCCAGGCTCCTCTAAATTCTTCATTTCATTTGAAGACTCTCTGATGAGGCTTTTTGCATCTCCCCGTATGACAGCTCTTTTGCAAAGATTCCGTCCACCTGAAGGGGAGCCCATTTCTGCGAAAGTATTGAATAAGTCGATCGAAACAGCTCAGAAACGAGTGGAGCAGCGCAACTACACGATCCGTAAACATACCCTCGAATATGACGACGTGATGAATAAACAGCGCAAAGAAGTGTATGCATTCCGCAATGAACTTCTCTTTGCTGCTAAACCTATCCAAATCGCCGAAGAATTGGTCGAAGAAGTAGTCGCTTTACTCGCTTCCTCGCACCTCTATGACCGATCGAAAGATAAAAAATCAAATCCTGCAAGTTTTTCCAGCGCGCTGATGACCCAGTTCCCTGTAAGCATGGGTGAAGTAGACTTCGAAAGCGGTTCCTCTTCTTTTGCAGACATCGAAAAGGAAGCGAAAGAAAAAGTCCGTTCCGCCCTAGACCAAAAACTGCAGTTCCAAAGACAGCTGCTCTCCTCTTTCCGTCCCGATCTGACCGATGCGGAAAAAGCGCAAAATGTATTGCATGAGATCATCCGCAATCTAATGATCCGGAAGATCGACCAGCTCTGGCAGGAACACTTGCTTCATGTCGACCATCTGCGCTCCGACGTTCACATGCGTTCCGTAGGGCAAAAAGATCCGCTGCTCGAATTCAAGCACGAATCATTTGCTCTGTTCGATGCCTTCTCGCAGCGTTTAAGGCAAGAAATCGCCCGCGACCTATTCCGGTTCGAAATGATGCCGCAAGTTCCGAAAGCATTGCCCAAAAATGAAGACCGGGTTTCTCTGCCTCCCCAGACTCTCCAAACTCTGGAATTGCTCCAGCGGAAAAACCCAACCCCAGTGGAAGAACGATGAATTTCCGCACCATTGTCATAGCGTTGATTTTGTTAAGCTTCGCGGCTACGTTAGTGTTTGCTGAAGACAAAAACGAAACGCTCCAACCGCTTCCTCAGCCAGTCCCTCAAGCTGTCCAGGTTCAAGGGGCAAGCAGTTATGGAGCTACGACGCTTGACACGGTTCAAGGAGCAGGCCTCATCAAATTAAACGGCACTTCCGTTCTCAACGCGCTGCAGATCACGGGCAGCCTGATTGCCAACAACTCGGAAATCGGAACGATTGAAGTCTCAGGCGAGGCGAACCTCACCGACACGACCATCCATCAAGGAGGGTTTGTTCTTGGTTCAATCCGCGCCGTCCGATCCACTTGCGAAAAGCCCCTCATTCTTCTCACTCAAAAAGCAGTTTTTACAGCCAGCCGCATGGATGCCTTAACTTTCCGCCAAGACCTTGGCTATAAAGGCAAACAGACCCTGGAACTCAAGCAAGGCACCATTATCAATGGACCTGTTGTTTTCGAGGGGGGAAAAGGGGAAATCCTCGTCTTTCCAGGCTCCCAAGTTTTAGGGAATGTGACCGGCGGCAAAATCATCAAGAAATCCTAAAAATTAAGCTATTCTCAATCAGCAGTATACAATTCAATTTCCAACCTAAATAAATAATCCATTATTAGCTATTTGGCGGTGTAAAAAAATTTACCTGTTAGGTAAGTTGAATTTTATGTACCAGTTGATTGCTGAACTCACCAAGCGGCCCAGTCAATACGACTGCCTTAAACAGCCGATCATTCTCGAACTGGAAAATTTAAATTATACTCCCTTCCATTTGATCGCTTTGATTTTATTTGCTTTAGCCGTCGTCCATACACTGGCCGCCGGCAAAATCCATGAATGGACCCGAAATTTGGAAATCAAGGAAACCCCAAAAATGCACGGGGGTAAACGGGTCCGTCATCCAGGCATTCAATTTCTCTATTTTCTGGCCGAGGTAGAAATCGTTTTTGCTTTCTGGGCGATCCCGTTATTCGCCGCAATGGTTTTCTTTTTTGGTTGGACCGTCGCTTTCGATTATGTGGACACTCGAATTTACACCGAGCCTTTATTCGTCGCTGTGATTTTGGCCATGGCTTCCACGCGGCCCATTGTCCATGCAGCTGAATTGATGATCCGCTGGTTCGCCAAAGGGTTAGGCGCTAGTTTATCGGCCTGGTGGTTTACTCTCCTTACTGTCGGACCTCTTTTAGGATCTTTGATCACAGAAGCAGGTGCCATGGCGTTGTGCGCCTTGCTGTTGTCCCATCAATTTTATCAATTTCATCCCAGCACCAAACTCTCCTATGCCACTTTAGGCCTCCTATTCGTAAACATCTCTGTGGGGGGAATCTTAACCGATTTCGCATCGCCTGCGGTTTTGATTTTGGCCCATTGCTGGAAATGGTCCGCCCTAGACATGTTTACGCAATTCGGATGGAAAGCGGCCATAGGGATCCTTATTTCCAACCTTGTCTACTGGGTCTATTTTAGAAAGGAATTAAAAGAATTGAATGTCCGAAAAAGGGCCCTCGCTGTTTTTGCTTCCTATACGACCCAAAAAAAAGAGCTGTCGATTCCCAAATGGGTTACTTTGGTCCACATGGTCTTTATGGCATGGATCGTCGCGGTCGCCCATTATCCCGCTATGTTCATCGCAGCTTTCCTGTTTTTCATCGCATTCCATCAAGCCACCCGTCATCACCAGTCTCCGATCCATTTGGCTCGCCCTCTTCTAGTCGGCCTTTTCTTAGCCGGATTAGTCATTCATGGCGGACTGCAAGGCTGGTGGGTGGTTCAGCTCTTAGAAGGATTGAAACCACTGGCCGTTATGGGAGTTTCTATTTTGCTGACAGGATTCAACGACAATACAGCGATCGCCTATTTAGCTACGCTAATTCCAGATTGGGGAGAGGCTTTTAAATACGCTCTTTTCACAGGAGTGATTGCAGGAGGCGGATTGACGGTGATTGCAAATGCCCCGAATCCCGCAGGCTACGGCATTTTAAAAAAGCACTTTCATGAACGGATCCGCCCTATCAAATTATTCCTCAGCGCCTCCATTCCCACCCTCATCCTCTATTTGATTTTCTATTTCTTCGGCCCCGTATTCTAAACTGGAAAATTAGACGCAAAATTTTTTTATAAATCGTTAATTAGGTTCAAGATTTTTTCTCTGCGTCTTTACTTTAAAATTCTCGTTTCCTCTCTCCGTTGGGGTATTCTGTTTCAAAATAGAGAGGCCAATGATGCCTGCATCCTGGGTTGAAAGGGGCTTGGCAAAAGAGACATTTCGAAACGCACTCCAAGTATTCCCAAATCGACAGCTCTTTTTGACACTTTCTGCATAAGATGGCTTTCACTTGAAAATGAGAAGAGGGCCACCTTTCGGCTGGATGGCCCGCGAGTTCTTCATGGCAGAAATAACAGGGATAAAATTGTCCGCAACATTTGAATCGAATTGCAACAATATCCAAATCCGAGTGGTAATGGGAACAACCTTTTTCCATAATCAATGCTTGATGAAAACAGCTTGAAATGAGCTTTTCGTTTTTAGCCTTTCTTGCAGAAGCTTGTCTGTATCGATGACATCCGCCCCATCTTTCAAAGTCACATCTTCCCTCTTACCATGCACTTGAATCGACGAAATTTTCATGCTTGTGAAAGTGTCCCAAAAGTTCCTAAAAATTTGATCCTGGATCTCAGATAAAGAAGCAGAAGACTCTACCTCGATTTTCGATCTGATGTACATTTTCAGCACTTGAGGATACTCAATTTGAACTACAGTTTTTTTAGCTACTGATGCCATCGTTTGGCTCCTTTTTATAATTGTTCAAAAGAAAGATGGTGAATGCCGATTTGCCCATTTCCCAAAAAATGAAGGGGGCAAACCCCATCGCCAAAACATTTTCTAGGCCTATGAAAGGAGCGAGCCAGAGCGTGCCGATCCCCATTTGCAAGGTGCATGGGATAAGAATGGCGGCAGCTGTCCAGATTGCGTTGCCCGATCGAGCGCACTTCTCTAAAAACCATCCCATCAAAAAAGCTTCCAAAGGATATCCGAGAAGGTAACCGCCCGTGGGGCCGAACAAGTGATGGAATCCAGACGCGCCGCCGGCCCAAACCGGCCAGCCTAACGCTCCTTGCGCTAAGTAAAGAAGAGCCGCTCCCATTCCTTTTTTGCTCCCTAAGAAGGCTCCTGCCAACAAGACCCCCACCGTTTGCACCGTTAAAGGGACAGGGGTGAAATAAAGAGGGATTTTAATCTGGGCGCAGATCGCAATAAAACAAGCCCCCAGAAGAGATTGAAGAAAAGAAGAAATTCTTTCGTGTCGTGGGATGGGATAGATAGCTTCCATATTGTTCCTGTTAAAAAGAAACAGAAGGTTCAGCTTTTTTTAAGTTAGTTTCAAGGCATTGAAAAAACTAAAAAAACTATTTTCTAGTTTGATTTTTGATTTTTTTCAAAAACTCCCATGGGACAATAGAATCATATAACCTAGAAATTAGGTCATAATTTCGACAAGGAGCGGTATCCGAAAATCAAAAGAGGAATGGAGGCGAACACATAAATGAACCAGAGGCGGGCATCCCATTTAAGAATCATCACCCCTTTATGGGAAAAGAGGACCATCAAAATCCCTAAGAGACAGAGCTGGACGCCAAGAGTAAAAAGCAAGGTAGGGCCGAAAATATTTTTTGGCTTCCTGTCGGCTGTTTCATCGAGAGCAGCTTCCGGAGAGGCTGCAGGGGCAGGGGCTGGTTCTTCATACTCTGGTTCTGGGACGCGTGGTTTAGAAGAAAATTGGGCAGGATAAAGTGATTCCATGGTCCTTTGGTTTCCGGCGCTCTTTTCAGAGTTGAAAGGACTTCTTTGCTGTTCAGGCTTTTCTTCCCTCAAATCGGCCGCGCAATAAGGGCATACGATCACTTCAAGATCGATTTCTCCATCGCAATTATAACAGATTTTTTGACGTTTTTTCGGCTTCATGAGGACCTCGGCAGCTAATGGATCAGGGGATTCATCGTCAGTATAGTCTTTATACCGAAATAATCTGAAGAATCAGTTTTTGGCAGCGTTAGGTTTCCCTCAAAATTCTTGTTCACTCGCCCCCTCTCTTCGGGCCGATTCACTGCGTTCACCTGCTTCCCTGTGACGAATTCCCGATTCTTCAAACAATTTCGGTCTATCTAACTTTTTTTCCTATTAGCGCGTTTTTGGAGGATGAGGTAAAATCTCGCTTTTGTTGGGAGAGAAAAATGAGCGAAAGAAAAGTTTATGACATTGCTGTCATTGGATCTGGGCCGGGCGGGTATGTAGCGGCTATCAAAGCGGCGCAAATGGGCAAGTCCGTAGCTTTGATCGAAAAAGAGCTGCTTGGGGGCTGCTGCCTGAATGTAGGATGCATTCCTACCAAAACACTCCTAGCAAGCGCGTCCGTTCTGCATCAAGTTAAGAGAGCTGCTGATTTCGGGGTGACGACGGGACCGATTGCGATTCATTATGAAAAAATGAAGGCTCGCAAAGATCAGGTGGTCACAAAAATTAGAACCAACCTGGAAGGGTTGATCAAATCGAATAAGATCACTATTTTCCGCGGCAAAGCCCAATTCGAATCTCCCCATCTGCTTAAAGTCATAGGCCAGGACAACCTATTCATCCAGGCAGAAAAAATCATCATCGCTACAGGCTCCGTTCCTCTCGATATCAAAGCATTTCCTTGCGATCATGACCGCATTTTGAATTCCACATCCATCCTAGAGCTGACTCAGGTGCCCAAGAGCCTGGCCATTGTTGGCGGGGGTTATATTGGTTGCGAATTCGCTTCCCTCTTTGCCGAGATTGGAACTCATGTAACCATTCTGGAAGCGCTCCCTTCCATTTTGACGGCTCAAGGACCGGGAGTCTCTCAATTCATGACAAAAACTTTCACAGCTAAGGGAGTCTCCATTCAGACGAACGTGGCTGTCCAGTCGATCCAAAACAAAAAAGACCATGTCCACATTACGCTTTCGGATGGAAAGACGATCGATGCAGACTTCGCGCTGGTTTCAGTAGGAAGGAAAATCTACACCGAGGGACTGCTGTTAGAAAAAGCAGGACTTAACACTACCGATAAAGGATTCCTCGCTGTGAACGACAAGATGGAAACGGATGTCCGCGGGATCTACGCCATTGGCGACGTCACTGGAAAATGGATGTTGGCCCATGTGGCCTCCCATCAAGGTGTGGTCGCAGCTTCCAATGCAGCCGGAGTTGAGGCCAAAATGCACTATGAAGCGGTCCCGGCAGTCGTTTTCACCTCCCCTGAAATTGCAACGGTCGGTCTTACTTTAGAACAGGCTCAGCAAGCAGGTTATGCCGCTACAGCAGGAACCTTCCCCTTCATGGCCCTTGGAAAAGCCCAAGCCGCAATGGATACAGAAGGATATACGCAAATCATTTCAGACAAAAAAACAGGTCAAATCCTGGGCGCCGTTGCAGTCGGCCATGAAGTGTCCAACTTGATTGCTGAAATGGCCCTTGCCATTCAAAACGAACTCACGCTAGAGTCAGTAATGGATACGATCCATGCCCATCCGACTATGGCGGAAGGGTGGCTAGAGGCTGCATTCCTGGCGAATGAGACTCCGATCCATTTACCTCCTAAGATAAAACGATGAACCGTCTGAATCTTTTGCCTGAAAATCCGGAAGAAGGAGAATCTCTAGGGAGATTCCCTTCCTGGCTCCATCGTAAATTGCCTACGGGCGGGCAGATTTTCAAAACCAATGAAATCCTCGAGAAGTACCAACTCAACACAGTCTGCGAAGAAGCGAAGTGCCCCAACCGGCTTGAGTGCTACACAAAAAAAACGGCCACTTTTTTAGCGTTAGGAAAAGAATGCACCCGCAACTGCGGTTTTTGCAGCATCGATTTCAATAAAACGCCTAAAGCGCCCGATGCCGATGAACCGCTTAAAATCGCCCTGTCCGTCAAGGATCTTGGACTGAAACATGCAGTAGTCACCATGGTCGCTCGGGACGATTTATCCGATAAAGGGGCTTCCCATATTGCTGCGATCATTCGGGCCATCCGCAAAGAAAATCCCCAAACTACCATCGAAGTCCTCACCTCCGATTTTTCAGGAGATCTTGCCGCTCTCGATATCGCTCTCTCCGCCCAGCCGGAGATCTTTAACCATAACATCGAAACGGTTCGGGATCTTTCTTCCCGCGTGCGCCACAAAGCAGAATATGACACGACGCTGAACGTTTTGCGGCATGCTAAGAAATCGGGAAAAGCGATCTTTGTCAAATCAGGCATCATGGTCGGTCTAGGAGAAACGGAATCTCAAGTGAAGAATACAATTGAAGACTTGGCTCAAGCTGGCTGCGATATTGTGACGATCGGTCAATATCTTCAATCGACCCGCGTTAAATTACGGGTAAAAGAATTCATCCACCCCGACCAATTCAAAGCCTATGAAGAATATGGCTTGAAGATCGGCGTCAAATTTATGTATTGCGGCCCTTTCGTCCGCTCCAGCTACAATGCGAATCTTTTCGCCCCCGGCCTCGCCGCTCCCATCGAATCCACCTGAAAAATCCAGTTCTTGACCTTGACACTAGTTCAGCCTATTTGCCAGAAAATAGAGCGGGGGCTATGTTCCGATTAAGTAGGTACTCTCGATGCCCAAACAAGCGATTCGGGTCGCCACCATCGTCCTCGCCGGAGGACAGGGCACTCGGCTGCATCCTCTCACTATCCATCACTCTAAACCCGCTGTATCTTATGGGGGACGGTATCGTTTGATTGATATCCCTATTTCCAATTCGATCAATTCCGATTTCACGCAAATTTTCGTCATTGCCCAATATCTTTCAGGCGAATTGCAGCATCACATCGGACAAACTTATCGCTTCGATTTTTATAATCCAGGCACGGTCGATGTGCTCACTCCGCAAATTAATGAGAAAGGGGAAAAAGAGTGGTTTGAAGGAACAGCCGACGCGGTGCGGAAAAATTTGCCCACTCTGCTCAAATCCTCCGCAGACTATTTTCTTATTTTAGCAGGAGACCAACTCTATAATATTAATTTCCAATACATGCTTGCTTTTGCCGAAGAAAAAAACGCAGATCTGGTCATTGCTTCGATTCCTGTGCCTGAAAAAGAAGCTCGCCGAATGGGCCTTTTAAAAATCGACAAAGAGGCAAAAATCACTGATTTTGTCGAAAAGCCTCAAGAAAAAGAAGTCTTGCATCAGTTCCAGCTTCC
>Ga0075370_10001092_pt1 | contig 11306 bp, 10 predicted proteins | sample EndMethybrTD3035_FD_71398 | JGI IMG/M metagenome (GOLD analysis project Ga0075370, IMG submission 71398) | Populus endosphere microbial communities from Tennessee, USA - Endosphere MetaG P. TD hybrid TD303-5 | ecosystem: Host-associated > Plants > Roots > Endosphere | place: USA: Tennessee... | reverse complement strand
CCGAGGTAGGGCTGTTGGTCGTCGAGCACCTGTTGGGCCTCGTGCGTCGCGACGGCCAGCAGCAGTTGCTCTTTGCCGTCCGGGAAGTAATGGAACAGCTGACTTTTCGACGTTTCCGTCCGCGCCATGATGTCGTCCAGGGTCGCCACCGCGACGCCGTGTTCACGAATTTCCGCCGCGGCGCCGTCGATGATCCGTTGTCGCGTCGCGCGTCCTTTGGCCGTCAATTTCTGGACTTGCGAGTCCATTTTGAGAAGCGAACCATGTGGACTCATGAGTCAAAACATTACGCGGCTCGCAGGCCGCACAGCGTTGGTCACCGGCTCCACCGGCGGTCTCGGCGTCGCGATCGCCGCCGCACTCGCCGAGGAGGGCGCGTTCGTCATCGTCAGCGGCCGTGACAAACAGCGCGGTGACGCCGTCGTCGCCGACATCCGATCCGCGGGAGGACAGGCCGACTTTGTCGCCGCGGACTTGGGAAATGGTGAGGAGGGGGTGAGGGAACTGGCTGGGCGGGCCCTCGCGGCTGCCGGCGGTCGCATCGACATCCTCGTCAACAACGCCGCACTCCTGATGATGCCGAAGCCCACGGCCGAAATCGACGAGCGCGAATTGCAGGACGCTTTCGCAGTAAACGTATTCGCGCCGTTCTTGCTGACTGGCCTGCTGGCGCCTGCGATGGCAGAACGCGGGCACGGTGCCGTCGTCAACATCGGATCCAATACCGGGCTGCGCGGAAGCGCGGGTTCGGCTGTCTACTCCGGAAACAAGGCAATTCTTCATTCGTTCACCAAGTCCTGGGCCGACGAGTACGGACCGTCGGGTGTCCGGGTCAATGCGGTGGCACCGGGGCCAATCTCGACAGAACGTGCGAAGGAGTTCGCCGAACACGTCGCACCGATGCTGGCGCACATTCCCTCACGCCGGATGACCACACCTGAAGAAGTGGCCGCGAGCGTGGTTTTCCTCGCCAGTGACGAGGCCGCCAACATTCACGGAGCCATCCTGAGTGTGGACGGGGGCTGGGCAGCGACTTAACACATGGCCTAGATTTTGTTGCATGAGTGCATACGATGTCGGCCTGCTGATCCTGCGAGTCGTGCTCGGTCTCACGATGGCCGCGCACGGTTACAACAAGTTCTTCGGCAAGGGCGGCTTGAAGGGCACAGCCGGCTGGTTCGACAGCATGGGCATGAAACCCGGCATGTTCCACGCCCGGATCGCCGCGACCACCGAGATGGCGGCGGGTATCGGCCTGGCCGTCGGGCTGCTCACCCCGATCCCCGCCGCGGGCTTCGTCGCGCTGATGCTGGTCGCCGCCTGGACCGTGCACCGGCCCAACGGCTTCTTCATCGTCAAGGAGGGCTGGGAGTACAACCTGATCCTGGCGGCCTCGGCGGTCGGCATCGCGACCACCGGGGCAGGCAAGTACAGCCTCGACGAAGTGCTATTCAAGTCTTCGGCACTCTACGAGTACCTGCACGGCTGGTGGGGTTTGGTCATCGCGCTCGGTCTCGGCCTGGCCGGTGGCATCGGTCAGCTCGCCATTTTCTATCGGCCGCCGGCCAAGGCCGACGCCTAGAGCTTCAGCAGTCGATCGGCGAGGACCTGCGGCTGGGACAGCATCGGCGAATGCCCGCCCGGCAATTCGACCAGCGTCGCGTCCAGGCGCTCACGAACGGCATGTCGAGACCACTCGGGCCGCAGCATGCGGTCGTCGCCGCAGACGACATACGTCGTCGGCACGTGCGGGTGTTCGCTCAGTGAGCACGGATACAGGGCCGGATTGACCGACTGCGGTCGAAGACGGCCGAGCGCAGCCTGGGCGGTTCGTTCATCGCAATCGAAATAGAAGACGTCACCCGCGATGCCGAAGTCCGTCCACTCCTGACACATCCGCTCGTCGAGCGCGCTCAAGCCCTGTTCGTACGCCGGGTTGAGCATCTCCGGTTTGTCGACCAACTGCTCGGCCAGACTGCGGCCGACATCGGGGACCATCGCGCACAGATAAACGAGGTGTCTCACGGGGCGGCGCGCGGCCACCAACGGGATCGTGTTGCCCGCATAGGAGTGTCCGACCAGCACGACGTCGTCGTCGCAGTCCTCGAGGGCTCCACATACGACGTCGGCATACGTATCGAAGGTCGCCGTGCTGTCCTCGAGCGGCAGTTCCATCGTCACCACGTCATGACCGGCCTGCTGCAGTAACGGCGTCAGTTGCTCCCAGCACCACGCGCCGTGATACCCGCCGTGCACCAGTGCGAACGTAGTCATGCGGTGAGCCTAGGGCCTGCGAGTACGACGAACTGATTCCACAGACCTAGAACACGTTCTAGTCTTTCGATCATGGGATTTCTCAAGCCCGACATGCCCGTCGTCGACTTCGCCGAGTGGAGCAAAGGTTCACGCTCGGAGAAGATCCGGCCGATGGCCGAGCACTGGGCCGAGGTCGGCTTCGGCACGCCTGTCGTGATGCACCTGTTCTACGTCGTCAAGATCCTGCTCTACATCCTCGGCGGCTGGCTGTTCGCGCTCGCCACCACGGGTGTGGACGGGTTTACCAACGTCGCCGAGTGGTGGACCGAACCGATCGTGTTCCAGAAGGTCGTGCTCTACACCATGCTGTTCGAGGTCATCGGCCTCGGCTGCGGGTTCGGCCCGCTGAACAATCGGTTCTTCCCGCCGCTGGGATCGATCCTGTACTGGTTGCGGCCCAACACCATTCGGCTGCCACCATGGCCGAACCGGATACCGCTGACCAAGGGCGATTCCCGCACGCCGGTCGACGTCGTGCTCTATGGCGCGCTGCTGGTGGTTCTGGTCATCGGGTTGTTCTCCGACGGCACCGGACCGGTTCCGGCGCTCGGCACCACGATCGGCGTGCTGCCGATGTGGCAGATCTGGGCCATTCTCGGTCTGCTGGCCCTGGCGGGTCTGCGCGACAAGGTGATCTTCCTGGCCGCGCGCGGTGAGGTGTACGGATCCTTCGTCGTCGCGTTCCTGTTGGTGGGCTACGGGGTCGACATGATCATCGCCGCCAAGCTCGTCTGTGTGGCGATCTGGATGGGCGCCGCCACGTCAAAACTGAACAAGCACTTCCCATTCGTGATCTCGACGATGATGTCGAACAATCCGCTGATCCGGACACGGTGGCTCAAGCGCAAGTTCTTCGAGAGGTTCCCCGACGATCTGCGCCCGGGTCCGGTGTCGCGGTTCATCGCCCACTTCAGCACCGCGATCGAGATGCTGGTCCCGCTGGCCCTGCTGTTCTCCCACGGCGGCTGGCCGACGTACATCGCCGCGTTCATCATGCTGTGTTTCCACTTCGGCATTCTGTCGGCGATCCCGATGGGTGTTCCGCTCGAATGGAACGTCTTCATGATGTTCTGCGTCATAGCGCTTTTCGTCGGCCACGCGGAGGTCGGTCTATCCGATATGACGACGCCGCTGCCGGCCGTGCTCTTCCTGGTGCTGGCCACCATCGTCGTGCTCGGCAACCTGTTCCCGCGAAAGATCTCGTTCCTGCCGGGCATGCGGTACTACGCCGGAAACTGGGACACCACGTGGTGGTGCATCAAACCGTCGGCCAACGAGAAGATCGAGCGCGGGCTCGTCGCCATCGCCAGCATGCCGGCCTCGCAGCTCGAGAAGGTCTACGGCAGTCCGGAACAGGCGATGATCTACCTGTACAAGGGATATGCGTTCCGCGGCTTCAACTCTCACGGTAAGGCGCTGCTGACGCTGGTGCACCATGCGTTGGCCGGCCGCAACCAGGACGAGTACGTGATCACCGAGGGCGAGCGACTCTGCAGCACCGCGGTCGGCTGGAATTTCGGCGACGGCCACATGCACAACGAGCAACTGATCGCCGCGATGCAGAAGCGGTGCAATTTCGAACCCGGCGAGGTACGCGTCATCATCCTCGACGCTCAGCCGTTCCATCGGCAGCGGCAGGAGTACCGGTTGGTCGATGCGGCGACGGGGGAGTTCGAGCGCGGTTTCGTGAACGTGTCCGACATGGTCACGGGGCAGCCGTGGAGTGACGACATCCCAATCCACGTGACGTGGTCGGCGGCGGACTCTAGCCCATCACATCCCTGACCTTGACGTCCTCGAGCCCCTCCAGCATCAGATTGCGCGCGACGTCGAGGTGTGTGCGCCAGTGCGCCTCGGCCGCCGCGCCGTCGCCCGAGCGCAGCAGCTGCATCAGCCGCCGGTAAGACCGCATCAGCTTGTCGAAGTCCGCCTTGGATACCGGACGTCCTTCCTTGAAGGCGAACGCCGTGTGCCGCACCGTGATCTCTTGCAGCATGCCGCCGATGATCGTCAGCGTCGTGTTCCCGGACAGCTCGACGAGCCGCTGGTGGAAGTCGCCCGTCGTCTCAGCCAGCCGACCCGACTCCCACCCGGAGGGGACGTGATCGGCAAGCATCCCGTCCAGCTCGTCGAAGGCCTCCTGTGTGCCGGACTCGGCGAGCAGTCGGGCCGCCATCGGTTCGATACCCGACCGCGCGGTAAGCAAGTCGGCGATCGTGGCGCCCGACAGTTCGAGCAGCAGACCGGCGGGACGCGCGACGATCTCGGGGCCGGGCACGCGAACGCGGGCACCGGTGCGTGAGCCGCGACGAACCTCGACGAGGCGCTCGGATTCCAGCACGCGCACCGCTTCGCGCAGCGTCGGCCTGCTGACCCCGAAATGGGCCATCAGCTCGGCCTCGTTGGGAAGGAAGTCGCCATCGGTGAGCTGGCCGTCGACCACCATGCGACGCAACGTGCCTGCGACGAGCTCGGCGGTCTTCGGCGACCGAACCGCCGTGCCCCCGCCGACGCCGTCCGGCCCGATCATCGGCGCCAGAGGTGTACTACCAGCCACTCCACACTCCACAGATAACTGCTGGCCGGGCACCAGCTATACAACTCAGTAAACCATGTGGAAGATTGGGGACAGCGCACATCGAGGGATGTGAGGCCGAGGTCGGAGCCTACCAACCAGTAGGTTGACCTAGTAAACCTAGTCCTCTACCTTCGGGGATTAAACGACTTTCAAAGGAGATGGGTCATGGCTGAAGCCGTCATCGTCGAGGCTGTACGGTCGCCAGTCGGCAAGCGCAACGGCGGGCTGTCCGGTGTTCACCCTGGCGAGCTGTCGGCGCAGGTGCTCAGTGGACTGGCCGAGCGTTCAGGCATCGATCCCGGCATCGTCGACGACGTCATCTGGGGCTGCGTGATGCAGGCCGGTGAGCAGGCGCTCGACATCGCCCGTACCGCCGTGCTGGCGGCGGGCTGGCCCGAGACCGTGCCCGGCGTGACCGTCGACCGCCAGTGCGGGTCGAGTCAGCAGTCCATCCACTTCGCCGCGGCCGGTGTGGTTGCCGGACACTACGACGTGGTCGTCGCCGGTGGTGTGGAGTCGATGTCGCGCACCCCGATGGGCGCCTCGCTGGCCAACGGCGGGCATCCCTACCCGGAGGCCTTCCGCAACCGCTACACCCAGACCCCCAATCAGGGCATCGGCGCAGAGATGATCGCCGAGCAGTGGGGCTTCGACCGTACGACGGTCGACCAGTACTCGCTGGACTCCCATGAGAAGGCCGCGGCCGCACAGGATGCCGGCGCCTTCGACGATCAGATCGTCGGCATCAAGGATCAGGACGGCAATGCCGTCCTCAAGGACGAGGGCATCCGCCGCGGCACCACCATCGAGAAGATGGCGGGCCTGAAGCCGGCGTTCAAAGAGGACGGCGTGATTCACGCGGGCAACTCCAGCCAAATCTCCGACGGCTCGGCCGCGATCCTGTTCATGTCGGCCGAGAAGGCAAAGTCCCTGGGGCTCAAGCCACTTGCCAAGGTGCACACCGCGACGCTGGCCGGCGCCGATCCGGTGATCATGCTGACCGCGCCGATTCCGGCCACGCAGAAGGCGCTGAAGAAGTCGGGCCTGCGTCTCGAGGACATCGGCGTGTTCGAGGTCAATGAGGCGTTCGCCCCGGTGCCGCTGGCATGGCTCAAGGACATCGGCGCCGACGAGAAGAAGCTGAACCCCAACGGCGGTGCGATCGCGCTGGGCCACCCGCTCGGCGGCTCCGGCGCCCGCATCATGACCACGATGCTGTACCACATGCGGGACAAGGGAATTCAGTATGGTCTGCAGACGATGTGCGAGGGTGGCGGCCAGGCCAACGCCACCATCATCGAGCTGCTGTGACCACTGATGTGACCGCCCCCGCCGCTCTCACCGAGCGGCGGGGCAACGTCCTCATCATCACGATCAACCGGCCGGAGGCACGCAACGCCGTCAACAGCGCGGTGAGCATCGGCGTCGGCGACGCCCTGCAAGCCGCGCAGGACGATCCCGAGGTGCGCGCCGTCGTCATCACCGGTGCCGGTGAATCCTTCTGCGCCGGAGCCGATCTCAAGGCGATATCCCGTCGCGAGAACCTGTTCCATCCCGATCACGGCGAGTGGGGCTTCGCGGGCTACGTCCACCACTACATCGACAAGCCGACCATTGCAGCGGTCAACGGAACCGCATTGGGCGGGGGATCCGAGCTTGCCCTCGCCAGTGACCTCGTCGTCGCGGAAGAGCGAGCCAAGTTCGGTCTGCCCGAAGTCAAGCGTGGCCTGATCGCCGCCGCGGGCGGTGTGTTCCGCATCGTCGACCACCTGCCGCGCAAGGTTGCAATGGAGCTGATCTTCACGGGCGAGCCGATGACGTCGGCGGATGCGCTCAAGTGGGGGCTCATCAATCAGGTCGTGCCCGACGGCACCGCCGTAGACGCGGCAATCGCTCTGGCCGAACGGATTACGTGCAACGCACCGCTGGCGGTGTGGGCCAGTAAGCGGGTCGCCATGGGCGTCGACGACGGAGTCATCACCGATGACGAAGTCGGCTGGAGCAGGACCATGCGTGAGATCGGAACGCTCATTCGTTCCGAGGACGCCAAGGAAGGACCGCTGGCCTTCGCGGAGAAGCGCCAGCCGGTCTGGAAAGCCAAGTAGGAGAAAAACATGAAGCGCACGATCTACGAAGCCGAGCACGAGGCCTTCCGCGACACGGTTCGCGGTTACATTGAAAGCGAACTGGTCCCCAACGCCGAGAAGTGGGAAGAGGAGCGCCTCGTCGACCGGTCGGCCTTCGTAGCCGCCGGTAAGCACGGTCTCATCGGGTTCAACATGCCCGAGGAGTTCGGCGGCGGAGGCACCGACGACTTCCGCTTCAACGCGATCATCGACGAGGAGATCGCCAAGGCCGGTGTTCCTGCACCGGCTTTGAGCCTGCACAACGACGTCGTCGGACCGTACTTCAAGGACCTGTCCAACGACGAGCAGAAGCAGCGCTGGCTGCCCGGCATCACCAGTGGCGAGACGATCATCGCGGTGGCGATGACCGAGCCGGGCGCGGGCAGCGACCTCGCGGGTATCCGTACGTCAGCGGTGCGCGACGGTGACGACTGGATCGTCAACGGCTCCAAGACATTCATCTCGTCGGGCATCAACAGCGACCTCGTCGTGGTCGTCTGCCGCACCGATCCCGAAGCCGGCCACAAGGGCTTCTCGCTCCTCGTCGTCGAGCGCGGTATGGAGGGTTTCACCCGCGGTCGCAAGCTGGACAAGATGGGCCTGCACGCTCAGGACACCTCGGAACTGCACTTCGAAAATGTCCGGGTGCCAAGCGCCAACCTTCTCGGCAAAGAAGGTCGCGGTTTCTACCACCTGATGACCAACCTCCCCTCGGAGCGGCTCTCGATCGCGATCTCCGCGATCGCGGGTGCGCGTGAAACCTGGCGGCAGACACTGCAATACGCCAAGGATCGCAAGGCCTTCGGTCAACCGATCGGCAGCTTCCAGCACAACCGGTTCCTGCTCGCCGAGATGGACACCGAACTCGAGGTCACCGAGAACTACATCGACCGGTGCCTGCAGGGTGTCGTCGACGGTGAGCTGACCGCCGTCGAGGCAGCCAAGGCGAAGTGGTGGGCCACCGAGGTCGCCAAGAAGGTCGTCGACCAGTGCGTGCAGCTGCACGGCGGCTACGGCTACATGCTGGAGTACCGCGTCGCGCGCGACTACATCGACGGACGCGTCCAGACCATCTTCGGTGGCACGACCGAGATCATGAAAGAGATCATCGGCCGCGACCTCGGCCTATAGCCGGCTCGCCGGCGTGGCCTATAGCCGGCTCGCCGGCGTGGCTTGTAACTAGCCGATCGGGGCGTCCGCCGCAGGCATCGGCTCGGCGGGGGCGGGCGCCTCGGCAGCCGGAGCCGCGGGCGTCGGCGTCTCGCTCGTCGTCGTCGGGGTGGTCGACGTGGTCGACGTGCTGGTCGGCGTGAGCGCGGTCGGCGGCGTCTTGGGATCGAGCACCGTGTCGATCAGATAGATCCGCGCGTTCTTGGCGAAGATCGCACCGCAGACCAGCTTGGCGGTGTCGTTGATCTTGATGTCGCCGCCATCGCCGTCGACCTTGATCTCGGCGCCCTGTTGGGTCGGGCGCTGGCCCTTGACGTCCTCGTTGCCGAGCAGGCCTAGGAAGTCGTGGTAGTAGACCAGGTCGCTCAGCGCAGCCGGATCGGCCTTGAGCGCATCCACCTGGGCGGGGGCCAGCTTCGCGAACGCCTCATTGGTCGGCGCGAAGACCACGTAGGGGCCGTTCTCCAGGACCGGCACGATGTTGACCGCGGGGTTGAAGCCACCCGAGATCGCCGAGTAGAAGGTGCTGACATCCGGGATGCTCTGCAGCGCGGTTCCGACGGGCACGTCGTTCAGCGACTTGAAATTGGGCACTGCGGTCTTGAACGCGTCGCAGCCTGGGCCCTTGGGATCGGGGATCTCGAGGGCCGGTGCGGGCTCGGTGTCCGGTTGGGCGTAGGCGGTCACGGCAAGCGGAACCGACAGCGCGATCGCGGCGATTCCTGCGGTGGCTCCAATGGCCTTGCGGGTGCGGGTCTTCACGTAATGCTCCTCAGGTCTTTCAGTCGCATCGCATGTTAGAGGGCGCGATGGGGCATCGCCAAAGTGAAAAGCTCGTAAAACCTACGTCGCAGGTGCTCTGACCTGCGCATTGCGGATCTTGCCACATAACGCTGCCGCGACGAAGCAGAGGCCCCCTGCCAGGTAGAACGCCGTGTCATAGCCGCCCTGCAGATCGCGAAGCCATCCTGCGCCCGCGGCGGCCACTGCCGCGCCCAACTGGTGGGACGCGAAGACCCATCCGAACACGATGGGGGAGCGGGTGCCGAAGTAATTTCGGCACAACACGATCGTCGGCGGCACAGTCGCCACCCAGTCCAGGCCGTAGAAGATGACGAACACCCACGTGCTCGGTTCGGCGTGCGGCGAGAGCAGCGACGGCAATGCCAACAGCGAGATTCCGCGGCCGGTGTAGTAGACGACGAGCAGCAGCCGAGGGTCGACGCGGTCGGTCAGCCAGCCGGAGAACACCGTGCCCGCGACGTCGAGGATGCCGATGGTGGCCAGCAGGCCGGCCGCGACCGTCGTCGGCATGCCGTGGTCGTTGGCCGCGGGAATGAAGTGTGTGCCGATCAAACCGTTCGTCGTCATCCCGCAGATCGCGAAGCTTGCCGCCAGCAGCCAGAACGCCGGAACGCGGGCGCCGATCAGCAGCCCGTCGAACGCGGCGCGGAAACTCGAAGAGGGCACGGTCGCCGGTTCGGCCGAAGCCGTTGCGCCGTATGCCGTTAAACCCTTGTCCTGCGGGTAATTTCGCATGAACAGCAGCACCAGCGGGACCACGCTCAACGCAGCCGCCGCGACGATCAGCGACGCCCAGCGCCAGCCGTACCGGGTGGTGACCTCGGCAATGACCGGTAGAAAGATCAGCTGGCCCGTCGCGCTCGCCGCGGTCAGAACGCCCGTCACGAGACCGCGTCGCGCCTCGAACCAGCGGGTTGCGATCGTCGCGACGAAGCCCATCGAGATCGCGCCGGTGCCGGCGCCGACGAGGACACCCCACAGCAGGACCAGCTGCCAGCTCGCCGTCATCGTGACGGACAGCGCCGAACCGCTCGCGATCATCAGCAGCGCCGCGGACAGCACCGGGCGCACGCCGAAGCGGTCCATCAGCGCCGCGGCGAACGGCGCCGTGAGGCCGAACAGCGTCATGTTCACCGACATCGCCAGCCCGACCACGCCGTGCGACCACCCGAACTCGTGGTGCAGCGGGTTCATCATCACGCCCGGCACGGAACGGAAGCCCGCCGCGCCGAGGATCGCGACGAAGCTGACGGCCGCCACCACCCATGCCCAGTGGATTCTGGGCACGGTTCTGCGCGCGGCGGTCGACGTCACCGCCTCACTCTCGCCAAGCGAGAACACCTCCACCAGTGGCATGAATGACAGCATTCGTCAAAAACATGCCAAACTGGAGGAGTGCACCGCGTCGCCGTCCTCCTGTTGCCACCCGTGGTGGGTTTCGACGCCACCATCGCGCCGTTGATGTTCTCCAATGCGTGCGACGCCGACGGCGAACCGCTCTACGACGTGGTGACGTGTGCGGTGTCGGCCGACCCCGTCGCCGCGACGACGGGCTTCGCGGTGGTCGCCGAGGCTGGGCCGGAAGCACTGGCCACCGCCGACACCGTCGTCATCCCCGGCACGCGGTACCCGTCCGCGCGGGTTGACGGCACGCTCACATCCGACGTCGCCGCCGCTCTGGCACTGATCCGCCCCGGCACCCGCTTGGTGTCGATCTGCACCGGCGCCTTCGTGCTCGCGGCGGCGGGCCTGCTTGACGGGCGGCCGGCCACCACGCACTGGCGATTCGCCGACGACCTACGCCGGCTGCACCCGCTCGTGCGCGTCGATGAGAACGTGCTCTTCGTCGACGACGGCGATGTCCTCTCGTCCGCGGGTCTGGCCGCGGGAATCGACTTGTGCCTGCACATCATTCGATCCGATCACGGTGCGCAGGTGGCCAACACCGTCGCAAGGTATTGCGTCGTGCCCCCGTGGCGCGAAGGCGGACAGGCGCAGTTCATCGACCGGCAGGTACCCGCGCCCGATCACTATTCGACTGCCCCGACCCGCGAATGGGCGCTCCAGCATCTCGACGAAGAACTCACGGTGCCGCGCCTGGCCCGGCACGCCAAGATGAGTGCCCGCACCTTCAATCGGCGCTTTCGCGAGGAGACGGGCCAGGCCCCCGGCACGTGGATCCGCAACCGCCGCATAGACCTCGCCCGTCAACTGCTCGAGTCGCGTGACCACTCCGTCGACGAGGTCGCCAGGCTGTCGGGCCTGGGCTCAGGCGGAAATCTTCGGCATCACCTGCGCCGCGGGGTGGGGAT
>Ga0075370_10001091_pt1 | contig 11308 bp, 15 predicted proteins | sample EndMethybrTD3035_FD_71398 | JGI IMG/M metagenome (GOLD analysis project Ga0075370, IMG submission 71398) | Populus endosphere microbial communities from Tennessee, USA - Endosphere MetaG P. TD hybrid TD303-5 | ecosystem: Host-associated > Plants > Roots > Endosphere | place: USA: Tennessee... | reverse complement strand
GCTGCATGATGAAGGCACCTGGAGCGGCGAACTGAAGCACCGGACCAAGGACGGCCGGGAAGTGACGATCGAGAGCCGCATCATCCTTGAAACCGTCGGAGGACAGCAGCTCGCCCTCGAGAGCACGCGCGATGTCAGCGAACGCAAGGCATGGGACACGCAGCAGAAGCTGCTGCTTCTCGAACTGAACCATCGCGTCAAGAATACGCTGACAGTCGTGCAGTCGATCGCGCATCAAACCCGGCGCTTCAGCAAATCCTACGAAGAATTCACCGACCGCCTGGACGGCCGTCTAGCGGCACTTGCCGCGGCGCATTCGCTGCTGTGGAATCCGACTGGCGGGGCGCCGATCTCGCGGCGCTGGCACGCAGGCAGGTCGAGCCTCACATCGGCGGCAACCCTGACCGGGTCAAGATCCTGGGAGAGCCGCTATTCCTGCCTGCCGATCTGGCAACACCGTTCGGACTGGTGTTCCACGAACTTGCGACCAACGCCGCCAAGCATGGCGCGTTCTCGCGCCGAACCGGCACCGTGGATATGGAGTGGAGCCAGCAGACCCACAATGGCCAACCCGTTCTGACGGTGACGTGGCGCGAACGCGGCGGCCCCAAGACCGCCGAACCGAAAACAAAGGGTTTCGGAAGCCAACTGATCGAAAGAGCCATCCCGAATGCGATCGTACGCCGTGAATTCACTTCCCGCGGCGTGACATGCACGATCGAAGTAGAGTTGCCGAAAGCGCCTTCCGCGGGCCCCATGACGCCCCCACCAACCTGAACGACGACGTCAACATACGGGCGAAGCGGTCTCATAGCCGGCAGGTTGCGGATTTGCGGAACGTTTGCCGGTCGCAGGCATTCGAATTGTGCGTGATGGTTCCCGCGATGCACCGGGAAAGCCGGCCGTCCGCGCAGACCCCGCCTGAAAACCACCGGAGGACGTAGCTCATGCGACTGACTCTATCGATAGCAGTACTTGCCGTATCCGCCTTGCCTGCGCTCGCCGATCGCCAAGTTACCGAGGACGAACGCGCAAAGCTCGTAGCCGCGGTTCAGGCCGAGGGATGCTCTGGCGGCAAGTTCGAGATGGACGAGGACGATCAGCAGTTTGAGGTCGATGACGCCGTATGTGCGGATGGAAAGAAATACGACCTCAAGTTCGATACGCAGATGCGATTGAAGCGCAAAAATCTGGATTGAGGTCGCACGCCGCGCGAGCGCCGATAACCGGCCGCGGTTCGAGCAATCGTCGGCCGGATAGTAAGGCGCCTTCCGCTCCAGCTCACTGGCGGATTTGAAGGAAGTCTGACCCATCCGGCTTCGTCTATCCGATGGGTCTCCGTTTCAAATCCTGTTGGCTTCGCCAACAAAATAGGGCTGACAGCGGCGCGCCGTTCGCAATTTCGACGTCATTCTCGACTCGACTTGGACGTAGGTCTACGATGCCTGCCGGAATTTGCTCCGTTGCCCTGACAAAGGATGCGGGTCGCCATGCCGAAAAAAGGAATCACCGGCCACGACGAATGGGTCGTCACGGAAGCGCTGGCAACCGCACTGGTCGCCCTGGGGCAGCTTGAGCCGACCCAGCAATCCCGCCAGCAAATGGACGATATCCGGAAATTGCTGGCAGCCAACTGTCAGCCCGGGACCCTCAATCTGCACCTCGCCCAGGCCAAGTGCCGGCTGAATCCCCACGGCGATCGAGCCGACATCTATCGAGAGTACGGCTTTGAGGACTGGGAAGTCTGAAATGTGGGGCTCATTGCAAGCCTTGACCGGATGAGTAAACGTAGCCCGGATAAGCGCAGCGATAGCCGGGAGGCACTGTGTCTCGCATAGCGCTGTGCTCGTGCCGAGTACTTGATGAATGCGCGGAAGTCCGGGAGGACGTCAGGATGAAACTGCCACACACATTTGCCGCAGCAATGTCTCTGACAATTTTGGCCGCCATGACCGCCCTGCCGGCGCCCGCCCGCGCCCAGACCTACGACCCGAGCTATCCCGTCTGCCTGCAGATCTACCAGAGCATCGCGGACTTCTATTTCGAGTGCCGTTATCGGACGATGGGCCAGTGCATGGCGTCGGCCTCAGGACGTTCCGCCCAGTGCGTGGTCAATCCATATTACGGCGGGCCGAAAACCAAGCGCAGCAAGCGTCAGCAGCGGCCCCAGCCATATTGAAATCGGATCGCTGCGGCGGCCTGATCCGCCACCAGCTGCCCCGCCATTCACCAGCCGTAAGTGCCGAGCGCAAGCGGCCGCGATGGGCCCTTGGCCGTTCGCGTTGTCTCGGGCTTCAGACAGCGCCGGGCCGCCTCGATCTCGGCGTCGCTCGCACCCTTGCCGCGAGCCCACTGCTCTGCCGCGGACGCGCTGTATTTCGCCACGTAGTACCGCACCACCGGGCATGAAATGCGACGCAAGACACCAGACTGTTCATTCGCAAATCCGGCGCTCGGTGTCCCCAGACACAGCCCCACCACACACATCCAACCTAAGCGCATATGATTCCCCTCTGCGTATTAAGAGGGACGGCTTTCACCAGCGCATCAAGCCCGATTGTCGGTTCCACACGCGGAACCGACGGAGCTGTGCCTAAGCCGCCACTGCGCCGCCTGGGGCGGCAGGCCACGCTGGTGAAACGCGACTTTCCGCGATCACTAAAATTGATTGTTTACGAAGAAGACCGAAGCTGGTTGCCGGCTGGGCGTACTTCGCTAGCCCCTGCCCAAGGGCGTGAACTGTTGGTAGCTCCGATGGAATTCGAACGCCGATCTATCGCACGGACCACGATCTCGAAAGACGCGCTGCTGTTCTTTGATGCCCAGCGCGGTGTCCTCACTTGCCGTGTTCAGGATGTCACCAATTCCGGCGCCGGAATTGAGCTTCATAGCCTCAATCTGTTGCCGCCGAATTTCGAACTGAGCTTCGACAAATTTCACACCGTTCGCGAGTGCCGCGTGATCTGGCGGCAGGGCGATTTCGTCGGTGTGGCGTTTCAGAACTGAGCTGCCCGCCATCAGTCCCACCGCGAGAGCCTTGGCTGGGAGTTGCAGTCATCCCTCCAGAGACAGGGCCGTCTCCGAGAGAGACAAGCCATGCAGCAGCGTGAATAAACCGGTCTACGGAGGACTGGAACGAACAACGGGACTGCGCGTCGAATCTGTTGTTTTCGGTTCCGGCGGCTGGCAACCCATTGCCGGGTTGTGCTGCTTGGCGCATGCTGCTCGCGCCAAGGCCGTTCGGAACTCTGTAACGGGAGTTCGACAAAGATGTCCTGGGATCGTCCGTTCCCTCAGCCTGTACCGCTTCCGAAGGGACCGCCGGCGCAAACCCTGCGCGAGGCCGCCGACTACATCAGGAAGCTTTCTCAACCGGAGCGCGATTGTCAGGAATGGCGGCTTGCCGTCCAGATGCTCATCGATGCCGCCGAAGACCGGGGACCCATGCTGTTTGCGCGCATGGGAATCGTCAGAGCCCTCGAAGGCCGGGTCGAATGCACGCTCGATTCCACCCAAGCGGATTCCAGGCAAGGCGAGCTGAAGACAGACCGTGACGCCAGTGTCTAAATCCGGCCTGGCATCACCGGGGTGCCGCGAAAGCCTGGAGCTTCCCCAGGCTGGGCAACGAAAGTTCGCGAGCGTCGACCGTTCGCGAACATCAGCGTGCGCGGGGCGGCTATGAGCCGCCTATGCCACCCGCCTTATCCGGAAGTCGTCGATCCGCTTGCCGGACTTCAATTTGGCAGTCAGCCAACGAGGCGTCTTCCCTCGTCCTGCCCAGGTCTCGGACGGCCGATCCGGGTTCTGAAATTTCGGAACGACCGTTGGATAAGGCCGCCGCCCTGATTTCGTGTGCTCGGCTTCGACAACTCCCTTGAGCTGCTTCAAGCGATTTTCGAGCACACGTTTCTCTGCGATGAGAGTCACTGCAAGCTTGGCAGCAACCTCTTCGTGCAGTGCCCACAGCTCGTCGGTGGACATTGATTCCAGGTTCTTAAGATTCACGACCGTCCCCAATCATGATTTTGATACAGTTTTCATGGTCCGCAGAAAACTTAAGCGGAATAAGGCCGATTCTGTGCCGCTTCCAGTACGTCTTTAAGGCCAAAAAGTTCCACAGGTTGACTTTTTTTTGTTCTAAAAAGTTCCATTTGGTTGACCTCATCAGGTGGCGCAACCTCAACGCACTCCGCTTCAAGGCGCACTCAGTTGTGTCACAATCAGTAGTAGATGGCCAGACCAAGCCACGTGAGATCTGAAACTAAGTGCCACTTGTTGACGGATTGCTAACCGCGCAACCGCTGTCCAGCGTCTCTCCTCCCCCTAGTTTGGCGCAATACCGCCGCACGATCGTCACGCCGTCGCCAAAGTCGAATCAGAGCTTTGGGTTGGAACCTCCGGCGGGCGAGAGCCCTCCCGCAACAGAATGTTGACGTCATGGCAGCGTATCGCCACCGCGAAGGCCGCGGTCCTTCAAAGCTGCAGTTCGCAGCGCTTGCACTGGTACTGACCTCGTCGCAGGCTTACGCCGACTCCTTTCAAGAAAAGTGGATGGGGCGAATAGCCCGGCCACCGGCAGACGATCAGGAGGCCTCCGTCTACTGGGAGGACAAGTGGGATGCGCGCGGCAAGCGCTTCAAGGCCAACGAGGTCTCCTGCGCCCATCGCACCGAAGCGTTCGGCACCGTCTTCGTCGTCACCAATCTGGAGAACGGCAAAAAGATTCGCTGCCCCGTGCAGGACCGCGGTCCCTACGCACGCGGCCGCGTTCTCGACTTCTCGCTCGGCGCCGCGCGCCAGATCGGCTGCGACGGCCTGTGCCGCGTCACCGTGCGTCGCGCGGGCTACGAGTAGAAAGAGAGCGTCCCTCAAAAGCGCCCGCTCGACGGGAGACATCTGCAGCACCACCCTGTGTCTCAGCGGCGGCTTTCTGAGCAGCAACTGCCCCTCGCGGATCACCGGCAAAGTCCTGCCGCCCGCCTGAACTGAAGCGGCATCGGGATCGGCAAGCAGCCATCAACTTCGTTGCAAGGACCTGACGAGGTGGCCCACAATAGCCGAGCGCTCGTCTCCCTGGGGTAGGTGTAGGGGCGGCGCCCGGCTATTCGGGCCGCGCGGCGGTGCGGCCCGAATAGGAACTCATTTCAGGCTTAAGGAGCATTTAAAAAGCCGTTGAATCATAACGATTTTTATAACCATACCCATTGCTTGCGCCGGTATCTGGGTGTCAACGGAACCGAAACGGCATAAAAACGGGCGGAAATCAGCGCAGATTGGGAACGGAGCGGCTTCGATAGGTTTGCTCTGGTCCACGTATTGAAACGGTTGACGCGAGGATCCGTTGAGCCCGCCACCACCCGAATTCGATCGCGACGAAGCCCTCGTGTGCATGGCGCTGGCGTTCTGCCTGGTCGGTGCATCAACCAGCATCATCTTCCGGCTGCTGGGTTAGATGTCCGGACGGCTATTCCCGGAGACCGCGAAGAACGGCAATCCACTTCCATTACAGCGCCCAGGAATATGGCCGCCGACGACCCCATGCCGCGTCGTGCGTGTCCCGATTTTGCCGATGAAGTGGCTCGTCCGCTGTCGATGAGGAGTAGACGAGGCCCGGAGTGCCTAGGAGTCCGGGCCTCGTCGCCTCCAGTGGTAGCACTCGTCGTGATGGACGAACGCCCTGCCCCCCGCTGCAAGCGACGCCGTTATAGATGCGCCGTGCTCGCACGGCCAATCCGTAGGAGTACGGTGCGGTATCAATGCGTATATTGCTTGCGTGTGTCCCTCACGTGCGGTTGCAAAACTCTACGTGGCCGTCAGCTGCGAGCACAGACGACTTGTCCGCGGGAGCTCAGCGCGCGGAAGGCGGAAGCAATCCATCGTGCGACATGAAGTAAGGCAATGCACTGCTGTCATCGGCCGCGCAGTCGCGCGCGCGATAGGCACGTCCTGAGCGATCAGGACGCGCCGAACCGGACGCCCCGCGTTCGTCGAACATGACGAGAGCGGTTGGCCGCAGCGTCCTATTGCTTATCGAATGGAATATACTGGTGATACTCTTTCGGCACCGAGTTCCGGTAACGCGCGGGCACTGTGCCGCGGTCGATCGAACGGTCGATCTCCTGCTGCCGGGTCATCCTGGTCGGCTTCTTTTTCTTTGACGCCGCCTTCGCCTTCTCGGGAGGCGGGTTTTCAGCAGCCTTGTTTTCGGGAGCCCTGGGCTCAGCAGCCTTGGGTTCAGCAGCCTTGGGTTCAGCAGCCTTGGGGGGTTCCGGAGCGGCGGGGGACGTTGCTGCGGGCGCGGTGTCGCTGCCTGGTGCGCCCTGCGCCAGCGCGGCGCCGGCCGGCAGCAACAGGAGTGCCGCCGCCGACGCGGCCACCACAAAACACGACAATTTCTGCATCGAAAACTCCAGTTCTGGCCAGTTCCATCCCCGGCCAGATCCTATTACGTCCGTAGCCGTGCGCACACCGGGATTTTGGCGAGGTGGATCGGCCTGGATTGGCTCTGCTTGGCCCGGCTGCAGGTCGTGAAGACGAAAGCCATCCTGCTGCACTGCCAATCCGGACCGAGGGCGGCGCTTGCGGCCGGCTCGGGATAGGACACGCCAACAACCACGCAGCCGATCAAGGCCAGCGCGACAGCGGCTGCGAGAACAAGGTATTTGCGGGTCCACCAAGAATGGGACATGGCGGTCGCTCCTGTTTCAGACGCCCGGAATATAGGGTCGGCCTATCAGGGCGCTTGTGAACAGGTTCACACTACACGGGTTTGTGCGCGGGCCCGTTGACGCGGAAACGGGTATAACCCGCGTAATTCCGTTGCGCGCCTGCAACCCTTTGATCGAAGCTGCACGTCAGGGGCGAATCGCGTGTGCGGGGCGTGCGATGGACGAGCAGGAAACGGACTACGATCATAACCGGTACCGGCAATTGCTGGCGGAAGCGGTTGACGAGGCCAAGCGGATCGAGCTGATCGAGATCATGATCAGGGAAAAGGCCCGCGACCGGCTGGAGGCGCAGCGGATGGCGGATCGCGTCGCGATGACGGCGATGACGGTCGCACGCGTTCTCGGACCCGGCGGGCGCCGCGACAACGCATAAAGCGCTGTCATTTTTCCGAAGCAAGCCGGTGAGCCAACCGCCGCCGCCCGTTGCCATCTCGTAGAGCAGCAAGGCTGACGTAACTGCTCATCAGTACCAGTTTGGGTCGTTTGCTGTTCACGCAAACCTCCCCTGCTCTACCGGCCCCCTCTCGACGCTGGTATTTTGCCGCGGGTTCACTTACCAAGGCGCCATTCCGCGCGCCGCACGCGCCCAACCCCTAGAGCGAAAGTGACAAGGCCTCGTCTATGAGTGGATTCAAGGAACCGAATTTCGCGGACCGCCAAAAGGCCGCGATGCAGGCGCGGCAGAACATTCTGAACAAGTTTCGCGCCAAGCCGGGCCCTGACGATCCGGAGGTGCAGCGCCGCCAGGCCGAGCGCGAAGCGCAGGCTGCTGCCCGAGCCAAGGCAAGAGAGGCGAAGGAAGCGGCGAAGGCCGAGCAAAAACGTCTTGAGGCCGAGGCCGCCGCGGCGGAAGCCGCCAGGATCGCGCGCGAGAAGGAAGAAGAGGCAATGAGGCAGGCAGCGCTGGAGGCCGAGCAGAAGGCCAAGCGCGACGCCCGTTACGCCGCACGCAAAACCAAGGGTAAGAAGAGATAGAAAACGGCCGCTGCGATCCTTCGCGGCCGTTGCAGCCCGGGCTGCCCGCGCTCTCATTCGTCATTCCGGATTGGTGCACCCAGCGCCCAGACCCCCGGTGCACAGTCGCGCACCGGAGAATCTCGAGCAGCTTTGATGGGCAACTGCGCATCGTAGTGCGATGCACCACATCGCCTGGGACTGATTGGCGCGTTTAGTTCTTCTTCATCCCGTCTTCTTTTTTCATACCATCCTTCATCATACCGTCGTGCTTCATGCCGTCCTTCTTCATCATGCCGTCGTCTTTCTTCATGGCGTCCTTGGACATCGATTCCTTCTTCATGCCGTCGTCCTTGCTCATCTTGTCCTGAGCGAAGACCGCTGGCGCGAACGCAAGGCCGAGTGAAACGAGCGCGACAGACAGGCCGAGGCCGATACCGGTCGTGGTCATGGGATGGTCGTCCTTTGGGTTGGGTTGATTTCTCGAAGCGACGTCTGCCGCTCTCCCAACGACGATGCCGCGGTCCGGTTTGTTACCGGCCAATCCCCAAACTTCGCGCCTGGTCACGGATAGTTGAAACGGGCAAATTCATGGCGGCTAACGCTCCGCGAGTGCCCAAGGCTGGACGCATTATTGTCCGAGTCTTCTGCGAACGGCTGTTCCCCAGTGTGCGCTGCAGCGATATCAGGCTTTGGTCGCAAGACCGGAATCTGGGCTTGCCGTCGCGTGCCACCTCGACCTATCACACAGCCTCGAACTACTGGACTAGAGACCCTTCGGACGCCGGCTAACATGGGCTGAAGCCGGTCCGGATCGCCGACCCAATAATCATTCGCAGGGGATTAACCATGCTCACACGCCGTCATGTCATCGCATCCGCACTTGCCGCGCCCGCCGTGCTTCGGTTCGGCACCGGCACGGCCCACGCCGCCACCACGCTGAAGATCTCGCACCAGTTCCCAGGCGGCACCGTCGACAAAGGCGACTTCCGCGACCGGCTCTGCCGCATGTTCGCCGCCGAAGTCAGCAAGCGCTCAGGCGGCGAGATCGCCGCAGAAATCTATCCGAACTCCTCGCTGATCAAGACCAACGCGCAATTCTCGGCGATGCGCAAAGGCGCGCTCGACATCAGCCTCTATCCGATGCCCTATGCGGGCGGCGAATTGCCGGAGACCAATATCGGCCTGATGCCGGGCCTGGTTGCAACCTACGACCAGGGATTGAAATGGAAGAAGGAGCCGGTCGGCAAGGCGCTGACCGATTTCCTCGCCGACAAGGGCATCATTCTCCTGACCTGGGTCTGGCAGGCCGGCGGTGTCGCCAGCCGTTCCAAGCCGATCGTCGCCCCTGAAGACGCCAAGGGGCTGAAGGTGCGCGGTGGCTCGCGCGAAATGGACATGGTGCTGCAGACAGCGGGCGCTGCCGTGCTGTCGGTGCCGTCGAACGAAATCTATGCCGCCATGCAGACCGGCGCCTGTGACGCCGGCATCACCTCCTCCACCAGCCTGATCTCGTTCCGCCTCGAAGAGGTCGCGAAGTCGCTGACCTCGGGCGCGGGCGCGTCCTACTGGTTCATGCTGGAGCCGCTGATGATGTCGAAGGCGATCTTCGACAAGTTGCCCAAGAACCAACAGGACATCATCCTTTCGGTCGGCAACGAACTGGAAGCGTTCGGCCGCAAGGGCGCGCAGGACGACGATGTCGAGGTCGCCAAGGTCTATGAGAAGGCCGGCGCCAAGGTCAGCAAGCTCGACGTGGCAACCGTCAACAAGTGGCGGGATATCGCGCGCGATACCGCCTGGAAGGACTACAGCGCCAAGACCGCGACGTCGGCCAATCTGCTCAAGCTCGCCAGCGACGTCTCCGCATGATGCATGGTCCGCTTCCGGATCAACCAGACCATACCGAGGTCGTCACGGGCAATCCGCTCGTGGCGGCGCTCGGCCAGGGGCTGGCGCTGTGCAACAGCGTCATCGTGGTCTTTGCCGCACTCGCGCTGATCGCGGCCTGTGTGATCCTCAGTTACAGCGTCCTCGGCCGCGCCCTGTTTCACAGTCCCAATTACTGGCAGGACGAGGCCGCGGTGTTTCTGCTCGTCGGCGCGACCTTCATGACGGCGGCCTATGTGCAGGGCCAGCGCGGTCATATCGGCATCGAGGCCTTTGTCGGGTTGATGTCGCCACTCGCCAATCGCATCAGGCTGTGGCTGGTCGATGTCGCAAGCTTCCTGTTCTGCGCCTTCTTTGCCTGGAAATCCTGGACACTGGCGCATGAGGCTTACGTCGACGGCCAGGTGTCGAACTCGATGTGGTCGCCCCCGCTTGCGATCCCCTATGTGCTGATGGCCGTTGGCATGACGCTGTTGTGCCTGCAGATCCTGTTGCAGATCATTATTCCCTTTGCTGGTGCTTCACGTCGATGAGCGTTCTTGGAATTGGTATCAGTTACGGCCTCGCCACCCTGTTTGCGATGTTTTCCGGCATGCCCATTGCTTTTGCCCTGGGCGCCGTGGCCGTCGCCTTCATGGCGATCTACATGCCCGCGGCATCACTCGATACCGTGACGCAGAACGTCTATGAGGAAATGGCTTCGATCACGCTGCTGTCGATCCCGCTGTTCATCCTCAAGGGCGCGGCGATCGGCAAATCCCGCGCCGGTCAGGATCTCTATTCGGCGCTGCACGCCTGGCTGCATCGCGTGCCGGGCGGCCTCGGCGTCGCCAACGTATTCGCCTGCGCGCTGTTTGCGGCGATGGCGGGCTCATCGCCCGCGACCTGCTCGGCGATCGGTTCGGCCGGCATTCCCGAGATGCGCAAGCGCGGCTATTCCGGCGGCTTTGCCGCAGGCATCATCGCCGCCGGCGGCACGCTGGGCATCCTGCTGCCGCCCTCGATCACCATGATCCTGTTCGCGGTCGCTGCGGAGAAATCGCTGGGCCGGCTGTTCCTCGCCGGCATCGGCCCGGGGCTGTTGCTGGTTACACTGTTCGGCATCTACGCCGTGCTGCGCTTCCGCAAGGAGTTTGCGACGGCGCAGGCGCTCTACGAAAAGAGCGGAACGGAATCCGCGATCCTGCATCGCGACGAGTTCACGATGGCCGAGCGCTTCACCATGCTGCCGCGGGTGATCCCGTTCGTGCTGCTGCTCACCGGCGTGATGATTGCATTGTATGGCGGCTACGCAACGCCGTCGGAAACCGCGGGCCTCGGCGGCCTGTTGGCACTGGTGCTGATCGCGTTGATCTACAGCGTGTGGCGGCCGAGCGACCTGTCGCCGATCCTAAAGTCCACCATCCGCGAATCCACCATGCTGATGATGATCATCGGCATGTCGCTGCTCTATTCCTACGTGATGAGCTACCTGCACATCTCGCAGTCGGCTGCGGAATCGATCGTCGCCATGCATCTGCCGCGCTGGGAGTTGCTGGCCGCGATCCTCTTGATGGTGGTCGTGCTCGGCTTCTTCCTGCCCCCGGTGTCGATCATCCTGATGACCGCGCCGATCATCCTGCCGCCGCTCCGCGCCGCCAATTTCGACATCATCTGGTTCGGCGTGGTCATGACCATCGTGATGGAGATGGGACTGATCCACCCGCCGGTCGGGTTGAACATCTTTGTCATCCGCA
>Ga0075370_10001090_pt1 | contig 11315 bp, 9 predicted proteins | sample EndMethybrTD3035_FD_71398 | JGI IMG/M metagenome (GOLD analysis project Ga0075370, IMG submission 71398) | Populus endosphere microbial communities from Tennessee, USA - Endosphere MetaG P. TD hybrid TD303-5 | ecosystem: Host-associated > Plants > Roots > Endosphere | place: USA: Tennessee... | reverse complement strand
TTGGCCAGCTTGGCATGCGCTTCGCCGGGCGTCGGCAATATCGGCAGCGTGTACTTCTGCTTGTTGAGGATCGCCTTGATCACGCGGTGCACCAGCAGGTCGGGGTAGCGACGGATCGGGCTGGTGAAGTGCGTGTAGGCCTCGTAGGCCAGGCCGAAGTGGCCGCTGTTGATCGGCGTGTAGATCGCCTGGCTCATCGAGCGCAGCAGCATGGTGTGGATCTGCTGCGCGTCGGGCCGTTCCTTGGTCGCTTCGGCGATCGCCTGGAATTCGCCGGGCTTCGGATCGTCGGTGATCGAGAGGCCGACGCCCATCGCCTTGAGGTAGCCCCGCAGCACTTCCTTCTTCTCGGTGGTGGGGCCTTCGTGCACGCGGAACAGGCCCGGGTGCTTGCCTTCGGCGATGAAGTCGGCGCTGCAGACGTTGGCCGCAAGCATCGCTTCCTCGATCAGCCGGTGCGCCTCGTTGCGCGTGCGCGGCACGATCTTCTCGATGCGGCCGGCGTCGTCGCAGACGATCTGCGTTTCGGTGGTTTCGAAGTCCACCGCACCGCGCCGCGAACGCTGCTTGAGCAGCGCCTTGTACACGTCGGAGAGGTTCAGCAAGTCCTTGACGCGTTCCTTGCGCTTGGCGGCCTCGGGGCCACGCGTGTTGCCAAGGATGGCTGCCACTTCGGTGTAGGTGAAGCGGGCGTGGCTGAACATCACGGCCGGGTAGAACTGGTAGGCGTAGATGTCGCCATCGGCTGCCACGAGCATGTCGCACACCATGCAAAGGCGCTCGACCTCGGGGTTGAGCGAGCACAGGCCGTTCGACAGTTTCTCGGGCAGCATTGGAATCACGCGGCGCGGAAAGTACACGCTGGTGGCACGGTCGTAGGCATCGATATCGATCGGCGAGCCGGTCTGCACATAGGCGCTGACATCGGCGATCGCGACCAGCAGTCGCCAGCCCTTGCCGCGGCCGACCTTGGCCGGCTCGCAGTACACGGCATCGTCGAAGTCGCGTGCGTCTTCGCCGTCGATGGTGACCAGCGGCACGTCGGTGAGGTCGACGCGGCCGCGCTTGTCGGCCGGCCGCACCTTGTCGGGCAGCGCTTTCGCTTCGGCGAGGCCGGCCTCGGAAAATTCGTGCGGCACGCCGTACTTGCGCACAGCGATCTCGATTTCCATGCCAGGGTCGTCGATCTCGCCCAGCACTTCCTTCACGCGGCCCACGGGCTGGCCGAACAGTGCCGGCGGTTCGGTAAGTTGCACCACCACGACCTGCCCCGTCTTCGCCGTCCCGGTTGCGCCCTTGGGAATCAGGACGTCCTGGCCGTAGCGCTTGTCTTCCGGGGCGACGAGCCAGATGCCGCCTTCATGCAGCAGGCGGCCGATGATCGGCTGCTCCGGCCGCTCGACGATTTCAACGACACGCCCCTCGGGCCGGCCGCGCCGATCCTGGCGCACGACACGCGCCTTGACGCGGTCCTTGTGCAGCACCGCGCGCATCTCGTTCGGGGGCAAATAGATGTCGGCTTCGCCATCGTCGCGCTGCACGAAGCCGTGCCCATCGCGATGTCCTTGAACCGTTCCTTCAATCTCGTCCAGCAAGCCGCTGGGGTGGCCATTATTTTTGATATGATCTCTCTCTTTCCTGAAATTCAAAACGCGTTGCAAGCTTCTTGCAACATGTGGGCCCAGATGGCGGAATTGGTAGACGCACTAGTTTCAGGTACTAGCGAGTAACATCGTGGAGGTTCGAGTCCTCTTCTGGGCACCAAGTTTAAATAAATCCCTTGTCGGGATTTCTCCATCAAAGCCACCGGTCTCCGGTGGCTTTTTTGTTGTCCGTGCAGCAGTGTCAATGCACTCTCACACCGGCACCGCAACAAGGTCGTGACCCTCGGCGCCGACGATGCGGGCGCGTGTGAACTCACCGACCTTCAGCGTCTTGCTGATCTTCTCGGGCGGCAGCAGCCGCACCACGCCATCGATCTCCGGCGCGTCGGCATAGCTGCGGCCGACCCCGCCCTTGCGGCCCATGCCCGGCGCCGAATCGACCAGCACCTGCATGCTGGCACCGATGCGTCGCCGCAACCGCGCGATCGACACCGACTCGGCCACTTCCATGAATCGGGCGCGGCGCGCTTCGCGCTCGGCTGCCGGCAACATGCCCGGGATGTCGTTCGCCACCGCACCGGCAACCGGGCTGTAGGCAAAGCAACCGGCGCGGTCGATGCCGGCCTCGCGGATGAAATCGAGCAGGTGTTCGAACTCTTCCTCGGTCTCGCCGGGGAAGCCCGCGATGAAGGTGCTGCGGATCACGATTTCGGGACACAGCTCGCGCCATTTCGCGATGCGCTCGAGGTTGCGTTCGCCGCTGGCCGGCCGCTTCATGCGCTTCAGCACAGCCGGGTGGCTGTGCTGCAGCGGCACGTCCAGGTAAGGCAGCACCCGGCCGCTCGCCATCAGCGGAATCACGTCGTCGACGCTCGGGTAGGGGTAGACATAGTGCAACCGCACCCAGGCGCCGTAGGGCTCGGCGATCTCGCCCAGCTCGCGCACCAGGTCAAGCATGCGCGTCTTGACCGGCTTGCCGTTGAAGAAGCCCATGCGGTACTTGGTGTCGACGCCATAGGCCGAGGTGTCCTGGCTGATGACCAGCAGTTCCTTCACGCCGCCTTCGAACAGCGCCCGGGCTTCGTTCAGCACATCGCCGATCGGCCGCGACACCAGGTCGCCACGCATCGATGGAATGATGCAGAAGGTGCAGCGATGGTTGCAGCCCTCGCTGATCTTCAGGTAGGCATAGTGGCGCGGCGTGAGTTTCAGGCCCGCGATGCCGAAGCTGTTCGGCACCAGGTCGACGAAGGGATCGTGCGGCTTGGGCAGGTTGGCATGCACGGCATCCATCACCTCCTGCGTCGCATGCGGACCTGTCACGGCCAGCACGCTCGGGTGCATCTGGCGCACCATGTTGCCGCCGTCTTCGCCCGCCTTGGCGCCGAGGCAGCCGGTGACGATCACCCGGCCGTTGGCGGCCAGCGCCTCGCCGATGGTGTCGAGGCTTTCCTTGACCGCATCGTCGATGAAGCCGCAGGTGTTGACGATGACGAGATCGGCGCCCTCGAAAGTCTTCGAGGTTTCGTAGCCCTCGGCGCTCAGCCGGGTCAGGATCAGTTCGGAATCGGTCAGGGCCTTGGGGCAGCCCAGGCTCACAAAGCCCACTTTGGGCGCCGCAGCGGTGGCGGTTCGTTCGGGGGAGACAACTTCACTCATATCCCCGTATTGTCCCAGCTATCGCCGCCGGAGCCGGCTTCAGGGTCGCTTGAGGCCAAATGCGCCCAGAACCTGCTCGGTGTTCTTCTTCATTTGCTCCTGCATCTGCAGGAACACCGTCTTGGACTGCTCGACGTAATTGCCCATCAGCCCCTGCAGCACCGGCGACTGCGCGGTCATGAACTGCGACCACATCTCCGGCGTCAGGCCTTCGGCCTTTTCGCTGAGTTGGGCCTGCACCTCGGTCATCGCCTGGATGTTCTTCTCGAGGTAGGGGCCCATGTAGCTTTGCATCGCCTGGCCATAGAAACGGATGATGCTGGCCAGCACCTGCTCAGTGAACATCGGTGCGCCGCCAGCCTCTTCTTCCAGAATGATCTGCAGCAGGATGCTGCGCGTCAGGTCGTCACCGGATTTGGCGTCGCGAACCACGAACGCCGCCTTCGACATGACCAGTTGCTTGACTTCGGCCAATGTGATGTAGGTCGAAGTGTCGGTGTCGTACAGCCTTCGGTTCGGGTACTTCTTGATCACCCGGAGGGCCGGCTTGGCGCCGACTTTCTTGCTCTGCAATGGGACTCCTTCACTTGGGGACGCAGTCGCGCCCGAGGCATTCTAGGGAGCGGTTTTGCTGCACCGCGCCAAGGTTTACCCTGACCGGTGACGTGCTTGCGCGCCAGGCGGCGCTCGCGCTATTCCAGCGAACTGGTGTATTCGGCGCCGCAGACCTTGCAGGTTGCAGTTTCGGGCCGCTCGTCGTTCGCCTCGCGGTAATGCAGCGGGCTCTTGATGCCGTTGAACACCCAGCAACGCGGGCAGTGCTCGTGGCCGGCCACGGGCAGATAAGCCCTTGCGCGCTGCTCGGCGCGTTCCCGCGTGACCGGCGAGCCCTGGCGCACCGTGCGCGCTACTTCTTCGGCCGCCATGGTGCCGGCGCGCCCGCTGGCGCGGTCGTTCAGGCCATAGACCACGCGCGCAAACTCGAGCGGCGCCTGGCGCAGCAAAGACGCCAGCCGAAGTTCTTCGGCCGCCGGATCGAGCGGCGGCGGATGCAGAAGGTCGATGGGGATCGGGGTTGTCACGGCAGGCGCTCAAGTTAACACATTTGAATCAACCGCCGCCTCCGACGGATGGCGTAGCCCGATCGTCGAGCCAATAAAAAAGCCACTCTAATGAGTGGCTTTTTTAATGTGTTTGGTAGGCCCAGACGAATTCGAATCGCCGACCTCTTCCATGTCAAGGAAGCGCTCTAACCAGCTGAGCTATGGGCCTGATATATGCAGCCTCAGATTATAGCAGTGGTTTGGCGGCGTTTCGCTCAGCGGCGGCGGGCATGGCGCACGCCGTCCACCGCGCCCACGATCCGCAGCACCTGCGCCAGCCGCGCCGCGTCGGCGATTTCGACGGTGAAGGTCATCCACGCGGTGCCCTTGACCGATTGCGTCTGCACGCCGATCACGTTCATCTTTTCGCGCGCGAAAACCTCGGAGATGTCGCGCAACAAGCCCTGGCGATCGAGCGCCTCGACCGCCACGTCGACCGCGTAGACCGCGCCCTCCTCGCCTTTCTTCGCACCCCATTCGACCTCGATCACACGCTCGCCGCTTTGCGAAACCATCGTGCGGAAGTTGCTGCAATCGACACGATGGATGCTGACGCCATGGCCGCGCGTGACGAAGCCGCCGATCGGGTCTGGCGGCGCTGGCCGGCAGCACTTGGCCAATTGCGTCATCAGCGACGACACGCCAACTACCAGCACGCCGCCCTGCACCCCCTTTTCGGTCGCGCGGGATTTGCGGATCAGCACGCCGTCGTCGGGGCCCGGCGCCGGTTCGGGCGGCCGCAGCAGCGTCTCGATGTTGCGCAACGAGAACTCGTCCTTGCCCACCACCTCGAACAGGTCGTCGGCCGACTTGAAGCCGAGCCGCGACGCAAGATCTTCGAGCTTGAGCGCCGTCTTGCCTTCGCGCTGCAGCAGTTTCTCGACCGCCTCGCGTCCGCGCGCCACGGTTTCGTGCGTGACCTGCGCATTGAACCAGGCGCGCACCTTGGCGCGCGCCCGGTGGCTGACCAGGTAACCCAGTTCGGCATTGAGCCAGTCGCGCGATGGGCCGCCTTCCTTGGCCGCGATGATCTCGACGGTTTGCCCGTTCTGCAGCGGCGTGTTGAGCGGCACCATGGCGCCGTCGATGCGTGCGCCGCGGCAGCGATGGCCCAGGCTGGTGTGCACGGTGTAGGCAAAGTCGACCGCGGTGGCGCCCTGGGGCAGTTCCACGATGGCGGCGTCCGGCGTCAGGACATAGATCCGGTCGTCGAAAAGCCCTTGGCCCTGCTGGCCGTCCGACAGATCGCGCTCCCAGGCCAGCAGTTGGCGCAGCACCGCGATCTTGGCGTCGTATTCGCCGCCGGCCCAGACACCGGCGTAGCCCTTGGGCCCGGCTTCCTTGTAGGCCCAGTGCGCGGCTACACCGTGCTCGGCGTGGTCGTGCATCTGCTCGGTGCGAATCTGGATCTCGATCGGCTTGCCGGCCCGGCCGTCGGCCATTTCGCGCACCACGGTGTGCAGCGACTGGTAGCCGTTCGCCTTGGGCCGGGCGATGTAGTCGTCGAACTCCTCGTCGATCGGCTGAAAGTGCGAATGCACCCAGGCCAGCGCGGCATAGCAATCCTTCACGTCCTGCACGATCACGCGCAGCGCGAGGATGTCGAACACCTGCGCGAAGTCGAGCGATTTGCCGCGCATTTTCTTGACGATGCTGTAGATGTTCTTTGGTCGCCCCTGCACCGTGGCAGGCACGCCCTGGCTTGCCAGATCCTGCTCGAGCTGCGAGCGCAACTGCTCGATGTGGCCTTCGCGCTCGGTGCGTTTTTCGTCGAGCAGCCGCGCAATCAGCTGGTAGGTTTCGGGTTCGAGAAAACGGAACGAGAGGTCTTCAATCTCCCACTTGACCTGCCAGATCCCGAGCCGGTTCGCGAGCGGGGCGAAGACCTGCAGCGACTCGCGCGCCACGTTCTCGGCAACCGGCAGCCTGGCCGCAGCCGCATGGCGCAGTGTCTGCAGCCGCGAAGCGAGCCGCAGCATCACCACGCGCAGGTCGCGTGAGAACGCCAGCAGCATCTTGCGCACGTTCTCGGTCTGGTTGCCGGCGCCGTCGGTGTGCGAGCCGGCCGCAGCGGTGCGCGTCTGCTGCTGCACATAGACCAGCTTGGTGGTCTCCACCGCCAGCGCCGCAAAGTTGTCGCCGAACACCTTGGCGATCACCTCCTGCGGCCGGTTCAGGTGCTGGCACGAATAGACCAGGTAGCTCGCAGCCTGCATCGCCTCGGAGCCGCCCATCGCCGCCACGATCGCCGCCACGGCGTCGGCATGGCCCAGCGTGTTTTCACCGGTGTCCAGGGTTTCATCGGCAATCAGCGGCTCCGCAAACGCACGCGCGCGCGCCAGCATGTTGGCCTGCACTGGCGTGCTGTCGGCGGTGGCGGCCGACAGCGGGTAGTCGACCACGGGCTCCGTCAATTTCAGGGACGAGGGGCTGGAGAGTTCACGCTTCACGGGGAAAACAAAAATGAGGTGATGGCACCGTGTTGATCCGGTGCGACCAGGGTCGGTGCGTGGCCCACGCCTTCGAACTCGACCAGGGTGGCGCGGGGCCCGCGCTGCGTCATGGCCTGCGCCGTGGCCGGTCGCAGCAAGTCCGATTGCGCGCCGCGCAGCAGCAGGGTCTGGGCCGTGATCGCGTCGTACAGCGCCCACATCACGGTTTCGGCCTGGGCCGTCGATTCGGCAGTGAACGCGCGCAGCGGCACGGCAATCGCCGGGTCGTAGTGCAACACGAAGGGGCCGTCGCCCGGCCCAGCCTCGGCGTTGACCTTGCCACTGCCGTCGGCATTGCGCTGCGCGGACGGCGCCACCATGTGGCGCGAGAGTTCGGCCCATTGCGCCGACGTGTGCGGGCCGAACGTGGTCGAGAGCGACCACAGCGCAGCAGCCGCCTCGGCCATCGACGCATAGCGGCCGCCCTGCCCGACGTAGCCGCCGATGCGGCGCAGCGCATCGGGATCGAGCGCCGGGCCGACGTCGTTGAGCACCAGCCGGCGGATCGGGGCCGGCAGCGGCAGTTCGCGATGGCCCGCGAGCACCATACCGATCAGCCCGCCCATGCTGGTGCCGACGTAGTCCAGCGTGGCGATCGGGTGTTCGCGGTGCAATTGCACCAGCAGCGCCAGGATGTCGGCCGCATAAAGCGGGATCTGGTAGCCGGCGGGATCGCGCAGCCAGTCGCTCTGCCCGCGCCCGACGACATCGGGGCACACCACGCGCACGCTGCCGCCGGCGCGCACCACCAATGCCTTGGCCAGTTCGTCGAAATCGCGGCCCTGCCGCGTCAGCCCGTGCACGCACACCACCACGCGCGAAGCGGTCGGGTCACCCCACTGCCACCAGGCCATGCGATGGCCGCCGGCGGCATCTTCGCAGGGGGTGAAATGGAGGGTGGGTTCAGTCATGAAAAGAAGCGATCCAAGAAGCCGATCCGGTAGCGCGAAGCGCCGTGGCGGCTGCGGATAATGGTCGCATTGCATCCTAATTCATTCGGAGATTCACCCATATGCTCAAAGGCAAAACCGCTCTCGTGACAGGCTCCACCAGTGGCATCGGCCTGGCCATTGCCAAGGCACTTGCACAACAGGGTGCAAATCTTGTTCTCAACGGTTTCGGCGACGCCGAAGGGCCGCAGGCCGAGATCACCGCGCTCGGCGTCGAGGCCCTGTACCACGGTGCCGACATGAGCAAGCCCGGGGACATCGAGGACATGATGAAGTCCGCGGCGTCGAAGTTCGGCCGCGTCGACATCCTGGTCAACAACGCCGGCATCCAGCATGTGGCGAAGGTGGAAGACTTTCCCACCGAGCGCTGGGACGCCGTCATCGCGATCAACCTCAGCAGCGCCTTTCACACCACGCGGCTCGCGGTGCCGGCCATGCGCGCGGCCAACTGGGGCCGCATCATCAACGTCGCCTCGGCCCACGGGCTGGTCGCTTCGGCCCAGAAATCGGCCTACGTCGCGGCCAAGCACGGCATCGTCGGCTTCACGAAATCGGTCGCGCTCGAAACCGCGACCACCGGCATCACGAGCAATGCGATCTGTCCGGGTTGGGTGCTGACCCAGTTGGTGCAAAAGCAGATCGACGATCGCGCCGCGCGTGAAGGCATCTCGGCCCTGCAGGCGCAGAACGAGTTGCTCGGCGAAAAGCAGCCTTCGCTGCAGTTCACGACCGTGGAGCAGCTGGGCGGTCTGGCGGTGTTCCTGTGCTCGCCTGCCGCCGACCAGGTCCGCGGCGTGGCCTGGGCCATGGATGGCGGCTGGACGGCGCAGTAGTTGCTCGCCCCCAGGCTTCGCGCACTGCGTGTCGCTTCTCCTTCCCCCTGACCGGGGGCAACACCGGCGCACCGGCGGAGCCGGATCCGCGGTGTTTCACGAAGGGGGCCGGGTGCCGCGGTGCGGTGCCACCCGCTCACAGATCCGGCTGCTGCTTACTTCAGCTGGACCGAGCCGGAGACGGTGACGACCACGCTGGTTTTGCCGGCTTCGACCGGCACGGCTGCGTCGGACGAGAACGACTTGGCCTGGGCCGCCATCATGCGTGGCCGGCCGGGGTCGCCCTGGTTCGAATTGACCGACACCTCGCGCAGCGTGTAGCCGCCGAAGCCGAAGCCCTTGGCGAGCTCGCCGGCCTTCTGCTTGAAGGCATCGATCGCGATGGTCTGCGCTTCGACCTCGACCTTGGTGCGCTGCTCCCGGCTCAGGGCAAAGCCGACGTTGCCAACGTTGAGCGTGGTGATGCGCGCCGCTGCCTGCGTGATGCGCGGGAAGTCGCGCCCCTCGAGCACCAGCTCGGTCGAGCCCTGCCAACCGTTGATCTTGCCCTCGCGGGTGTAGCGCGGTGCCAGGCTGAAATTGCCGGTGCGCACATCGAGTTGGCCGGGCTGGGCGGTCTTGCGTGCCTCGGCCAGTGCCGCATCGAGTGCGGTCTTGAGCTGGCTCTGCACGGTGGCGGCGTCGGTGCCGTCGCGCGTCGTGGTCAGCGTCATGCCGAGCAGATCCTGCTGCACCTCGACCGTGCCGCTGGCCGACAGCTGCAGCACGTTCTGCGGCGGCGGATTCTGCGCAAAAACGGCGCCAGCGCCTGCCAGCAGCGCGCAGGACGCTATGAATTTAATAGCATTCAAATCAAGTCTTTCGATGAAAAGGAAGACGGGATGCCCCCGGGGGGCACCCGCTCACGGGCGCTGGCTGCGCGCCGCGGGCCGCGACGGCATGGCGTCGGTAATCGGCACCGTTGCCATGCGTTCGGCCGTTTGTGATTCTGCCGAATGCAGCGCGCCCGAAGATTCCCGCCACTGGCGCCGCAGTTGCTCACGCAACTCGAGCCGCTCGGCCGCCGTCAGACGCCGACCCGCTGCCGCGTCTTCGCGCTGCACCTCGTCGCGCCGCGCGGCGCGGTGGGACTCGACCGCACCGCGCAATTCGTTGCGCTGCCGATCGCTGATTCGCAGGTAGCCCTCGGGCGCGGCCCAGAGCGAGGTGCAGACACTGACAAGCACGAAAGGCAGGGTACGGAGGGAGGATCGCATTGCAATGGCAGTCGTTTCCAATGCACTCTGCCACCCCGCCATGGCGCCTTGGCGGCGCTTACGCGAGCGGCCGCAAGTTTTGTAACTTAGTGTCAACGCGACAGCGAAACCCGCTCAATAGCGAACCAACGCATTCAGAATTGGCGTTGTTACAAATTCAGTGTTGTTGAAATGAATCAAGTTCCCGCCCGCACCGACAAGATCGTCATCGTCGACGACGACGCCCGCATCCGCGACCTGCTGCGCCGCTACCTGACGCAGGAAGGTTTCGAGGTGATCGTTGCGGAAGACGGCAAGGCGCTCAACCGCATCCTGCTGCGCGACACGGTTGACCTGATCGTGCTCGACCTGATGATGCCGGGAGAAGACGGCCTCTCGGTCTGCCGCCGGCTGCGTGCCGCCAACGACCGCACGCCGATCATCATGCTCACCGCCAAGGGCGAAGACGTCGACCGCATCGTCGGCCTCGAGGTCGGCGCCGACGACTACCTCGGCAAGCCCTTCAACCCCCGCGAACTGCTGGCGCGCGTGCACGCCGTGCTGCGCCGCCGTCCGCCGCTCGAAGCGCCGGGTGCCCCTTCCACCGACAACGAAACCGTGAGCTTCGGCCCCTTCAGCTTCGACCTCGGTTCGCGCACCTTGCGCAAGGACGGTGAAGAACTGTCGCTGACCACCGGCGAGTTCGCGATGCTGAAGGCGCTGGTGCGCCATCCACGCCAGCCGCTGTCGCGCGAGAAGCTGGCCCAGCTGGCCCGCGGCCGCGAGTTCGAACCCTTCGACCGCAGCCTCGACGTGCAGATTTCGCGGCTGCGCAAGCTGGTCGAATCCGATGCCGCGGCGCCGCGCTACATCCAGACGGTCTGGGGCGTCGGCTACGTGTTCGTGCCGGACGGCACGACCTGAACCCGGTGTCCACTGCGTTCGGCGCCCAGACGACGCAGCCGAGCCCGCTGGCCGAGGACAGCTCGCAGCTGACGTTGCCGAGCCCGCTCGAAGGCAGCAGCTCGAGCAGGAACCGCAGGCGGCTCAAGCTTGGCTTCAGCCTCTTTTGGCGCACCTTCTTCCTGCTCGCCCTGCTGCTGATCGGCAGCACGGTGGCCTGGCTGCAGACGTTCCGCCAGCTCGAGTACGAGCCGCGCGCGATCCAGACCGCGCACCAGATCGCCTCGCTGGTCAACCTGACCCGTGCCGCGCTGGTGTACTCGGACGCGATCACCCGCGTGTCGCTCATCAAAACCCTGGCCGACCAGGAAGGCGTGCGGATCCTGCCGCGCGAGCCGAACGACCGCTTCGAGGCCTACACCACCGGCGCGCTCGACCAGCGCGTGACCGAAGAGCTGATCGACCAGCTCGGTGAAGGCACCAACGTCGCCAGCCGCGTGAACAATGAGCCGGGCCTGTGGATCGGCTTCACCATC
>Ga0075370_10001089_pt1 | contig 11320 bp, 9 predicted proteins | sample EndMethybrTD3035_FD_71398 | JGI IMG/M metagenome (GOLD analysis project Ga0075370, IMG submission 71398) | Populus endosphere microbial communities from Tennessee, USA - Endosphere MetaG P. TD hybrid TD303-5 | ecosystem: Host-associated > Plants > Roots > Endosphere | place: USA: Tennessee... | reverse complement strand
GGGCAGAAGTTCTCCAAGCAGTTCAACCTGGGCACCCAGGTCAGCTGGGATATCGACATCTGGGGCCGTGTCAACAAGGGTGTGCAGGCGCAGACGGCCGAGTTCCGCGCGACCGAGGCAGATTGGCGTGCCGGCTATCTGCAGCTCGTCTCCAGCGTCTCGACCAGCTACTTCCAGATCCTGCAGTTCGACGAGCAGATCGATCAGCAGCAACGTGCGCTGGCGAAGAACAAGCAGATCCTGGCCATCTATGAAGGCATGCAGCGCAACGGCCTGCTGCCCACGACGCAGGTACTGCGGCAGCGCGCGGAGATCAACCGGCTGACCAAGGAACTGCTCGAACTGCGCCGCTCCCGCCAGGTGACCGAGAACGCTCTCGCCACGCTGCTCGGCGTGCCGGCGGGTGACTTCAAGATCGAGGCCGGCCGGCTCCAGGAGCGTGTGCAGATTCCGGCGGTGCCCGCCGGGCTGCCGCTGGAGCTGCTCGCGCGCCGGCCCGACATCGTCGCGGCCGAATTCCGGGTGCTCGAGCAGCACGAGCTGATGGGGCAGGCAAAGCTCGCACAGCTGCCCTCGATCAGCCTCACCGGCCGCGGCGGCACGGCCAGCTTCGCGCTCGGCGACCTGCTGAAGTCCTTCACCTTCGGGCTCCTGCCGAGCATCAACCTGCCGGCCCTGAACCCGGGGATCAAGGCACACGCCAAGACCGCAGAAAAGCAGGTCACGGTCGCCGAACAGGACTACCGTCGCACAGTGATCGCTGCGTACGAAGAAGTCGAGAACGCCCTCGTGAACCTCGATGCCCACCGCCAACAGAAGGTGGAGCTGCAGATGCAGGTCGACCAGCTGAAGCTCGTGTCGTCCCAGACCGAAGTGCAGCTGCAGGCCGGCGTCGTGTCGCAGCTCGAAGTGTTCGAGACCGAGCGTTCGCTGCTGGCAGCACAGCTCGCGCTGCTCGCGAGTCACCAGCAGGTCCTTGCCGACACGGTGACGCTCTACAAGGCGCTCGGTGGCGGCTGGATGCCGGTCAAGGTTGCGAATGCAAGCAACTGAGAGGCTCTCGCCCCGTTTGGCGCGCGACGAAGAACGGACCGCTGGCATGCAGGCAACGTCCACCGACCTGGATATTGTCCTCAAGCCGCTGTCGCGGCCGGAGCTGGGCGAGATACGCATCGACGGCGGCATGTTCGCCGTCGGGCGCACCGAGCAGCCGTTCGCGTCCTACGCGCACGACATTCTCGAGATGCTGTCGCGCCGCCACGCCCGGATCTTCTGCGAGGAGGGCGTCGTCTATCTCGCGGACCTCGACAGCAGGAACGGGACGACCGTCAACCGCGCCGCCGTCTCACACGGACCGTGCGTGCTGCGCGACGGCGACGAGATCTGCTTCGGCGGCGTGCTCTCGTACCGCGTGGAGATCGCCGCGCGCACGGGCAGCCCGCGCCGCACCGCAGAAGGCTTCAGCCTGACCTTGACGCCGGCCTCCACCGGCACGGACCTTCAGCCGATCGTCATCACCCGCTTTCCGTACCTGGTCAGCAAGAGCGACGCGGCGTTTGCGCGCTACCGCGACGAGCACCCCCGCCAGTTGAGCTTCCTGTCGCGCCGCCATGCGCACATCTTCCAGAAGGACGGTGTCGCCTGCATCGAGGATCTCGACAGCTCCAACGGCACCTTCGTCGACGGCCTGCGCCTGCAGGAGCGCGCGGTGCCCCTGGAAGACGGCATGCTGCTCGCATTCGGCGGTGAGCATTTCACCTACCGGGTCAGCATCAGCAAGGACTCCGCTGCCACCGATCCAGGCGCCCGCGCCCAGGCGCCGGCGAACAAGCCGGCAGCGCGGAAGGCTGCCGAGAAAACCACTGAGAAGGCTACCGAGAAGGCCACCGAGAGGACGACCGAGAAGGCCGCCAACGCGGTCCCCGCTGCCAGCGACAAGACGACCTTCGTGGTGGCCCCGACGTCGTTTCTCGACATCTTCTGTGCCGACGAGGAGCCTGGCGAGGGCGTCGAACCGACAGATCCGGCAGTGCTCGACGCCCCTGCCAAGGAGCCCGCCAAGCGCAAGCCGCGCGGACGAAGCGCGGTGCTGTTGTCCGAACTCATGGCCGTGTTCGCCGGCGCCGAGCACGACGGCACGGGGCGCCGTTGGTGGAAGGCCGCCGTGGTGGTGGCCGTGCTGGCTGCGATCGGCGTGGGGCTGTACTGGTGGGACGCGCCCGAGCGCGAACTGAAGGCGGCCGTGGCGCGCGGCGACCATGCGCAAGCTGCATCGCTGGCGAACCGCTACCTCGAGCAGCGCCCGGACGATGCCGACCTGAAGGCGCTCGCCACCGAAAGCGCCCTCAAGGCGAACGTGCCTGCCTGGCTCACGAAGCTGCAGGCGCGCGACTTCGATGGCGCCAAGGCCGTGCTCGGCAGCCTGTCGGAGCTCGGCGTCCGCAATTCCGATCTGCGCCCGCTGGTGGGCGAGCTCGAATGGCTGGGCAATCTCGAACGGCTGGTCAGCGTTCGCGGCGGACCGGACGCGCCGATCCGCATCTACGTCGACGAGGACAGCATCGCCGCGCTGATCGCGCGATGGAACGACAACACCGGCGAACACCAGCGTGCGCTGGCGCGGATCGCTTCCTACGTGCCGCAGTTCGCCGCGCCCTATGCCGAGGCGCTGACCCACCTGCGCAAGCTGCAAAGCGATGCGACCGTGTACCTGGCGGCGATCGAACGCCTGAAGGCAAGCATCGCGACGGAGCTCAACCGGGACGACCCGCAAGCGTTGGTCGCGGTGCTGAAGGAGACCGCGGACAAGTATCCCGGGCTCGGCGGCCTGGACAACCTGCGCCAGGACCTCGCTGGCTACATCGAGATCCGAAAGGAAGCACGCAACCGCAAGTCGGGACGCTTGTTCGCCCTGCTGCTCAAGGCGCGCTTCACGACGCCGCCGTTCCAGGAAGGTTTTCGTGCGCTGGCGGCGGGCCGGCAGCTTCCCGGCGAGGAGCTCCTGCGGCAGTACGCGGCGGCCACCCAGCCGTGGAAAGAAGGCAACGCCACCGAATCGCTTGCAGCCTTGCACAAGCTCGCGGCCGGCCCCTGGGCGGAAGCATTCGGCGGTGAGCTGGAGCGCAGGCAGGCCGTCGTTGCGCAGTTCGCGGCGTTGCAGCAGTCGCGCGAGACGATCGGCTACGCAGAGCAGCTGCTGGCGTTTCGGGCGTCGCTCGACCCCGACCAGGACGTCCACTTCGTGCGCGCCACTCAGGCAGACATGGAGTCGCAGAAGGACAAGGCGCTCGCGCGTGCGCAGGAATCGATGAACCGGGCGCGCGCGTCGTGGCAGGAGTATCGGAACAACGGCGCGATCGAAGCCGTGCAACGGGTCGAGACCACGATCTCCAACACGTTCCGCACCCGCGCTCGCCTGCTGTCCGAAGCGAGTCGCCAGGCGCAACAGGCCGCGCAGATCTACGCGCAATTGAGCGCGGTTGCGCCCGCGCAGTGGAGCACAATTCGCGACGAGATCAGGATCGAGGCGGAACAGCAACGCAACGCGCTGCAGGAGTTGCGCAATGTTCTCGCGCCGGAGTTGCTGAGAAGCAAGCTTGCGCTGCTGGGAGAGGCTAGCGATGACACACGCAAATCGCCTTAGACCTCTGAACGAAGCGCTCGGCGACCACAGCACCGAGGGCATCGCGATCCTGACCGCCGAACCCTGGCGGATCCTGCACGCCGTCATCTACACGATGATCGCGCTGGTGCTCAGCGGGCTGGCCTGGTCGTTCATCGGCCGCGCCGATGTCATCGTCACGGCGCAAGGCGCGCTGCAGCCCGACTCGGAGCTCAGGCGCTTCTACGCGCCGGTCGACGGCGAACTGGCCAACCTCTACATCGCCGAGGGCCAGCCGGTGTCCAAGGGCGATGTGCTGGCAAGGCTGAACGCCCGGGGAGCGATCGAAGCGGCAACCAACGCCCAGCAGGCGCAACTGAAGCTGGAGGATGCCGAACGCGAGTGGCGCCAGTTCCCGGAGAAGAAGGCGCTGCTGGAGCGCAAGGCCGCGACCCTGCGGCAGGCGATGGAGCTGGAAGAGCAGCAGCACGAGAAGCGGCTCGCCCTTGGAACCACGCAGCTGGCGCAAGCGCAGCGGGCGCAGGTCGACGAGGCACGCACGAACCTCGAGGAAGCGCGCCGCGCGCGCGACGCGGCAAAGGCCGAGGCAGAGAAGTTCGAGCGCGTGTTCGCAACGCCGGGTGGCGGCGGGATCTCGCAGCTTCAACTGGACGCCAAGAAGAATGCGCTGCTGGCCGCCGAGAACGCTCAGCGGGTGGCGCAATCGAGGCTCGGCGAACTGAGCGCGCGGCAGACCCAGGAATTTGCGTCGGCGAAGGCCCAGGTCGAATCGAGCGGCCAGGAGCTCAGCAAGATTCGGCTGCAATACGAGGCGGCGACGAACGAGCTCGCCACGGTCGAGGAGAAGCTGCGCCTGCAGCTGCAGACCGCGCGCCTGATGGCCGATTCCGCAAGCCGCGTGCGTTTCGAGAACATCGACAAGGACAACTTCCTGCTGATCCTCGCGCCGGTGTCCGGCGTCGTGACGGACGTGACGTCCACCCAACCCGGAGACAAGGTCCAGGCCAATACGCCGCTGGGCGGTATCGCCCCGGGCGGCGCGCGCCCCGTGGTGCGCATCGAGATCGCCGAGCAGGACCGCGCCTTCCTGCGCGAAGGCCTGCCGGTCAAGCTGAAGTTCAGCGCGTTTGCCTATCAGCGCTACGGCCTCATCGAGGGCAGGCTCGAGTACATCTCGCCGGCCACGAAGGCGGCGCCGCAAACCAAGCAGCCGGTGTACGAAGGCCGCGTGACGCTGGAGCGGGACCACTACCTCGTCGAGGACAAGAAGTACCCGCTGCGCTACGGCATGACAGCGACCGCGGAGGTCGTCGTGCGCGAGCGGCGCCTGATCGATCTCGCGCTGGATCCCTTCAGGCAGATCGGCGGCTAGTTAACGCCAAAGGAGAGGCAGAAATGACAACACTCGTGAAGATCGACGACGACGCGATCAGCGTCACCGAATTCCTGCAGACACTGCGGCTGAGCGGCCAGTTCGAGGGGCTGATCGAGAAGTTCGTCAGGGACCGTCTCACGGTGCAGGCGGCGAAGAAGCAAGGCATTCGCGTGTCGGAGGCAGAACTCCAGGAACGCGCCGACCAGTTTCGCCGGATGCACGGCCTGCACCGGGCGTCCGACACGAACAAGTATCTCGACGCGATACACGTCGGCCTGGACGAGTTCGAGGCTTTCCTCACCGACGGCCTGTACCAGGAAAAGATGATGGCGCAGGTGTGCAGCGAGCAGGCCGTGCAGACCTACTTCAAGCTCAACTCGCCGAAGTTCGACAGCATCGAGCTCAGCCACATCCTTCTCGATGCCGAAGGAAAGGCCAAGGAGATGATCTCCGTGCTTGCCGACGACCCGGACAGCTTCGATGAGATGGCGCGCGAGCACTCGATCGCCGACAACCGCGAGCACGGCGGCCTGATCGGCAAGGTGCTGCGAGGCTCGCTGCGGACCGACGTCGAAGCCAAGGTGTTCAACGCCGCGGTCGGTGAGCTGCTCGGGCCGTTCGCCTCGGCGGACCGGACCGTGTTCGAGATCTTCAGGGTCAACGCGAAGCATCCGGCCCGGCTCGATGACGACACCGCCGCCGAAGTGCGGCGGCGGCTGAGCGAGGAATGGCTGCGCGCGAGGGCGCAGGAACACATCATCGAGGCCTGCTGAGCCTGTCACGCCGATGGACGCACAAAAGCTGCCGCCCTCGCACGCCGACTTCCTGGCGTCGGTGGACCTGTTCTCCGTGTTCACGCGGGCCGAGATCGAGCGCTTGTCCGAGGGTGCGCAATCACGGCTTCTGGCGTTCGGCGACACCGTCTGCCGCGCCGGCGAGCCGGCCGAGGGCGTGTTCGTCGTGAAGTCGGGCTCGATCCGCGTCTTCACCGAGGAGAGCGGCAAAGAGATCAGCATGGGCGTGCGCAAGGCGGGCGAAGTCTTTGCCGAGATCGTGATGCTGCGCGACTACCGGCACGAATCGTCGGCGCGTGCGTCGGCAAAGACCGAGCTGCTGTGCATCCCGCGTGATGTCGTCGCGCCGATCATTGCCGGCAATCCCGCGGCGCGCGCGTTCGTTGCAGGCCGCGTCGCGATCGCTTCGGCGGGCGGGCTGATCAGCCAGTTGTTCGACCTGCGGGGCAAGGTCGACAAGAGCGAGCTCGAGGGATTCATCCGCAGCGTCGGCGTCAAGCAGGTCGCCGCCGGCAAGGAGATCCTGCAGCAGGATTCCCGGGAGGATCGCAGGCTGTACGTGGTGCGCCACGGGGAGGTGCGTGTCGTTCGCCGCGAGGAAGGCACCGAATACCCGCTGGCCACGCTGCGCCAGGGCGACACGTTCGGTGAGAGGGCGTGCCTGATGCGCCAGGAGCAGGCTGCCACCGTGATCGCAAGCACCGACACCGCGCTGCTCGTGATACCGGAGAAGACCGCTCAATTCATCCTCCAGCGCAACCCGAAGGTGCGCGAGGCGCTGGAGGAGCGGATGCGGCTCCTCGACCGGGAGTTGCAGCGCCAGAAGAAGATTGCCGAGCGGCGCAAGCAGCCGCTGATGCTCGACCTGAAGTCCAGGCCCGAGCTCGGCGAGAAGGTCATCCAGCGCTTTGCCTGGGTCCAGCAGGCCGAGGAGATGGATTGCGGTGCAGCCTGCCTGGCGATGCTGTGCAAGCACTACGGCATCAACATGACCTTGGGCAAGCTGCGCGAGCTGGCGAACGTCACGACGCAGGGTGCGACGCTGGAGAGCCTCGCGCGCACCGGCGAATCGCTCGGTTTCACGACCCGTGGCATGCAGTGCACCTTCGATTCTCTGCGCGGCTTCGACCTGCCGATGATCGTCCACTGGGAGGGCTACCACTACGTCGTGGTGTACGGGGTCTCCGATCGGCAGGTCTGGGTGGCGGACCCGGCGATCGGTTTCAAGAAGCTGAGCCTCGAGGAGTTCGAGCGCGGCTGGAGCGGCACCTGCCTGGTGTTCACGCCCGGGCAGGACATGGCGCAGGTGGCCGCATCACGCTCGCCCTGGGTTCGGTTCGCGAGGTACCTGGTCCCCTACAAGAAGATCCTCGTCCACCTGTTCCTGGCGACGTTCGTGATCCAGATGCTGGGCATCGTGCCGCCGGTGATCATCCAGAACATCCTGGACGGCGTGATCGTGCATCAGAACGTGAACCTGCTGCACCTGCTGATCGTCGGGCTGATCATCTCGAACCTGTTCACGCAGCTGATGGCGACGACGCGGGCGGCCCTCGCCAACTTCATGGTGCGCAAGCTCGACTTCGCGATGATGTCGCAGTTCTTCAAGCACACGCTGTCGCTGCCGTACTCGTTCTTCGCCAAGCGCAAGACCGGCGACATCTTCGCGCGCTTCCAGGAGAACCAGACGATACGGGCCTTCCTGACGGAGTCGAGCGTCACGACCGTGCTCAACCTGCTGATGATCTTCATCTACTTCTCGGTCATGTTCCTCTACAACGTGAAGCTGACGCTGCTGCTCATCGCCTTCGTCGTGCCGATCCTCGCGCTGACCGTGCTCGTGACGCCGAAGATCAAGGGCTTTGCGCGCGAATCGTTCGCTGCGAGCACCGATGCCAAGGCCTACCTGATGGAGGCGCTCGGCGGGGTCGAAACCGTCAAGGGCATGGGCATCGAGCGCCCGGTGCGCCTCAAGTGGGAGAAGAAGTACGCGAAGGCGCTCGGCGTGAGCTACCGCTCGCAGTCGTTCAGCATCCTGGTCGGACTGGCGGGGCAGTTGCTCAACGCCGCGACCACCATTGCCATTCTCTGGGCCGGCGCCAACCTCGTGCTGGCGCGCGAGCTGACGATCGGCCAGTTGATCGCGTTCAATGCCTTGATGGGCAGCGTGCTCGCCCCGTTGATGGGGCTGGTGGGACTGTGGAGCCAGTTGAACGACGCTGCCGTCGCGATGGAGCGCCTCGGCGACGTGCTCGACCTCGAGCCCGAGCAGAAGCCCGAGGAGCTGGCGTCGCGCGTGGTGCTGCCCGATCTGCAGGGCGACATCAAGCTCGACGGCGTCTACTTCCGCTACGGCGGCAACGAGACGTCGTATGTGCTGGAAAACATCAGCCTCGATATCAAACCCGGCGAACTGATCGCGATCGTGGGCCGCAGCGGCTCGGGAAAGACGACGCTGGCCAAGCTGCTCGTGGGCTTCTATCCGCCCACCGAAGGCAAGCTGACGGTCGACGGCTACGACATGAGCGTGATCGACAAGGAGTACTACCGCGCGCAGGTCGGCTACGTGATGCAGAGCAACCTGCTGTTCTCGGGCACGATCGCCGAGAACATCGCCAGCGGCGACGAGAGCCCGGACCGCCGCCGCATCGAGGAGGTCGCGCGGATGGCCGACGTGCATCCGTTCATCGCCAAGATGCCGCTCGGCTACGAGCAGGTGGTGGGCGAGCGCGGCATGGGCCTGTCGGGCGGCCAGATCCAGCGCCTTTGCATCGCCCGGGCGCTGTACCACGACCCACGCCTGCTCGTGTTCGACGAGGCGACCTCGGCGCTCGACACGCAGTCCGAGAGCAACATCATCGCCAACATGCAGGAGATCCTGAAGGGCCGCACCGCGGTGATCATCGCGCACCGCTTGAGCACCATCATGCGGGCCGACAAGATCCTCGTGCTCTACGAGGGCGCGATCGTCGAACAGGGGCGGCACGAAGAGCTCGTGGAGCGCCGGGGCATGTATTACGAGCTGGTGCAAAAGCAGCTGAGCGCTGCGTGAGGCGCTAGGCGTCGGTTCGCAGAACCGGACGCATCACGGTCCGGTCCGGGCTGCACAGGTCTTCAGCGCACACCACGACGACCGTGATGTTGTCGCGCCCGCCGCGCTCGAGCGCCAGCTCGAGCAAGGCTTCCGATGCGAGCCGGCAGTTCCCCGGCAGCAGCGCCTGCTCGATGGCCAGTTCACTGACCTCGTTGCTGAGCCCGTCGCTGCACAGCAGGAAGACGTCGCCATCGACGACCTCGATCGTGTTGTGATCCAGCTCCAGTGTGTCGGCTCCGCCGAGCGCGCGAGTGATGAGATTGGCCGGCGGGCGATCCAGGGTGTCGTCCAAACTCGCCGGGCGCCGTGACAGCACGGCTTCCAGCTGACTGTGGTCGCGCGTCAGCTGTCGCAGCCGACCGGCCCGGTACAGGTAGATCCGACTGTCACCAGCCCACAGGCAGGCGCAGTGGCGCTGCGATGCAAGCAGCGCCGCGATAGTGGTGCCGATGACCGGCACGTCACGCCGCGCGGCCTCGGCACGCAGGCGGCGATTGGCTTGCTGCAGCCGCTCCTGCGCGTCGGCGACGTACCGCGCCAGGCTCTGCGGCGCCGGCAGGTCCATCAAGCTCCTGATGGCCAGGCGGCTCGCGAACTCGCCCAGCGCGTGGCCGCCCATGCCGTCGGCGACGGCCCAGAGCCCGCGCTCGGGCTGCTCCAGGCAGGCATCTTCGTTGACCTCGCGCACCCGGCCCGGGTGCGAGCGCGAGGCCGACGTCCAGCGGAACTCGGCCTCAGCAGAAGTCATTTCGCCGCGGTCTCCGTACCGGCCCTGACGCGTCGTCAGGACTCAGGCGCTTTGAGCGCCCAGCAGCACAGCGGTGATGGGGGAGTTGTCGCCCGAGTTCTTGATGTCGAGCATGGTGTTCTGGTTGATCACCTTGTCGATGTAGGTGAAGTTGTTGGTGATCTGGTAGAAGTTGACCGCCGAACCGATGCTGGGCACGGGTTCGAAATACGGCTGGAATGCGCCGAAGACCCAAGGAGCCCCGCCTGCACCGCGCAGGGAAGACATCACTTTCACGTCCAGGGCATAACTGACGGGGAGGTCGGCAATGGTGATCATGACAATGTCTCGCTTCTTTGGGTTCGGGTTCAGCTGCCACGGCACGGACCGGCCGCGCCGTGGCATTGACTGCTTCTTAGGCGTGGAGTTGGCCGACGGCCGATCCGATGAGCGCAGCGATGTCGTTGTCGAAACCGACGTTCGTCTGGTTCAGGATGGGCGTTTGCACGTTGACGTTGGTCACCGGGCTGGCAAAGCTCAGGCCGGGGGCACCGCCGGATTGCACGACCGGGCCCAAGGCGATGAGGCCGAGGTTTGCGCCCAACACGCCGCCGCCGTGGACGGTGGCTTGCTCTTCGCGGCTCAGTTCGAGGCTCAGTTCGAGGTCTTTGATCTGCATGAAGTTCTCCTAAGGGGTCAAGATTGGGAAGGGGGAGCGGGGAGCGGGCAGTGATGAAGCGAGCAGCAGGCTGCTCGCTCCGACGTTGCCGACGGCACGTTTCGACCGTGCCGCGGCAGCGTCTGGCTTACGCCATTTGGAACAGGCCGACAGCCGAGCCGATCAGCGCGGCGGTGTCGCTGTCGAAGCCGACGTTGGTCTGGTTCAGGGTCGGCACTTGAACGTTCGTGTTCGAGGTCGGGCTGCCGAAGGCCAGGCCGGCGCCGCCGGCTTGCACCACAGGGCCCATCGCGATGGCGCCGATGTTCGCGCCCAACACGCCACCGCCGTGGACAGCGGCTTGTTCTTCACGGCTCAGTTCGAGGCTCAGTTCGAGGTCTTTGATCTGCATGGAAGTTCTCCTAAGGGGGTAGAGGGTTGAGATGGCGTCTTAGGCCATTTGGAACAGGCCGACAGCCGAGCCGATCAGGGCAGCGGTGTCGTTGTCGAAACCAACGTTGGTCTGGTTCAGGGTCGGCACTTGAACGTTCGTGTTCGAGGTCGGGCTGCCGAAGGCCAGGCCGGCGCCGCCGAGTTGCGCCACCGGGCCCATGGCGATCGTGCCGGCATTCACGCCGATAACGCCGCCGCCGCGAACAGCGGTCAGGGCCTTGGTGTCGAGCTCGAGGGACAGGTCTTTGATCTGCATTTCATTTCTCCTAAGAGGTGGTAGGTGGTGAGGACTTGGTGACCTTGCGGTTGTTTGCTGGCCATCCGAACAATGGGTTGCGGCCATTTCGCAAAGCGTTCAAACAGCTTCTCTCCCCCAAATTAGGGGGAGGGCATCACCTGAATTCCACCCGGAAGCTCGCTTCGGCCAGCGTGTCGCCGCCAACGCGTGCAAAGGCGCTTCTCACCTGCTCGAGCGACGTGGCCGGAAGGCTCGCGAAATCGGTGCCGACGACCGCTGCGGGAAGCTTGGCCATGACGTCTCGCTCGCTGGAGAAGCAGGCAACTGTCTCCGCCACGTTTCGGGTGTTCGCCACGATC
>Ga0075370_10001088_pt1 | contig 11320 bp, 15 predicted proteins | sample EndMethybrTD3035_FD_71398 | JGI IMG/M metagenome (GOLD analysis project Ga0075370, IMG submission 71398) | Populus endosphere microbial communities from Tennessee, USA - Endosphere MetaG P. TD hybrid TD303-5 | ecosystem: Host-associated > Plants > Roots > Endosphere | place: USA: Tennessee... | reverse complement strand
TGGCCGGCATGATCGGCAGCCGCAACGGCTGGCGCGAGGTGCCCTACGTCGCCTGCCCGGCCGGGGCCGACGCGATCGCCGCCGGCATGCTCGCGTTCGAGGCGCCGGCGCTGCCGGGCCGGCAGCTCTTCATCGCGCCCGGCATGAGCGACCGCGCGGCGCACGGTGCACCGGAGGTGATGCGCGGCGAGGAGACCCAGGTGCTGGGCCTGCTCGACGAACTGCAGGGCAGCGGCCCGCACACGCTGTGCCTGCCCGGCACGCACAGCAAGTGGATCACCGTCGAGCACGGCCGCATCACGCGCCTGCACACCGCGATGACCGGCGAGCTCTATGCGCTGCTGACGCAGCACAGCCTGCTCGGCGCGCTGATGGACAAGGAGGCCGGCGACGACGAGGCCGCCTTCGCGCGCGGGCTCGAGACCAGCCGCGGCAGCGGCGGCCTGCCGAACCAGCTCTTCAGCGTGCGCACGCTCGGCCTGTTCGGCGAGCTGAGCGGCGCGGCGGCACCGTCGTACCTGTCGGGCCTGCTGGTCGGCCACGAGCTGAACGGGCTCGCGCCGGCCACCGGCACCGTCCACCTGATCGGCAGCGCCGCGCTGACCCGCCGCTACGAGCGTGCGCTGGCGGCGCGCGGCCTGCAGGCGATCGCCCATGCCGAGGCGCTGACCGCGCGCGGCCTGCACCGGCTGGCGCTGGCGCGCGGGCTGGTCGATTGAACACCAGGAACCTCCCATGACCCAGTTCGCCCACTACCCGAGCCTCGAAGGCCGCACCGTCTTCATCAGCGGCGGCACCACCGGCATCGGCACCGCCTTCGTCGAGCACTTCCATGCGCAGGGCGCGAAGGTCGGCTTCGTCGGCCGCAACCGCGAAGCGGCCGATGCGCTGCTGGCGGAGATCGCCGCGCGGCCCAACCCGCACGGTGCGCCGAAGCCGCTGTTCATTCCCTGCGACGTGACCGACGTCGCGGCGCTGCAGGCGGCCATCGCGCAGACCCGCAGCGCGTTCGGTCCGATCGGCGCGCTGGTCAACAACGCCGCCAACGACCAGCGCCACCGGGTCGAGGAAGTGACGCCGGAGTTCTGGGACCAGTGCATGAACGTCAACCTGCGCCACCAGTTCTTCGCGGCGCAGGCGGTGGTCGACGACATGGTCGGCCTGGGCGGCGGCTCGATCATCAACCTCGGCTCGATCAGCTGGATGATCAAGGGGGCAGGCTACCCGGCCTACGCGACGACCAAGGCCGCCATCCATGGGCTGACGCGCTCGCTCGCGAAGGACCTGGGCAAGCGCAACATCCGCGTCAATGCGCTGGTGCCGGGCTGGGTGATGACGGACAAGCAGCTGCGGATGTGGGTCACGCCGGAGTCCGAGAAGGATCTCGACGCGAACCAGTGCCTGCCGGGGCGGCTTCAGTCGGAAGACATCGCGACGATGGCGCTGTTCCTCGCCGCCGACGATTCGAAGATGTGCACCGCGCAGAGCTTCGTCGTCGACGCGGGCTGGTCCTGAACGCGCCGGGTCAGTTCAGGCCGTAGCTCGGACCGAAGCGGAAGCGGTCCTCGACCTCGGTGTCGGCGAAGGCCAGGCCGCGGTCGGGGTCGACCACCGTGTCCTGCATGTCGTCGCCGAACTCGCTGTCGCCGCGGCTCACGCGCATCCACAGGCGGTGCAGCAGCTTGGCCACTTCTGCGGTCGACGACTCGGGTGCTGACATCGGATGCCTTTCGGAAGGCCGCACGGGGCGGCGACAAGCATCCAATGGCAAGTTGCGGACCAGCGGGGCGGCCCGCGCTGCGCCGGGGAGGGCCGCTGACGCGGCACGTCACCTGGCACGAAATCCGTCACATCGCCGACCGTCCTGGTTCAAGACTGCCACGGCGTGTCAACCAAGCCGAGGGGTATACGCGAGGGGTATACGATCAGGCTCCTTTGCCATGCCCCGCCCGCCCGGGGTGCGCTGCCATGACCCCCACGCCTTTTCTCCACGACGCCTCGGGCGACGTGCGCTTCTGGGTGCTGCTCGACGACGGCGCGTCGATCGGGGCGAGCATCAGCATGCGGGCGCTGCACTACCGCTACCGGGCATCCCTCGACGGTGCCGACGCGGTGGCCACCTACACCGCCCACCGTGCCGACATCGATGCCGCGGTGCGCCGCCGCTTCGCCGCCGGCTCGCTGGAGCCGGTGATGCTGCGCGAGCACGACCTGAAGGCCTGAGCGGGCACGGGCAAGCGCCTAGGGCCCGATCAGCGCGGTGGTGCGCTCCACGTCGCGCTCGAAGGCGGCGATCGAGAGTTCCGAGATCGACGCATGCAGCATCACGGTTCGCGCAACCTCGGCGTTGTCCTCGAAGCTCGTGCGCAGTTCTGCACGCTGCTCGGCGGGCAGCACGCGGATCAGCGCCGCCATCAGCGCGTCCATCGCGACCAGCGAGCCCTTCAGGTCGCAGATGCGCTCGGTGGCTTCCTGCAGGTTCTTCATGTCGCGCCCTCCAATGAAAAAACCGCGACCAAGGCCGCGGTTTTCTTGAGAGACCCAGCGCGTGCCGGGCCCCTGCGTTCCGGTCAGGCCGGGACGATGTTCGAGGCTTGCGGACCCTTCTGGCCCTGCGTCACCTCGAATTGAACGCGCTGGCTTTCAGCCAGGCTCTTGAAGCCGCCGCCCTGGATCTGGCTGAAGTGGGCGAACAGGTCCTTGCCGCCGCCGTCCGGCGTGATGAAGCCGAAGCCCTTGCCTTCGTCGAACCACTTCACGGTGCCGGTTTGCGTTTGAGTCGTCATGTCGATTCCTTTCGAGTCATGCGCAGCACATGCTGCGCAGTGCAGAGACGCCAAGAAAATCAACGATGGGACTGTCAACCGGCATCCCCGGAACAGGCCCGGGAACGAGGGATGAGGACTTGCTGAAAGACGGTCTTATGCATGCCTACCGGGCGCATGGTACGCCCTGGCCGGAAACGGCCCGCCGGCAAAGCCCTGCTGGGCTATGCGAACGCACCCGGCATCACGCCTTCAGACGAGGCCGCTGCGGATCTGCTTGCAGATGTTCTGGCCCGTCAGCGTGATCTGCAGCGAGCCGCCACGCCACTCGAACCAGTCGAGTGCCACGTACTCGTCGATCAGCTTCGCATTGATCTGTTCCGCCTGCCGGTGCTGCAGCAGCTCCACCGTACCGAGCAAGGCATTGCGCAGCGCCTGTCGTTTGAGAGCCGCGGGGGTCGCGGGGGGCGCCTTGAAGACGGCGGGCGCATCGGTCGAGGGTCGGCGAGGCGCGGAACGGGTCATGCTCATGAGGCCTTTCGGGAACGACTTTGAACGGCGAACACTCCGACAGTACCACCGCGATCCGACATACCTGTGACGATTTCAAGGAGATTTGCCCGCCGCGGGCTCGCCACGGCCGCGAGCGTCACGGGGCGATGGCCGCCTCGTCGTCGGTCAGCGTCATCAGGATGTCGGCGTACCAGGCGCAGTTCAGGCCCAGCGATTCATCGTGTTCGAGGTCGCGCCCGCCCATGTCCATGCGCGACGAGTGGATCCCGAGCAGCTTCCACGGCAGTGCGCCGCCGTGCGGATGGCGCATCACGACCGGTGCGCCGCTGGTGCCGCGGTGCGTGCGCGCATCGGTCAGGAAGTAGCCCTGGCCCTGGAAGCGCACGCCGAACGACGACGCGATCGCCGCCTGCCGCACCACCGGCAGGTGGTGCACCACGTCGTGGAAACCGAGCGGGAAGCCGACCACCAGCAGCGAGCTGCCGACCTCCACCTCGTCGAGCGAATGTTGCAGGTGGTCGGGCGTGAACGGCACCATCGCCACGCCCACCGGCAGCGCCGCGCGCTCGATCTCGAGCACCGCGACGTCGATCTCGCCGCCGGCGTCGCGCCCCTGGCGCCACACGCTCTTGCCGTCGCGGTACAGCAGCATCGACAGCCCGATCGAGCGGGTCAGGTTGACGGCGTCGGTGTGCAGCTCGATCTCGATGCGGCTCGGGTAGTGCTTGCTCGGCGCGTCGATCAGCACGTGGCGGCTGGTGACGAGGAAGAGCCGCCCGTCGCGCTCGAAGAAGAAGCCGCTCGCACCGGTCAGCGGGAGGGTGCCGTCGAAGGTGGAGACGCGGGCGGAGGTCAGCAGCAGCGGTTCGATCATGGCCCCGAGTGTGGGGCCTAGAATCCCCGTTCCGTCTGACCGACAGCCACTGGATCAACACCATGTACCGCTGTGTGATCGCTGCGACCGCAGCCCTCGCCTTCGCCTGCGCCACCCTGCCCGCCGCCGCCCAGGTGCAACGCCCGTTCCCGCAGAACGCCCTGCGCGGCGTGATCGCCTTCGACAACCCGCCGCAGGTCACGCTGAACGGCAAGCCGGCACAGCTCGCCCCGGGCGTGCGCATCCGCGGCCAGAACAACCTGCTGGTGCTGACCGGCCCGCTGGTCGGCAGCAAGCTGGTCGTGCACTACACCACCGAGTTCACCGGGCTGATCAAGGACGTGTGGATCCTGCGAGACGACGAGATCAAGGTCGTGCCGTGGCCGACCACGGTCGAGCAGACGCAGACCTGGAGCTTCGACCAGGCCGCGCAGGTCTGGACCAAGCCCTGACGAGGTCGTGATGGAAGAACGCACCAAGAAGGTCTACATCAAGACCTTCGGCTGCCAGATGAACGAGTACGACTCGGACAAGATGTCCGACGTCATGCACGCGGCCGAAGGCTATGAACCCACGCAGGATCCGGAGCAGGCCGACCTGATCCTGTTCAACACCTGCTCGGTGCGCGAGAAGGCGCAGGAGAAGGTGTTCAGCGACCTCGGCCGGGTCAAGCACCTGAAGGCCAAGGGCGTGATGATCGGCGTCGGCGGCTGCGTCGCGAGCCAGGAAGGCGCGGCCATCATCGAACGCGCGCCGTACGTCGACGTGGTGTTCGGCCCGCAGACGCTGCACCGCCTGCCCGAATTGCTGAAGCAGCGCCAGCGGCAGCAGCGCCCGCAGGTCGACATCAGCTTCCCCGAGATCGAGAAGTTCGACCACCTGCCGCCGGCGCGCGTCGAGGGCGCGACGGCCTTCGTCTCGATCATGGAAGGCTGCTCGAAGTACTGCAGCTACTGCGTGGTGCCGTACACCCGCGGCGAAGAGGTCTCGCGGCCGTTCGACGACGTGCTGGTCGAGGTGGCAGGCCTGGCCGACCAGGGCGTGAAGGAAGTGACGCTGCTGGGCCAGAACGTCAACGCCTACCGCGGCGCGATGGGCGATACCAGCGAGATCGCCGATTTCGCACTGCTGATCGAGTACGTCGCCGCGATCCCCGGCATCCAGCGCATCCGCTACACCACCAGCCACCCGAACGAGTTCACGAACCGGCTGGTCGAGGTGTACGGCCGCGTGCCGCAGCTCGTGAACCACCTGCACCTGCCGGTGCAGCACGGCAGCGACCGCATCCTGATGGCGATGAAGCGCGGCTACACGGTGCTCGAGTACAAGAGCACGATCCGCAAGCTGCGCGCGGTGCGGCCGGACATCAGCCTGTCGAGCGACTTCATCGTCGGCTTCCCCGGCGAGACCGAGGACGACTTCACGAGGATGATGAAGCTGATCGACGACGTCGGCTTCGATTCGAGCTTCAGCTTCATCTACAGCCCACGCCCCGGCACGCCGGCCGCGGCGCTCGCCGACGACACGCCGCATGAGACCAAGCTCGCCAGGCTGCAGCACCTGCAGGCGGTGATCGAGGACAACCAGCGCCGCATCGGGCAGTCGCGCGTCGGCACGGTGCAGCGCATCCTGGTCGAAGGCCCGTCGCGCAAGGATGCGGACGAGCTGATGGGGCGCACCGAGTGCAACCGCATCGTCAATTTCGCCGGGCCGGCACGGCTGGTCGGGCAGATGATCGACGTGAACATCACGCTGGCGTACCCGCATTCGCTGCGGGGCGAGGTGGTGACGCGGGACGAAGTGGCGGTCGTCTAGCGCCGGCCGGGTCCGAAACCGGCCCACCAGAGGGTGAGCGCACAGCCGACGGCCATCGCGCCATAGGTGGCCATCTTGCCGTCCCGGCCCAGCCAGGCCAGGCCGACGATGGTCACCACGCTGGCCACGCCCGCCGACCACAGCCACAACCGCGCCCAGCGGACGTTCGCCAGTTCACGCCGCCACAGCAGCTTGGTCAGTGCCGACGCCAGCGCGGTGACGCCGAAAGCGGGTCCGAGGAAGTTCAACAGGTGCCACAGTGCGTCCAAAGGTCCCATCGACTGGTTCTCGCAAAAGCTGGCCCGGAAGTTGCCGATAAACCGCGTTATTGTGACGAATCGTCAGCGCCTATGACGGTCTTGAGAATCGGCAAACGCCCGACGGCGTTGCAAATTTTATAATCTGCCCATGAGTGTCTTCGCCCTCGGTCTGAACCACACGACGGCTCCGCTGGATTTGCGGGGCCGTTTTGCGTTCACGCTCGAGCAGCTGGCGCCGACCCTGCAGGGTTTCCGCGAACGGGTGGCGCGCCCGAGCGGCAGCCCCGAGGCGGCGATCCTGTCCACCTGCAACCGCACCGAGCTGTACTGCGCGGCCGAGCCGGCGCTGGTGCGCCCGGCGATCGACTGGCTGGCCGGCGTGGGCGGCGTGGCGAGCCACCACTTCATGGACCATGCCTACGTGCTGGAGGGCGGCGCCGCGGCGCGCCATGCCTTCCGCGTCGCGAGCGGCCTCGATTCGATGGTGCTGGGCGAGCCGCAGATCCTCGGCCAGATGAAGCAGGCGGTGCGCGAGGCCAGCACCGCCGGCACGCTGGGCACCACGCTGCACCAGATGTTCCAGCGCTCGTTCGCGGTCGCGAAAGACGTGCGCACCTCCACCGAGATCGGCTCGCACTCGATCAGCATGGCCGCCGCCGCGGTGCGCCTGGCCTCGCAGCTGTTCGAGGACCTGCGCGACACCAAGGTGCTGTTCGTCGGCGCCGGCGAGATGATCGAGCTGGTCGCCACGCACTTCGCGGCCCGCGCGCCGCGCGCGATGGCGGTGGCCAACCGCACGCTCGAACGCGGCGAGAAGCTGGCCAGCCGCTTCGGCGCCGAGGCGATCCGCCTGTCCGACCTGCCGGCCCGGCTCGGCGAGTTCGACGCCGTCATCTCGTGCACCGCCAGTTCGCTGCCGATCATCGGCCTGGGCGCCGTCGAGCGTGCACTGAAGGCGCGCAAGCACCGCCCGATGTTCATGGTCGACCTGGCCGTGCCGCGCGACATCGAACCCGAGGTCTCGCGGCTGAACGACGTCTACCTCTACACCGTCGACGACCTGTCGGCGCTGGTGCAGACCGCGGGCGAGAAGCGCCAGGCCGCGGTCCAGCAGGCCGAGGTCATCATCGAGAGCGGCGTGCAGAGCTTCGTGCACTGGCTCGACCAGCGCGGCACCGTGCCGCTGATCCAGGCGCTGAATGCGCAGGCCGACGACTGGCGCGCCGCCGAGATCGCGCGCGCCCGCAAGATGCTCGCGAAGGGCGAGGACCTCGACGCGGTGCTGGAGGCGCTGACCCGCGGCCTGACCCAGAAGATGCTGCACGGCACGCTCGCCGAGCTGCATGCCGCCGACAGCGAGCAGCGTGCCGCGCTCGCGCAGACGGTGTCGCGCCTCTTCCTGCGCGGCGCACCGCGCAAGCCGGGCGACGGCCACCACTAGCGACGCCCGTCGTCCGCCGCATGACGGCGGGGCGGGCGCACCCTGTTGCGGCTTCGGCCGCGCGCCGGCTCCGCGAACCCTTTCCGGAGCCCCGATGAAAGACACCCTCCGCCAGCAGTTCGAACGCCTCGCGTTGCGGCTGAGCGAACTCGATGCATCGCTCGCCGACCCGTCGGTGGTCAGCGACATGAACCGCTTCCGCAGCCTGACCCGCGAGCACGCCGAGGTCGACGGCGTGGTGCAGCGCTTTCGCCGCTACCAGCAGCGCGAGCGCGACCTGCTGGCCGCGCGCGACATGCTGGCCGACGCAGACCTCGCCGAGATGGCGCGCGAGGAGATCGCCGCCGCCGAGGCCGACCTCGAACGCCTGCAGGGCGAGCTGCAGACCGCGCTGCTGCCGCGCGATCCGGACGACGGCCGCAATGCCTTCCTCGAGATCCGCGCCGGCACCGGCGGTGACGAATCGGCGCTGTTCGCCGCCGACCTGCTGCGCATGTACACCCGCTATGCGGAGCGCTGCGGCTGGCGCACCGAGCTGATGTCGGAGAGCATGTCCGACCTCGGCGGCTACAAGGAAGTGGTGCTGCGCGTCGACGGCGACGACGTGTACGCGCGGCTGAAGTTCGAATCGGGCGGGCACCGCGTGCAGCGCGTGCCGCAGACCGAGACGCAGGGGCGCATCCACACCAGCGCCTGCACCGTCGCGGCGATGCCGGAGCCCGACGAGGCCGAGGAGATCCAGCTGAACCCGGCCGACCTGCGCATCGACACCTTCCGCGCGAGCGGCGCCGGCGGCCAGCACGTCAACAAGACCGACAGCGCGATCCGCATCACCCACCTGCCGACCGGGCTGGTCGCCGAATGCCAGGACGACCGCTCGCAGCACCGCAACAAGGCGAAGGCGCTGGCCGTGCTGGCCGCGCGGCTGCGCGAGAAGGACCGCAGCGAGCGCGCCGCCAAGGAGGCGGCCACGCGCAAGGGCCTGATCGGCAGCGGCGACCGCAGCGACCGCATCCGCACCTACAACTTCCCGCAGGGCCGGCTGACCGACCACCGCATCAACCTGACGCTGTACAAGCTGCAGTCTGTGATGGAAGGCGAACTCGACGACGTGGTGGCCGCGCTGCAGGCGGCCAGCGCCGCCGAGCAGCTGGCCGAGCTGGAAGGGCGCGGCGCGTGAGCCCGGGCACCGTCGACGCCGCGCTGGCAGGCGCACGTGCCGCGGGGCTGGACCGGCTGGACGCGCAGCTGCTGCTCGCCGCGGTGCTCGGCCGCGACCGCAGCTGGCTGATGGCCCATGGCAACGACGCGCTGGCGCCGGACCAGGCCGCGCAATTCGACACGCTGGCCGCGCGCCGCAGCGCCGGCGAGCCGGTGGCCTACCTGCTGGGCCGCCAGGAGTTCCACGGCCTGACGCTGCAGGTCTCGCCGGCGGTGCTGGTGCCGCGGCCGGACACCGAGACGCTGGTCGACTGGGCCCTGGAACTGCTCGGCACCGAGCTCGCGGCCGCCGGCCGGCCGCAGGTGCTCGACCTGGGCACCGGCTCCGGCGCCATCGCGCTCGCGATCAAGCACCGCTGCCCGCGCGCCGAGCTCACCGCCGTCGACACGAGCCCCGACGCACTGGCGGTCGCGGAATCCAATGCGCAAGCCCTGGGCCTGTCGATCGCGTTGCTGCCCGGCCACTGGTGGAGCCCTGTTTCGGGTCGCCGCTTCGAGCTGGTCGTCAGCAACCCGCCCTACATCGCGGGCGACGACCACCACCTCGACGCCCTGCGCCACGAACCCCGGCTCGCGTTGACGCCGGGCGGCGACGGCCTGGATTCACTGCGCGAGATCGTCATTGGTGCCAGTGCCCACTTGCGCGATGGATGCTGGCTGTTGCTGGAGCACGGGCACGACCAGGCAGGCGCCGTGCGGGCCCTGCTGGCCGCGACCGGGCTGCAGGACGTGAGCACCCGGCGCGACCTCGGCGGCAACGACCGCTGCACCGGCGGCCGTTGGCGGCAGGCCACGCGCTGAGCCCGTCTGCGGCAGAACCGCACACACTCACGACTGTTTCCACCCAGTCGCGGGGACGCCACCCACAAGCGGGTGCGGCCGGCGTAGCATGGTCCCGAGGCCTTCAGCGGCCCGCAGGTTCGTCTCCCGTCACACCCGTCGCAAGGAGAGTCGCCATGTGGAACCCGAGGTGGAAGTGGATCGGCATCGGCGCCCTGGCGCTCGTCAGCGCGCAAGCTGCGATGGCCCTCGACGCCGGCGGCGGTGGTGCCGGCAATGGCCTCGGGTGGAGCAACCTGCAGGGCCGCATCAGCCTCGGCACCGCCAGTCCCGGCCTGCGCATCGACGCGCCGGGCTTCGACACCCCCACCCTGAAGCTCAGCAGCCTGAGCCTGATGGCTGATTACTACCTGACCCCCTCGTTCAACCAGGGCGCCGCCGGCGGGTTGCGCGCCACCAGCGGCGTGCTGTTCGGCCCGCGCTCCTCGCCGTGGAGCGGCCCTGGCAGCGGCAGCCAGTTCAGCATCGACCGCCGCATCAATCCCACGCCGGACGGCAGCACCGACAGCGCCACCTCGCCCTATGTTGGCATCGGCTACACCGGGCTGTCGGTCAAGGGGGGATGGGGCTTCTCCGCCGATGTCGGCGTGCTGGCCGGCCGCTTCGGGCGCAACCTCGGCCAGAGCCTGGACGACCAGGTTCGCGAGCTGCGGCTGCAGCCGGTGTTGCAGCTCGGCGTGTCGTACTCGTTCTGAAGGCGCATTTCGCCCGGGGGCATGCCGGGTGCCGGCACGAACGGCCCGCGGTTTGCCGTATAACGTCGTCCCTTCCACCCTGAACTCTGCCGGACCCGCCGGCGCCAGACCATGAGCGACGTACAGCAACGCATCGATGACCTCGTCAAGCAGAACCGCGTGGTCCTGTTCATGAAGGGGACGGCGCAATTCCCGATGTGCGGTTTTTCCGGCCGCGCGGTGCAGGTGCTGAAGGCCTGCGGCGTGACCGACCTGAAGACCGTCAACGTCCTCGAGGACGAAGGCGTGCGCCAGGGCATCAAGGACTACGCGAACTGGCCGACCATCCCGCAGCTGTACGTGAACGGCGAGTTCGTCGGCGGCTCGGACATCATGATGGAGATGTACCAGGCGGGCGAGCTGCAGCAGGTGCTGGGCGCCAAGGTCTGATCCAGGTGCCGCAGCGCATCGTCGTCGGCGTCACCGGCGCCAGCGGCGCGGTCTATGCCGTGCGGCTGCTGGAGCGGCTGAAGGCGCTCGGCTGCGAGACCCACTTGGTGGCCAGCCCGGCCGGGGTGCTGAACGTTCACCACGAACTCGGCCTCGACCGGCGCGAGCTCGAATCGCTGGCCCACACCGCGTACAACCCGGCCGATGTCGGCGCCGCGATCGCGAGCGGTTCGTTCGCGAGTTCGGCGATGGTGATCGCGCCGTGCTCGATGAAGACGCTGGCCGCGGTGGCGCACGGGTTCTCCGACAGCCTGCTGGCGCGCGCCGCCGACGTGACGCTGAAGGAGCGCCGCCGCCTCGTGCTGATGGTGCGCGAGACGCCGTTCAACCTGGCGCACCTGCGCAACATGACCGCAGTGACCGAAATGGGCGGCGTGATCTTCCCGCCGCTGCCGGCGTTCTACCAC
>Ga0075370_10001087_pt1 | contig 11320 bp, 11 predicted proteins | sample EndMethybrTD3035_FD_71398 | JGI IMG/M metagenome (GOLD analysis project Ga0075370, IMG submission 71398) | Populus endosphere microbial communities from Tennessee, USA - Endosphere MetaG P. TD hybrid TD303-5 | ecosystem: Host-associated > Plants > Roots > Endosphere | place: USA: Tennessee... | reverse complement strand
AGCGCGATCCACGTCCCCTACCGTGGTGCCGCACCCGCGCTCACCGATCTGCTCGGCGGCCAGATCGACTTCCTGTTCGATCCCGGCATCAGCTTGCAGCACGTCAAGAGCGGCAAGGTGCGGATGCTCGCGGTCGCGAGCCCGCAGCGCGCGCCGCTGGTGCCCGAGGTCCCGACGCTCGATGAACTGGGCCTGAAGGGATTCGACGCCGACGCCGTATTCGGCTTCTACGCCCCCGCGAATACGCCCGCAGCAGTCGTGAAGCGGCTGAACGCCGAGATCAACAAGGTGCTGGGCCAGCCGGCCGTCAAGGATCGCATCGTCGCGATCGGCAACGTGCCGCAGGCGTCGACGCCCGAGGCGTTCAAGCAGAAAGGGGCCGACGACTTTCGGCGCCTCGGCGCGATCATCCGCGAGCGCGGCATCAAGGGGGATTGATCGCCGATGGCTACCGATCTCTCCCACGGCGGCTCGTCCGCGCACGCGACCGATGTGCTGATCGCGGGTGGCGGCCCCTGCGGCCTGATGCTGGCCAACGAACTCGGGCGACGCGGCATCCGCTGCCTGGTCGTCGACGCCAAGCCGGGCACGGCCTTCAATCCGCAGGCCAACGCCACACAGGCGCGCACGATGGAGCACTTCCGGCGCCTCGGGTTCGCCGACGAGGTGCGCGCCCAGGGCTTGCCGCCTGACCACCCGACCGATATCGCCTACTTCACACGCTATTCGCAGCACGAGCTGGCGCGCATCCGCCTGCCGACGGCAGCCGAGGCCATCGTCAAGATCAAGTCGCTGACCGGCTCATGGAGCGCAGCCGAGTTGCCGCACCGGGTGTCGCAGAAGTTCGTCGAGCAGACGCTGCGCCGCCATGCGCAGGCCTGGCCCAGCAACGACGTGCGCTACGGCTGGGTCCTGGAGCGCTTCCATGACGATGGCCAGACGGTGAGCGCGACCGTGCGGCCCACCGAAGGAGGTGCGCCGCTGCAGGTGAGCGCCCGGTACCTTGTCGGCGCCGACGGTGCGCGCAGCCTGGTCCGGCGCGAGCTCGGCATCGAGTGGGGCGGTGTCACCGGCATCCAGCGTGAGTTCATGGGCGGCAAGATGTTTGCCGTCTATCTGCGCGCACCCGGCTTCGTGTCCACGCTGCGTCACCCGAAGGCCTGGATGTACGTGGCCGTCAACCATCGCCGTCGGGCCTTCATGGCTTCGGTCGATGGTGTGGCCGAGTACGCCTTCCATGCCGCGCTGAAGCCGGGCGAGGATGCGGAGGGCTGGACTGAGGACGACGCGCGCCGCGTCTTCAACGAGGCCGTCGGCGCGGACGTACCAGTGGAGATTCTGTCGAGCGGTACCTGGCTCGCCGGGCACGCACTGGTCGCGCAGCGGTTCCGGCAGGGCCGCGTGTTCATTGCCGGCGACGCCGCGCACCTGTTCACGCCGACCGGAGGTCTCGGCTACAACACCGCGGTCGAGGATGCGGTCAACCTGGCCTGGAAGCTCGCCAGCGTGATCCGCGGCGAGGCGCCCGAGGCGCTCCTTGGTAGCTACGAGATCGAGCGCAAGCGACTGGCCGAGCGCAACACCGGCTTCGCGCGGCGCTTCGCGGACTCGGTGGGTCTGTTCACCGCCAAGCCTGAACTGGAAGAGGACTCCGAGCGCGGCGAAGCCGAGCGCCGCCTCGCAGCCCGGCACCTCGACGAGCATGCCCGCCTGGAGTTCAACATCCCCGGCGTGACCTTCGGCGGCCGCTACGACGGCTCGCCGATCATCGCCGGCGATGGCGCGACGCTGCCGCCCGATGAGCCCAACAGCTACGTTCCCACCGCCAGCCCGGGCGGCCGGCCGCCGCACGCGTGGCTCGACGACGGGCGATCGCTGTTCGACCTGTTCCATTCCGAGTGGACGCTGCTCGCACTCGGGCCCGAAGCGCCGTCCACCGCCGCCTTCGAAGACGCGGCGCGGGCGTTGATCATGGACCTGCGTGTCGTGCGTCTGCCGCAAGCCTCGGTGCGCGATCTCTACGAAGCGCCGCTCGCGCTGATCCGTCCCGACCAGATCGTGGCATGGCGCGGCGCGACAGCGCAGGGTGCACTGAACGTGCTGTCGCGCGTGACCGGGAGACGCGCCGCAGAAGAACTCAAGGAGGAACACCAATGAAGCATCTTCGAAAGCTGTTCGCTGGCCTCGTGGCGCTGCTCCTGACCACGGCGCTGCCGGCCGCTGTCGCGCAGACGTGGCCCACCCAGACTGTGCGCATCGTGGTCTCCTTCCCGCCTGGGACCCCGGGCGACGTGATCGCCCGGTTGATCCAGCCGGCGCTGCAGTCGGCTTGGGGCCAGGCCGTGGTGGTCGAGAACAAGCCCGGGGCGGGCGGCAACGTCGCGGCCGGTGAGGTGGCATTGTCCAAGGACGACCACACGCTGCTCGTTGGCCCGGACACGGTGCTCACGATCAATCCTCACCTCTACAAGAAGCTGAGCGTCGACCTGCGGGCCTCGCTCCAGCCAGTGACCTACTTCGCGAGCTTCAACCAGACGCTGGTGTGCAACCCCGCCGCAGGCATCACTTCGCTCGAGGCGTTCTCGCGCTTGCCCGCCACCAAGGTCTACGCGTCCGGAGGCGCAGGCACGCCGAGCCACATGACGATGGAGATGCTGCTGACGGCGCTGGGCACGAAGCTCACCCACGTGCCCTACAAAGGCCCAGGGCTCGCGGCGCAGGACGTAATCGCGGGCCACGTCGATTGCGGCTTCATCGTCTCTTCCGTCGTGCTGCCGCACGTGCAGAGCGGCCGGCTACGTGCCATCGCGGTGTCCAGCAAGGAGCGCTCGGTGCTCCTGGCGAACACGCCGACGGTGGCCGAGAGCGGCCGGCCCGGATTCGATGCGACCTTCTTCGAGACCTTGATGACGCCATCCAAGATGTCGGCCGCCGTGGTCGAGAAGATCCAGCACGACGTGCGGGCCGCGCTGATGGTGCCGGCGATGAAGGCGCGACTGGCGGAGCTTGACTTGCGCGTCGAGGCGAACACGCCGCAGCAAGCCCGACAGCGCAGCCAGGCGGACTTCGCCAAGTGGGGCGTGGTCGCCCAACAGACCGGATTGCAGCTGGACTGAAACCCAAACGAGCATGCGCAACCTCGATCACAACACCATCACCGGCGCCGTGCTGGCACGCCACGCCGGCGCGGCCGATCCGCGGCTCAAGCAGATCCTGACGAGCCTGGTGCGGCACCTGCACGACTTCGCGCGCGAGGTCGAGCTCACCGAAGAAGAATGGTTCAAGGGCATCGAGTTCCTCACCCGCTGCGGCCACATCACCGACGACAAGCGGCAGGAGTTCATCCTGCTGTCCGACGTGCTGGGCCTGTCGATGCTGACGGTGGCGCAGAACAACGACAAGCCATCGGGATGCACCGAGGCCACCGTCTTCGGGCCGTTCCACGTCGACGCGGCTCCGCACTACGAACTAGGTGCGGACATCGCCAACGGCGCGCGCGGCGTACCCTGCATGGTGCGCGGGACGGTGCGGGGTCTCGGCGGCGAGCCGATCCCGGATGCGCACATCGACGTCTGGCAATCGGACGAGGATGGTCTGTACGACGTGCAGCATCCGGAGATCGACCGCGCACAGGCGCGCGGCATCCTGCACTCCGATGCGCAAGGCCGCTACCACTTCCGTTCCATCCTGGCCGTGCCCTATGCCATCCCGCACGATGGCCCGGTGGGTGAGCTCTTGAAGGCTGCGGGGCGCCACCCGTGGCGCCCCGCGCATCTGCATTTCCTGATCGAGGCGCCGGGCTACGAGACCTTGATCACCCATGTGTTCCGCAGCGACGGCCCTTACCTCGACTCCGACGCCGTGTTCGGCGTGCGCCAGTCTCTGATCGCCGATTGGAAGCGGCAGCCGGACGGAAGCTACCTGGTCGAGTACGACTTCGTGCTGAACCCCGTCAGTCGCTGACTACGAAGCAGGGCCAGACGATGATCCGGCACATCGTGATGTGGGACGTACGCGGGGCAACAGCCGACGAGAAGCAGCGCAACATCGAACTCGTGCGCAGCCGTTTCGAGAGATTGCGCGGCCGCGTGCCAGGTCTGCTCCATCTGGAGATCGGCGTGGATGCCAGTGCGGTGGACTATGCCTGCGACGTGGTCCTGTACAGCGAATTCGAGTCATGGGAGGCGTTGCGCGCCTACGCCGAACATTCGGAACACCTGCGGGTGCGTGACGAGCTCGTGGGCATCCGCATCGCCCGGCACCAAGTGGACTACGAGGTTCGGGTGCACCAGGAAGCAGGAACCGAATGAAGGACTTCGTCTACAACGGCCAGGCCTCGCGCGTGGTCTTCGGGCCCGGGTCGTTGGCGCATCTGGAGCGCGAGATCGAGCTGTTGGGCGCGCACCGTGCCCTGGTGCTCTCGACGCCGGAGCAGCAACAGCAGGCGCAGGCCGTTGCCGATCGCCTGGGCCGCCGCGCTGCCGGGATCTTCCCTCGCGCGGTGATGCACGTGCCGATCGAGACCGCGCGCGAAGCGCGCGACGAGGCCCGCCGTCTGGGTGCCGACTGCGCCGTCGCCATCGGCGGCGGCTCGACCACGGGCCTGGGCAAGGCCATCGCGCTGGACTCCGGATTGCCCATCCTGGCGATCCCGACCACCTATGCCGGCAGCGAGATGACGCCGATCTACGGCATCACCGAGGCCGGGCTGAAGAAGACCGGAAAGGACGCGCGCGTGCTCCCACGCACCGTGATCTACGACCCCGAACTGACGCTGACGTTGCCAGCGGCCTTGAGCCTGACCAGCGGCATGAACGCGATCGCGCACGCCGCCGAGGGCCTGTACGCGCGCGATGGCAACCCGGTGATGGACTTGATGGCCGAGGAGGGCATCCGCGCGATGGCTCGAGCGCTGCCGGCGATCGGCCGGCGTGGCGACGACATCGAAGCGCGTGGCGATGCGCTGTACGGTGCCTGGCTGTGCGGCATCGTCCTCGGCAACGTGGGCATGGCCTTGCACCACAAGCTCTGCCACACCTTGGGTGGCAGCTTCAACCTGCCGCATGCCGAGGTGCACACGGTGGTTCTGCCGCACGCGGTCGCCTTCAATGCCCTGGCCGCGCCGGATGCCATGGCGCGCATCGAGCGTGCCTTGAACATCGCAGGACGCGCCAGCGCGGCTGCCGCGCTGTTCGCCCTGGCGCGCGCCAACGGCGCGCCGACGGCGTTGAAGGACCTCGGCATGAAGGAAGCCGATCTCGACCGTGCCGCGGAGATTGCGGTGAGCAACCCGTACTGGAACCCGCGCGAGATCGGCGTCGCACAGCGCGCCGAGATTCGGCAGCTGTTGCAGAACGCCTTCGAGGGTCTGCGGCCGGCATGAATGGCACCGCTCGCCGCGGCCCTCATGCGGTGACAGGTGTCGCCGTCGTGCTCGCCAGCGACAGGTGTTCGGATTGCCGAGAAGGGACGATGTCATCGCAGTCCTTCTTCGGTTGCTCAGATCCGAACGACGAAGTCCCGGATGACGCGACAGACCGATCGATCCAGACGGCATACGAGTCTGCGTCGACGAACCATTCCCAGATTGGCCACATGCGGCTGCTCCTATGGCACAAGAACCCAACGGCCGTTGTCGATCTTCACAAGGACCTGGGATCGATCGTCGGTGCCGTTGTGGTCAGTCTCGGAGAGGGAGAAGATGGCCTGCGTGCCGACCACGGTGCCGCCCCTTTCCAATGCGTCGCGAAGCGCGGTCCGAAACGAGGCCGTTCCAGGTTGGCCAGCCTTCAGCGCTGCAGGTACCGCCTTGTCAAGCAGGAGGAACGCGTCCCAAAGCGTTGCACCGAACAGCGAACGCGTTCCCGCGCCAAACTTGGCTTCGTACTTCGAAGTGAACTCCACGCCGGGTTTCTTGACAGGATTGGAGTCCGGCAACTGTTCGGCAACCAGCACTGGAGCAACCGGCAAGAGGGCACCATCGCCGTTGCGACCGACGAGGCGCAGGAAATCAGCGCTTGCCACCCCCTGCTGCAGATAGATCTGCCCTGCATATCCTCGGTTCTTCAACTCGAGCAGGGGTAGCGCCGCCGGCGAACTCGCCGCGGCGATGAAGACGGCATCCGGGCGAGCGGCCATGATCTTCAGTACCTGCGAGGTCACGGAAGTGTCGTTGCCCCCGTATCGTTCGTCGGCCACGATCCTCACGTTATGCTTGCTCGCCAATGTGTTCATCTCGCGGACGAACGACTCCCCATAGGCGTTCGAGAAGGCTACGTAAGCCAGTGTCTTGACCTTGCGCGCGCGAATGTCGGCGAAGATTCGTTCGCCCATGGTGGACTCATTGGGGGCCAACTTGAAGGCCCACCGCTTGTCTCCAGCTTGCGGAACGATGATGGTCCCCGATCCTGAGAGGCTGATCAGCGGTGTCTGGGACGCGCCAACCACCGGCAGCACCGCCAGCGACGTCGGCGTGATCGAGGTGCCGATGATTGCGTCGACATGCAGTTCCTCGACGAAGCGTCGTGCCTGGCGTGCGGCCACTGTCGTGTCGCTCGTGTCGTCGACAACGATGTACTCGACCTTCTGCCCACCCAGAGTGTTCGGTAGAAGCTCGACGGTGTTGCGAGCCGGCGCGCCCAAGGCCGCGCCGTAGCCTGTCAAGGAGATCAGTACGCCGACCTTCAGGTCGGCTTGCGCAGCCGCCCCTGACAGCACCGAGGCGACGACGACACAGAGGCGGAGCAACATCTTCATTCTTGTCTCCAATGCACATTGGTTTCTCAAAGACATCGGTCGGCTTTCAGTTGCGCACGGAAAGGAGCGTGAGCGACGACGTCGCGTTGGCGATCAGGCGCTTGCGTTCGCTGTCATAGAGCTCCGCGCGCGCGAAGGCCACTTGTCGGCCGATTCGATCCACCCGTGCGACAGCGAAGAGATGCCCTTCCTGCGCCGCGGACTGCATGTTCACGGATAGGCTGATGGTGGCGCAGGTGTATCCCGGCTTGAGCTGCGAGAGGACTGCCATGGCCATCGCCAGGTCGAGCATGCTGGCCTGGGTGCCGCCGCCGACGACTCCGTTGCCCTGCGTTGCCGAATGCGGCGCAGTGAATCGGATGATCAGTTCGCCGCCGTTGCACTCCACGAGCAAGGCGCATAGGCTGGCCAGTGCCGGGTTGATGCCGAGGGGCAGATCGCGGCGCGAGGAGGCGACCGCGTCGGCCACAAACGCGCGAGTGGGGTTGTCGCCCGGTTCGATCATTGGTGCGCTCGACAAATTCATGGGGCGGCCTGCGGCAGCAGGGAGGCATCAACCAAGGACTCGTAGCTGTTGTCTGCGCCCTGCAACCCGACTTCGCGGCGCTGCCGTATCAAGAGTTCGACACCACGACGCGCAGGCATCAGCGAGTCGGGCACGGCGGCGAGCATGGCGTGCACCGCGATCGCAGGGAAGCCCGCAACGGCAAGGATGTCTCGAGCTCCGTCTTGGTTGGAGCGCATGCTCGCGCAGGCCCCGGTCAGGCCGACGAGCCACTGCATGAGTGCCGGGCGCAATCGCTCGGTCTGCGAAGCGCGAACCACCAGTCCCTGGCCCGGAAACTCGGGGTGGCGGTCTTGCACACGAGCAAGCTGCACGAGACCCGCCTGCAATCCCATCGCGTCGAAGGGCGGGCCGAGCAGCGTGGCGTCGCCTAGCCCGCCGGCCAGCGCGTCGAAGCGTTCCTTGACGCCGCCGCTGGGGACCAGTCGGTAGCTGCCGCTTTCGAGCCCCGCCTCTGCGAGCATGTGCCGAAGCGCGACCACGAAACCGTTGTCAGGAGCGTCCACCAGGACGCTGGCATCGCGCAGGTCTTGCAGCTTGCCGTGACCCGCGCGCGCCATGAGCGAGAGCGGTGTGGTGCGCTCCACCTGCGCGACGATGCGAAAGTCCTGCGGGCCCACTCGCCGATTCCAGTCCATGATGTTGTCCATGGCCGTCACGACGGCATCGATGGCGCCTGTCCGCAAGCTCTCGAACTGCTCGTCGGAAGACTGGTTGCGGCTTGCCTGCAGCAGGCCGGCTGATGTCAGGCCCCAGTTCTCCGCGAGCACCGCGATCGTGGGCGGTACGAACCACATCACTCGCAAGGACGTTGTCTGCATGGCGTACAGCGCTCACCTGTTTCAATGAGCCGAGCTGGTGGCCGCAACGGTGCGGGGTGCGCCACGCTGCGCTTGCCAGAAGCAGATGACACCGACCGACGCGATCACGGCAACGGTCCACCCGATGTTGGCGTAGCCGAAGTTCTGAGCCACTGCACCCCCGACGATCGGTCCGATCGCCGAGCCGCTCATGGCCATCACCGGTGTCGCCGCGGTCGCCCGGGTTGACGGATCGTTGCGAGCCAGGAAACCGAAGATGAAGGTGTGGGTGAAGATGAGCACCGCGGGGAATGCGGCGGCCGCCACGGCGTACAAGGCAAAGATCGGAGACTGGGTGAGCGTGAGGCCCAGGATGCCCTGCAGGACGGGCCCCGCCATCATCACGGCGCCCGCGGCGACCTTGCGCTCGAAGAGCGCGGCAAGCATTCCGGGGAACAGGTTCACGACGCCGACCGAAAGCAGCACGCCCAGGACCTGTGGCTGGCTGAAGCCATGCGCCACGCCGATGCGCTCCAGAAAGCTGAGCATCATTGCGTGGCTCAACGTCATGAGCGTCGTGCCGACCATCGCAAACCACACGTTGCGCGTCAGCGGAGCGTGAACGACGGACTTGCCATGCTGCGTAGGCGCGACCTGCCGCACCGGAAAGCCGACGAGCGCGAAAACCGCCGCGACCAGCATGATCGAGCCGAGGACCACGAACAGCGCGGAACCGCCTTGAACCTGCACCACTTTCGGCACTGCGCCCAAGAAGCCGAACGAGAGGAAGCTCAGCGCGATGAACGCCATGGCCATCAACCGGTGCGGGTTCGCACTGGATCCCATCGTCGAGTGGGTAAACGACAGGCCGCAACCGACCGCGAGGCCGCCGAGGACGTGCAGCGCCGCCATCGTGCCGTAGTCCTTGGTGGTCGACAGGGCAAAGAATGCCGCTGCGGCAATCCCGAAGCCCACCGGAACCGCCAGCGTGCCGCGGATCCGGTCGATGCGCGGCGAGAAGAACAGGCTGCTGGCGACGACCGATCCCAGGAAGAGCGTGGCCAGCGCGCCGGCCCGTTGCGGATCGAGGCCGTACTGTCCGATCAACACGATGCCGACCCACACGGGCAGGGCAACGATGTCGATCATGCCGGCGCAGTGGCACAGCACGAGAGAGATGCGGCCCTTCAGGCCATCGACGGGTCTGTTCATGATGTCTCCAACAAGTAGTTGTTCGCAGTCACTGCGCCAGCAGCGTGGCGCGCGCATGCGCGGGCGTAGCGACCTCGTAGCCGAGGTCCTCGATGATCCGGGCCGCCTTCGCGACGAGTTCGGCGTTGTCGCGCGCGAGCTTGCCCGGTGCGACATACAGGTTGTCCTCGAGGCCGACGCGGACGTGTCCTCCCAGGATGGCTGCGATGGCGACCATCGGGAACTGATCGGGTCCGATGCCAAAGGCGCTCCAGCGCGCGTCCGGCGGGAGCAGACGCTGCATTTCAGCGAGGACGCCAGGTGTCGCCGGCGCGCCCCACGGGACGGACATGCAGAGCTGGAAATAGGCGCTCTTGGGGATCGCACCGGTCGCGATCAGGTGGCTCGCCAAGCGCGCGTGGCCGAGGTCGAAGACCTCGAGCTCCATGGTCACGCCGCAAGCGTCGATCGCGGCGGCCATCTCTCGCAGGTGGTTCGGTGGATTCACAAACGCGGCTTCGCCGAAATTCATGGTTGCCACGTCCAGGCTGCAGATGTCGGGTTTGAGCCTCACGACATGTGCCACGCGCTCTTGCGGCGTCATCAGTTCGGCGTCCGGGATGGAAGCGACGCGGAATGGCGCATCGGTGGGCACCGTCAGCAGGCTGCCCGGCCCGGTCGTCAGGTTGATCAGGACGTCGCAGCGCGAGGCCCTGATCCGCTGCACGACTTCCTCGTAGTACGCGAACTTCGTCGAAGACTTGCCGGTCTGCGGATCGCGCACATGGATGTGAACGATGGACGCTCCGGCGCGCGCGGCATCGATGGCCTGATCCGCGATCTCGCGCGGGGAAACGGGGACCCCCGGGTTCTTCGACCGGGTATCGCCCGCCCCGGTGAGGGCGCAGGAGATGATGATGGGAGTTCGCTTGTGCATGTGTGGTGACGGCTTAAGGTCTGCGATCGGTTTCTCGAGTCATCGAGACACCTGTGAAAGAAGAACGCCTTGCGCCCCCGGTTTTCGGGCCGACGCCTCAGTGGGCAGGAGGAAGCACGCCAGGGCGGGCAAGAGCACCAGCGCGCCGAGCATGTTCCAGAGGAACATGAATGCGAGGAGGACGCCCATGTCGGCCTGGAACTTGATCGGGCTGGCGACCCACGTGACCACGCCGATGGCGAGCGTCAGGCCGGTCAGCATCACCACCTTGCCGGTGAAGAGCAGGGCGTGGAAGTAGGCGTCGGACAGCGACTTGCCCAGCCGCAGTTGCGCGAGCGTGACGGAAAGGATGTACAGCGCGTAGTCGACGCCGATCCCGACGCCGAGGGCGATGACGGGAAGGGTGGCTACCTTGACGCCCATGCCGAGCGCCACCATCAGGGCCTCCGCGAGCACGGACGTCAGCATCAACGGCAGCACCGCCACCAGCACCGCGCGCCAGGAGCGGAAGGTGACGAAGCACAGGACGACCACGGCCCCGTAAACCAGGAAGAGCATCTGCCGCCATGCGTCCTTGACCACGATGTTGGTGGCGGCCTCGATGCCCGCGTTGCCGGCCGCCAGCAGAAAGTGCACGTCTGGCGTGTCGTTCTGGCGCGCAAAGGCTTCCGCATGCTCGCGCACGCTGGTCAGCGTGTCGGCGCGATGGTCCTTGACGAACACGTACAGCGTCAGCAGGTTGCACGCGTCGTTGTAGAGGCCGCGGGGTGCCCCGGCCGTGACCGTGTTCAGCATGTCCTGGTTGGGAAGAAACTCGAACCACTTGGGATTGCCCTCGTTCAGGCCGATGAGCACGCGCCGGTTCAGCAGTGCGAGCGTGTTCGTGCTTTCGACGCCTTCGAGCTGGCGCAGCTCCCACTCCAGCGCGTCGATCTTGTTCAGGGTGTCGTAGGCGGAGCACTGGCCGTCCGGCGTCCGCACCATGACGGCTAGCACGTCGCTGGACGCGCCGTAAGCAGCGTTCATGAAGGCGACGTCCCGGTTGTAGCGGCTGTCGGGGCGCAGTTCCGG
>Ga0075370_10001086_pt1 | contig 11324 bp, 11 predicted proteins | sample EndMethybrTD3035_FD_71398 | JGI IMG/M metagenome (GOLD analysis project Ga0075370, IMG submission 71398) | Populus endosphere microbial communities from Tennessee, USA - Endosphere MetaG P. TD hybrid TD303-5 | ecosystem: Host-associated > Plants > Roots > Endosphere | place: USA: Tennessee... | reverse complement strand
GCCGACCTGGTCGGCCAGCAGCAGGCCCTTGTAGACCACCGTGCGGCTCGACATGCTCGGGACGTAGTATTCCTTGCTGTGCTTGAGCTTCAGCCGCTGGATGGCGGCGCTTGCCGTCTTGCGGATGACGTAGAGCTTGCGCTCCAGGGCGTCCTGCACGATCACGTCGTTGCCGCGGCCGATGAAGACCTGGCGCAGCAGCGGCTCTTTCTTGCGCACGGCCGGCGACATCGGCATCTCGCGGTTGACCGGGACGTCGCGCCAGCCCAGCAGCACCTGGCCTTCGGCCTTGATGGCGCGCTCCAGTTCCTGTTCGCAGGCTTCGCGCGAAGCGTGCTCCTTGGGCAGGAAGATCATGCCGACGCCGTACTCGCCGGGGGGCGGCAGCGTCACGCCCTGCTTCGCCATCTCGTCGCGGTAGAGCACATCGGGCAGCTGGATCAGGATGCCGGCGCCGTCGCCCATCAGCTTGTCAGCGCCCACTGCGCCGCGGTGGTCAAGATTCTCGAGAATCTTCAAGCCCTGCAAGACGATCGAATGGCTCTTCTCGCCCTTGATGTGGGCCACGAAGCCGACGCCGCAGGCATCGTGCTCGTCGGCGGCGGAATAAAGACCGTGTTGTTGGAGATGCTCGATCTCGGCAGCCGTGGTCATAGGCGCGCTCCTTCAGTTTTTCGCAGGGATGGGAAGGATATTGCGTTGCACAAACAATGCCAAGCTTTTTAATTGGGGTCAGATTCTCATTAAATTCCGAGTTTTTGACTCGGATAACAAATGGGGACAGATTAATTTTCAACGTGACACCCTTCGCTCGTACGAGGGACTCCCCCGCTCAGCCTCGGGCAGAGGGAGGACGCCCCGGCCGAGCCTTCAGCACGCGCCGTGAGGTGCTCTTCTGCAGTGCATCGATAAAGCCCCGGTCGCCGGCCGCCCATCCGTGCAGGGTTGCCTCGGTCAGCAGCGTCTGGTCGGCGCTGGCCACCCCGGCGCGCACCATCTCGGCATAGGCGGCCTCCCGGGCGAAGGGCGTGTTGCCCAACGACCAGTAGAGGGGGTGCGGGGTCAGCAACTTGTCGTGCCGCAACCCGGCGTAGTGCGCATGGCTGGACCAGGGATAGTCGCGCGCTTCGGCCACGATACCGGCGCGCACCGGGTTCAGATCGATGTAGGCCATGCAGGTCAGCAGGTAGCGCTCGGTCTGGATCAGGGTGGACTTGTAGCGGCCCTCCCACAAAGTCCCGGTGCGTCCGTGGCGGTCGTTGAAGTAGCGCACATAGCGCCTGCCCACGGCCTGCATCCACAGCGGCAGCCCGTCCGCGCTGGCCGGCGTGGCCAGCAGGTGGTAATGGTTGTCCATCAGCACGTAGGCATGCAGCGCGATGCCGAAGCGCGCCGCGTTCTCGCCCAGCAGGCCCAGCAGCATCTCGCGGTCGGCGTTATCGACGACGATGGCCTGGCGGTTGTTGCCCCGCTGGATCACGTGGTGCGGCTGCTCCGCCAGCGTGAGACGTGGGAGGCGGGCCATGGTGCGGATCAGCCCAGGCGGAAGCGCGTCTGCAGCAGCGATTCCAGCCCGAACTGGGCCAGCAGTTCCTGTAGCCGGGCCGCGGCGGTGGCTTTGCGCTGGTCGGTACGACGGGCAATGATCAATTCGTTCTTCAGGCTGTGCTCCCAGCCCACCAGCTCCGTGACCGTGACCTGGTAGCCGTTGGCCTCCAGGTAGAGGCAGCGCAGGACGTTGGTAAGCTGGCTGCCGATCTCGCGCGTGTGCAAGGGGTGGCGCCAGAGCTCGGCCAGGGGCGTGCGCGAAAGCGACAGCGCTTTGGTGCGGCGCAGGCAGGCGGCGACCTCGGCCTGGCAGCAGGGCACCAGCACCATGAAGCGCGCCTGCTTGGCCAGGCCGAAGGCGATGGCATCGTCGGTGGCAGTGTCGCAGGCATGCAGTGCGGTCACCACGTCGATGCGTGCCGGCAGTTCGTCCGCGTCGGCGGACTCGGCCGCGCTGATGTTGAGGAAGGCCATGCGATCGAAGCCCAGTCGCTGGGCAAGCACGCGCGACTTGTCGACCAGGTCGGCCCGCGTCTCGATGCCGTACACCCGACCACCGCCGCGCGGCCCGAAGAACAGGTCGTAGAGGATGAAGCCGAGATAGGACTTGCCGGCGCCGTGGTCGGCCAGGCTGGCGTGCGCACCCTCCTCCGGCAGTTCGAGGAGCAGCTTCTCGATGAACTGGAACAGGTGGTAGACCTGCTTGAGCTTGCGGCGCGAGTCCTGGTTGAGCCGGCCTTCGCGCGTGAGGATGTGCAGTTCCTTCAGCAGCTCGACCGACTGGCCCGGACGCAAGACCTCCTGCAGCTCGGCTTCGGCCCTCGAGACCTTGGCGACGGCCTTGCCGTTCATCGCTGTGCCCCGCCAGGGCCGACGTCCAGGGCCGCCCAGCCCTCGGGACCGAGCTGCTGCAGGAGCTGCATGTTGCGTCCGAAGATGGCATGTGCGTCAGGAAAGGCTTCGACGGCGCGGCTCACGCTGTCCTCTCGCAACAGATGCAGTGTCGGGTAAGGGGCGCGATTCGTCGCATTCGTGATGTCGTCGGGCTCCGTTCCGCCAAACTGGAAACGTGGATGGAAGCTGGCCAGCTGGAACCGGCCCTCGAAGCCCGCGCGCGCCAGGCGGCGCTCGGCGCGGCCAGTGAAGTCGTTGAAATCCAGGAAGTCGGCCAAGGTGTTCGGTGCGATCAGGAGGGTGGTGTCTCGCTCGGCAGCACCGCAGGCTGCGAGCGCGCGAGCCTCGTCGAGCAAGGCGTCGATCAAGCCGCCCTCCTCGTCAGGAAGGTACAGCGCATAGTGGATCTGGCCTCGTGCATGCACGGCCTTGGCGAAGGGGCAGAGATTGAGCGCGATCACGGCACGCTCGAGCCAGCGCTGCGTGTCCGCCTGTGCTTGTTCGGCGGTGATGCGGGAATGGTCGTTCATGTCGCGGTCTCCCTGCGGGATGTCGCCGGCTCGACGCGTGCCGCCAGCGCCAGCCCCGCCAGCGAACAGGCCAGCGTCACGACCCAGGTCCATTGCCAGCCGCCGACCCGATGGGCGATCCATGCGACTACCGGCGGGGCGATGAACTGCCCGAGCGAAGAGGCCTGCTGCATCATCCCGACCGTGGTCGAGACCGTCGAGGGACCGGGTGCCAGCCGGGTGCAAAGCATGAAGAGCGTCGCGGGAATCATTCCGCCGGCCAGCGAGAACAGGCATACGGCGAGGTAGCGCAGCGCGGGCGGCAGGCTCGCGGCGCTGCCGGCCGGGCCGATCTGCGCGAAGGCTGCGACGCTGCCCAGCGCCATCGCGACGAAGCCCCAGCGCAGCAGGCGCTCCGGCGCGACGCCATGTTGCAGAAAGCGGCCGCCGCTGACATTGCCGACGATGTTCATCGCGGCGGCAAGCGCCGTCAACGCCGCGTTCCAGGCCGCTGGCACGCCGGCGCCCGCGTAGATCGCGGGCAGGAAGCCGATCACGGCCATCCATTGCGAGGAGTACACGGCGAAGGCCAACGCAAGCGTCCAGGGGCCGCCGGAGCTGGCCGTGTCCAACAGGCGCGCGGACCAGCGCGAAGACGAAGGCGTTCCCGCCGCGACGGTTGGCCGCCGGTCCGCCGGCACGACCAGCAGCGCCCACAGGGCCGCAGCGGCCGAAACCACGGACAATGCCCACCACCAGCCCGGCCAACCGCCCCAGTCGATCCATGCCGGACCGAGCAGGAGCGCCAGCGCCACGCCCAGGGGCATATAGGCGCCCCAGAGGCCGAGCGCCTTCTTCTCCGCGTTCGACGGCGAGAGGGCGCGGATCAACCCGGGCCCAGGCATCACTGCCAGCAGGAAGCCCACGCCTTCGAGCGCGCGAAGGGCGAATAGCCAGCGAATGGCGCCGGGGCCGGCATCGGGGGTGTTCCCGACCAGGCCGCCGAGCACGCTCGCCACGGTCACCACCGCGAGGCCGGCCAGCATGCTGCGCCGCAGCCCGACGACATCGGCCATCAGCCCGACCACCATGCCCAGGCACATGCCCGCCACCTGCACCAGCGACAGCAGAAAGCCGGCTTCCACCAGGTCGATGCCCAGCGTCGCCTGCAGCGCCGGAACGGCCGGCGGCAGCTTGCCCAGGTGCAGGGCCGCGGCCACGCCCGCCAGCACCACGGCCAGTGCGGCGCCGGGGATGCGTGCAGGCGAAGACCCGGCGCTCATTCGTTCCATGGGCGTCCCGTGATGCGTTCGTGCTCGCGGATCGCGAAGCGGTCCGTCATGCCGGCGATGTAGTCGGCCACCGCGCGATGGCGGTCTTCGCGTCGCGCATAGGATGCCGGCATCTGCTGCGCATCCTCGATATAAGCCGCGAAGAGCTCGCGCACCACTTCCTTCGCCCGGCTCGTGGTCTGCATGACGCGCGGATGCCGGTAGAGGTTGCGGAAGAGAAACTGCTTCAGCTCGGTGGACTGAGCTCGCATCGTCTCGCTGAAGAGCACCAGCGGCGCGGCGCGGCGCGCGGCATCCGCATCGGCCGGCGCTGCCGCCTCGATCGCGCTGTGCGTGGCATCGATCACGTCGTAGACCTGCGCGCTCAGCATGCGGCGGATGGCTTCGTAGAGCACGCGCCGGCCCTCGAGCTGCGGATGCTCATCGAGCGTCTCGCGCAGGTAGCGGCTGAACAGCGCGACCTCGCCCAACCTTTCGAGGCCGATGAGCCCCGAGCGCACGCCATCGTCGATGTCGTGTGCGTTGTAGGCGATTTCGTCGGCGAGGTTGCACAGCTGCGCCTCGAGGCTCGGTTCCGTGCGGTCGCGGAAGCGCCGCCCCACCCCGCCCGGCTCGGCAGCCTCCAGGCGCTCGGCATTGGCGCGCGAGCAATGCTTGAGGATGCCCTCGCGCGTCTCGAAGCTCAGGTTGAGGCCGTCGTACTGCGGATAGCGATGCTCGAGCTCATCCACCACCCTCAGGCTCTGCAGGTTGTGCTCGAAGCCGCCGTGCTCCGCCATGCAGGCGTCGAGCGCGTCCTGCCCGGCATGGCCGAAAGGCGTGTGGCCGAGGTCGTGCGCCAATGCAATGGCCTCCACCAAGTCCTCGTTGAGCCGCAGCGAGCGCGCGATCGAGCGGCCGAGCTGGGCGACCTCGAGGGAATGGGTGAGGCGGGTGCGGAACAGATCACCCTCGTGGTTGAGAAAGACCTGGGTCTTGTAGACCAGCCGCCGGAAGGCCGTGGAATGCACGATGCGATCGCGATCGCGCTGGAAGGCGTCGCGCGTGGGGGCCGGCACCTCGGTGTGTCGCCGGCCGCGGGACTGCGCCGGATGGCTGGCGTAGCGTGCCAGGCTCATCGCCCGCTGCCCGAATCAGCCCGCACAGCCCTGCGCCAGCACCTCGCGCACCAAGGCGTCGGGGGCGCTGCGCATGATGGCCGAGCCGAGCTTGTCGATCACCACGAAGCGGATCTCGCCGGCTTCCGATTTCTTGTCGATGCGCATCAGCTCGAGGTAGCGCTCGGCGCCGAGCGCGGGGGCAGTCACCGGCAGGCCCGCGCGTTCGATCAGTGTCGTGAGCCGCTGGACGAAGGCAGCATCGACGCCGCCGAGCCGTTGCGACAGTCGGGCGGCGAGAACCATGCCGCAGCCAACCGCCTCCCCGTGCAGCCACCGGCCGTAGCCCATGCCGGCCTCGATGGCATGGCCGAAGGTGTGGCCGAAGTTCAGGATCGCCCGCAAGCCGGCCTCGCGCTCGTCCTGCCCCACGACCGCGGCCTTGATCTCGCAGCTGCGCCGGACCGCGTGGGCCAGTGCCGCCGGTTCCTGGGCCACCAGCGCTTCGATGTTCGCCTCGATCCAGTCGAAGAAGGCCATGTCGTAGATCGGGCCGTACTTGATGATCTCGGCCAGGCCCGCACTGAGCTCGCGCGGCGGCAGCGTGGCCAGCGTGGAGAGATCGCACAGCACGAGGCGCGGCTGGTAGAAGGCACCAATCATGTTCTTGCCGAGCGGATGATTGATCGCCGTCTTCCCGCCCACCGACGAGTCGACCTGCGCGAGCAGCGTGGTCGGCACCTGGACAAAGGGCACGCCACGCATGTAGCTGGCCGCGGCGAATCCGGTCATGTCGCCCACCACCCCGCCGCCGAGCGCGAAGAGCACCGTCTTGCGGTCGCAGCCATGGCTCAGCAAGGCGTCGAAGATCAGGTTCAGCGTCGGCCAGTCCTTGTGCGTCTCGCCATCGGGGAGTTGCAGCAGGTGCACAGTACCGAAGCGGCCGGCCAATGTCCGGCGCAGGGCCTCGCCATAGAGCGGCGCCACGGTGGTGTTGGTGACGATCAGTGCCGTGGCGGCTGCAGGCACGGCTTCGAAATGAACCGGGTCGCCGAGCAGGCCGCTGCCGATCAGGATCGGATAGCTGCGCTCGCCGAGTTCGATTTCGACGCATTCAGGGGAGGCGGACACTCGCATGGCTCCGAGTTTAGGCGCATGGCGCCGCCGCTCCGGCTCAGACGAGTGGATCGCTGCGGGTGCCGGGGGCTATCACGCCTGCCAGCTCCAGCTGCATCACGATGATGTTCACCAGCATCGCGACCGAAGGGCGGCCGGTCTCGACGATATCGTGGGCAACCTCGCGGTAGAGCGGATCGCGCGCGCTGTAGAGCTCGTGCAGGCGCCCCAGAGGATCGGCCACCTGCAGCAGCGGCCGCTTCACGTCGTGGCGCAGGCGCCGGAACAGGTCCTCGGGGGAGGAGCGCAGGTAGATCACGTGGAAGCTGGAGCGCAGCTGGAGCCGATTGGCCTCGCGCAGCACGGCACCGCCGCCGGTCGATACGATGCCCTGAGCCGACGTCGCGAGCTCGGCGATTACGCTTTGCTCGACGTCGCGGAAGCGCTGCTCTCCCTCGCGCTCGAAGTAGTCGCGGATGGAACAGCCGATGCGCCGCTCGATCAGGTCATCGCTGTCGATGAAGGGGAACTGCAGGCGCTGCGCGAGGCGCCGGCCCACTGCGGACTTTCCGGCGCCGGGCAGGCCGACGAGTGCGACCGCCACGCGGTGCTGCGAACGCCCGCGCGCTTCAGCGCGCGGCGTTACGGTCGGTAATCATCTTCGGGGTGATAAAGACGAGCATTTCGGTCTTGTTGGCAACGCGATTGCGTGTGCGGAACAGCGCCCCCACATAAGGCACTTCACCCAGCACCGGCACGCGAGATTCGTCGTTGGTTTCGGTGAGCTCGAAGATACCACCGATGACGACCGTTCCACCGTTCTCGACCAGCACCTCGGTCTGCACGTGCTTGGTGTTGATGGCGAAGCCGGCGGTCGTCGCCTGGCCGACCGTGTCCTTGTTGACGTCCAAGGTCAGGATGATGTTGCCCTCGGGCGTGATCTGCGGCGTGACCTCGAGCTTGAGGTTGGCCTTGCGGAAGGCGATGGAGGTCGCGCCGCTCGAGGTCGCGACCTGGTAGGGCAGTTCCGTGCCCTGCTCGATCAGCGCCTTGGTCTGGTCGGCCGTCACCACGCGGGGGCTGGACACCACCTTGCCCTTGCCGTCGGCTTCGAGCGCCGAGATCTCCAGGTTCAGCATGCGCGAGAAGCTGGAATTGAAGAGCGAAATCGCGAAGGTGCCAGGGGCGTTGCCGTTGCCGGACACGCCGGTCGAGGGCAGGTTCACGAAGTTCGAATTCGTGAAGGTGGTGAGCGCGCTGCCCTGGGTGGTCGCGGTAGCCGCCGTCACGGTGGGGATCACGCCAACGTTGCCGAACACCGGACGGCCGTTGTTCGAGCCCACCGTCCCGCCGGCAATACCGCCGCCGAGCCGCACGCCCAACGACTTGCCGAAGGTGTCCGAGGCCTCGACGATGCGCGCCTCGATCAGCACTTGGCGCACCGGCACGTCCAGCTTCTGGATCAGCTCGGCCACCTGCTGCAGACGCGAGGGAATGTCCGACACGAAGAGCTGGTTGGTGCGCGATTCGGCGATCACGCTGCCGCGCGGGCTCAGGATGCGGGTGGTGGTGCCAGAGCTGCCGCCGGCGGCCTGGCCCGTGCCGGTCAGGCCCTGCGCAATCGCGACGGCCTTGGTGTAGTTCAGCTGGAAGGACTGGGTGCGCAGCGGCTCCAGGTTCTGGATCGCGGCCTGTGCCTCGAACTCGAGCTTTTCCTTGGCGTTGATCTCGTCCTTGGGCGCGATCCACAGCACGCTGCCGTTCTTGCGCATGCCCAGGTTCTTGGCCTGCATGATGATGTCCAGGGCCTGGTCCCAGGGCACGTCCTTCAGGCGAAGGGTCAGCGCGCCGGTCACCGAGTCCGAGGTCACGATGTTGAAGTTGGTGAAGTCGGCAATCACCTGCAGCAGCGAGCGGATCTCGATGTTCTGGAAATTCAGCGACAGCTTCTCGCCGGTGTAGCCCACGCCTTGCGTCAGCTTGGTCGGGTCCACCTTGCGCGGACGCACCTCGACCACGAACTGGTTCTCGCTCTGGTAAGCGCTGTGCTCCCAGTCGCCTTTGGGCTCGATGGTCATGCGAACGCGGTCGCCGGCCTGCTGGGTGGTCACGGTCTGCACGGGTGTGCCGAAGTCCGAGACATCGAGGCGGCGGCGCAGACCCTCGGGCAGCGTGGACTTGGTGAACTCCACCACCAGGTTACGGCCCTGCTGGCGGATGTCGACCCCTACCTGGTTGTTGGCCAGGTCGACCACCACCCGGCCGGTGTTGTCCGAACCCAGGCGGAAATCGACGTCACGCAGCGGCAGGGTGTCCCGGTTGCGGTTCTCGGCGAACGCCTGTGGAGTCGACGCGACCAGCGCTGCACCGGGGACGGGCTCCAGCGAGACCAGAAGCGACTTGCCCTGGATCTCGGCCTTGTAGGCCGTTGCCTGCTTGAGGTTCAGCACCAGGCGCGTGCGCTCGCCGGCCTGGACCACATTGATGGAGCGCAGATTGCCCTGATTGACGTCGATCGCCGAGCGGCCGATGGCATTCGTCACTCCGGGGAAGTCGAGCGCGATGCGCGCAGGTGTCTGAATGGCGAAGCCAGTGGGCACCGAGGTCAAGGGTTGCGTGAGATCGATCCGGATGACTTCGGCACCCGATTGCATCGAGCTCGTGACCGACTCGATCGCGTTTTGCGCATGCGCCGCCACCACGGCGCCGAGCGCGAGCAGGCTGACGCCGACCAGGCGCAGCCACTGCGCGAAGCTGGAATTCTTGGTTTTCATTTCGACCTCTCTTGCAACTGCAGCGTCGCCACGCGTTCAATCCATTCACCGGCGGCGTCCTGCACGATTTCACGCAAGGCGAGTTCGGTTTCGCTGATACGGGTGATGCGCCCGTAGTTGAGTCCCAGATAGTTGCCCACCCGAACCTGGTAAAGCAACTTGTCGACGGTGACCAGTGCCACCGGCTGGCCGTTGCGGTTCATGCTGCCCACCATCGCCATCGCATCGAGCGGGAAGGCCTCCAACGCCTCCTTGCGGCGTGCCAGCTCCGGCGCAATGAGGCCCGAAGTGCTCGGCTGGGCCGAATCACGGCGCAAGGCCTGCGTGAGCTTCTGCATGTTGAAGGGCTCGAACGCGCTGCCTTCGGTGTACGCCTGGGGCGTGAACTTCTTGGGCTCCGTGATGGGCGGCACCGTGGGGCGCACCTGCGCCCGCTGCTCGGCCATCCATTGCTGGAGTTCTTGCTGTTCGGAGCCGACGCAGCCACTCAGGCCGACGGCCGCGACGCCGACGCACAGCACAAAGGCAAGCCTGCTCATTTCTTCTTTGCCCCCGCTGCGGCGCGCTTCTGAGCCGCCTGCTCTTCCTCGTCCAGATATCGGAAAGTCCGCGCAGTGGCGTCCATCGTCAGCACGCCGTCCTTTCCGGGCGTGACGGCCAAGTTGTTCAGGGTCACGATGCGCGAGAGGTTGGCGACGTCGGCTGCAAAAGCGCCCATGTCGTGGTAGCGCCCTGTCACGCGCACGGCGATCGGCAGCTCTGCGTAATAGTCCTTCACGACCACCTGACCCGGACGGAACAGCTCGAACTGCAGGCTGCGGCCCAAACCGGCCTGGTTGATGTCGGAGAGCAAGGCGTCCATCTCGGCCTTGCTCGGCAGCTGCTTCTCGAGAAGCGTCACGTACTGCTGCACCTGCTCGCGCTGCTTCTTCAGCAACTCGAGATTGGCGGCCTGTGCCACCTTCTTCTGGTAGTCCGCCCTCAGGGTGACTTCTTTGGCCCGCTCGGCCTCGAGCTCTTCGTTCGAATTGGTGAGCCAGACGAACCACAGGGCCACGAGGACCAGGGCAGTGACCACGACGCACAGCGCGTAGCGCGGCACTGGCGGCCAGATCGAGGGATCGTTCGGATTCAGCCCCCGGAACTGGTCGCCGAAGCGCATTAGGGCGCCGCCGATATCGATGTTGGAGGATGCGCGTTGGGTTGCCATGATGACGCTCAGCCCTTGCCTGCCGCCGATGCCGCCGCACCTGCACCGGTGGCGGCCTTCTGCGCATCCGTTGGCCGCTTGAGCCCGATGCGCATCGTGAAGTTCGCCACGCGACGCTGGTCGCGCGCGCTCAGGTTGACATTGCCGGAAGTGATTTCGACCAGCTCCGGCTTCACCAGCCAGGGGCTGTTGTTGCCCAGATTGCGCAGCAGTTCCGAGACCCGCTCGTTGGACTGCGCCTGGCCCAGGAGGGTGACGGCTTGGTTGTCCTGCTTCATGCTCGTCAGGTAGACCCCATCGGGCAACTGCCTCACGAGCTCGTTAAGCAGGTGCACGGGCATGTTGCGGTCGCCCTGCAGATCCTCCACGGCCTGTTGACGCGCGCGCAAGGCGGCGATTTCGGACTGCAGGGTGGAGATTTCCTTGATTTCGGCTTCGAGTTTTTTGATCTCGGCCTGCAGGAAGCTGTTCTTCGACTGCTGGCTGGAGATCTGGGCCTGGTACCAGAGATAGGCGCCACCCGCAATGAGGAACCCCGCCACGGCGGAGGCCCCCAGGGTGGCATAGAAGGTCTCACGCCGGCGCTTGCGTGCAGCCTCCCGGTGCGGAAGCAGGTTGATCAGGATCACTGCAGGAACCTCCGCATCGCAAGCCCGCACGAGGTGAGGTACGAGGGCGCCTCGCGCCGGACCTTCTTCTCGCGAATGCCGCTGCCGATCTCCATGCCGTCAAAGGGATTGACCAGCGAGCAGGCGAAAGAGGTCTGCCTCGTCACGGCACTGGTGAGGCCCGGCAAAGCAGCCGAACCGCCCGCCAGCAGCACGTAGTCGACGCGATTGTGCGGTGTGCTGGTGAAGAAGAATTGCAAGGCACGCGCGATTTCC
>Ga0075370_10001085_pt1 | contig 11324 bp, 13 predicted proteins | sample EndMethybrTD3035_FD_71398 | JGI IMG/M metagenome (GOLD analysis project Ga0075370, IMG submission 71398) | Populus endosphere microbial communities from Tennessee, USA - Endosphere MetaG P. TD hybrid TD303-5 | ecosystem: Host-associated > Plants > Roots > Endosphere | place: USA: Tennessee... | reverse complement strand
GATCGGCGCACTCACATGGCCATGACCCAAAGGACATTGAAGAACCCCCGCCCTGCAATTCACTTGACTGACGATTTGCCGGAGCCTCAAAACCAACCTCACGCCTACGTTCTGATGAGGACTTTTAATCTTCAATGCGAACGCATGCGAAATTTCATCAGCGATGCAAACGCGGATCGAGACAGCTTGAAAAGCAGCGTCGGTGCTCTTCGGCAATTGATGGCCGTTGAGGCGTTTCGAGCGCTGTTGAACGCGGAAGGTTTCGCCACCATGCCGGCGACATTGGCGGCAAGAGGCCTTGGCGAACGGCTGAATGCCTGGCCTCACGAGAGGCCGAAGCATGCTAGTGCTGCCAGTCCGCAGCTTGTGGGAGGAATCTGCCAGGAAGCCCTCGACCTTTTGGCAGATTGCTCCGTGAATCCAAAAATCTTTGGGCTGCTGCGGAAGGTTTTGCCGACCCGGCAGGTCGACGTTGCAAAACTCATGATCGCGTTGGACAGGGTCAAGGTCAACGTCGCAAAGATGCTGATCGCGCTCACGCCGCAATCACAACTTATCGAGCCTTCGAGCCTTGGAAAACCGTTCGCTGGCATTGATGCCGCGCAGCTGGCCGCTATGGAAGCCGAGTTTGCAGTGATGAGCCACGAATTTGGGAGCGTCGCTGACGCGCACGGCGCTCGGACCCTGAAGCTCGTGGCCGCGAGGGGTTATATCGTCCGACTGCTGGAGAATGTCAGGGTGATCATGTATCTCGCCAGGAATCAACCCAAGCTGCTTGCAGAATTGCAGATGGCAATCTTGGAAGACTAGCCCGCCGGCAAAGAACGAGGCCATCATCTTGCTGATGATGACGGCGACCCGCCTCAACAAAGTGTTAGGCGCACCGTTCGCAACCTGGAACACCCAGGCGGAACGCTTGGCTGTCATCGCGGCCTCGTCGCGGCCAACCGTCACCAGGCGCGCCGGCGATAACTTCCGTGCTAGCCCAGCACATGCCGGAAGCCGCTCCGGTCACGACGGCCACCTTGCCTTCCAATCTTTTGACATGTTTTGTGGCCTTCTGAACAACCAACGCCGCAATGTCGCAAGCAACAGTGCAGAAATGCATAGAATTTTCGACGCGCCGCGGGGTGTCAGGCTGTCTCAGCGGAGGATGCCATTGCCCTCGAACGCGGCTCAGCCCTCAAGCTTTGGCGGTTGGCGGTCTGCCTCTGTCTTTCTCTGGTTCGATGGGGCAACGTCTGGACCTCATTGCGATGCCGCGCATAGCTATCCAGTTCCATCTCGCGCACCTATTTGCGCAGGACATTCTCGTGGACATTGAGGCCTTGGTGCGAACTGACGATCCAAGCGTCCCCGCCGCACGTCCTCTATGTGCCGCGGGTCGAAGCGCGGTTCCATCCCGACGGAATCGGGGTGGGGCTCGTGTTTGAGCATGATCTTTTCAGAAAATCCGGATTCCCACTTTTCGGGATCCTTCTCTAGCCGCGAAGCGTTAGCTGAAACCGCCCATTACTTCCGGAAAACTCACAGCCATCGCACAGGCATCGGCCTGCTCGGCGTATAGCCGATGCGTCTTTCCGCCGTCGTAGCGAGCCCGGCGTTTCTGGACGTCCTTGCTCGGCAGCAGGCCAGTCCAGGCGTCAAACCTGCGAAAGAAGCGCTTCATGACGCCTCGCTCGAAGGAGATGCGCTGGCGGAAGGGTTCTCCCCACGGCGTGTCCTTTGCCAGTTCGCGCCAGACCTTGAGCGCTTCCGGCTCGACGCCAACCTGGTTTCCCCACGGCTTGCCTCCTGCAAAATGCCGTGCGTAAGCCTGCGCGAAGCGATATTCCCTGGTGCCGTTCGACATCAAATTCCAGCATGGATGCATCGTTTGCCACTTGCCCTCAAAGACCATGTTGAGCGCGTTCTGGTCGTTCATTTGCCCTTCGACGGCGAGTTGGCGAGCCCTGTTCAAAAGGCCTTGTTCGCGCACCGGCGGCATGTTGAAGACGATGATGCCTGCATTGAAGTAGGGCGCACCGGGCCGCATCGACATTTCTTTGCGGTAGCTCGGCCGGAAGTACATGTAGTCGTCATGAGCCGCCAGCAGTGGCGCATTCAACGTCTGGCCGACCAGATCGCCGATATCGCGATTGAAAAGAACGTCGCAGTCGACATGGGCGATCCGGTCATAGTCGGCAAACTCAGGGAGTTGATCGGCGAAAAGCCGGATGAAAGTGCCAACATTGCTGGGGCGAAAGCTGTGGCCAGATTCCGTCATAAAGACCGATGCATCAACAATTTGCAGACGGCTATCCAGCAGGCGGTGGGCAACATGCAGATCGGCCTCACTTGCCCCGACATGCACAATGAAGCCCGGCGTATCTCCGGAAACGTCCAAAATTCGGCGCGCGGCCAGGCAGGCATATGGGAAATACTTGGCATCAGCAGCCAGAAAGTAACAGGGGCGCATCATTTTGTTCGGGTGCACTCTCATGATCCAAGAGTTGACGTGCCTGCCACAGAATGTCGTGCGATGAAAGCGTCTATCGGATCGGCAGGAATATATGCCACGCCACCGTTCGATCTGCCAATGGCGCCGAAAGCCGAACTCGCCTGGTATCGGCGATCACGAACACCGGTCCTAGTCTCCTGCAATTGCGGCATCGAGGCGCTCGCCAAAGACAGTGGCCATCGAGCGTGAGTATGTTGCGCTCACGTGGTCCTTGTCACGCCAGACAATGACGTTGCCGATGACGCCAGGGCAAGTGTCGCCCGGGCAGACCACATCGTTGAAATCGATCAGCGCCACGCGCGGGTAGAGTTGATGTGCCACGACCAACGGGTCGCGGCCGGCAATCAGTTTGTAGGGGATGGAACAGGGCGGGTTCTTGGCCATGCAACGCTCGGGTTTGATGCCCCAGTATGGCGTATCAGCGATGACGACCACCTTCGTACCCATTGCCTCGAGGCTGCGCCACAACTGGACCAGCATCGGACCGACGGAAGCCTGCGCGTCCTCGCTCTCCGGATAGATGCGCATGCCACTGCTCTGCCCCAGAATGACGAGATCCGGCTTTTGTTGCCGAATGACCTCCAGCATGCGTTGCCCCCAGGTCAGGCATGCATCGAAGGGGCGATCATTGTGCCCAAGCATGACTGGAAACAGCGGGCACCAAAATTTGGTGTAGCTCGTTGCACTCCAGCCGCGATCCGTGGCCGTCTTCTCAAGGGCTGGGACCCATTGTTCGGCGTGCGAATCGCCAATCAGAAAAACCTTGAAGCGACCGTTTCGGTCACCAAATTCGCACCCAAGAGGCTGAACATCGGCCTCACGGCAAGCCTCTGTGGGTGGAAGGTCTTGTTTTATTGTCGCCAGGGGCGGCGCAAAGATCGTCACAGCCGGCACAGGCTCGTTGGTGAACAATGATCTGGCGCCTGGATAGTCGTCTGGATGGCGGGAGATGAAGGCCGTCTCCTTCGCAATGCCGGCGTGCTGGGCTACAAGCGCGACAGCCGGGACAAGCGCGAAAACGACCAGGACGGCGGCAAATGTGGCGAGTTTGCGCCGTAGCGATTGTGAGGGCCGCGGTGATCGGAAACGATCCTCGACATAGATCTTCGAGACGGCAGCCAGGCCGACACTCGCGGCAAGAATAGCCGCACCGCCAAGGGGACCTATCGCTTCACCGGTTTGCGGGGAGAAAAAGACAATGATCGGCCAATGCCAGAGATAGAGCGAGTAGGAAATGTCGCCGAGAAACTGAAACGGCCGTGTTTTCAGCAAGGCATAGACACTGAGCGGCGAGCGGCTGTCGCCCGACAGGATCACCAGCACAGTTGCCATTGTCGGCAGCAGCGCGGCATAGCCGGGAAAAGCTGTCTTGGTGGAGAAGAGGAAGGCAGCCGCCAGGATCCCGGCAATGCCGGCAAAGCCCAGAAAACGCCGCGCTGCTTCGCCGATCGCCGGCGTTCTCAAGGCGAGGAGGCCGCCGACGCCAAGTTCCCAAATCCTGGCATGCGTGACGAAATAGGCCTGGGACAGGTTGGTAAGGGTGAGCCATACCGAAGCGGCAAGGGAGGCAGCAACGATTGCTGCAAACAGACAGAGGAGCAAGGCTCGCGAAGACATGCCGAACATGCGTGAGGCCAACAAGCCGGCGATGATCAATCCGGGCCAGACGACGTAGAATTGCTCCTCGATCGACAATGACCAGTAGTGCTGGACAGGGCTCGGCACGCTATCCTTGGCCAGATAGTCGACCGCCTTCGAAGCAAGACGCCAGTTTTCCAGTTGGAAGGCGCTAAGCACCAACTCGGCCATGGCGTCAATCCACTGCGACGCGGGAAGCCATAGCGGAGTCAGCACGCTGACCAGCAGCAGCACCAGCATGGCCGCCGGCATAAGCCGTCGCGCGCGGCGCGTGTAAAACGCGATGAGATCTATTTTGCCGGTTCGCTCCCCCTCACGCACCAAAACGCCGGTGATGAGATACCCGGATATGACGAAAAACACATCGACGCCGACATAACCCCCTGGGACCAGGAGCGGCCAAACGTGGAAGACTGCTACCAGGCAGACAGCGATTGCCCGCAGCCCTTGAATCTCGGGGCGAAACTCTGACGAGACCAAATATTTGATACCAATTGCGGCTGGTTCGTCTTTAAGCATCTTCGGGAGAAAATACCATTATCCGCGCGGCTAAGATGATGCGGGCCAAGCCGCTCGATCAAGTGGCGATGGCACCGCCATCTTTCACCGCCGGTGACAAAACCCAATATCAGCAAAGGGTCAAAATGACCATCGATGCCGCTGGTGCCAAAGGTCCACAGGCGTTCGCCAGAGACGATATCGAGCAGCTTCTGCAATCTGCCGAGCGATCGGCTGTGCGCCGTAGGCACCGAAGAATTGATGAACGCGCGGCTCGGCAAACAGCTTCTTGCCTCGTGTGTTGTAGTTTCGGACAGGGAGGCGATGCGGGCTGATCGTGCGGCCTCCTGACGACAACGCGATGCTGATACAGAACTGCTCCGCAGCGTCAATCTTCGTTATCTCGTGAACAGCAAGCATTGGCGGATGAGCATTAAGAAGCGCGGGTAGATTTTCGCGGTGCACGCCCAAGATGCCGCTTTGCCACATAGCTTCCCGGCCAGTCAGAACATATTCGCCGACCTGAATGCCCTTGCCCTCAAGCGCCGGCGTCCATCTGTGCGGCTTCTCCTGCAGGCGCATGATTGAATGGTTGGCAGAAATACCCACAAAATGCGGGGACGGGTCGCCTATCGGGTAGTGATCGGAGTCCATGAAGATTAGCCGGTCGGCCTGCTTCAAGAGTTCCATCATCGCCCCGGCCTTGATGCCGAAATGATAGAGCTGGTTGAAAGACCACTGCTCTTTCTGCTCGGCCGTGATGAGCATTGTCTCAACCGGATAGCTGCGAAAGAGTTCAGGCTTGTCAGTCGCGACGATTATCCTGGCACCAGGGCAATGATGCAAAAGCTTAAGCGCACTGAGTAGCGCCCCCCGGTGGTAAAGCTCGTTGTCGCCATATGCGATGTAACCGAAAACGTCATTCATTCAGTCAAGCAGTCGATTGCTGGGAACCAGCTATCTAGTCGATGATCTAGGCGATGACAAAACTTTTCGTTGATGCCAGCTGGGGCCTGCCTTGGCGGTTTCGAAGCGGTTGAGTTGCCTAACGGCGACAATGAGGTGCCGGAGGCAGCCATTGCCGGGTCTGCATTCGAACACATCATTCGTATGGATCCATGCATCTATCGGGCTGTTGCCAGAACGTGCAGGCGCTGTTCAGTCTGCTCCATTCCCCCCGTCCCGGCGCATTCAGAACAGCTGACAGTCATGCCCGGGCACTTATTGCTATGCGTTCCGGCAGGGCAGCAGTGCCCGTTCGAGCTACGCCATCTCGGGCACTCAAAATTCCTGCCGGTGCCTCCGCAGCACTGGCACCCGCCCATTTGTGAAAACGACGAACCCATCTTGCCCAACCCCCCGGGCGTTGTCTGTCAACGCCATGCCCCAATCGACCAGCGAGCCCCCGCTGGCACTTCGGAGCTTATTGGAAGGCGATTAAGGTTTTTCTAAAACACGCGTTCGAATGTTCGATGGCGTAGGATCTGGGCGTTGAAAAGCCACACGGCGTTTTCCTGTCTACACGCCTAAGGAACTCAAAGTGTGCAGAAGTTTTCCGCATGCGGAGCGGCTTAAGTTGTCCTGAAAAACTCCCAGGCGAAAATTGAAAGGATGCGCTGGACAGGATCGCCTTGTCTGGTGATAACAATCTGATGCACAATTTTCCGCAAAATGTGTTCTCCCGCATATGCCATGTGAAGCTTGGCTATGAGGACCGTGAAAGGCATATCATCAGGGAATTTGCCACCCGGGGGGTGCCGGTTAACTGGTATCTGGAATGGGATGTTGCCGACATTTCCGACGGCGCGCGCAACGCCTTCGCTGTCAACACTCTTACGCCGGCTGCAATTTCGCTGGCGCTGAAACACGCCGGCATATGGCGCGAATTTCTTGCGACTGACCTGCCTTTTTGCCTGGTATTCGAGGACGATGTTTTCCTTGCGAAGAATTTTGTCGTTCGGTTAGCTCAATGTTTGAGTGAACTCGGCGATCCAAAGCGCAGCGCCGTCGTGTATCTTGGCAACGGCGGGAACTACTATACGCCGCTCAAGGCGCTGGTGGAGGGCCGCGCGCTTTATCCTGGCCCCCATAGCCGCTGCACCGATTCGTATGTCCTCACGCGATCGGCGGCAGAGGCACGCTGCGCGTGGTTTGAGAACAACAAGCTCGCGCTGCCAATCGACCATCAAGTCAACAGCATCGACGCTGAAAAAGGCATCGAAGTCTTGTGGTTTGAACGACCCATTGTTGAGCAGGGTTCCGCCAACGGGGCGTTTTCCAGCTCTATTACGCCATTGCGACAAAGGCCTCGTTGGTACGCGCGGGTTGAATGGAACTGGAAGAAGTTTCGCCGACGCATCTTTGGCCATACGACCCAGGGCTAAACGCCACCAAAACGAGCAACGAACTGTTCGGCGGGCAAGTTGAAAGCCGTCTTTTCCTGCATCAGTCTTTCCAGTGGCCAATCCCACCAGCATATTTTCTGCATCGCGGCAACGGTGTCATCGGAAAATCTGTTCCTGATGAATTTCGCGGGGTTGCCCCCAACGACAGCGTAAGGCGGGACATTCTTTGTCACGACACTGCCAGCTGCCACGACCGCACCGTCACCGATCGTAACGCCAGACAAAATAATGGCCCGAGCCCCGACCCAAACGTCATTGCCGACCACGATAGGTCCTTTGGTGCGCAGATATTCGTTCATAGTCTTGGTTTTGAAAATTTGATTTTGAAGGCCGAAACTGGACGCCGTCTCGGACGGATGATCTGCTTGGCAGACGAATAGTACACCGGGGCCGATGGCGCAAAACGCGCCGATCTCAACAGGCGACTGTTCCGAGCAATAGAGAAACGACTGGCCGCCGAGATTGTGAGAATAGCGGCCAATTTTGACATGCCGTGGGATTGCGTTCGGGTCCGCTTTCATGCCGAGCCGGATTCGTAGCCATCGGTTGATTGCGCCCACGTTCCTTCATCTCCTCGCGCACCTTAGTTCTCCCGAGCCTTATCTAATTCCACCGCTGAAAGGAACACTCCATGGACCGCAATCTTGCGCGGGCGCTTGCGCTCGTCCTCAAGTCCGAACGCGTCTGGGGCTCGTAAAGCTCTCGGGCAGACCTACTGTTGCCTGCGCATCGCACGACTCTTTTTGCCATTCCAGTCCGCCAGACCGGTACCGATCAGTGGCCAAACGATGTCAGATCCATCTTGTCGATCATGTTTAAAACGTGGGTGTCGTCGAACATGACGATCGGGTTCTTCGAAGTGACAAGGTGCTAAGTGTGTCGATGAAGATCTCTTCGGTCACGCCATCTTTGGCGCATCGATGAAAATGAAATCGGTCTCTTCGAAGAGGCTGCGATATGGCGTCCTCCCGGCAGGGTGACATCAGCGCGATTCTGAGTGACACGCCCCATCAGTCTTTCGAAGCCAAGTCTGGTTGACACTATCCCACGGCACCAGATCGAACGTGACGACCTTGTCATCGGGCTGAAGCGCTGAGGCGATGGACAGCATCCCCATGCTCGAGCCTTTTTCGGTTGCTGGGTCACTCCCAATTCAATCATGAGCTCGGAGCGCAGGCGGCAATGCTCGCCCGGCCAAGTTCGGTACCATCGCTTATTCAGATAGGCTCCCGGGCCCGGCATTTTCCTCGCTTACCTGCCCTGCAAGGACTATCTCCCCGATATAGCAGGCTTAGCTCGGCCTTTTGCGGGGTCCGGTCGGCCGAAGATCGGTTACTTGGTCGACCCGAGGGAATTCGTTATGGTTAGCCAGACACCGGAATGGTGGGGAGATTGTCGTTTCAGATAAACGTACTTGGTCTGCTCCCAACTCAATATCTTCGGCTCGATATCGTCAAGGATGAAATCCCCCTGGTTTGTATGGGCTGTAAGTACAGCTTGCCCGTCGCCGTTGGGTAGCCGGGCCACCGTGATGAGGAGTCCGCTCGGAGCGACGCCGTCCGCGATCAAACGCCGGCGCTTTTCCAGAACGAAGTCTTCAGTGTCGCCGAAGCCTTCCGGGTAAGACCAGACCTCCTCCTTTCCCCACATTTCCAGATCAGTTCTGTGCACAACTGTTTGATTGACTTCGTCGTTGATTCTCTCCAATCGGCGCCAAAGATCCGGGGTCAACTTTAGCGGCTGTGGATCTGCGGTTTCTGTGTGGCACTCGATCGGAACATGTGTGCAGAAGTCTATTTATCCGGGCGGCATGGTGGTTCGCCCGCCGGTCTGCATAGCGGCGTCGTTTGCCGCCTGGCAGTTGCTGCCAACTGCCAGGCCTGTATTGCGAGAGCTCCACAGCTCAATCGTCTCTTCGTTCGCGCAGCCGGCATGCGCTTTGGCCTCTTCGAGCACTTTACGGGCGGCAGCTTGGGCTTGTCGGCCCAAACTGCACACCTGCTCCTGATCCGAAGTCATATCCAAAGGCTTTATTCTAATCATTCGATCAGCCCAATCGTGAGCAGCGGCTCTAAAGCCATCGCAAACCGCCCCTCCGTCTATGTCGGCTGGCTCGCACTTGACTTTTGCACGGGTCACCGCCTCGGTCATGTCGTCGAACTTGACCGTTCCAGTTGCTGTAACCTTGGCGCCGTGTTTGCAGGTCTTGGGCCGTCCATTCGATGCCTCAACGAACACCGAACAACCCAAGGCGGTGGCATCTTTGCTCGTGGGGGTCTCGGCCATCCAAAAGTATTTTGAAGGGCCCTCGACTTTCGCCCACTGGGCTGCCTCTGCCTCGTCCATGGATCCCAGACGTACCCGGTGACGGTGAGCTTCTCCTTATCCCACGCCAGCATCGTGCTGGTGTAACAGGCATCAACGGTCTTACCTGCGGCAAAAGTTGGCGTGAGAGCAACAAGAGCCCCTATCATCGCTGTTTTCATCTTTACCCCGGCACGCAAACGGTCCCTGCAGAAACTGGGGCTGCGCTTGTCATCGGTATCTGAAGCCAAGTAAGCGCAGCCTTCCCCCGTCTTCCGGGAGGCCAACTATTCACATATAATGTCATGTGGCGGGAAACGATTTTTCCACAAGCTTGATGACATCACGACTGCTGCCCCACTGCTTTTGCAACCGTTTGCGTTCTTATAGGCCTGTTTTGCGAATGCTTGCGCTTTGCGATACTCACGACAGTATTCAGTAGATCCAAATTTGTAGTGCTCCTTATCGAGCGCTTCCAAGACGTCAGCATAGTCCCGTGAGGCAGCGCCGTATGCCTTGCAGGTGTCGGCGAAAGCGGCACCGGGAGCCATCAGTAGCGCGGCAAGCGCAATCACAGCCAGTGGTGGCCTCGGTGAATGTCGCCATAATCTCGCCGCAGCAGATACAATCCGTTGTCCCGTGTCTCGTCCGCGCTTTTCCGCTTCCATTTTCCCCTCCCATGTCGCACGTCATGTTGCGCGAAGCCGCTCAATGTTGCAAGAATCCATCCTCGCGACGGCCCGCTCACGACGATTTTGCGATGGAGCAAGGGTCCGCTGCTGAAGTCTTGGATGCGCTAGTCGTCCGGGTCAAACACCTCGGCGACCGCGTCCTTCTCGGGGCGGGGCAGGACCGTCATCATGAGGATGAAGGCTGACAGCAACAGGCAGACGCCATTGGTGATCATGATCGGCCATTCTGCCTTCATGATCCCGAAGGCCAGCCACAAGGCGAACCCCAAAACCGTGATTGCATACATCGGTGCGGAGATGCCGCTCGTGTCCCGCGTCTTGATGATTTTCCAGGCCTGCGGCGCAAAACTGGTCATCGAACATACCGTTGCGAGATAGCCGATGAGCGTGACTGTCTGCATGTGTTGCCCTGGCTACGGTGTATCCACGCGCTTGAGATCCGATACACGGACCACGCCAAGCTGGCTGACAAAGGTCAGGGTCGAGTCCGAACTCTGACTCTGTGAGACGCCACATATGCGGTGTTCGCCGGTGTCGTAAATCTGCGTCCGTCCATGGTCGTCGATAACCAAGCGGCGCTTCTCGGGAAAAGCGGCGTAGCGCATATGGTTCTGGGAGCCGGCGGCCGACGGATCTCCAAGCGCTGCAGGCCACCACGAGCCAGCGTCTGACACACCGGCCGAACGATAGCTCACCGACGTGTCTTCTCGTTGCGGCTCAGCGGGATGATCGCGCAGGTAACCAGAAAGCGCGCCGGCGATGGCGTTGAGTTTTTCCTTGAGGCCGACGTTGAACATATCGCCGACCATCGTCATGCCCGAGGACCATTGCGACATCCCGCCGAAGTCGCCGTGGCTAAACTGCGCCATGGTCCCGCCACCGCGTCGCAAAGCCTCCAACACTGCAAGGACGGCACTCTCGGAGACGCCATGCTCGCGCGCGAGGCGCGCAGTGAGTTCATCTTGTGGCTCGGGAGTTGGCATCATGCGTGTCCTCGGTTCGACGCCGGGCAGTGCCCGGCATGTCAGCGCTTTTTCGACTTGGTCTTTGCGACCGTTGGCTTTGCCTTTTCAGGAGGGTTGGCCGCCTCCCACGCAAGGCGCGATTCCCGCAACCGCGCTGTCTTCGCTTCACGCGCTTTGCGCTCGGCCTCTGTTACCTCCTGTGCATGGAGGGTGGCGCGCTCATCTCGCCGCCTGGCATATTGGCTGGTTGCCATATTTCAGCCCTCCGCCTTGTAGGTCTTCGCTTCTTTCCTGGCCCCTTCCTTGCCGTGTTTGGCAGCCA
>Ga0075370_10001084_pt1 | contig 11328 bp, 10 predicted proteins | sample EndMethybrTD3035_FD_71398 | JGI IMG/M metagenome (GOLD analysis project Ga0075370, IMG submission 71398) | Populus endosphere microbial communities from Tennessee, USA - Endosphere MetaG P. TD hybrid TD303-5 | ecosystem: Host-associated > Plants > Roots > Endosphere | place: USA: Tennessee... | reverse complement strand
GAGCGGCAGTAGCGCAGCGCGGGTACGCTGGTTCAGCGTCGTCACGACCCGGTTGAGCATTTCGACGATCAGCGCGCCCTGTGCCGGCAACCGGGACGATTCGTAGGCGAGCACCGCGTAGCGCGACGCCTTCAGCCGCGCGGCGAGTGCCGCGAGCGCGCCGCCGGCCTCCCCGCCGGCCCGGGCACCTGCGTCACCTGCTGCACGCCCGGCCACGCGGGCGGCGAGCATCGCCACCGCATCGAACAGGTCGCCGTCGAAGCGCACGCGTTCGATGCCTTCGAGGCCCGCGTCGGCGAGCGTGGTCGACGCGGGCTCCAGCACGATCACCTGCGCCGCCCCGCCCTCGCCGACGCCGCAGCGCCGCAGGAACTCGGGATAACGCTCGTTCGGCCACGAGCCGACGCAGACGATCAGGTCCGCGCGAGCGCGAACCTCCGCGAGCGTGGTCGTGAACGCGCCGCGGTCCTGCAATGCGCGCAACCCGTGCAGCAGCGCCGGACCGGCGGCCGGGTCGCAGATCGCACCGGTGCGGCAGGCCAGCGGGTACAGCGCGCGCGCGCCGGCCACGTCGGTGCCCAGGCCGCCGAACAGCGGCTGGCGGCTGGCGGCGAGCAGGCGCGCCGCGGCGGCGATCGCCTCCGCCTCGTCACAGGCGACGCCGTCGACCTGGGGCCGCGCCGGCGCGCCCGCCGGATCGAAGCGCGCCAGGCCGGAGCGCGCCCGGTGACACTCGCTGCCGGTCAGCTGCAGGCGTCCGGTGTCGCTGGTGACGCCGAAGCCGTCGCACAGAAGCGGGCAGAACGGGCAGGTCCAGGGCGCGGGCGCGGCGGAGCCGGAAGACGATTCGAGAGCACTCATCCGCACCTCGGCACGCAAGCGATGTGCCATTGATCGCTCACAGGCGCTGCGCCCCGACGAGCCTCGCGCAGCGCCGTCACAGGGCCACTTCTGCAACACAGTGTGGCGCTTTTGGCGGGTGGCGGCGGCCCCTGACGGTGATGCGGGGATGGCACGATTCGTGATGCGGCGACGGGCATGGCAGGGTCATTTTCTTCCCCGCGGTGTGCGCCGCGGCGGCATGCCGTTCACCGGGGTTGGCGCGGCAACTGGAGATCGTGCAGCGCACTCGCGACGAGCCAGGCGCTTGCACCGGCCTCACGGCCGCGCGCGAGGTCGTCGGCGCTGCGCACGCCGCCTGCGCCGATCAGCGTCGTACCCGGCGCGATGCGGCGCAGCGCCGCCATCGTGTCGAGATCGGGCCCGGCGCCGGAGCCGACGCGCTCGAGCGTCATCACGATCACGCGCTGCGGCCACAGCGCCGGCGTGTCCCAGCAGCCGGCGGGGTCGAGGCGCTGGCCGTCGCGCCGGTCGAGCGAGAGCACCGCGCCGGCGGCACCGAAACGCTCGCGGCACACTTCCAGCCCGGCGCGCGAACGCAGCGATTCACTGGCGAACACAGGCACGATGCGTGGCGAATGCGGCGCAAGTTGTGAGCGCAAGGCGTCGGCTGCGTCGGCATCGGAGAAGCCGGCGTCCAGCCACAGCTCGATGCCGGGCAGCGCGTCCAGCAGCTCGCGCAGCACGTCGTGCTGCGGCAGGCCGCCCATCAGTGCGTCGAGGTCGGCCACGTACAGTTGCCGGGCCGAACAATGGTCGACCAGGATCCTGGCCACCGTCACCGGGTCGCTGCTGGCGCACAACGCCGACTCGATCGGCCGATACGCCTGCCGGTCGCCCCGCACGCCGCGCACCACCTGCGCGTTCAACAGATCGATCACCGGAATCAAGCTCATGCCGTCGTTCATGTCGCTCAGGTTGTTCACTTCCAAGGCGCGGACCCCGCGATGATGCGCGTATTCGTCTACGAGCACATCAGCGCCGGCGGGGCGGTCGATGCGGTCGCCGACGAGTTGCTCGCCGCTGGCCGCGAGATGCGCGATGCGGTCGTCAACGATCTGCTGCGGGCCGGCGATTGTGACGTCTCGATCGCGATCGCTCCGCACGCGCCGCAGCCGAGCGCCGCCGCCCGCGCGCTGCGCCCGCCAGCGGGCGTTGCCGCGTCCGACTTCGTCGCACATCAGGCCCGGCTGCACGATCTCGTCTGGGTCATCGCGCCCGAAACCGGCGGTGTGCTGGCCCGGTTGCAGCGGGTCGTCGATGCCGAACGCTGGCTCGGTTGCGATGCCGCGGCGATCGCGCTGGCCTCCAGCAAGAGAGCCACGCTGGCGCGCGCCGCCGAGCATGGGCTGACGACGCCGCTGGCGTTTGCCGCATCGCCGACGACCCGGCGCTGGATCGTCAAGCCCGACGACGGCGCCGGTGCCGTCGATACGCGCGTGCACAACACGCAGGCCGCGGCGCGCGAGGATCTCGAGACGCGCCGGCAGCGCGGCGAGGCCGCCGTGCTCGAGCCCTGGATCGTCGGCGAGCCGCTCAGCCTGTCGCTGCTGTGCGATGCGCAGCGCATCGAGCTGCTCAGCGTGAACCGGCAGCAGCTGACGGTCGATGCGTTCGGCGTGCTGTCGTTCGACGCCGTGCGCATCGCTGCATGGCCGCTCGGCGACGCGCGCGCCGCCACGCTGCGCAGCTGGGCGCAGGCCCTGGCCGGTGCGATTGCGGGCCTGCGCGGCTATGTCGGTGTCGACCTCGTGTGGCACCCGCAGCGCGGACCGGTGCTGATCGAGATCAACCCGCGCGTGACGATGGCCTATGTGGGCCTGTCCGCCGCGCTCGGCCGCAACCTGGCGGCGGCCGTGCTCGCTGCTCATTTGCAAGAGCATTCGCACCCGGATTTGCACGAGGCATTGCATGCCGACGCCTGAGCATCCTCATCACGTGATCGGCTGGGACATCGGCGGCGCGCACGTCAAGGCCTGCCTGCTGCGCGACGGCCGCGTCGTCGACGTGGCGCAATGGGCTTGCCCGCTCTGGCAGGGCATCGAGCATCTCGAGCGCGTGCTGCACCTCGCCTGCGAGCGCTGGCCGCAGATCAGCCGGGCCACGCACGCCATCACGATGACCGGCGAGATGACCGACCTGTTCGAGCACCGCGAAGACGGCGTGCGCCGCATCGCCACGACGCTGGCCCGCCAGCTCGCACCAGCCGCCTCCGAGGCCCTGCACTTCTATGCCGGCGAGGCCGGCTGGCGTCGAGTGTCGGAGGCCGGCGCGCATTGGCAGGAGATCGCCTCGGCGAACTGGTTGGCGACGGCGTCGCACGCGGCGCACTGCATCGCCGAAGGCGTGCTGATCGACATCGGCAGCACGACCACCGATCTGATCGCCGTGCGCGACGGGCGAGTCCTCGGCGCCAGCCGCAGCGACGCGCAGCGACTCGAGAGCGGCGAGTTGGTCTACCACGGCGTCGTGCGCACGCCGCTTTGCGCGCTCGGGCCACGCGTCGCCTGGCAGGGCCGCGAGCTGAACGTGATGAACGAGTTCTTTGCGACCACGGCCGATGTCTATCGGCTCACCGGCGAGCTCGATCCGGCCCATGACGCGCATCCCAGCGCCGACAACGGGCCCAAGGATCTGCCGGCGACTCGGCGGCGCCTCGCCCGCATGATCGGCCTCGACGAGCGCGACGCCGCGCCGGACGACTGGCTCGCCTTTGCCCATGCCTGGCGCTCACGGCAGCTCGATGAGCTGGCCGGCCATCTGCGGCGCGTGATCGCCGAGCACGAACTGGCCAACGGAGCCGTCGCGCTGCGCGCCGGCTGCGGTGACTTCCTCGTGACCGACCTGCTCGCGCGCGCCGGCGCCGCGCTGGTGCAGCGACGCTACGGCCGCGACGTGGCGCGCATCGCGGCCGATGCGCTGCCCGGCGCCGAGCTGGCCGCGCATTGGGCCAACGTGTGCGCGCCGGCGGTGGCCGTTGCCGCGCTCCTTGACAGTGAGCGGCGCTGATGTGGGTCGTCAAGCTCGGGGGCAGCCTGATGGCCGATGCGGCGCTGCCGAAGTGGCTGGACCTGCTGGCTCAGCTCGGTGGCGGCCGCGTGACCATCGTCTGCGGCGGCGGCAGCCTGGCCGACGAAGTCCGCCGCGTGCAGACTTTCTGGCAGTTCAACGACCTGGCCGCGCACAACATGGCGGTGCTCGCGATGGCGCAGATCGGCTATCAGCTGCATGCGATGAACCCGACGCTGCAGTTGGCTGCGCGCAAGTCGGAGATCGCCAACGTCCTGCACAAGGGCCGCGCAGCGATCTGGCTGCCGTTCGAGCTGCAACGCGATGCGCCCGACTCGCGAACCAACTGGGGCGCCACCTCCGACACGATCGCACTCGACCTCGCGCGCGACCTGAACGCGGAGCGGCTGGTGGTCGTGAAGTCCTGCGCGATTGACCCGTCGCACACGCTCGCCCAGCTCGGCGCCGCCGGCGTGCTCGATGAAGGTTTCGACGACCGCGCCCGCGGCGCGGCGTTTCCGATCGAGATCATGGACAAGAGCGAGCTGCTGCGCATGCGCTCGCTGCTGCTCGGCGAGCCGCGGCACCTCGACGTGTGAGGTTCTCAGCTGTGGTTCTCAGTTGTCAGCCAGCGCGGGGCTCGCGTGCAAGGCCGACGCGAGCGTGCGCAGGCGTTGCAGGTCGAGCGCGCCGCTGCGGTCGCCCGCGCACACCGCGCTGCGAAAGCCCGCGAAGTCGGGGTTCAGCGCACGCAGCGCACCCAGCTGCGGCTGCCGCAGCGCGCCCGCCAGGCCGACCAGCGCGCCGCTTGCGCGAACCATCGCGACGAAGCGCCGCAGTGATGCATCCGACAGCACGTCGAACAGGCTGCCGGCGAGCTTGTCGGCCGTATCGACCATCAAGCCCGGAAACTTCAGCGCGCAGGCGTGCTCGACCGCCTCGGCGTCCAGGCCCTTGTCGGCAATGAAGACGGGAACGACCGCATGGCCGCTGGCGGCCAGGGCATCGAGCACGGCGCTCGCACACGGATCGCGCTCGATGCCGACTTTCACATAGTCGACGCCGCAGCGCGCGACCGCATCGACGCGCTCGAGAATCGCGTCGAGATCGCGCATCGGCAGGTCACCGATCGTCGCGCTGATCGCAAGCGTGCAGCCGCGATCGCGCAGCGCCTGCACGATCGCCGCGATCGTCGCGGTCGCGAGGCCGCCGAGCGCACCCTCGCGCGGCTCCTTCAAGTCGATGAAGTCGGCGCCGCCGTGCGCGGCGAGCAGCGCCTCCGGCACGTCGCGAACGCTGACGAGCATGCGCATCACGGATTCCTCTCTTCGGTTGCATCCTGCGCCGCGCGATGCCGCGCGACGGCTTCGGTCAGCCAGCCCCAGGCCTCGTGTTCCTCGGGGCCCGCGGTCTTGTCGATCGCGATCTGCAGGTAGGCCATCTCGGCGTCCACCTTCGCCGGCGACAGCATGCGCAGCCGGCTCACCAGGATCGCGCCCTCGATCACCGCGGCCTGCGCGCGGTTGAAGCCGATGTACGGCGCGTGGCTGGCCTCGAACACGCGTGCCATGCGCAGCACCGGGCGCTGCGGGTCGTCCTGCAGTTCGGCGAGCTCGAGCTCGGCATGATGCAGCGCGCACGCGAGGCGCTGTCCGGCGATGCGTTCGGCCGGCCGCAGCGGCCACTGATGTCGCCCCGTCACCGAGCCGGCGAAGACGCGCGTGTCGACCACGATGTTGAGCACGGCATGCCGGCTGGCGACGATGTTGGCGAGCGTCGTCGACGGCTTGAACGGCATCAGGACCACATCGCTGCCGCGGTAGCGCACGCCCATCGGCGCGACATGCGGCGTGCCGTCGGCAGCGACCGTGCTCACCACGGTCTCGTAGATCACGTCGTTCATCGCGCGCGCCCTGTCTTCATCGTCGTGCCGGGTGCGCACCATGCGTTCAGATCGGCTTGCTCGGTCGCGACCGCGCAGCCCCAGTCGAGCGGCTGGTCCTGCACGTAGCGCTTGCCGAGCCGCCAGGCGATCTCCGCGTGCGCGAGCTCGACGCCCATGTAGAACGCATGGTTCGCGTCGTGTTCGAGCTTGAGCTGCGGCCACAGCTCGAACGCACCCTGGCCGGTACGCAGGCCGTCGCGGTTGTAGACGTGCAGGCCGCGCGCCGAGACCTGCACGCGAAAGTTCGGGTCGCGCACTTCGGCCGCGATCTGCTCGATCTCCTGCGGCGTGTCGGGGAACGGATGCTTCGCATGCACCGTCATCAACGCGTCGCTCATGCCCTTGGGCAGCGTTTGATGGCGCACCGCGGCGTGCATGATGCGGCGCGCCCAGTCGGCCTCGCGCACCGCACGCCGCGCATGCGCGCTGACCTGCGTGGTCAGGACGGCAGCGACGTTCAGCTCGGCCGCGATGCCGAACAGCAGCGCATTGATGCCGCTGGTGTCGGCCTCGGTGAGCTCGGTCAGGTTGCCCACGCCCATCATGATCGCCGCATCCGGAAAGCGCTCGCGCAATCGGTGGTAGCGCACGATCGATGCGGTCAGCCCGAACGGGATCGGGTCGAGGATGGAGTCCGCCAGGAACGCCCGGCCGCGGCGCTGCATCTGCTCGATCGCTTCGAACAGCGAGGCTTCGTCGCCCGGCGTGCGCCCGATCAGCACTGGCGTGGACGCCACCTCGTCAGCCACCCACAGCGTGTCGATGTTCAGGCTCAGCAGGTAGTCGGCGCCGGCGTGCCCGCCGCGCACCAGCTCGTCTGCGTTCATCGAGTCGACGCTGACCGCGAAGCCCGCCTCCTTCAGCGCCTGCACGCTGTCGGCGAGGTGATCGAAGCGCGTCTCGGGAAGGCAGCCGAGGTCGATCACGTCGGCGCCGTCGGCCTTGAAGCTGCGGGCCCGCTCGACAATCTGCTCGACCGTGAGCTGCGGCGCGTCGACGATCTCGGCGAAGACCGCGACTTCGTACTCGTCCAGGTCGATCGGCTTGGCCGCGCGGTTGAAGAAGCGCGGGAGATCCTTCAGCTCTTCGGGGCCACGCACGACCGGAATGCCGTAGTGCTGCGTCAGCGCATCGAGGTCGCCGCGGCAACGGCCGGGCACCATGATGCGATCGGCCTGCACCGGCGCAGCCACGCGGCGCTGGATCATCTCGGCGGTCATCAACGCGGCGACCTGCAGCCCGATCTCGCGCACCTCCCAGCTGAACGGGGCCGCATCGATGCTGCCCAGCACGCGGATCAGGCTGGCCTCGGCCAGCCGTCCCGTCAGGAAGACGATGTGTTCCAGCTCATTCGGGGTGCGAGACCTCGATCTGGAGCTTGTGGAGCTTGCGGTAGAGGGTGTTGCGGCTGACATCGAGCGCCTTGGCGACATTGCTCACGTTCCAACGGTGCTGCTCCAGCATCTTCAGCAATACCTGTCGCTCGTTGGCTTGGATCGGATTCAGTTTGACGGGCCTCGGCGCGTCTTCGTCGGCCGCGGCGCCAGGGCCGGCAGTTGCTGCGACGACGACCGCCTGGCCCTCGAGCGGAGCCGGATGCAGGATCAGTGCCGGGAGATGCTCGCGCGTGATGGTGCGGCCGTCGGCGAGCGCCGCGGCGCTGCGCAGCACATGGCGCAGCTGGCGGATGTTGCCGGGCCACGGGTAGTCCATCAGCAGTCGCTCGGCATCGGCGCTCAGGCTCACCCCGGTGCCGCCCTCGTTCTTCAGGATGTCCTGGATCAGCTCGCGCTTGTCGCTGCGCTCGCGCAGCGACGGCAACTCGAGCTCGATGCCGGCCAGCCGGTAGTACAGGTCTTCGCGAAAGCGCCCTTCCCGCACCAGCGCCGGCAGGTTGCGGTGGCTGCCGCTGATCAGCTGGAAGTCGACCGGGTGGATGTCTTCGGTGCCCAGCGGCGTGACCTGGCGCTCGTCGAGCACGCGCAGCAGCCGCGCCTGCAGATCGAGCGGCATGTCGGCGATCTCGTCGAGAAACAGCGTGCCGCCGTCGGCCTGCAGGATCTTGCCGCGCCGCCCGCTGCGCTGCGCGCCGGTGAAGGCGCCAGCGCGATAGCCGAACAGCTCGGACTCGATCAGCGTCTCGGGCAGGCTCGCGCAGTTGACGGCCACGAACGCGCCGTCGGCGTGCGGGCTCGCATCGTGCGTCGCGCGCGCGAACACCTCCTTGCCCGAGCCGGTTTCACCCCACAGCAGCACCGGCGTCTGGCGCGCGATCACACGGCGCGCCGTTTCGAGATGGGCCAGCAGCCGGGCGTCCTTGAACGTCGCGCTGCCGGACGACACGGCGCGCAAGGCGGCCGGCCGCGCCAGTGCCTTGGCGGGCATCGTCATCGGGTTCGCGTGCGGCGCGGCAGCGATGGCCGGCACGCTCTGCGTGCCCGAGCTTGCGCTCGCCGCCGCAGCGGGGCGGCGCGCGACCGCGAAGAAACGCGACGCCGCATTCGCGCGGTACGTGACGATCGGGTGGAACGATGACGACATGCTCCGCTGCAGCATGTCTTCGAGCGAGGTCTGGAACAGGTCTTCGATGCGGCGCGAGCGGATCTCGTCCATCGTCTGCAGACCGAGCTGAAACAGCGCGCTGCGATTCGCGGCGAGGATGTAGCCGTCGTCGCCGACCGCGAGCTTGCCCTCGTGCAGCGTGTAGACGAACTCCGGGCGACTGTGGAAGTGCAGCGGGTGCGCGTTGCGAAAGCGCTGGTCGATCAGCCGGTTCTCGATCATGCGCGCCGTCATGCCCAGCAGCACCAGCAGGTGCTGCTGCATGTGCTTCGATCGGCTCGAGACGTCGAGCACGGCGGCGATCTCGCCCGACGGGTCGTACACCGGCACGGCCGAGCAGGTGAGCTGCGAGAACTGGGTGAAGAAGTGGTCTTCGCGGCGGATCGCCACAGGCGCGCCGGCGGCGATGCAGGTGCCCATGCCGTTCGTGCCGGCCTCGGCTTCGCTCCACAGGCCGCCGGTGCGCAGCCCGAGCGGCGCGACCTCGGCGGCGAACGCGGGCGACGAGACCATGTGGATGATCACGCCGTCGGTGTCGGTCAGCACGACCGCCGAGTCGTTGTCGGCGAGCTGCTGGTACAGGGTGGTCATCTCGTAGCGCGCGCAGTCGATCACGTCGGCCCTGCGCTCGCGGCGCATCTCGAACGCGGCGTTCTCGATGATCGAAGGCTTGCGCGGACGGTCCGGGTGCAGCCGGTACTCGTTCAGGCAGCGGCTCCACGAGCGCGTGACCGGATCGTTGACCTGATCGCCGGTGGCGCTCTCAACCGTCACCATGATGCGCTCCGCGTGACGGTCGGTTTCCCGCAACAGCATTCCCATCGATGTCTCCAGACTGCTTTATGGTTCGTCAGGTCCACTGGCGGGCCCGATCTTGACCCACGCGCGAGTGCAACACAACCGGTGAAACACGCGCTCGCGAGTTCTTGTCCGACGCGGCATCTTGGCATGCCGCTTGCACTTTTGCCGGGCACCCGCAAATTTGCAGCAACCGAACGCCTTCGCAGCTCCCGCCCCATGACCAATCGTTACACCCTGCCCGCCCTGCAGGCACCGATGATCGCGACCGCGCCGCAGGCGATGGATCTGATCTTCATCGAGGGCTTCGTCGGCGAGACCGTCATCGGCATCCACGAGTCCGAGCTCCATCGGCCCCAGCCGCTCGTGATCGACGTACATGCGGGGCTGCCGCACGCGCGGGCCTGCGACACCGACCGCATCGGCGACACGATCGACTACGGCGTGGTGGCCGAGCGGCTGCGCCGCCTGCTCGTCGAGCACCGGCACGTGCTGCTCGAGGCGTTCGCCGAGAACATCGCCGAGATCCTGCTCGACGAGTTCGGCGCCAGCTGGGTCCGCGTCAAGGTCGTCAAGCCGCGCAAGTTCGACGACGTGGCAGCCGTCGGCGTGCAGATCGAACGGACCGCGCCGCCGCCGGAGCCGGCCCGGCCCGGACACAGCGCCGCCGTGATCCAGCTGCTGGCCAGCGGCATGCTTCCCGGCAAGTCCTAGAAATCGCTTCGCCAGACAACAACGGCCGCGCGAGCGGCCTGTTGTCGTTGGTGCGGCGCCGCGAGCCGGCGACGGCTCGCGCGCTCCATCACGCTACTGGTGTGCAGCGAACGGGTGGGCGGCCGATCCCTTCTTGGCCACCACTTCCGCGGCCGTCGGCGTGCCGGCCACCGCGCGCTGGATCGACTCGCGCACGGCCTTGTAGTTGAAGTCCTGGATCTTCTTGTCGTCCTCGGCGAGCCAGTGGATGAACACGCCGACGCAGATGAACAGGTTGTCGGCCTCGGCGGCGGGAATCGTGCCGTCCTCGACCGAGTCGGCCACCGCCATCGCGACACCGCGTTGCGCCGGGCCGAACATCTGCACCGCCTGCTTCGCGCCCTTGATCGTGACCTTGTTGAACATCACGGTCGCCGGCTTGGTCAACAGGTTCGGCGCCACCACCGCGAGCAGCGAGGTGAAGCCGTCCTTGTTGTTGGTCAAGGCGTTGGCAAAGGCGGCTTCCGCCGGGCTGCCGCGCGGCCCGATGATCAGGTCGATGTGCGCCACTTCATTGCCGTCTCCGACGAGCGACTCGCCGACCAGCATGCGATCAATCTTTGCCATGTCTTCCATCTCCTGTGTACGGGTTCTTGAGGGTCTTCAGCACACTGGCCAAATGAACCAGCGCGACCCGGTACGTATCACGATCCGTGCCATACGAGCCCCGCGGCGAACAGTGTCGCCACGGTGAGATCGGCGCTGGTTCCCGGGTTCAGCCCGGCGGCCTTGAGCTCGAGGTCCCAGGCCGCGAAGCCGGGATCGGCGTCCAGCGCCTCCCCGGCCGACGCACGTGCCTGCCACGGCTGCGCCGAGCGCATGACACTGTGTGCCAGCGCGGCGCCGTGTTTGCGAACAATGTGTGAATCGGGACGCTGGGCGAGGAACGAGAGGTAAACCCTCTGGACGGCGCTGGCGACGGCTGGCGGCACGGGCTCTTGCGGGCTGGCCGGCAGCACGATCGGGCCGGACACGAGCGCCCCGAGCCCCAGCTCGAACAACTCGGCAAAGCCGTCCCGGTACTGGCGCGCGATGCTGTCGCGGTCGGCCGCCAGCGCCATCGCGGCACGCAGGTCGATGTCGGGCACGTCGTGCACATCCTGTGCCGGCGCCGAGCCCAGCCCGCCGGGCCGCGCCTGCGCGATGGCACGGTAGGCGGCGCGGGCATCGCCGATATCGAGATCGGCCAGCACCTCCTCGAGCGCGCTGCGCAGCGCAGCCGGGTCATGGGCGTCGCGGTGTGACTCGACGGCACGTGCCATCGGCGCGCACAGCAGCACGATGCCGAGGTTGGTGTTGCAGCCCGCGGCATCCGCCGTCGCTGCCACGGCGGCCTCGATGCGCTCGCCCACGCGCGCGCC
>Ga0075370_10001083_pt1 | contig 11332 bp, 14 predicted proteins | sample EndMethybrTD3035_FD_71398 | JGI IMG/M metagenome (GOLD analysis project Ga0075370, IMG submission 71398) | Populus endosphere microbial communities from Tennessee, USA - Endosphere MetaG P. TD hybrid TD303-5 | ecosystem: Host-associated > Plants > Roots > Endosphere | place: USA: Tennessee... | reverse complement strand
CCTCGACGAACGCCATGTGCAGGCTGACCTCTAGCTCTTGCGCAATCATGCGGCCTCCATAATGCATTGCAGCGGGTGGCCACCGCGCCGTGCGGCGGCCAACACCAGTTCAACCTTGGTTGCGGCGACGTCTTTCGAGTAGACACCGCAGACACCGCGACCGTCATGATGAATCTTCAGCATGATCTGCGTTGCGGTTTCGAGGTCGCGTTTGAAATATTCCTGGAGCACCATCACGACGAACTCCATCGGGGTGTAGTCGTCGTTGAGCAGCACCACCTGGTACATGCGCGGCGGTTCGGTCTTTTGTGCCTGGCGCTCGACGACGACCGCCCCGCTCCCGTCGTCGGGTGCTGTTCGCACCGGTGGCGGCGCGGGTGGTTTCGGCGTGCTCTCAGCCATGGAATTCATTCTATCGAGTTGCCGCGCAAGCGTTTCATCCGTTCCCATATTGCGACTGGGCAGAGAACCACAAGACCGGAAATAAGCAACGTGCACGCCCGCTGTTTGCACCCCGGCTGGCCTCGAATGTCATCCAGGCGAGCCACTGGATTACCTTTCTTGACAGCCAATTTCGCGCGGCGCAATATTTGCCGCGCCCATTGGGGGAGACAAGCTTTGGGGGAACAACACATGGCCATTGGCACCGTCAAATGGTTCAACGACGCCAAGGGCTTCGGGTTCATCGAACCCGAGTCCGGCGGGGAAGACGTCTTCGCGCACTTTTCGGCGATCCAGATGGATGGCTTTCGGACCTTGAAACAAGGCGGAAAGGTGCGCTTCGAAGTGGTGCAAGGCCCGAAGGGTCAGCTCGCCCAGAACATTGCCGCGATCGACGGAGACGCGCCACCGTCTGATTCGGCGAACGCCGGCGCCGTCCAGGCCGGCTGACATAGGCCGGCTGACACCCGGCCCGAAAATGCAAGAGCCCGCCGGCGGCGGGCTCTTACGTTGCGGCCGCGAGCGGCTTTACATGTTGTCGATCATCACCTGGCCGAAGCCCGAGCAGGAAACCTGGGTGGCGCCATCCATCAGGCGGGCAAAGTCGTAGGTCACCTTCTTCGACAGGATCGACTTCTCCATCGAGCTGATGATCAGGTCGGCGGCAGCCGTCCAGCCCATGTGACGCAGCATCATCTCGGCCGAGAGAATCTCCGACCCCGGGTTGACGTAGTCCTTGCCGGCGTACTTCGGTGCGGTGCCGTGCGTCGCTTCGAACATCGCGACCGAATCCGAGAGGTTCGCGCCCGGAGCAATGCCGATACCGCCGACCTGCGCAGCGAGCGCGTCGGAGACGTAGTCGCCGTTCAGGTTCAGCGTCGCGATGACCGAGTACTCGGCCGGGCGCAGCAGGATCTGCTGCAGGAACGCGTCGGCGATCGAGTCCTTGACGACGATGTCCTTGCCGGTCTTGGGGTTCTTGAACTTGCACCACGGGCCGCCGTCGATCAGCTCGGCGCCGAACTCCTTCTGCGCGAGGCCATAGGCCCAGTCGCGGAAGCCGCCCTCGGTGAACTTCATGATGTTGCCCTTGTGCACGATCGTCACCGAGGGCTTGTCGTTGTCGATCGCGTACTGGATGGCCTTGCGAACCAGCCGCTCGGTGCCTTCGCGAGAAACCGGCTTGATGCCGATGCCCGAGGTGCCCGGGAAGCGAATCTTCTTGACGCCGAACTCGTCCTGCAGGATCTTGATCAGCTTCTTGGCCTTCTCGCTCTCGGCCTCGAACTCGATACCGGCGTAGATGTCTTCCGAGTTCTCGCGGAAGATGACCATGTTGGTCTTCTCCGGCGCCTTGACGGGCGACGGCACGCCCGGGAAGTATTGGATCGGCCGCAGGCAGACGTAGAGGTCGAGTTCCTGGCGCAGCGCGACGTTCAACGAGCGGATCCCGCCGCCCACCGGGGTTGTCAGCGGGCCCTTGATCGAGACGACGTAGTCCTTCACTGCCGAGAGGGTCTCAGGCGGGAGCCACACGTCCGGACCGTAGACCTTGGTCGACTTCTCGCCCGCGTAGACCTCCATCCAGTGGATCTTCTTCTGGCCGCCATAGGCCTTCGCGACCGCGGCGTCGACCACCTTGATCATCACCGGCGTGATGTCGGCGCCCGTGCCGTCACCCTCGATGAACGGGATGATCGGCTGGTCCGGCACCTTGAGCGAGAAATCAGCGTTGACGGTGATCTTCTGCCCGCCTTCGGGCACCTTGATGTGCTGGTACATGTTGGATCGCAGTGGGTAAGACGTTGAACTTTTGATTCTATGTCAGGGTCTGTGCGCAGAGCACCGATTGCGATAATCACCCGATGACCTCGACCTCACGTTTCGTCGCCGCTGCCCTGGCACTCGCAGCCTGCACACTCGCCAATGCGCAAGACGGCCCCCAGAAGCTGCCGTCGATCACGCTCAACGCGGGCATGCACCTGATCCAGGCGGAGGTGGCCCGCACGCCCGAGCAGCGCAGCACCGGGCTGATGTTCCGCACGACCATGGGCACCAGCGAAGGGATGCTGTTCGCGTTCGATGAACCGGGCGTGCAATGCTTCTGGATGAAGAACACGCTGCTGCCGTTGTCGGTTGCGTTCGTGGATGACGACGGTGGCGTCGTCAACATCGAGAACATGAAGCCGCAGACGCTTGACAGCCACTGCTCGAAGAAGCCGGTGCGCTTTGTGCTCGAGATGAACGACGGCTGGTTCGCAAAGCGCGGCATCAAGCCCGGCTTCAAGCTGAGCGGCCAACCGTTCGCACGCTGAAACGAAAAAGGGCCGGCATTGCCGACCCCTCTTTCGCCTGGCGCCTGACGCGCAAGACTCAGCCGAAGTTCGCTTCGGCGAACGACCAGTCGACCAGCGAAGTCAGAAAGGTCTCGACGAACTTCGGACGCAGGTTGCGGTAGTCGATGTAGTAGGCATGCTCCCAGACGTCGATCGTCAGCAACGGCTTGTCTGCCGTGGTAAGCGGCGTGCCCGCGGCGCCCATGTTGACGATGTCAACGCTGCCATCGGCCTTCTTCACGAGCCAGGTCCAGCCCGAACCGAAGTTGCCGACCGCGCTCTTCTGGAACGCTTCCTTGAAAGCGGCGTAATCGCCCCACTTCGCCTTGATGGCCGCAGCCAGCGCGCCTTTGGGCTCGCCACCGCCGCTGGGCTTCATGCAGCTCCAGAAGAACGTGTGATTCCAGATCTGCGCCGCGTTGTTGTAGATGCCGCCGGACGACTTCTTGACGATTTCCTCGAGCGTCATGCTCTCGAACTCGGTGCCCTTTTGCAGGTTGTTCAGGTTCACGACGTAGGCGTTGTGGTGCTTGCCGTAGTGATACTCGAGCGTTTCCTTGCTCAGGTGCGGCGCGAGCGCGTCCTGGGCGTACGGCAGCGGCGGCAGCTTGTGTTCCATGATGTTCGTCCTCGTTCGAGAGTTGCGGGATTTCGCGGGCATTGTAGGCAGCTTGCCAAGCCCATGCAGGTCGCGGATCGTCGACGTCTATCCCGGTTGCCGCTGCAACCGTTCGATACCCGAAGGCTCGACATCCGTGACCGTGACCCCCGCAGTGCCGTCGGCGAGCACGGCTTGCAGTCGGGCACCGGGCTGCATCTGAGCGACCGAAACAACCGCGCGTCCCGACTCGTCGGTGACCCACGCATACCCACGCTGAAGCACCTGCGCGGGATCGAGCGCTTGCAGCCGCCCCGCCAGCCCGCTCGTGCGTTGCCGCTGCAGCGCGAGCGAGAGGGACGCGGCGCGGCGCAGATGGCCTTCGAGGCGCGGCAGTTCAGCGCTGCGCTGCTCGAGCGGCCGATGCATCGCGCCACGCAGGCGCTGCACGAGCAACGCCAGACGACGGCCGTGCTGATGCACGCCCTGGCTCGGGCGCAGAAGCCGCATCGCCGCCCGATCGAGCCATTGCGCGTGATCGTCGAGTGTGCGGTGCAGTCGCGTTCCCATCGCCTGCGCAAGGCCGCCGAGCTGCTCCAGGCAAGCGTCGCGCAGCGGCGCAGCCAACTCCGCTGCCGCGGTTGGAGTGGGTGCGCGCAGATCCGCTGCCAGATCGGCGAGCGTCACGTCGGTTTCGTGGCCGACACCGCAGATGACAGGCATGGCCGCAGCGACGATCGCGCGCACGACCCGCTCGTCGTTGAAGGCCCAGAGGTCCTCGAGCGAGCCGCCGCCGCGACAGATGATTAGCGTGTCGACCTCGGCGCGCCGACTCGCGAGTTCGATCGCTGTGCACAGCGCCATGGGAGCATCGAGGCCCTGCACGGGGCTCGGATAGATCACGACCCGCACGTGCGGTGCGCGCCTGCGCAACGCCGTCAGCACATCGTGCAGCGCCGCGCCGGCGAGCGATGTGACAACGCCGACCGTGCGGGCATGTGCGGCAATCGGCCGCTTGCGCGCTTCATCGAAAAGCCCCTGCGCTTCCAGCACCGCCTTGAGCCGCAGGAAGCGCTCGAACAGCGCGCCCGCCCCGGACCGCTGCATGGCCTCGACGACGAACTGCAGCTCGCCGCGCGGCTCATAGACGCCGACTCGACCGCGCACCTCGACCAATTGCCCATCGCCGGGCGCGAAGTCGATGAGGCTCGCCGCACGCCGGAACATCGCGCAGCGCAGCATCGCCGCATCGCCATCGGCGTCCTTCAGGCCGAAGTAGCAGTGCCCGCTCGCCGCCCGTGAAAACCCGCTGATCTCGCCCCGAACGGCAACTGCGCCGAAGCGACCGGCAAGGGTTTCGCCGACCTCGCGCACGAGTTCGGCGACCCCGCGAACCACGCCGCGTGACCTCCCCAGGCCGGGCTCAATCACGCGCAAGCCCAATGCTGGCGCGGGTCGAGAACTCCACAACCGCGCTGGACGTGGGCTTGCGCGGCCAGTTGCCTGTCATAGTCTTGTCATCTCCATATAACGCATTGATTTTCAAAGACTTTTTCATGCCTAAACTTTGAGCAAACTACGCCGAGCCCAGCAATTTCGCGCCCCTGCCGCGTTGAACCACCAGTTGCCCACAAAGTTGTCCACAGTTGCGGTGGATGGGTGAACAGCAGCGGCTCGGGGACTGGCCGACGGGTGTGGGGAACGCGCTGAAAGCAAGCGCTGGAAGGCGTCGGTCCGGCTGGGCTTCACGCCATAATCGCGCGACTTCAAAATCCGTGGCCACCACTGAAAGGGCACGTTTGTTTTCGATCATACAAGCCGCTGGCTGGCCGATCTGGCCGCTGCTCCTGTGCTCGATCGGCGCTGTTGCGCTGATCATCGAACGTCTGTCTAGCCTGCGCGTCGCGCGCGTCGCACCACCGCGGCTGCTCGATGAAGTGATCTCCGTCACCCGGGCTCACCTGCCCGCTGCCGACGTGGTCAACAAGCTCGCCGACAACTCGGTGCTGGGCACCGTCCTCGCGTCGGGGCTGCGGGCGATCGTCGCCGACCCGCGCATCAACGAGACAGCGCTTCGCGGTGTCTTCGAGTCGGCCGGCCGCGCGGCGGTGCACCGTCTGGAGCGCTACCTGAACACGCTGGGCACGATCGCCTCGGCCGCGCCGTTGCTGGGCCTGATGGGTACCGTCATCGGCATGATCGAGATCTTCGGCTCGCAAGCGCCGACCGGCGGCAACAACCCAGCCATGCTCGCGCACGGCATCTCGGTCGCGCTCTACAACACAGCTTTCGGGCTGATGATCGCGATCCCGTCGCTCATGTTCTACCGCTACTTCCGCGGTCTGGTCGACGCTTACACGCTCGACATGGAGCAAGCCTGCGACCGGCTCGTCCCGCACCTGCTGCGCTTTGCATCGCCGCGCACCTGATCACGCAGACACCGTCATGTCGCTGAACTTTCGCAAGCCGCGCCCGGAAGATCCAGAGATCAACCTGATCCCGTTCATCGACGTGTTGCTGGTCGTGCTGATCTTCCTGATGCTGTCGACGACGTATTCGAAGTTCACCGAGCTTCAGATCACGCTGCCGGTTGCCGACGCCGAGAAGTCGCGCGACCGACCGCACGAGATCATCGTCGCGGTGGCCGCCGACGGACGTTACGCCGTCAACCGCAAGCCGGTCGACGGCCGCAGCGTCGAAGCACTGGCGGCCGAGCTCGCCGCGGCGGCGGGCGGCTCGAGCGACATGATGGTGATCGTCTCGGCCGATGCCACGTCGGCGCACCAGAGCGTCGTCAACGTGATGGACGCCGCGCGCCGCGCCGGCCTGCCGCGCTTGACCTTCGCGACCCAGACCTCGGGCAGCTGAGCGGCCAGCCTGGCCTCGCAAACCTCGGACAAGCCCGACGTGGCACGCGACTGGTCACGCCGGCTGCAACGCGCATGGCTGACGCGCGGGCCGCTCGCGACCGTGCTCTGGCCGCTCTCGCTTCTGTTCGGCGCGGTGGTGCGCATCCGTCGAGCGCTCTATGCGTCGGGACGGCTGCCAGCCCAGCGCCTCGACGTACCGGTGATCATCGTCGGCAACCTGATCGTCGGCGGCGCCGGCAAGACCCCCACCGTGATCGCGATCGTGCAGATGCTCCAGCGCCGAGGCTTCCGCCCTGGTGTCGTCTCGCGCGGCTATGGCCGTCGGGACGACTCCGTGCTGGTGGTCGACGACGACACGCCTGCGCACCAGGCGGGCGACGAGCCGCTGCTGATTCGCCGGCGCACCAAGGCTCCGGTTGCCGTGGGGCGTGACCGTGTCGCGGCTGGCGAATTCCTGCTTAGCGTGGTGCCCGACATCGATGTCATCGTCTGCGATGACGGCCTCCAGCACTTGCGCCTCGAGCGCACGCTGCAGGTGCTGGTCTTCGACGAGCGCGGGGTCGGAAACGGATGGCTGTTGCCGGCCGGGCCGTTGCGCGAACCGCTGCCGGTGCGGACGCCGAAGCAAAGCCTGGTGCTGTACAACGCGAAGCGGCGCACCACTCGGTTGAAGGGCGAACTCGTGTCGCGTTCGCTCACCGGCATCACGCTGCTGAACGATTGGCGCCGTGGCGTGGCCCCTTCGCTCGCGGCTCTTGCCGTGATCCAACGCGAAGCGCCGCAACCGATCCTCGCGGTTGCGGGCATGGCGCAGCCGCAGCGATTCTTCGCAATGCTGCGCGACCGTGGGCTCGTGATCACCAAGTGCCCTCTGCCTGATCATTACGACTTCAAAGCTCTGCCCTGGCCCGCCGACACGCCGGACGTGGTGGTCACGGAGAAAGACGCAGTCAAGCTCGACCCAGCCCGGATCGGCTCGACCCGCGTGTGGGTGGCGACGCTAGACTTCGCTCTGCCGGCCTCGTTCGAAGCCGCATTGCTCGCGCATCTGCCGCCCTCGCCCGCGCGGGGCGCACGCCGAGACAGGAACACTGACCATGGAAACGCGCCTACTTGACCTGTTGGTCTGCCCGATCTGCAAGGGTCCTCTCGAGCACTGGAGACCACCGCAGCAGGAGCGTCAGGAACTCGTGTGTCGAGCCGACGCACTTGCGTTCCCGGTTCGCGACGGAATTCCGGTGATGCTCGAGAGCGAGGCCCGCTCGCTCGATCCCAATCTGCCGTCGGTCGACGCGGCGGCATGACCGCTGGATACACCGTGCTCGTGCCGGCGCGTCTCGCGTCGACGCGCTTGCCGAACAAGCCGCTGGCCGACCTTGGCGGAGTGCCGATGATCGTGCGCGTCGCTCAGCGCGCCAGCCAGTCTGCGGCGAATGCCATCGTCGTCGCTGCGGACCATGCCGACATCGTTGCCGCCTGCCGCGAGCATGGTGTGCAGGCTTTGCTGACGCGCGTCGATCACGCGACCGGCAGCGATCGTCTCGCGGAAGCCTGTGTGCTCCTGGGCCTCGATGGGGACGACGCAGTCGTCAACGTCCAAGGGGATGAGCCGCTCATCGACCCCGGTCTGATCGACGCTTGCGCAGCCTTGCTCGCGCAGCGCCCGGACTGCGTCATGAGCACGGCCGCGCATGCGATCGACAGCGCCGCGGAGATGGACAACGCGAACGTCGTCAAGGTCGTTCTCGATGCCGCCGGCCGCGCGTTGTACTTCTCGCGTGCACCGATCCCATGGGCGCGCGATGCGCGCGCCCGCGGTCTCGATGCCCTGCCCCAGCCAGCGCCGCTGCGCCACATCGGCATCTACGGCTATCACGCCGGCTTCCTGCGGCGTTTCCCAAGCTTGGCGGTGAGCCCGCTCGAAGCAATCGAGGCTCTCGAACAACTACGCGTGCTGTGGCACGGCGAACGCATCGCGGTGCATGTCAGCGACACACGTCCGGGTCCCGGCGTTGACACTCCCGAAGACCTGATTCGAGTCCGCGCGCTGTTCGGCTGAGTGGGCCGGGAGGTTTGGCGTGCATGGTATTCTCGACCCGAAAGTGCGGGCGTTGAACAGGGCAGCGAAGTCCCTCGGCGCTCGCGCGCAGAACACGACAGAACGAGGCGACACCTATGAGATTGATCCTGCTGGGCGCGCCCGGCGCGGGCAAAGGCACGCAGGCGGCATTCATCTGCAAGAAGTTCGGCATCCCGCAGATCTCGACAGGTGACATGCTGCGCTCTGCCGTGAAGGCGGGCACCCCGCTCGGTCTCGCGGCCAAGCAGGTGATGGACAGCGGCGGCCTCGTCGGCGACGACATCATCATCGGCATGGTCAAGGAACGCATCGCCCAACCCGACTGCGCGAACGGCTTCCTGTTCGACGGCTTTCCGCGCACCATCCCGCAGGCTGATGCGATGAAGGCCGCCAACGTACGCCTCGATGCCGTGATCGAGATCGATGTGCCCGACGATGTCGTGCGCGAGCGAGTCACGGGCCGGCGCGTGCATGTGGCCTCGGGCCGTGTGTACCACGTCAAGTACAACCCGCCCAAGGTCGAAGGCCACGACGATGTGACAGGCGAGCCGCTCGAACAGCGCGCCGACGACACGCTCGAGAAGGTCAACACCCGGCTGCAGAAGTATCACGCCGAGACCGAGCCGTTGATCGGCTACTACGCGGCATGGGGCGCCAGCGGAGACAAGCAGGCTCCGCGCTGCCGCAAGATCAGTGGCATGGGCAGCGTCGACGAGATCACCGCGCGCGCTCTCGCAGCATTGAGTTGAGTCGAACATGGACATCGCAGGCAAGGTATTCATCGTTACCGGCGGCGCCTCGGGTCTCGGCGAGGGCACGGCGCGCATGCTGGCTGCCAATGGCGGCAAGGTCGTCATCGCCGATCTGCAGGCCGACAAGGGCGAAGCGCTCGCGAGCGAACTTGGCGGCGCCGGCGTGGCGCAGTTCGTGAAGTGCGACGTCAGCTTGGAGAGCGACGGTCAGGCCGCGGTCGCGAAAGCGCTGTCACTCGGCAAGCTGGTCGGCCTCGTCAACTGTGCCGGCATCGCGCCGGCCGCCAAGACCGTGGGCAAGGAAGGCGCGCATGCGCTGCATGTGTTCGCGAAGGTGATCAACGTCAACCTGGTCGGCAGCTTCAACATGATCCGGCTCGCCGCAGAGGCGATGTGCAAGAACGAGCCCGAACCGACCGGTGAGCGCGGCGTGATGATTTCAACGGCGAGCGTCGCGGCCTACGACGGCCAGATCGGCCAGGCTGCGTACTCGGCGTCCAAGGGCGGCGTCGTCGGCATGACATTGCCGATCGCCCGCGACCTCGCGCGCAACGGCATCCGCAACATGACGATCGCCCCAGGCATCTTCGGAACGCCGATGCTGTTCACGATGCCCAAGGAGGTGCAGGACGCACTCGCAGCGAGCGTGCCCTTCCCGAGCCGGCTCGGCACGCCCGCGGACTACGCGAAGCTCGTGCACCAGATCATCACGAACGAGATGCTGAACGGCGAAGTGATCCGCCTCGACGGAGCGATCCGACTCGCACCGAAGTGAGTCTGCAGAAGAACAAAGCCGCCGGGTCTCGCGACTCGGCGGCTTTTTCTTTGAGCCTTGCTGTTCGGCGTGCTCGATCAGGTCTTGGCGCGCCTTGCGTACAGCGACCACAAACGTGCCATATCGGCCGTCCCATCGTTGCCGGTCACGCCCTTGAACGTGCTCTGCGCCTTGGCGTTGTCGCCGGCGAGCAGTTGTGCGATGCCGAGGTGAAGCTTCGCGTCTTCGACTCGCTTCAGGCCCCCCTTCGCGATGCCCTGCTGCATCAGCTGCACGCCTTTCGCCTTCTGACCTTCGAAGACTTGGTTCATGCCGATCGTCAGCAGGTCGTTGCCGTCCTTCGCAGCGAGCGCAGCCTTCTCGTCGTCGGCCTGGCTCTTCTTTGCTTCGTCGACCCTCTTGTTCACGAGGTCGCGCAGCCGCTTATGACGTTCGGCCTCGGGCCCGGTGCCCAACGCGCCGCTCGCGAACCCCTTGTCGACGACCTGCTTGGCCTCTGCGGTCGAGCCCGCCTGCAGGGCGAGTTGCGCCATTTCGGAGAAGTCGTTGCCGGCGGTCATGCTGCCCGTCGCGAGCGACAAGCGATACGTGTCGAGCGAGAGGCGGTCCGAGAAGTTCGGCTTGCGCTGCATGCGGTTGAGCAGCGTGACCCAATATTCCTTCTTCGGGTAGTAGCTGACGAGGCGCTCGAGCGCGAAGGTCTCGCCTGCGATGTCCTTCTGCTTGATCGCCGCGTTCATCAGCAGGTTGATGCGGTCTTCTGCAGGCGTTGCGCCACTGCGCTCTGCACCCTGGATCTCTGCCGTCAGCTCCTTAGCAGCGCCGGCATAGTCACCAGACAGGTACTGCGTCTGGATCAGCAGCGTGCGGTTCGCACCGCTCGTGCCGCCTTCCTTGAAGTAGCGCTGATACCACTGCATCGCCTTCGCGTATTCCTTGTTGCGGTAATACGTGCCGGCAATCGACTCGATCATGCGCAGCTTGTCGGCACCGCCTACACCACCGCTGACGGTCTCGAACGCCTTGGCGGCCGTGTCGGCATCGCCGGCACCGGACGCTGCGGCCAGGCGCATGCGTTCGACCATCATGCTTTCGTTCGCCGTCTTGCCGCCGACTGCGTCGGCCTCGCGAACCTTCGCAAGCGCATCGCGGTACTTGCCTGACTTGATCAGGTCCTGAGCCGCCTGCAAGGGCTTGCCGACCTCGGGCCGCAGCCCGCTTTGGGCATACGAGTGGTTGGCAACGACGGCGATCACGACCGCCGTGACCAGCGAGGCGATCAGCCGCGCGGGCCGTGAGCTTGGAATCATGCGGGCGTTCGAAATGTTCATGCTGCGATAACGGTCGGGCAGGCTATGTGGTTCACTTGATGAACTGCTCGTTACCGACCATGCCGAGCTTGGAGACGCCCAGGCGCTGGCTCTCGGCGAGCACTTCGGCGACGAACTTGTACTCCACGAGCTTGTTCGGCCGCACGTGC
>Ga0075370_10001082_pt1 | contig 11333 bp, 7 predicted proteins | sample EndMethybrTD3035_FD_71398 | JGI IMG/M metagenome (GOLD analysis project Ga0075370, IMG submission 71398) | Populus endosphere microbial communities from Tennessee, USA - Endosphere MetaG P. TD hybrid TD303-5 | ecosystem: Host-associated > Plants > Roots > Endosphere | place: USA: Tennessee... | reverse complement strand
GGCTCGGCGATCGTCCTCGAGACCATCAACGTCGGCAGCTGGTTCGCGTTCTTCTCCAGCTACATCCGCGACCTGACGCACGTGCGGCCGCTGCATCCGGACACGCTCAGCTACCTCCTGACCGCGCACGGCTTCCAGGAAGTGACGGTGCGCTACTCGGCGCCCTATCCGCAGCGCGACAAGCTGGTGAAGGTGCCGGGCGAGGGGCTGGTCGAGGACGCGCTCAACGCCAACGCCGACAAGCTGAACACGCTGCTCTTCGGCGACATGGACTACGCGGCGATCGGCCGGCGCCGGTAGATCCCATGAGGTCCTCCCGCGGCGGAGCGCTCCGGGCGTGAACGCCACCCGCGCGCGCACCGCGGTGACGGGGCTGGCGGCCGCCGGGCTGTTCGCCGGGCTCTCCCTCGCGGGATCCGAGCTGCCATGGATCGCGCTCGCGTGCGCCATCGTGATCCTGGCGATCGAGCCGCGGTGGCTCCCCCGCCTGGACATACCGGCCGCGCTCGTCGCAATCACGTGGCTGCTCTCGGCGCGGCTGTCTGGCCTGGCGGGCGCGAATGCCCTGCCGACGCTGACGTGCGTGGCCGTCGTCTGCGGCGCGGCGCGGTTGCCGCTGACGATCGCGCGGCCGCTACTCGCCGCCTGTCTCGCCACCGCGGTGCTGGTGTTGGCGCTGGTCGCGGCCTACGGCGCCGCCACGATCGGCGAGCCCCGCCTCATGACCTACCCGGGCCTCGAAGGGTGGGGCGGCTATCCGGAGATGGGCCTGCTCGGCGTGATGGCGCTGCCGCTCGCGATGAGCCTGGCCGTCGGGGCGGGACCGCCCGCCGCCCGCGCCGGCGCCGCCGTCGCCGCAGCCGCCGCCGCGGCGGGAGTGATGCTGTCCGGGTCGCGCGCCGCGTGGGCGGCGGCCGTCCTCGCCGCGGTGCTGGTCCTGTTCAGCCGCAGCCGCCTCCGGTGGCGGTCCGCGGTCGCCATCACGGCGGGCGCGGCCGTGCTCACGACGGTGCTGGTCGTGGCTGCGGTGCGGCTGGAGGGCGTCTCGATGGGCATCGCGTCAGGCTCGCGACTCGAGGCGTGGAGCCAGGCGACCGAGCTGTGGCGCGAGCGGCCGCTGATCGGGTGGGGACCGGCGACCTACCACCGGGCCTATGCGACGCGGCACTACGATCAGCCGACGGACGCGCAGTTCCACGCCCACAGCGAATACCTGCACGTCGCGGTCGAGACGGGAGTCCTCGGCGCCGCCAGTGCGCTCTGGTTCGCGCTGGCCGTGATCGCCGGGATGCGCCGGCGCGCCGCGCCGGGCGCTGCGATGATCGCCGCGGCGCGCAGGGGGCTCGTCTGCGGCCTGATCGCGGTGGCCGCGCGCGCGCTCGTCGACTACTTCGATCCGGCCGGCGCCGCGATGCGCGCGGTGCTGTGGCTGTCGATCCTCGCCGGGCTGCGCGTGGCGCTCGATGCCGCGCCGGACGCGCCGGCCGATCGCGCATCCGCTTGACGGCCGCGGCCGCCTATTCGATCCGCAGCGACGCGCGCCGCATCGACACGCCGAGGGCATCGCAGGCGGTCGACAGATCGTGGAGCCGCGACTCCGGCACCTTGTGCGAGCTGACGATCACCTGCGTCGCGCCGGTGGCCGCGAGGATCTGCGGCAGCTGCTCCAGGCCGCCGGCGACCGGCAGGCGCTGGATCAGCGTCCGGTGCTTGCTGCGGTCGTCGTCGAGGAAGGCGACGACCTGACGCTCGAGCGCGGGGTTGTTGCGCAGTTCGCGCAGCAGCATCACGCCGGCGTCGCCGGCGCCGTAGATCAGCACGCGCTCGCCGGCCGGCGAGGCGATCGGCAGCGACTCGCCGAGGGCTCGGAAGAACAGCCGGACGGCGCCGGCCGATCCGACGAGGAGCATCCAGTCGAGGACGAAGAGGGTGCGCGAGTAGCCCTCGAACCGGTACGCGAGCACGAGGAGCAGCACCGCGAGTCCCGTTCCGGTGCTGACCGCCTTCACGAGCTGCAGGACGTCACGCACGCTCGTGTAGCGCCAGATACCCTGGTACATCCGGCAGACGCCGAACGCGGCCAGCTGGCAGCCGATCACGACCGGCAGCGACTGCACGAAGGTCGCGAGCTCGCGCGGCGCCTGCTGCTCGAAGCGCAACAGATAGGAGGCGTAGTACGACGTCGCGATCAGGATCGTGTCGACAATCACGGCCGCGACCTGCCGCTTGTAGGAGAAGTCGGCGATCAGCGTGCTGACCCGCGAGCGATCCGCCGTCCCGGCCTCGGGCGCCGGGTAGACCTCGAGGCGCCCGAGGAACACCCCGAAGAGCGCGGCCGCGATGGCCAGGAAGAGCACGACCACGACCATCTGCGACAGGCCGTAGCGGTAGGACGCGTAGGCCACGGCCCCCGAAAGCGCCGCGATCAGGTACAGCGACAGCACCGCCGCACGCTCGGAGAGCCCGAGGGCGACGAGACGGTGCGAAGTGTGATCGCGGCCGCCCATCGACACCGGCCGGCCGGCCAGCGTGCGCGTCACCGTGACGAGCATCGTGTCGAGGATCGGCACGAGGAGCATCAGCACGGGCAGCAGCAGCACCGAGACGACGTTGCGCGAGTACGGCCAGCCGCCGACCAGGCTCAGCCCGGCGACGAGCACGCCCAGGAACAGGCTGCCGGCGTCCCCCATGAAGATCGACGCCGGGTAGAAGTTGTGGACGAGGAAGCCGATCGACGCGCCGCCGACCGCGGCGCACAGCGCCGCCCCCTCCACGTTGCCGTCGGCGAGCAGGAAGACGACGCGGAAGGCGGCGCTGATCGCCGCGATGCCCGCGGCGAGGCCGTCCATGTTGTCGAGGAGGTTCAGCGCGTTGGTGATGCCGACGATCCAGATCAGCGTGATGACGAGATCGAGCGCCGCGTAGCCGGTCAGCCGCAGCTGCAGCCCGAGGCCGGCGAGGGCCGCGGCCACCATGATCTGCCAGACCAGCTTCGACTGCGGCCGCAGCGGCGCGACGTCGTCAAGCGTGCCGACGATCATCAGCACCGTCGCGCCCGCCAGCAGCCAGAGCATGCCGACGTCGCGAATCGGGATCACCCCCGCGACGGCGAGGATTGCGGCACCGATCGCCAGGCCGCCGAGGAGCGGCACCGGTCGCCCGTTCCAGCGATCCGCGGCGGGAACGGCGACGGCGCCGACCCGCAGTGCCAGCCGCTTCATCAGGACGGTGAGCCCGAAGCTGAGGCCGAAGGCGAGGACGGCGGCGAGGACGACGGTGGTCATGGGCGGCGGCCGCGAACGGCCAGCGACCGAGTGTACAGCCGGTGCGTGACGGCGGGTATCGTCTATCGGGGGTCCGGATCCGAGACCAGGCCGAGGGTCAGCGCCGCGAGGCTCGCGGCGAGCAGGACCATGCCGGCGCAGCCCGCGATCGGCACCCACGCGCCGTGCCGGACCGTGGGCCGACGCCGCAGCAGATCGACGACGCGCGAATACTGGGAGCGCGTCTCGAAACGCAGATCGCCCCATTGCGCGCGCGACCCGACCGAGAGCGTGCCGCCGGCGTAGTTCGGCGGGCCGATCGCCAGCTTCAGCCCGTGGCCTTCGGTCGCGCCGGGCAGGGCGACGCGCAAGGCGAACGGCTGCCGGGCCGATCCGCCGATCGGCGGGAACGTCCACGTGAAAGACGGCCGCGCAAGGAACGCCTCCACCGGGACGCTCGTGCGTGCGAACGCCGGGCCCGGTCCGGACTCGAGCGACAACTGGACGGTCCCCGACGCGGTGCCGCGTCCCGGGGTGGGATAGACGGTGATGGCGCTGAGCCCGTCGGCGGTGGCGACGAACGTCTGGAGCAGGGTCTGGTCGCCATAGACCTCGAGCGACGGCGCGAGGTCGGCGGGGGGGAAGAGCAGCCGGGTCTCGCCGGCGCGGAGACCGAAGAGGACGGCCGCCTGGAGGACGACGAGCGCGACGGCGAGCGCCGCGAAGAGACCGCGTGACGGCGGCACGGCCCGCAGTATAGCAAGCGCGGCCGCGCCGGCTATGAGACGGCGATGCCGCGCGCGGCGAGCAGGCGGCGGTAGAGGCGGTCGACGTCATCGACCAGCCGCGCGCTGCCGAAGCGGCCCACGACCGAGGCCTGGGCGGCAGCGCCGAGTGCCGCGGCGCGCGCCGGGTGCTCGAGCAGGTCGACGATCGCGCGCGCGATCGCGGCCGCGTCGCCGACCGGCACGACCAGGCCCGTCTCGCCGTCGCCGACGACGTCCTCGACGCCGCCGGCGCGCGTCGACACCACCGGCCGCGCCGCCGCCATCGCCTCGATCAGCGCCACCGGCGAGCCCTCGTTCTTGGAGGTCAGGACGACGACGTCGAGGTCGGCGTAGAGCCGCGCCAGATCGGCGCGCCAGCCGAGGAACCGGACGCGGTCGCCGAGGCCGGCGCCGCGCGCGAGCGCCTCGAGCTCGCCGCGGCGCTCGCCGTCGCCGACCACGAGGAAGATCGCCTCGGGGCGGACCGGCGCGATCGCCCGCGCCGCCTCGAGGAACACCTCGTGCGCCTTCACCGGCACGAGCCGCGCGACGATACCGACGAGCGGCGCCAGCGGCGACAGCCCGAGCTCGGCCCGCAGCTCGCCGCGGCGCGGCGCGGCGGCGACGAGCGGATCGAGGTCGAGGCCGAGCGGCACCACGACGACGCGATCCGGCGTGCCGATCCTGTGCGCGAGGATGTCGCGCCGCACGCGCTCGGTGACGGCGACGAGGGCGCTCGCGGTGCGCGCGAGCACGCGCTCGGTGGCCACGACGACCTTCGTCGTGAACGGCGAGAAGTACCCGTCGAACACGTGCCCGTGGTAGGTGTGCACGACCACCGGCACGCGGCACAGCGTCGCGGCGAGACGGCCGAGGGCGCCGGCTTTGGCGGTGTGCGTGTGGACGACGTGCGGCCGGAACGCACGGATGAGCTTGACGAGCGACCAGAACGCCGACCAGTCGCGCCCGCCGCGCACGTCGCGGCCGAGCGCCGGCAGCGAGACGACATTGTCGGGGGCACGTGCGTGCAGCGCGAGCCAATCCCCCTCTTCGTCCCCGACCCGTCCCGCGACGAGACGGGATTCATAGCGCGACGGATCCAAACGGTCGTTCAGCAGAACCGCGTGGAGCGCCGGGCCACCGACGTTCAGGCGTGCGATCACCCGCAGCACGCGGATGCGCTCCGCCGACCCACCGCCCGATGCAACGCCGCTCACGGCGCAGGAGTCTATCGAAGTTACGCGGGAACCCCTGCCGGGCGCCGCGCGTCGGCGTGCGCGCCCGGCACCGCGCGGACGCACGGCCCACCGATTGCACGCGTCGACACAACCTCAATGGCTGAGTGCAGAGGATTGCACGTCGTGCCGATTAGTGCAGAAGGGGAACCCTTCGTCCTGCGCCGACTCATCCACGTACTGGTCGTCTTCCTGATTGCCCTGGGCTCCCGCGGGACGATCACGCACGCGCAGTCCGGCCCGGACAGCGATGGCGACGGTCTGCCGGACGCGTGGGAGATCGCGTTCGGGCTCGATCCGCACTCCACCGCGTCGCCGAACGGCGCCGCCGACGATCCGGACGGCGATGGCGTGTCGAACGCGGATGAATACACCGCCGGCACGCACCCGCGCAGTTTCTACACGCGCCGCCTGGCGGAAGGCGCGGCGAATGGTTTCTTCACCTGGGAGCTCGATCTCGGGAATCCCGAGACCACCGACGCACATGTGCAGGTGGAAGCGCTCCTCGACGACGGGACGGTACGCCGCCTGCCGCTGGTGGTCGGCGCGCAGTCGCGGCGCACGGTGACCGCGGCCGAGCTTGAGGTCGACGGCCACGAGTTCGGCGTCGAGGTCGCGTCGGACGTGGCGATCGGTGCCGACCGCGTGATGACGTGGAACGCCATCGGCAGCCACGCCGAGACCGCGATTGCCGCGCCGGCGCGGAAGTGGTACCTGGCCGAGGGCGCCACCGGCGGTCCCTTCAATCTCTTTTATCTGATCCAGAACACCAGCCCGCGGGCGGCACAGGTCACCGTCCACTTCCTGCGTCCGGCGCCCGATCCACCGCTCGACCGGGTCTACACGGTGCCGCCGCGGAGCCGCTTCACGATCTGGGTCGACTCGATCGACGAGCTGGCCAACGGCGACGTGTCGGCGGTAATCACCTCGACCGAGGACATCGCCGTCGAGCGCGCGATGTATCTCGACGACGCGACGGCGTCCTTCGCCGCGGGCCACGACGCGTCCGCGGTGATCGCGCCGGCGCTCGCCTGGTTCCTCGCCGAGGGCGCGACCGGGAGCTTCTTCGACGAGTACATCCTCCTCGCCAACCCGTCGACGTCGGCGGCCGACATCCAGATCGACTACCTCCTGGCCGACGGCACGGTGCTCCCGAAGAAGTACACCGTCGAGCCCGAGAGCCGGCGCACCATCCGCGTCGACGACGAGCACCCGTGGCTCGCCAACGCCGCCGTCTCGGCGCGGCTCACGGCGCTCAACGGCGTGCCCTTCATCGCCGAGCGGACGATGTGGTGGGCGGACGGCGGCTGGTACGAGGCGCACAACTCGCCGGGCGCGACGACCACCGGGACGCGCTGGCTGGTGTCGGCGGGCCAGGCCGGCGGCCCGTGGCATTACTCGACCTACGTGCTCCTCGCCAACACTTCGCCGTTCCCCGGCCAGGCGCGCGTCACCGTGCTGTACGAAGGCGGCGGCACCGAGCAGCGCACCTTCCCCGTCGCCGCCAACAGCCGCTTCAACGTCGACGTCGCCCTCGAGTTCCCGGCCGCCGACGGCCGCCGCTTCTCGACCCTGGTCGAGAGCGTGGGCAGCGACCCCGCCGAGCTCGTCGTCGAGTGGTCCCTGTACGGCACGCCGGGCGCGCGTCCCTGGGAGCTGGGCGCGAATGCGCTGGCGATGAACCTGTCGTCGCCGCTGCGGACGCTGACCGACCTGGCGCTGCCGCGCGGCATCGGCACCTACACGATCGACACGCGCCGTGACATCGCCGGCGCGCCGGCCGCCACCTACTCGGTGACGAGCTCCGTGCCGGGGCTCGCGAGCGTGGCGATCGACGCGGCGACCGGGGTGCTGCGCCTCACGCCGTCGAGCGGCACCGGCACGACGACGGTCACCGTGCGGGCCCGCACGGCCGGCCGGCCCGACGTCGTCGACGCGTTCGTGCTGACGGTGATCCCCGGCCGGGCGATCACCTTCGGCACGCCGACCATCGTCGGGGCGCTGCTCTTCCCGGCCTTCGCCGACATGAACAACGACGGGCGCCTCGAGCTGGTCGGCACGCTGAACGACGGCACGCGGCTGGTGCCGCAGGATCTGCGCGCCATCGGGCTCGGGCCGATTGCCGACCTGTTCCCGAACTGGGAGAACCGCGAGAACCATCCGGTCGACGTCAACGGCGACGGCCGCCTCGACATCGTCACCTGGACCTACCTGCCGGTGACCGACCCGCGCAGCGTCGCGCGGCTGTTCATGCAGCAGGCGGACGGGACCTTCGTCGAGGATCCGGCCTTCGCGGCGCTCCACGTCAGCGGCTACGGCCACAACATCACGACCGGCGACTTCGACAACGACGGCGACGTCGACCTGTTCATGGTCGAGTACACGCACAACGATCCACGCGAGCAGTTCTACCTGCTGCTCAACGACGGCACCGGCCACTTCACCGAGGTCGCCGACGCCGCCGGGATCGCCAACCGCGGCTGGCCGGTCTACTGGAAGTCGGAGGGCGTCCAGACCGTCGATTTCGACGGCGACGGCGACCTCGACATCTACGTCGCCAGCCACTTCTATTTCAATGAAGGCGTCGTCGACGGCGTCCCGCGCTTCGTCGATCGCCGTGGCGAGCTGGGCCTGCCGCTGCGCTTCGACGAGGGCATCAAGTTCCTCGACTACGACAACGACGGCGGCCTCGACCTGCTGATGGAGCATCCGAGCGAGGGGCCGCAGCTGTGGCGGTCCACGCCGCAGGGCGTCTTCGTCCAGGTGCCGCTGCAGGCGAACGTCTACGACAAGAGCTACGGCGTCAACGCCTGCGACCTCAACGGCGACGGCTGGGAGGATCTGATCCTCGCCCCCGGAATGACGACGCGCACGCGCATCCTGCTCAACACCGGCGGGACGTTCGTCGAGAACCCGACGACGACGATCGACGGCGTCGGCGGCGACGTCATGGCCTGCGGCGACTACGACGACGACGGCCGCCTCGATCTCGCCCGCCGTACGGGCTCGCTGGAGTACGCGCGCAACACGACGTCGAACGCCGGCTTCTCGCGCCTCACGCTCGACGTCGTCGACGAGCAGGGCGTGCACAACCAGTACGGCCGCGTCGTGCGGGTGACGCCGCGCGCGGCGCCGGCGGTCACCTACACGCGCGTCGTCGACGGCGGCTCGGGCTTCCTGTCGGTCGGCCAGTACCCGCTGCTGATCGGCACGCCCTACACCGGGCTGTTCGACGTACGGGTCCGCTTCGCCGGCGGCGTCCGCAGCTTCACGGTGTCGGCCGGCCAGCGCGTGCGCCTCTTCGCCGACGGCCGGCAGCAGGTCTACTGAATCCGCCTGCGATAGCATCTGGTGGCGATGCCCGAGATCGTCCACGTGGTCGGCGCACGGCCCAACTTCGTCAAGATCGCGCCGATCATCGCGGCGCTGCGCGCCTGGCCGGCGATCACGCAGCGCCTGGTGCACACCGGCCAGCACTATGATGAGCGGATGGCGGGCGTCTTCTTCGCGGAGCTCGGACTCCCGCGGCCGGACCACGATCTGCACGTGGGCAGCGGCTCCCACGCCGATCAGACCGCGGCCATCCTCGTCCGGTTCGACGCCGTGCTGGCTCGGACGCGCCCCGACATGGTCGTCGTGGTCGGCGACGTCAACTCCACCCTCGCCGCCGCCCTCGCCGCGGCCAAGCGCGGCGTACCGGTGGCGCACGTCGAGGCCGGTGTGCGCTCGTTCGATCGGACGATGCCGGAGGAGATCAACCGCGTCCTGACCGACCAGCTCTCGACGCTGCTCTTCGCGCCAGACGAGGATGCCGCGGCCAACCTGCGCCGCGAAGGCCTCCCGGACACCGCGATCAGCGTCGTCGGCAACGTCATGCTGGACACGCTGGCCGCCCATCGCGATCGCCTCGCGTGGCCGATTGCGGGCCTCGATCCGCCGCTCGAGGCCGGCGGCTACGCGGTGCTCACGCTGCATCGCGCCGCCAACGTCGACGAGCCCGACCGCCTGCGCGGGCTGCTGTCGCGCCTCGATCCCATCGCCGCGACGATGCCGGTCGTGTTTCCCGTGCATCCGCGGACGCGGGCCCGGCTCGCGGAGACGGCGGGCGCCCTGCCGGACGGCCTGCGGCCGATCGAGCCGCTCGGGTACCCCGCCTTCCTGTCGCTGATGGCGCACGCCGCCTGCGTGGTCACCGACTCCGGCGGAATCCAGGTCGAAACGTCCGCGCTGGGCGTCCCCTGTTTCACGGTCCGCGACACCACCGAGTGGCCCGGGACGCTGTCTCACGGCACGAACAGGCTGGTCGGCCGCGACGCGGCCGGCCTCGCGACGGCGTTCCGGTCGCTCGGCTCGGCGACGCGGGCCTCGCGGCCGGGCGCTGCCGACCACGGCGGGGCCAGCGGGCGGATCGCCGCCATCCTGTCCGGGCACCTCGGTGAGCGGCCGCAACCGCCGGGTCGGGTCCATCTCGCCTCTGGGCGCAAGCCCGCCTGAGGGATCGGCCAAGTGCCAGCTGCTACCCTGCGCGTGCTGGTCACGGGCGCCACGGGCGCGGTCGGGCCAGCCGTCGTGCGCGCGGTCGTCGAGGCCGGGCATCGCGTCCGCCTGCTGGTGAGGCGCGTGCCCGATGACCCGGCCCTGGCGCAGCACGAGCGGTGCATCGGCGATCTCACCGACGCGGCGGCCGTCGCCGCGGCCGTGCGTGAGGTCGACGTCGTCTTCCATCTGGCCGGCCTGCTGCACGTCACCGACCCCGGTCCCGAGCTGGCGGCCGAATACGACCGGATCAACACCATCGCGACCGGACAGCTGATCGAGGCGACGCGGCGCGCCGGCGGCCGCCGCCTGGTGCTGGCGAGCACGACCGCGGTCTACGGCGACACCGCCGGGGGTCTCGCGACCGAGGACACGGCTCCGGCGCCGGACACCTGGTACGCCCGCTCGAAGCTCGCCGCGGAGCGCCTCGTGCTCGAGGCGCGGCGCGACGACGCGACGCCGCTCGGCACGGTGCTGCGGCTCAGCGCGGTCTATGGGCCGCACCTGAAGGGCAACTACCGACGGCTGGTGCTGGCCCTGGCCCGTCGGCGATTCGTGCCGCTCGGCGCGGGGCTGAACCGCCGCAGCCTGATGCACGAGCGCGACGTCGGCCCCGCCTTCCTCGCCGCCGCCGCGTCCCCCGCCGCGGCGGGCCGCGTCTACAACGTGAGCGACGGCACGCCGCACCGCGTGCGCGAGATCGTCGACGCGATCAGCGACGCGCTCGGACGGTCGCGGCCGCGGTTTCACGTCCCACTCGGGCTCGCGCGGACGATCGCGGGCGCTGCCGAGGGGGCGTTCGGTCTGATCGGCCGGCGGGCGCCAATAACCCGGACGGCGATCGACAAGTACGTCGAGCACTCGGCCGTCGACGCGACGCGCCTCGCGCATGAGCTCGGCTTCGTGGCGTCGACGGACCTTGCAGAGGGGTGGCGGCTCACCATCGCGGCGCTCCGCGAGCGCGGCGACCTGCCGCGACAGCCGTGAGGGACGCCGTGATGCCGACGCCCGGGGCGGCCGCACTGCTGGCGGTGGCCGCGGCGCTGACGGCCTGGGCCGTGGTCGGGGCGATCACGGAGCTGGCCCGCCGGCGGCAATGGCTCGATCGGCCCAACGATCGCAGCCTGCACACCAACCCCACGCCGCGGTTGGGCGGGATCGGCATCGTCGCGGGTGTCGGAGCCGCGGGCGCGATCGCGCAGCTCACCGGGCCGTGGGCGTTCCCATGGCCGCTGGTGCTGCTCGGCGCGAGCGTGGCGTCGGTGAGCCTGATCGACGACCTTCGCGGGCTGCCGGTGGCGCTGCGCTTCGCCGTCCACCTCGCGGCGGCGGTCGCGGCGATGCTCGTCTACGGCGCCGTGGACGCCGTCGGCCTCGGACAGGGCGAGGCGCTGGCGCTGGGGTGGGCCGCGGCGCCGCTGACGGCGCTCTGGATCGTCGGCTTCGTCAACGCGTTCAACTTCATGGACGGCATCGACGGGCTCGCCGGAGGCCAGGCGCTGGTCGCCGGCCTCGCCTGGATTGCGATGGGG
>Ga0075370_10001080_pt1 | contig 11347 bp, 10 predicted proteins | sample EndMethybrTD3035_FD_71398 | JGI IMG/M metagenome (GOLD analysis project Ga0075370, IMG submission 71398) | Populus endosphere microbial communities from Tennessee, USA - Endosphere MetaG P. TD hybrid TD303-5 | ecosystem: Host-associated > Plants > Roots > Endosphere | place: USA: Tennessee... | reverse complement strand
CACTACCTCAACGCCGAACCGATCAACGCGATCGCCGACCGCTGGATCAACCAGTACGACCGTGCGCGGGTGCAGACACTCGCCGATCTGAAGATTGCATTGGAGACCGAACCGATGAGCGATAGCACCGAATTCGTCTACACCACCTACATCCGCACTACGCCGGAACGGCTGTGGCAGGCGATCACCGATCCGGTGTTCTCCAATCGGTACATGGGCCATGCGTTGGTGTCGGATTTCAAGAAGGGCTCGTCGTATGTGTGGTCCGACTGCACGGGCCTGGAAATCAGGGACTCCGAGCAGCAGGTGATTCTCGAATCCGACCCTTATCGCAGGCTTTCCTTCACCTTCCACACGTTCGTGCCGGAGCTCACGGAGTTGGGCCTCGATGGGGAAGTTGTGAAGAAGGCCGCAGCGGAGCGCCGGTCCAAGGTGTCCTTCGACATCGAGCCTGTCGAAGACGGTCAGGTGAAACTGACGGTCATCCACGATGACTTTCCACCGGAAAGCACGGTGCGCGAACTCATCTCGGGCGGCTGGCCGTGGAAGCTGGCCAACCTCAAGAGCGCGCTGGAGCTGCCATGACCGGGATGCCAGCCATCACCGACCACGTGACCTGGCAGGCGCAGATCGACGCGCTACGAGTCCGGGAGAAGGAACACACCCGCGAAGGGGATGCGATCGCGGCGGCCAGGCGCCGACTGCCGATGGTCGAGCTGGACGCATCGACCCCGATCATCGGTCCGAGCGGACCGGTGACGTTACTAGACGCCTTCGAGGGCCGATCCCAATTGATCGCGTACTACTTCATGTGGCACACAGGGCATTCCGCGGCCGAACAGTGCGAGGGCTGCACCTGGTGCACGACCGGAGTCCAGGAGCTCTCGTACCTGCACTCGCGCGACATCACCTATGCGGTCTTCTGTCAGGGCCCGTACGACGAGAGTCGCCGGTACCGCGACTTCATGGGCTGGGAGATGCCGTGGTACTCCGCGCAAGGGTCCCTCGACGCGCTACTCGTCGGCCGTCAGCAAGGTCTCATGCACCTGGTCTGTTACCTGCGCAACGGCGACCGCGTGTTCGAGACCTACTGGACCAATTACCGCGGCGTGGAAGCGATGGACTACAGCCTCGCGTTGATGGACCTCACCGCCTACGGGCGCCAGGAGGAATGGGAGGACTCGCCGAGTGACTGGCCGATATACCCGCTCGGCGACGACCTCCAACCGATGCGGTCGAATGGGCGTCCGATTGCTCAGTGGTCGCGACTGCAGGCCGGTCGCTCCGAGGATCTGACAGCGAGATGAGAAGGGAGAGAGGGAAATGAAGACTCCACCAATCGTGTCGGCAGGGGAGTGGGACGCCGCCCTGCAGGGCATGCTGGTCAAGGAAAAGGAAGTTCAGCGCTCCCGCGACGCACTGGCCGCCCAGCGGCGCCGCATGCCATGGACACTCGTCGAGAAGGGCTACGTCTTCGACGGGCCCGACGGCAAGCTGAGCCTGCTCGACCTGTTCGACGGCAGACGTCAACTCATCGTCTATCGCGCTTTCATCGAACCCGGGACGGGCGGCGACGACGTTCCCGGCCATCCGGGCTGGCCTGATCACGGCTGCGTGGGTTGCTCGCTCATGGCCGACCACGTGCCCAACCTGGCTCACCTCAACGCACGCGACACCACGTTCGTTTACGTATCTCGCGCAACGCAATCCGAACTCGACCGGATGAAGGCGAAGATGGGGTGGCGGCACCCCTGGTACACCATCACCGACGACTTCGACAAGGACTTCGGTGTCGACCTGTGGCACGGCACCAACGCGTTCATTCGCGACGATGACCGGATCTACCGCACCTACATGACTTCCGGCCGCGGCGACGAGGTGTTCGTCAATACCTGGAACTTGCTCGATATGACCGCGCTTGGGCGGCAGGAGAATTGGGAAGACTCGCCTGAAGGATATCCGCAGGGGCCGTCCCATGAGTGGTGGCGCTGGAACGACACCTATGCGGAGCAGGGTGAGGGCCCGGGCAGGTGCTGCTGACCTAGGATTTCACGCTCGCCAGCGCCTGGTCGACGATCTCCGACCACCGTGCCGGGGCGACCGCTTCGATTGCCGACTCGCCAGCGAACGCACTGGATATCACGACATCGGGCGCCAGCGCTCCCAGCAGTTTGACGCTATCGCACATCGCCGCCGCGTCACCCCGTCCGGGCACCACGAACGTCGACCAGGTGCCGTCGCCGGCGGGAAAGATGGTGTCGCCGGTGAACAGATATCGAACGCCGCCCGCGCCTGTCACGAGGTAGCACGTGCTTCCCGGCGAATGCCCCGGCGTGGGAAGCACTTCCACATCGTTGGTATCGACGTGTCTCACCGCGTCAACCGGCACGTGCACGGCGCCGTGCTGAGCGATCTGCTCGAGTTCGGCTGCGGGCGCGTGCAAGCGACGCTTGAACCGTTCAGCGATCCGGGCCAGGTTCGGGCCCGCCTCGTCGAGGTGCGACAGATACTGGGCCCTAACGCCTCCCAGTTCATCGATGGCATCGAATTCCGTATCGCCGGCCGGACTGTAGAACAGCACATTGCCGGTCGGCCGTCGCCACAGGTAGGCATGTGTGGTCAATCCGGGGAACGGTGAATCCATGCGGGTCTGATAGAGATCGTCGTTGATCTGCGTCAAAGTAGCCATACTCCACCGTCCTACCTGAACCGTTGTTTAGGTCAAGGAGGTGTCGGGTTGGAGGTTAGATTCCCCCCAAGGCGGCAACAGGGTACGTAGCCGACGGCTCTCCGTGGCTGAATCGAAATTTTCGCTATGAAGGGTGCCCTCGTGGGTCGTATCGTCATCGCCGCCAGCTCACTGTCTGGCCATGTGCTCCCGATGATGCGCATAGGCGCCCACCTGCGGGAAAGCGGTCACGACGTCACCGTCGTGTCATCTCCTGAATTTCGGGGCGATGTCGAACGCGCCGGGCTACGCCTCATACCGCTCGGTGAGGCGGCACGCGTCCGCCCGCCATCACAACGATCGCGCATCCCGATGCCGAATCTATTGCGTCGCTATCTGCTTGGGCTCGCGGAACTCGAATCGACGTTCGTCGCACCTCTGGCTGCCCAGTACAACGCCCTCGAGCAGGTGCTTGACGAGGATCCGGTCGATGTCGTGTTGGCTGATCTGACCTTCACCGGTGTGCTGGCGCTCTTACTCGGAGATGGGCCCAGGCCCGCGGTGCTTACGGTCGGTGTCGGTCCGATCACCTTGTCGAGTGTGGACACTCCACCGTTCGGTATGGCCTGGGCTCCGCGGCCGGGCATGGACTACGACGGTGTCCACCGCGTGGTACAGGGCATCATGTTGCGCGGCGTGCAGAAGTCGTTGGACCGCGCCCTCGACGCGCTTGGAGCACGACCGTCCCCAGTTGGCCTCGTGGACTGGCCGCGGCTGGCCGACCAACTGGTTCAGCTCACGGTGCCGGCGTTCGAGTATCCGCGTCAGGATCTACCCGAGAGCGTCGACTTCGTCGGCCCAGTACTACTCGACGACGTTGCGAAATTCGACCTCCCCGACTGGTGGCCCGAGCTTCGGTCAGGACGCAAAGTCGTGCACGTCACGCAGGGGACCTTCGACAATCATGACCAGGACCGGTTGATCGGCGCGACAATCACCGCTTTAGGGGGTACGGACACTGTCGTTGTGGCGACCACCGGACGGCCGTTTGAAGGCGCCGGCCTGCCGCCCAACGTCTTCGTCGCCGAATGGTTGCCGTACGGGGCCCTCCTCCCGCACGTCGACGTGATGGTCACCAACGGCGGCTATGGCGGTGTGCAGCACGCGCTGCGATACGGCATTCCGTTGATCGTCGCTGGGGAGACATCGGACAAGGCGGAGGTGGCCGCCCGCGTCGCCTACACAGGAGTCGGTATAAACCTGGGCACCACGGCGCCCTCTCCCGCGCGGATCAGAGCAGCCGTCGACGAGGTTCTCGCCAGCCCCGACTATCGCTGTGCAGCTCAACGAATCGGCGCCGACATCGCCGAATCGCAGGCGCTGGAAAACATCGGACGATTGGTCAACAGTGTGATTCGGACACGTGGTGTCCACACCTGAGGGGACTCAAAGGTCCACCGCCCTAACGATGTTGGCGATTCGGTCAGCGACAACCTGCACAACGGCGAGCGCCTGCGGATCGCTTGCGGGCTCGTAACGATCGGAAGCTTCGTCATAGGCCGCGCCGGCGATCGCTGCGTGGTCCGTCGGGAGCTCGATGAGCTCGACGGGCCACCCGTTCCGTCGCAGTGTCGCGGCGAAATCCCGGCTGACATCAACCGGTATGACGTCATCGTCGACGCCGTGCAAGAGCGTGAACCGTGCACCCTCGCCGAATTCCGTCCGGTCAGCGGAAGGGATCTGTCCGGACACCGAGTCCGCGAAGGTGAATGCGCCCGCCAGGCACACCGTATGTGCCAGTCCGAAATCGAAATCCGTGGCGTGGATCGTCGCTCCCGCTGCCGCCGCTCCGCCAAGCGACCACCCGACCAGCACGAGGTCGTCTGGTGTCGCGCCGGCTTCACGCGCGAATTGCCACGAGGCCAAGAGATCAGCCCGGCCGCGGTCGTCGCTACGCGAGTTCCAGTCGGCCACCACGACCCCGACGCCATATTCGGCGACCCGCTGGGCGAGCGGCCGCATGCTGGCGCGCGCGTCGACCTGCGCACCGTGCCACATCAGGACTGTGCGCTCGGCGGGATCGCCGTAGACATCGGCGAAGCGACCCTGTGCGTATTCGACTGACTCCATGCGCCGAGGGTTCCCGACCTCGACAAACTTATGCGCGGACTCTACGGACTTTTCGCATAACGCTCGACGAACCGTCGCAGAATGGAGTGCGGGAATCGCACATTCCATTGTCGTGCTTCAGTTTTCAACTCTTCGGCTGATTCGGGCGCGAAGTAGCCGTGGTTCTTATAGGCCTCGACCCTGGTGTAGATACCGTCGAGATCGAGTTCGGGATGGAACTGCGTCGCATAGACGTTCTGGCCGACCCGGAAGGCCTGGACCGGGCACTGCGGTGAAGTGGCCAGGCACACCGTATCGGTTGGCAGCGTCGTCGCTGCCTCCTTGTGCCCCCCGTATGCATCGAACACATCGGGCAGCTCGGCGAACAAAAAATCGTCGCGGCCCGCGTCGGTCATCGTGATCTCCATGCCGCCCACCGGTTCTGGAAACGTGCGATCGATGTGGGCCCCAATGACGGTGCCCAGCGTGCCGACGCCGTAGCAGCATCCGAGAAACGGGTAGTCCTCGTCGACGATGCGCCCGATCAACGCGAACAGCTCGGACTCGACTCGTTGCTGGGTAGTGGATTTCGACTCGGCTGTGTCGCTGACGTTGTAAGGCCCGCCGCCGAGGACGATTCCCGACCAGTCGGCGAAATCGATGGAGCCCAACGATTCATGAGTGAGACGGATCCGATGTATACCCGTCGCATCCAGTCCGGCGAAGCGCTGAAAGGCGCGGTACTCGTCGTCGGCCGCGTCGTCCTCGCCGCGAATCGACAGCAGCAGAAAAGGCAGCGGATGCACAACACCCCGCGAGCCTTGGGAGCTCGCGGGGTGTTGCACGTACTGATTATCGATCAGACGAGGTCGAACCGGTCGCTGTTCATCACCTTGACCCAAGCGGCGACGAAGTCCTCGACGAACTTCTGCTTGTTGTCGTCCTGGGCATAGTGCTCGGCGAGCGCCCGCAGCTGCGAGTTCGAGCCGAACACCAGGTCGTTGGCGGTGGCCGTCCACTTCGGTTGGCCTGTGGCGCGGTCTACACCGTCGTAGACATTCTCTGCTGTCTCCGACGCCTTCCACTGGATGCCCATGTCGAGCAGGTTGACGAAGAAGTCGTTGGTCAGCGCGCCCGGCTTGTCGGTGAAGACGCCGTGCTTGCTGCCACCGTGGTTGACGTTGAGCGCACGCAGGCCGCCGACCAGAGCGGTGAGCTCCGGCGCCGTCACGCTCAGGAGGACGGCCTTCTCCATCAGCAGCTGCTCCAACTTGGACTTCTCGCCCGAACGCACGAAGTTGCGGAAGCCGTCCCACCGGGGCTCGAGCACCGCGAACGACTCAACGTCGGTGTCCTCTTGCGTCGCGTCGGTGCGACCCGGTGAGAAGTGCACGTCGATCTCGAAGCCGGCGTCCTTCGCCGCCTTCTCGATTGCCGCCGAGCCGCCTAGCACGATCAGGTCGGCCAGCGACACGTTCTTGCCGAAGTCCTTCTGGATCTTCTCCAGGACCGGCAGCACCTTCTTCAACTCGGACGGCTCGTTGGCCTCCCAGTTCTTCTGCGGCTCAAGGCGAATACGGGCACCGTTGGCACCACCGCGCTTGTCGGTGCTGCGGAAGCTGGCCGCCGACGACCATGCCGTCTTGACCAACTGCTGCACAGTCAGCCCGGAGTCAAGCAGCTTCGCCTTCAGCGCCTTGATGTCGGCTTCGTCGATCAGATCGCCCTCGACGGGGGGTACCGGGTCCTGCCACAGCTGCGGCTCAGCGATCCACGGGCCCACGTAGCGGCTGATCGGACCCATGTCGCGGTGCAGCAGCTTGTACCAGGCCTTGGCGAAGGCCTCGTTGAGCTCCTCGGGGTGTTCGAGCCAGCGACGGGTGATCGCGCCGAACTCCGGGTCTTCCCGCATCGAGACATCGGTGACCAACATCGTCGGCTTGCGGTTCGGACCACCGAACGGATCGGGAATGATCGCCTCGGCGTCCTTGGCCTCGAACTGCCACGCGCCAGCCGGGCTCTTGGTCAGCTCCCACTCGTGGCCGTACAGGATCTCGAGGTACCGGTTGCTCCACTCCGTGGGCTTGTCCGTCCACACCACCTCGAGACCGCTGGTGACCGTGTCGCCGGCCTTGCCCGACCCGAACGGGCACTTCCAGCCGAGGCCCTGCTGCTCGATCGGAGCGCCCTCGGGCTCGGGGCCCATGCCCTCGTCCGGTCCTGCGCCGTGGGTCTTGCCCAGGGTGTGGCCACCGACGATCAGTGCGGCCGTCTCCTCGACGTTCATCGCCATCCGGCCGAAGGTCTCCTTGATGTCGACCGCCGCGGCGATCGGGTCCGGCTTGCCTTCGGGGCCTTCGGGGTTGACGTAGATCAAGCCCATCGTGGTCGCGCCGTACTGTTCGGCGAGCTCCCGCTCACCGGAGTAACGCTTGTCGGTACCGAGCCACTCGTCCTCTTCGCCGAAGAGGATCTCGACGGGCTCCCACACGTCGGGCCTGCCGAAGCCGAAGCCGAAGGTCTCGAAGCCGGCCGACTCCAGCGCCACGTTGCCGGCGAACACCAGCAGGTCGGCCCAGGAGATCTTGTTGCCGTACTTCTGCTTGACCGGCCACAGCAGACGACGTGCCTTGTCCAGGTTGGCGTTGTCCGGCCAGCTGTTGAGAGGAGCGAACCGCTGCATGCCCTCGCCGCCGCCGCCGCGGCCGTCGTAGATGCGGTAGGTACCGGCGGCGTGCCAGCTCATGCGGATGAAGAGGCCGGCGTAGCTGCCGTAGTCGGCGGGCCACCAGTCCTGCGATGTGGTGATGACCGACAGCACGTCGGCCTTGAGGGCCTCAGGGTCGAGCTTGGCGAATTCCTCGGCGTAATTGAAATCTTCGCCGTACGGATTGGAGAACGAGCCGTGCGAATGCAGCTGCGACACGTCGACCTGGTCTGGCCACCAGTCTTGATTGGTCCGGGGCGCGTGTGCCTTCGGCTTCGGCGTATCGATTACCGGGTTTTCGCTCTCACTTCCGCTGCTCGCCGTCGGCTTCTCGGGCGTAGGCGGCTTGGCGTCAGGTGAATCAGACACAACATTCCTTCCAGGGGTGGGTGATGGGCTGTGATCACGGATGTGATCTGGAAGCTTGTGTTGCCAAACAGTCGGGGCACAGGCCCCAGTAGATGACCTCCGCCTCGTCGAGGACGAAGCCCTCGAGCGCACCATCCGGATCGGACGGTGTCAGGCATGGCGTGTCGCCGACCGCGCAGTCGACGTCGGCGATGACGCCGCAGGAGCGGCACACGACGTGATGGTGGTTGTCACCAACACGCGATTCGTAGCGTGCGACCGAGCCCGACGGTTGGATCCGACGAACGAGATTCGCCGAGGTCAGTGCTGCGAGCACGTCATACACCGCCTGACGGGACACGTCGGGAAGACCGACCCGTACTGCGGAGAAAATCGTCTCGGTGTCGGCGTGCGGGTGCTCGCAAACCGCCTCGAGGACTGCGAGCCGGGGACGGGTTACCCGGAGGTCTGCAAGCCGCAGCTGCTCCGAGAAATCCGACGTCGGGGACACGCTGACCATCATGCTCCTTTTCTGGAATCAGTCAAGACTTGATCATCGGTGTGTTGGGACATGCCCGCGTCCGGCGGCGCAGGGTATTTTTCGGACCCGCTCAGAGCGCCTGGTTGGCAACAATTTTGGTCATCCCACAGCGGATTGACAGCGTGTCTGAATGTGCTGCGGCGGTGTGACCACTGGTAATCTGCGGAACTGCCGGATGCGTGGTTGCGGGGAGGCGGACCGCCCGGCAGACCGAAACTGCTCGAAGTCCCTCACGGAAAGAGTGTTGTGCGCACCGGCGAGATCAAGGCCCTATCCGGATTGCGCATCGTCGCAGCGGTGTGGGTCGTGCTCTTTCACTTCCGGCCGCTACTCGAGCAGGCGGCCCCAGGATTCAGATCGGCCCTCGCGCCGGTGCTCGATTGCGGCGCCCAGGGCGTCGACCTGTTCTTCATTCTCAGCGGCTTCGTGCTGACGTGGAATTACCTCGACCGGATGGGTGACTCCTTTTCGTGGCGGTCGACACTGCATTTCCTTTGGTTGCGGCTGTCCCGCGTCTGGCCCGTCTATCTGGTGACGATGCACCTGGCAGCGCTGTGGATCATCTTCACGCTCAACGTCGGTCATGTTCCGTCGGAGGCCGCCGGATCGCTGACGGCGATGAACTACGTCCGGCAGTTCCTGCTCGTGCAGCTGTGGTTCGCGCCCTACTTCGACGGCACCAGCTGGGATGGCCCCGCATGGTCGATCAGCGCCGAATGGCTGGCGTACATCCTGTTCGGTGCGCTGGTGCTGGTGATCTTCCGCATCGCGCGCGCGACGAGGGCGCGCGGATTGATCTACCTGGCCGTCGCCGCATCGCTGCCGCCCGTGGTGCTCCTCATGGCCACGGGCCTGTTCTACACACCGTGGAGCTGGTTGCCGCGGATCATCATGCAGTTCACCGCCGGGGCGCTGATCTGTGCCGCCGTGCGCAAGCTGCGGCCCAGCGACCGGGCCCGCACCGGCGCCGGCATCGCGTCACTCCTCCTGGCGGCGGGAATCGTCGGCATCTTGTACTGGCTGGACGCCAACCCGATACCCACGATCTACGACTCGGCCGGCCTGGTCGACGTGTTGTTCGTGCCACTGGTTTTGACCCTGGCGATCGGCGCGGGCACCTTGCCGGCCCTGCTGTCGCTGCGCCCCATCGTGTACCTCGGACACGTCTCGTTCAGCCTCTACATGGTTCACGAGTTGGTGCACACGTCGTGGAATTGGATGGTGCTGCAGTTCGAGCTGCGGCTCGGTTCCGACATTGCGGGCAAGGGGGTGCTGCTGGCATTGTTCGCAGTCGCTCTGGTCGGTGCCGTATCGCTGTACCACCTCGTCGAGGAGCCCGCGCGCAAGTGGATGCGCGGCATGATGAAGCCGCCTCGCGAAATCCGGGAGGTCCCGGGCCACAGCAAGCTGCAGACCATCGACGGTCAGCGGGAGGATCGAACATCGGTGGTTTCTGCCCGTGCGGGATGAGTTCGCGCGTCGTCAACGTCGATTTGGTCAAATGAGCTCTAGGCTGGTCAGGTGAGGCGGTTGATCACGGCCATGGTTGCGCTTGCGCTCCTGGTCAGCATGAGTGTCGTGCACCCAATGCGGGTGAGCCGCAACGACATAGTGACGTTGAATTCGTCCATGGACCGCATCGCGGTGATCGGCGACTCCTATACGACGGGTACCGATCTCGGCGGCCAGGGCCGCGCGGGCTGGACCGCCCGGGCGTGGGATGAGCTTGCGACGTACCGGATGGCGGTCTCGGCGGACGTCGGCGCCGAGGGCGGAGCGGGATACGGCACGCGTGGTAATCGCGGCAGCCTGTTCGAGGATCTGACGGCCCGGACGATCAGGCCTGACGATTCGCTCATCGTGTTCTTCGGTTCGCGCAACGACCAGAACGTCGACCCCGCGCAGCTGTCGATGCTGGCGTACGGCACCTTCCAATTGGCTCGCCGCATCGCGCCGTCGGCGACATTCCTGGTCATCGGGCCGCCGTGGCCGACAGCCAACCCGCCCGCGAACCTAGTCCGGATTCGCGACGCACTTCAGTATCAGGCCGGGGTTGCGGGTGCGACGTTCGTCGACCCCATCGCCGAACGCTGGTTCGTGGGGCGCCCAGGGTTGATCGGGTCCGACGGCGTGCACCCGAACAACGCCGGGCACCAATACATGGCGGACAAGATCGCACCGCTCATCGCGGCACAATTGCCAACCCGCTTATGAAACTCGGCGAGCGCGTCTTCGAACTGCTGACGCGCGTGCTGTCACTGCGGGTGATCGTCATAGTCGCGGCGCTCTCGGTCGTCGCACTGGTCATCACGCTCGGCGCGTGGGTGTGGTTCGGCGTGACGAACGATCAATACAGCCAATTGGATCGTCGACTCGATTCGGTGAGCAGCCTGGGCGACATCAGCACGCTGCTGCGCACGGCACAGCAGGAGGGAGTCGATCAGCCCCAGGCCCCGGACGGCAACGTAGTGCGCACCGCTCGCGTCGACGGAATCACCGTGTCGATGCCCCAGGAAGTGGTGCTGCCCGAATTCGACGTCGGCTACGCCAACACGACCATCGACGGTGTGGAGTACCGCGTCCGGACCTTCACCGCCGGTGACGCGAAGATCGCGGTGGGTGCGCCGCTCGCCGAAACGCAGCGCCGCATCAACGAATTGCACCGCAGAGTGCTGCTGATCTGTAGTGGCGTGATCATCGGCACGGTCCTGATCGGCTGGGTGATGTGGTCGATCATGATCAATCCGTTCCGGTTGCTGGCCCAGCAGGCCCGGGCGATCAACGCGCAGTCCAATCCCGACGAGGTCAAAGTGGTGCGCGGTGTTCAGGAAGCCGTCGAGATCGCCGAGGCCGTGGAGGGAATGCTCGCCCGGATCGGCGACGAGCAGCAGCGCACCAGGGCGGCACTCGAGTCGGCCCGTGACTTCGCCGCCGTGGCGTCCCACGAATTGCGAACGCCGTTGACGGCCATGCG
>Ga0075370_10001079_pt1 | contig 11348 bp, 13 predicted proteins | sample EndMethybrTD3035_FD_71398 | JGI IMG/M metagenome (GOLD analysis project Ga0075370, IMG submission 71398) | Populus endosphere microbial communities from Tennessee, USA - Endosphere MetaG P. TD hybrid TD303-5 | ecosystem: Host-associated > Plants > Roots > Endosphere | place: USA: Tennessee... | reverse complement strand
ACCTTCGTTTGGGGAGAACAGGGTAATGGCGCGACTGGTGGGTGGCATCGGAACGTCCCATGTCCCTTCGATAGGCGCTGCTCTTGACAAGGGAATGCGCGATACTGCCGACTGGAAGCCTTTCTTTGACGGCTATATCCCCGGGCAGCAATGGGTGCGCGACAAGAAGCCGGACGTGGCCGTCGTCGTGTTCAACGATCACGGAAATTCGATGTTCCTTGATCGGGTCCCGACCTTTGCTGTGGGTTGCGCACAGGACTACAGGCCTGTCGATGAAGGCTGGGGTCCAAGATCGATCGCACCGTTCAAGGGAGCCGTCGATTTTTCATGGCACTTCGTCGATACGCTTGTCGATCATTGTTTCGATCCCACGATCATTCAGGAGATCGACGTCGACCACGGCCTGCAGGTGCCGATGGAATTGTTCTGGGGCAGACCTGTCGAGTGGCCGGTGCGCGTGGTGCCGATCTTCGTCAATGTGATCCAGTATCCGATCCCGCTACCGTCCCGCTGCTACGAGCTGGGCAAGGTCTTGCGGAAGGCCATCGAAAGCTATGTGAGCGACGAGCAATTCGTCATTCTCGGTACGGGCGGCTTGTCGCATCAGTTGCAGGGGGCGAAAGCCGGCTTCATCAACCGTGCAGGCGATGAAACGTTCCTGCGCGACATCGCCGAAAACCCCGACAAGCTGGCTGGCTGGAGCCGCGAGCAATATGTCGAGACCTTCGGCAGCGAGGGGGCCGAGCTCATCATGTGGCTCGTCATGCGCGGCGCCATGAACAGCGAGGTCGTCGTCAGGCACAAGCACTATCTGGCGCCGGTTTCCATGACCGGCGCTGGAATGATCGTGCTCGAAAACCAGTAGCCCGGTTACCTCGCATCACTCGCAACAAATGCCGCCGCGCGCTCGGCGATCATCATTGCCGGCGCATTGGTATTGCCTCCGACGATCGTCGGCATGATCGACGCATCAACCACGCGCAAGCCCTCCACCCCGCGGACCCGCAGTCGCTCGTCGACGACGGACGCGGGATCGCTTGCGGGGCCCATCTTGCAGGTCCCAACCGGATGATAGGCCGTGGTGATTGTGGAGCGCAGGAATTCTTCGATGTCCCGATGGCTTTGAACGCTGGATCCTGGACTGATCTCGCGCCCCCCGTACGATGACATCGCAGGAGCAGCGAGAATCCGTCGTGCGATCTCGGTGCCTCGAATCATCGTCTCGACATCCTCTGCAGCGTCCAGGAAATTCGGATGCAGGATCGGCTTGTCTTCAGCCCGCGGCGAGGCCAATTCGACCCGACCACGGCTCCTGGGCCGAAGCAGGATTGGCATGAGCGTAAAACCATGGGTCCGCGGCAAGAACTGTCCGGGGGCGCGCCTCGCGGGCATGAAGACATACTGGATATCCGCTCGATCGCAATCTGCATGGGTTCGCACAAAGCCCCCAGCCTCGACCGCGTTTGACGTCAGCGGTCCTCTCCGTGCGAAAAGGTATGCCATCAGCGCCAAGGCATAGCGCGGAAGGGTTTTTGGCGTCAGCGCGGCGCTTTTTCCGGAAACATCCTCGACCTCGACCCAGGCTGCCGGATGATCCTGCAAATTCTTTCCGACGCCCGGCGCATGACGAACCGTCGCAATTCCGAGCTTCGCCAATTCGTCCCCATCGCCCACGCCGGACAGCAACAACAGCTTTGGCGAGTTGTAAGCGCCGCTGGACAAGAGGACTTCACCGCGTGTCGTGATGCGGCTTTCAACACCATTGCGTCGGATTGCGACACCTACGGCGCGCGTGCCGGAGAAGACGATGCGCAGCGTTTCGGTGTCATACAGGACTTCAAGATTGCTGCGCTTCAACACCGGATGCAGGAAAGCTCGCGCGCTGTTCCACCGCTGACCGTTCTTCTGGGTCACTTCCCACGGACCAAAGCCGTCCTGTGCCTCACCGTTGAAATCATCATTTCTCGTGAACTGCGTTTCCCCCGCAGCAGACAGGAACGCCTGGGTCAGCGGGTTGAGCGTCCGCAACGGCGCGACATTCAATTCGCCGCCAGTGCCGTGCAGCGGTGTCGCACCCTTTTCGCGATTCTCCTGCTTGATGAATGCGGGCAGCACGTCCGACCAGGCCCAGCCGGAATTCCCCTGCTCCGCCCACTCGTCGTAATCGCGGGGATGTCCACGCATATAGACCATCCCGTTGACGGAGCTCGAACCGCCGGCAAGGCGCCCCCGATGCGTTGCAATATTCCGGCTCCGAAGACCGGTGTCGCCCTTGAAAGCGTAGCCCCAGTTGTATCGGGGGTACGGCAAAAGCATCACGGTCCCCAACGGCATTCGCGTCTTGAACGCGACGATGCCGGTTCGGTCCGATGGTCCCGCCTCGATCAGGCAAACGCGATTGGCGGGATTCGCCGACAGGCGATTGGCGAGAACGCATCCGCTCGAGCCCGCGCCGATGATGATGTAGTCGAACTCACGATCCTGCATCGTTGCGGCTCCGATAACTCTTTTCCGGTCGACGGATTGCGCGTCTAGATGTCGAGCACGAGCTTGCTGCTCCTGCTCCCTGAACAGCAAATCATCATCGTCTGATTTGAAGCGCGCTCGCCCGGCGTGAGCAACGCGTCGCGATGGTCGGGTATTCCTTCGATCACCTTTGTCTCGCAAGTCCCGCAAGTCCCCTGCATGCAGGAGAACGGCACGTCGACATTGTTGTCGAGCAGCGCGTCGAGAACGGTCTTGCCCGATGGCACCTCGATGCTGCGCCCGCTGCGCGCGAGCACGACGGTAAAATGTCGCTCGACCGCCTTGGCTTCGGCGGCCGTGAAATACTCCGTGTGTACCCTCTCAGGGGGACGCCCGTCGGCCTTTACGGCGCTCTCGAATGCGCGAAGCATCGCGGTCGGACCGCAGCAATACAGATGCGCCTCGCGTGAGGCACGGGATATCACGGCGTTCAGGTCCGTCACGGCGCCACCCGGCTCGTGATCGAAATTGAAATGGACACGGCCTGACCTTGTGCGTTCGAGATCGATCAAGTCGCTGCGAAACGCGCACGCCCGCTCGAGCCGCGCACTGTAATGCAATTCCCATGACCCGTTCAGACGCTCGAGTCGCTGGATCATCGACCATATGGGCGTGATGCCTATTCCTCCCGCGACGAAGACCGAATGCGGTGCATCTTCGGCCAGAGGAAAATTGTTGCGAGGAACGGATATCTTGATGCGGTCTCCGGCCTTGAGATGGTCGTGAATGAAACTCGAGCCGCCGCGGCTGTTCGGATCCCTGTTGATCGCCACGATGTATCGGCTGCCATCCGTCGAAAGTCTCGTGAGCGAATAGCTTCGGACCAGGCCGTTCGGCAGATACAAATCGATGTGAGCGCCCGCGGAGAACGAAGGCAGGGGCACGGCGTCGACAGGCAGGAACTCCCAGGAGTTAACTCCATCCGCTTCATGGACGATCGCCTTGACCAGGACCTCGACCGATGACTGCGTCGCGGTCGCAGACCGAACGGCCTCGCCGGTTGGCGGCTCCGATCGCTCTCGAAGCGTATTCACGCTCGACATCCTCGGGGATTGCACGGCCAGCTCATTCCAAAACTCCGCTTCCTCGAAGATCCTCGATCTGGTTCCTCTCCATGTGGAGGATGTCGGTCAGCACCATGTCCGTGTCCTGCCCGAGGCATGGGGCAGCTCGCGTCAGCACCGACGGCGTCCTGCTGAAGCGATAGGCCGGGCCGTTGTAGCTAAGCGTGCCCATTTCCGGATGATGCAGCGGCCAAAAGTGGCCGCGCTCGGCAAGCGCCTTGTCGACCAGCAAGTCCGAGCCCTTCAATGCGACCCCTGCCGGCACACCTGCCGCACGCAGTTCGTCCATCAATTGAAACGCATCCCACCGCTGAGTTAATTGTTGGACCGCGTCTTCCAGGCAGTGACGGTCGGTGCCTTCCCAGGGGCGGATTCCTTCGAGAACAGCGGCGGGAGGGCCGACTTTCCGCAACGTTGCGATCAGCCGGGGCCACTGCGACTCATTCTCGACTTCGATGGCAATCCAGCGCTCCGCGCCGACACACTGGAAGACACCGTGCAGAATGGTGTCGGCCTTCACATTGCCCTGCCGCGCTGCGCATTCTCCAGCAAGCTGAAATTCCAGCATCTGCGGCGCGAGCATTCCGATCGTCGTTTCGATCTGGGATATTTCCACATGCTGCCCCTCGCCGGTTTTTTCGCGATGGATCATCGCCGCAAGCAGCGCCGATGCGGCCAGCCGCGGCGACACGCTGTCGGTGTAGGCTCCCTTTGGCGCCGCAGGAGCTCTGTCGGGCCACCCCGTCAGAGCATGAAGACCTGCCAGCGCCTGACCTTGAGCGCCGAAGCCGGGATGCTGGCTCCACGGTCCATCGCTGCCGTACAGCGAGGAGCTCAACATGATGATGCCGGGATTGATCCGGCTGATCCTCTCATAACCGAAGCCCCACCGTTCCATCACGCCCGGCCGAAAGCTTTCGGCAACAACATCCGCCCACCGGATCACCGGATCGATGATCTCCGCTGCACGGCGATGCCCCATGTTGACCGCAATGCTGAGTTTCGAACTATTGAAGTCGGCAAAGAAGCCGCTTCGATTGATGCCGGGCTTGTCGTCGGTGAAGGGACCACCCTGGCGAACGCTGTCGGGGTGATGGATCGATTCGATCTTCAAAACCGTAGCGCCGTTGTCAGCCAGTTGCTTCGTGACGATGGGTCCTGCCGCGGCCCAGGTAAAATCAGCGACCTTCAGTCCCGCAAAGATACCCGTACTCATCTCGCGACGTCCGCTTCACGAATTTCTTCCATGACGGCTTGTGTGTGCTCGCCCGGAAACGGCGCAGCAGCCGGCTCGCGCAGAGGCGTTTCACTCAGGCGCGACCACACGGCGGGGTACGTGGCGGCAAGTCCGCGCCTTTCATCGATGAGCGGTCGATAAAATTCGCGCTGGCGCAAATGGTCGTAATTGAGGATGTGTTCGACGGAGGAGACCGGCGCGAGCAGAATCCGGCGCTTGACCGCCTCGCTCATCAACTCCGCGGACATCCTGGTCGAAATGAATCGGCCGATGATCTCCGTCACCGCATCGTAGTCTTCCTGCGGAATGAAGAACTGTCCGGGTCCGTTCCACTCGCGGCTGGTCAGAAGTTCGTCGCCAAAACCTTCCTCCGTCATCCATGCAACCAAGGCGGCATAGGATTTTTCGCGCGCGACTCCCCCGCCTCCGCCCACAGGACCGAAGAAAATATGGCCATCCACGCACGGCCAGACCAGGCGTGTGTAGAAGCGATTGGCCCGCTCCTTTCTGACGGCGCCTCCCCTGATTTCGTTCAGTTCCAGAATCTGCCAGGCCATCGTGGTGTTCAGCAGGGTCCAGACGACGCACTCCTGGATGGAAACGTCGACGCGCTGGCCGACTCCCGTTCGCAGGCGATGGTAATAGGCCATCAGCGCGGCCGACGCCGCCTCCTGCCCGCCCTGCATGATGGCGACTGGCAGGCCGATCCGCACCGGCGGACGATCAATGTCGCCGTTGAGAAAAAGGTGGCCGCCGAGCGCCTGCAGCGTCGTGTCTGTCGCCGGGTCGCGCTCACGGGAGTTGCCCCGTCCGAATGGCCATATCTCAGTGAATATGATCGCTGGATTTACACGAAACGCGATTTCGGCGAGCCGGTCGCTCTCCCCAGCGTTTAGCCGCTGGAAGTCGGTGACCACGATGTCGGCGGTGCGCGCCAGCGCGGCGAACACCGCTTTTCCGCTGCCAGCTTCGAGATCAACGCTGACGCTGCGCTTGTTGAGATTCGTCGCCAGCCAAAAGCTGCTCGACCGTGATCCGTCTTTGAGCGCAATGGTCGGATTCGATTGCCGCGCGGGCTCGCCGCCCGGAGGCTCGATCTTGACGACATCGGCACCGAGGTCGGCGAGAATCCGACCGGCCACCGCGCCTGCATCGGCGCTGATCTCGAGCACGCGGCATCCGGACAGGGCCGATCGGGTTGCGGTCACGGGACATACCCGAAGCCGGCGCCGAGGCGGGCGACCATGTGCTGCCCGGCGGCCTCTCGCCAGCTCAGGTTGTTTGAAAGACTGAGCGAAACGGCGCGCACCATGAAGGTGTCCGGATCTTCGACGCCTGCCGGCTTGATCCCCTTCCCTTCGAAGGTCGCCAGAGCTTCGAGCAGCACACGGCGCGTCATTGCGATTCCCGCGTCGCTCGACGACAGCTTCTCCCTGGAGCGATCAAAGATCGGCGCAAGGCCGGTTTGACAAGCCGCATCCTGCACCCACAATCCGGGAAGCCCGGAAAACCATGTCGTGCGCTGGCTCTCGTAGTCGAACCGAAACGCGTTGCCGACATTGAACTTCGTCCAGTAGTCCCCGTAGGGGACTGCGGCATTCTCCTCCAGATAGGCATGATGGCTGGGGTGGCCCGTCTCGCGGCCTTTGTAGCCATCCTTGAAGATCGTCTTCATCCTTTCGGGAAGAGCTTCGGACGGATGATACGTGAACATGAGGCACATGGTGTGCGTATCATCCATCGGCACCCACGCATGACCGCTGAGTTCGGGATACTGCGACTGCGGCGGAACCAATGTGTAGAAGGGCATCACGAACTGGTTGACGCGCCAGTAGAGCTTCTCTTCATCGAGCTTGCGCCGCGCGGCTATGCTGAGACCGAAATTCTGCCTGACGCATTCGAAACTTGGAGCCAGGTCTTTTGAGGCGAGCCAGGCGCTGCTGGTTCCCTTCGCATCGATCCGTCCATGCAGGATGGGAGCGTGCGCAGAATCGATCTCTCCCTCCAGGGCTTGCAACCAGTTGCATTCCTGAACGCGGATCGAGATCGCGACGTTCTCTTCCGGAACCAGATTCCATTCCAGATTTGGCAGCGGAGGCAGTGCTTCGGTCTCCGGCCCCATATATGTCCAGACGATGCCGTTCCGCTCCCTGCAGGGATACGCGGTGATCTTCACATGCTCCTTGAACCGGCTGTTCTCCGGCTCTGTCGGCATATGGACCAGCTTGCCCTCAACGTCGTACTTCCAGCCGTGATAGACGCACCGCAGGCCGCACTCTTCGTTCCGACCGAACATCATGGGAGCGCCGCGGTGAGCGCACGCGTTGCTGACGAGACCGACCCTGCCTGCCGTGTCCCTGAAAACGACGAGATCCTCACCGAGCAGACTGACCCGCTTCACGGGACCGTCTGCGACGAGCGCCTTGGACTCAAAGAACGGTATCCAATACAGCCGGAAGAGCTTCCCCATCGAACTCTCGGGGCCAACGCGTACCAGCATCTCGTTATTCTCGTGGCTGAGCATCCGAACCTCCGGTCAGCGATTGGTGGGTAGCCTGCATGGTTGGCAAAAACGGATCAGGGGCGCCCCGCATCTCCGCTGATGATCGGTCGAGCATCTGCTCCGGAATTTCGTTCAGACCGGCCTCGATCGAAACCCATGCCGGATCGCAGTTTGCCAGTGGCGCTCGCGAACGCGATGGCTCCTCGCCGTCACGCAACATCCGCACAATGGTTTGGATCCTGCGCCGTTCGAGCAGCCGCAGGGCATCTTCGACCACCTCCGCCTCCGCGGAGCAGTCCGGAAGCTCTGGATATGAGACGCGCCGAACCCATACGCCGGGCGCAACCTCCGCGACGTCCGATACGACGACGTACGGCACGTTCAGGAAGTCTCGCAAGCTCCAGGCGCTGCCTTCCGGCTTCTTCATGGCTCCCACCGCATGCGGCGCACGATCGTTCGACATCACGCAGGACTCGCACTGAGAATCAGGAACGATGAGGCGTCGAATGGGCCTATCTGAACGAGAGCATTGTCCGCCTTTGCAAGCTGTCGTCCTTGCGCGCGCCCGCTGAGCTGCAACACCGCTTCGCGAAGGTGGCCCATTCCATGCAGCCGCCCTTCACCCAGGCTTCCGCCGAAGGAGTTCACCGGCAACTTGCCATCGAGCTCGCAATGTCCATCGCGGATGAACTTCCACGCCGTGTGCGGCTCGCACCAACCGAGCCCCTCCAGCCATTCGTAAAGCATGCCCGAGAAGCCGTCGTAGAGCTGGCAAAAATCGATGTCGTCGCGCCTTCGCGATGCATGCGTGAAGATATCGCTCGCGCGCTGTCCATTCGCCGCACCTGCAACGTAGACAGGCGGGTGAGGCAGCGAGCGGGCCAACTCGCCGCGCGACATCACGAACGCCACCGCACCACAGACTGGCATGTCGCAATCCAGCCGCCCAAACGGATCCGCGACCATGGGCGCGTCGAGATACTCTTCAAGAGTGACGTTGCGATCGCGCCAGATCGCGAACGGGTTGCGGCTTGCATGCCTGCGCGCGTGAGCGACGACCTCGAACAGGTCGCGCCGCGTCGCTCCGGAGATCGCGAGGTACCGCTGCGCCCTGGTCGCAAAACGTGCACCTGCGGCATTGTATCCAAACGGTGTCAGAAACTGATCGTCGCCGAACGCAAAATTGGCCGAGCTCACGCCGTAGGGTTGATCCGGCAAATTGTACAAGGCACGAACGCCCAGAACGAACTCACACGCACCGCACCTGAGGGCGTGGGCCGCGACCGCAACCATGTCGGTTGCAAACGCCTTGGCCAGATCGACCTGAAAGGACAGGCTGGTGAATCCGAGCGCGCGGGACACGTGCCGCATGGACACTTCATCTGCGCCGTCGACGTGCAGCGCCCCTGCATTGGTCGCAGTGGGCGCACCGACGTATCCATCGATGTCGTCCTTGCTCAGGCCGGCGTCGGCGATCGCATTCAGTGCCGCGTCCACGGCGAAAGCCGTGATGCTGCATGGCGACCGCCGCTCGATTGTCGACGAGCCGATGCCGATGACCGCAGCAGATCTGCTCGCGGTGCTCATGCTGCCTCGCCCGTCTCGAGGCCGCCCCGCGGACGAGCAAACGGGTAGGCAGTGCCGTTTTCATCGTGCGAGAACGCGACCTGCACCTCCAGGTCGATTGCCAGGGCACCCCGCTCGATATCGGCAAGCAGCGCAATCGTCAGTCCGCTTTGCTCCAGCAGCTCTACTTCTCCAATAGTGCGGGGCGGCGCCAGTCCCGGAATCGTCGGCAGGTAGACGATCGTCCACGACTTCAATTTTCCGCGCCCGGAAAGAGTCGTCCAGGCAAGTTCCTGGCCGCTACAAAACGGGCAACGGTGGAGGGGCGGAAAATGCAATCGCTCGCATTGCAGGCACCGCGGGAGAGACAACGCATTTTCGCGCGCTCTATCCCAGAACGGACTGGTTTCCAGCGTCATTTTCGGCACTGGCCGTGCGGTCACAGTTGCCTCCCTGATCTTGTGTGCACCCTAACCGATATATTACGTATACGCAACATCTTCCGGCGCTCGTTGTGGCGGCTTTACGCAGACGGCTCGCGTCGGCTATCTATTGCGGTGCAGCTGTGTTTCTTCTCCGCGCCTTGCGCAGACCCCCGAACCGGAACCTTCCTATGAAGCGGAATTCACCGCAGCCGGAACGCCGATTGAGCGAAGCCGAAGAATGCGCCGACACTTTCGACCTTCATAATGGCATTGGATTTCTTGCGCGGATCCTCGAGACCCGCGTAAAAAATCTCTACGAGGAGCTCACCGGCCAGAGCGAGATAACGCCCCGGCAATTTGGCGTGCTTCTCACTCTGCACCAAAGGGGTCCAATGACGCTGACGGATCTCGCGGAAGGTATATGCGTTGATCGCAGCACACTCAGCGAGATGATCGCCCGGATGGCATTGAAGAAGCTCGTCAGCAAGTCCGTCAACGGCGCAGACGCTCGGTCGGCGACAGTGGCTTTGGCGCCTGCAGGTAAGACGGCGCTCATGGGGATTGTTCTGGGCGTCATGGAGCAACGGCAGGCGCTGCTCGCTCCAGTGCCGAAGGCTGAACGCGCGCAATTCATCAAGAACATGAAGCTCGTCGCCGGGCAACCGATTCGAGCCGCAAGCGACGCACAGGCCAATCGACGACGCTCCTAGCGTCACGCGCTGCGGCATTCCTGACCCGTCGTAAAGCTTCAGTGCCCTCATACCGAGGTTTTAGCCGGCCTAAGCGCAAGGCCTACCCCAGGCGCCTCGCGTCCAATAGTAGATAGACCCGCCACACTCTAAGCCTCCATGCAACGATCCGTTCTTTTGGAGCTCGCGCATGGGAAGGCTCATTGCTCTCATCGCCTTTGCGGCGATCAACGGCACCATCGTTCCGGCGCTTGCGTCGGAGTGCACGTCGAAGCAGGACGTCAGCGCCTCTCGCACGCGCTGGGCCATGCTGCGGAAGCAAGCAGCTGATGTAGCTGACATCGAGAAGACTTGTCGCGCCTACGCTGCCTCATTCTACGAGACCGTGACGCTGCGGCAAGCCGCCGCGAAGTGCGTCCGCAGCGAGCAAGAGCTCGTTGCGCTTGATTCCGAGGTCAACGCCTTCAACGACCTGCTCGCAACGAAGTGCGGCGGTTGAGCCTGACGACTTGAGGCACCATGGCAACGAGGAGTTCATCCCAGATGGTCGACCATCATTCTCATACGTGGATCAACTTGCTGGCTTCGATAGCGCTGCTGCTGATGCTTCTCTCGACGGTTCCGCTGTCGTGGCTATGCCTGCAGCTGATCTGGACAAAAGCGATCCGGCGGTGGCCGCGATCGATGCGTCGTTCACCGATCCCCTCCCCTGCATCTTCACTCCCGCGCCAGCCACACTTCAACGGAGGCACAACATGACCCAGGTGTATTTTCACTGCTCCAACGCCAGGAAGGTCTTCGTCGATCACCGCGGCGCCGTGGTGGACGATCTTGTCGAGGCGCGCGATCACGCAAACCGCGTCGTGCAGTCGTTCATGAGCGAGCGCAACCTTGAGGATTGGCGTCACTGGATCCTGCATGTCAGCAACGATCAGGGTGACGAGCTCTTCGTCGTGCCCTTCAGCTTCGTGCTCGGCAAGCCGAGTTGAGGCCGCCATGCTCCAGGGATGCCGGATATAAATGACGAAACTATTGCCTCAATCATTCCAACGGAGTATTGGACCGACGCAAGCTCAAAAAGATCATTGAAATGAGTGACTTAGATCGCCGCCTCGCCGTGGCCCCGATGATGGACTGGACCGACCGGCACTGCCGCGTCTTCCATCGGCTGCTGTCGGCCCGCGCGCTGCTCTATACCGAGATGCTGACCACCGGCGCCGTGTTGCACGCCGACCGTGAGCGGCTGATGGGCTTCGACGCCTTCGAGCGGCCCGTCGCGCTGCAGCTCGGCGGCTCCGAGCCCGCCGATCTCGCGCAGGCCGCCCGGATCGGCGAGAC
>Ga0075370_10001078_pt1 | contig 11348 bp, 9 predicted proteins | sample EndMethybrTD3035_FD_71398 | JGI IMG/M metagenome (GOLD analysis project Ga0075370, IMG submission 71398) | Populus endosphere microbial communities from Tennessee, USA - Endosphere MetaG P. TD hybrid TD303-5 | ecosystem: Host-associated > Plants > Roots > Endosphere | place: USA: Tennessee... | reverse complement strand
AAATGGAGCACGAAAGTAAAAAAATGGTTGGAATTTATTTTTTTTAATCGGAGATGCTGCGAACCGACAAGACCTTCACCCCGCGCAACGTCGGCTCGTCAACCGTAACTTCAAAATCCCCAATGCGCAAAGTTTCTCCTTTAACAGGAAGATGACCTAGCTCCGACAAAATGAGATCGCTCAAAGTGTTTCCGTCTTCCTGAGGCAGTTTTGTTTCAAATTGCCGGTTGAATTCGGCGACGCTCATTTCCCCCGAAAGGGTTCGTTCCACATAGAGGGGAGGTTCAGGTTCAGAAGCGATTAAAGCCTCTTCTTCTCCAAAAATTTCGGAAAGAATTTGGTCCAACGTCAACAAGCCGCAGGCTTGTCCTGAAGGATCGAGAATGACTGCCGCGCTCTGATTATTTCTTCGAAACTGTTCGAGGATCTGAAGGACGGATGTGTCACGAGTCACGAACCAGGGGGAACGGGTCTGTTCCATGATCTGCTTTTTTTCATCTAAACGGAGTAAGTCGCGCAAATAGGCAATGGCGATAATATTATGCGGATGGCGGTGATAAACTGGAACGATAGGAGCGTAATGGACGCTTAGATGGTGACGCACGTCTGCTAAAGTCGATTGCGAAGGGACCATCTGTACCTTTTCTATTGGAGTCATCAACTGACCGGCCGTCAAATTTTTAAGCTGGAAGATATGATTGACGATCTCATTGAATTCATCTTCTCCCTCTTCATTTTCTTGAAAAGCCATTCTGACTTCTTCTCTGGACAAAAACAAAGGCCCTTCCTTGTTCTTCCCCATCATCCCATGAACTCCTCTGGAGATCGCATCAAAAAACCAAATAATAGGGCTTAGTACACGAGCTATCAGGACCATGACAGGGACCAGGAACATCGCTGCCTGTTCCGGATGGCGCCGCGCTGCAAACAAGGGAGCCAGTTCTCCAAAAATCACAACAATCAGAACTTGAGTTACGGGGGCCCAATCAGGATCTAAATGGATCGATTCGTAATAACGGCGCGCGCATTCGGATCCAATGAATAATGCCGAGTTGACACCAATGAGGGTCGTTCCGAAAAGACGCGAGGGACGTTTCAAAAGATAATTGAGCCAAAGAGCTCGCCGAGTCCCTAAACTGACGTAATATTGCAAACGAACTCGGTTGAATGAAACGCAGGCCATTTCAAAAAAAGCAAAAAATCCCTGAACCGCCACGGCTAGGAGAGTATAAAATAAGTAAGCGTTCATTTCTTTTTCCTTGCGCTCAACCGGCGTACATAGATCCTTCGGACGCGATTAGGCTCCGCTGCAAGGACATAAAAAAGGAATTGATCGTTTGCGTATTGGGTTCCGGTAATTGGAATCTCTCCCAATTGTTCGATCAGCCAGCCCCCTAAAGTGACGATATTTTCCTTCGATTTTAAAGGGATTCCGAAAATTTCTTTAAATTCAGAGAGTTCTAGTTTTCCGCTAGCGATAATCACATCTTCGCTGGATCTCGTATAAAGGCTTTTTGGATCTCGCCGATCGGTAATTTCTCCCACCACAGATTCAATCAGGTCTTCCTGAGTAATAAGGCCCGAAATAGAACCATATTCATCGACCACCATAGCCAAACTCTCCCCCCTATCTCTCAAAGTGCGGAGCAAAGCCCAAGATTTCGTCGTCTCAGGTACAAAATAGGGTTTTTTTAAGAAAGGAATTAAATCGGAAGGTTTTTTAATTTGGTCCCGATGAAAGAAGAATCTTCTCGTAGACAGAATGCCCAGAAGCTTTTCCAAATCTCCGTCGTAAATCGGAACGCGAGTGGTCTCCAAATCGACAAATAAATGGGTCAATTGAGACAAAGGCTCTTGAATGTCATAAGATAAAATCTCTTCCCTTGGTCTCATGCGCTCTTTAACGAGAGAGTTTTGCAAGTCAAGCATCCCTCCAATCAAATCGCATTCCTGAGAGAGCAAAATTCCTGTCTCTTCGGATGTTTTTAAAACATGCCGCAGCTCATCGTCCGAAATTTCTTTTTCTTCTCTGAGGAAGAAAAAGAGAAAACGGGAGATCCAACTGGTTGCTTTCGTCAGAGGCTCCCGGATCGGCTTCAAAAACCGGGCTGCTTTATCGACCCAGGGAGCTGCCGCATAGGCGATTTTTGTATTATTGGGAATCGCAAGGGATTTAGGCAGGACTTCGCCGAAAATCAAAGTCACGATCAAAGGAAATCCCACTTTCCATCCCCAGCCTGCGGCAGGGTCGAATAAACTCGAGACTGTGTTTTGAATCAGGATATTGGCGAAAATATTCAACATCAGGATCGTGACTAAAAGATCCCTAGGCCTTTCCAGCAATCCGGCTATGATTTGCAAGCGGGTATCGCCGGAATTCCGGTAGGATTTGGCTGTGAGAGGAGATAAGGAAAACAAAGCTGTTTCCGATGCGGAAATAGAACCTGAGAGGAGAATCAAGGCCACTAATAGGATGATCAAAAGAGAGATCATTTTCTAAAATGCACTTTGAGGTATCCCTCAGGCACAACCCCTAAATCGCGCATCAGGATCGTCTCGATCCAAGCTGGATCGTTTTGAGAGGAAATGCGTAAATGGAGCTCTTCTTTTTCTTGAGACGCCAGAAGTTTTTCTTTTTCCATTTCTTGAAGCCTGAATACGAGCTCCCGCAAGGCTGCATTCTTTTCTTTCAAAGAATGGACATAGACACATCCCACTAAGGCGCAAATGGCGGCGACCCACCAATTGCGCACCCACAAAGACCCCATCCCTTCAGACATTTTTATTCCCCTACAATCTTGTATTATTCTATAGGATGATTTTCAATCTAGATCTAAATGCTAGGATACGTGATTTCCATTTGTTTCATGTATTTTCCTTTCCGATCGGCATAAGAAGTTTCGCAAATATCTTCTGATGCGAAAAAGAGGACTTGGGCCAATCCTTCCCCTGCATAAATTTTTGCAGGCAAAGGAGTTGTGTTGGAAATTTCCAATGTCACATACCCTTCCCATTCGGGCTCGAAAGGGGTTACATTCACAATAATTCCGCAACGGGCATAGGTCGATTTCCCAATGCAAAGGGTCAAAACATTTCGAGGGATTCGGAAATATTCGACGCTTCTGGCCAAAGCAAACGAGTTGGGTGGGATGATGCAAGTCTCGCCGCGAATATCGACAAACGAATCGGCCTTAAAATTTTTAGGGTCCACAACGCAATTATGGACATTCGTAAAAACTTTGAATTCTTCGGCAACACGCAAATCGTATCCATAGCTGGACAGTCCGTAACTGACTAATTTTCTCCCTTTATCTTCACGGATTTGTCCGTCAGTAAAAGGTTCTATCATTTTGTGCTCGATCGCCATTTTGCGAATCCAGCGGTCTGAACGCAGGCTCATATCCATCTCTTAGGGGTAGAATTTTGAATCAGAGGACGCCCCATAAAACGAGGCGATTTTTTTTAAATTGAGGTACAGCCCTCTTGCGATAGGTATAGCTTTTCAAATGGTTTTCTTGCTAGAGTTTTTGATTATGGACGAAAAGTATATCGAGTCTTCCTGGACAAAACCAGATGGGACTTTTGAAGTTCCGCTCCGGCCGCAAACCTTGACTGACTTTGTCGGGCAGGACGCCGTCCGCACCCGCTTAGAAATTTTTGTGGAAGCTGCGAAAAACCGGAACGAGGCTTTAGGACATTGTCTTTTTTCCGGTCCTCCGGGTCTTGGAAAAACCACGCTGGCTCATATTATTTCCAAGGCAATGGGAACGCAATTGACGCTGACCTCCGGACCCTCGATCGAAAAACCGGGCGATCTAGCGGGATTGTTGACGAATTTAAAAAAAGGGGACGTCCTTTTCATCGATGAAATTCACCGCATGCCGAAAGCGGCAGAGGAATTCCTCTATTCCGCTATGGAAGATTTTTCTCTCGATTTGATGATCGACTCAGGCCCGAACGCCCGCAGCGTGCAAGTCAAATTGAATCCTTTTACTTTGATTGGGGCCACCACCCGTTCCGGACTTTTAAGCGCCCCAATGAGAACCCGTTTTCTCATCTCGCTGCGGCTCGACTACTACGATCCAAATACTTTGAAAAAAATTGTTCAGCGATCTTCCTCTTTGCTCGGTTTTCCTCTTGAGGTGGAAGCTTGTTTGGAAATTGCAAAAAGAGCGCGAGGCACTCCCCGCATCGCCAATAACTTGCTGCGCTGGGTCCGCGACTGCGCCCAAATTCAAAAACTAAAATCAGCCGACGCTTTTTTTTCCCGCAAATCCTTGGAAATGCTGTCCATCGATCATTTAGGATTAGATGAAATGGACAAAAAAATCCTGACCGTTATCATAGATCATCACCAGGGGGGCCCAGTCGGCCTCAATAATTTAGCGGCCGCTGTAGGGGAAGAAGCCCATACTGTGGAAGAAGTGTATGAGCCTTTTCTCATTTTGCAGGGAATGATCAAACGCACTCCCCGCGGAAGGGAAGCCACGGCGCTCGCCTATGAACATCTTGGGCGTAAAAGCCCGACAAAAGACCCGAGCTAACGCTCGAAAAAAGACCGGAGTCAAAAATATGAAATCCATTGCTGCAGCTGCGATTTTATTCAGCGCAATCCAACTTTCCATTCCAACAAATGCCGCGGCTCAAGAAAGCCGTTCGTCCGAATCGGCTCAGCAGAGCCGCTCGTCTGATAGGATCGCTGAGCCAATGGCTCCGCGTAATATCCAAGTTCTCTTGGAAAAAGAAACGGGTGAAATTCTTCTCGAAGTAAAAGGCCCTTATTATATTTTCAACCCCCATGATGGCTCGCGCGTAGCTTCGGGTCTTTTGGGAAAACGTTTCATGATCCGCGAACTGGAAAACGGTTTGAAATGGGGAGAAGAATTCCCAGGGATCCACCAGATTTATATTAAGCCCCGCTCTTCTGAAACCTCCATCTTTATTAATGGAATCCAATACCAAGGCGCCATCGCCATTTATGGAGTATCGGGCACCATCAATGTAATCAATGAGCTCGATATCGAATCGTATGTGAAGTCATTGCTCACTTCCCGATTCCCCACCCCCAAAGAACCGGAAGTAATGGCCTCTTTAGCCATTTTGGCTCGCACGGACGCCTACTATCAGGCCACACGAGCAACTAGCAGTTTTTGGCATGTCTCTGCAAAAGAAACTGGATACCAAGGGTCAGCGCTCGTTATTTCTAATTCAGCCGTCGACCATGCTGTCGATTCCACACGCCACTTGATTTTAGTCCATCCAGAAGAGGGCAAAAGCCTTCCCTTTGCTACTGCTTATACAGAACACAGCGCGGGCAAAACAGCAGCTTATGAGACGATTTTTAGAAAAGAGGCCTTTGCTCCAGAAAAAGGAGTTTCAGCTCCTCATGCAGCCCTCGCTAAAATGGATTCGAAATGGTCTTATCAAATAGATAAAAAAGCGCTCGCCCAACTGCTTCGAGTTTCGCAAGTCAAATCGATCGAGCTATTCGTCGATGCGTCCTCCAACAAAGTCTATGGCATCCGCGTGAAAGATGGATCAGATCAATTTGATGTCGATTTTCTGACTCTTCAAAACCTGCTTGGACCGACTCACCTGCAAAGCTCAGAATTTAGCGTCCTTACCAAAGACGATGCGGTTATTTTCAATGGATTTGGAAAAGGGCACGGAGTCGGTCTCTGCCTCTATTCAGCCTCAGCCATGGCGCAAAATGGAGAAAATGCGGTGAAGATCCTCTCCAAATTCTTCCCAGAGACTTATCTCTACAACCTAAACGCCATCCCCGATGGCAACCTCCAATAACAAATTCCATCTCAGAGAGCGCATTCCGCGCTCTCTGAATCTTGAATTTCCATCCCAAGTAGTTGTTGATACACCCTATTATACCGAAATAATCTGAAGAATCGAGATTATGCCAAGGAGGCTCCTCAAATTTTTTGACTGGAGCGAGGGACATTGCCAGAGGCAAGGACCGAAGTGAAGGCGAAAAATTTGAGCAAAGCCGACGCCGACAGAAACCGATTCTTCAGATTATTTCGGTATAACGCAAAGACGCAGAGGCGCCAAGACGCAAAAAACACCAAAATTTCTTTGCGTCTCCGCGTCTTTGCGACGTTGCGTTTCAACTTCTATATTTAAACTGAGGGAATTTCAGGTAGAAGCAGTATATATCAAATCTCTTTATTTATACCTTTCCCATCTGATATGCTTTTTGAAGCCGGGGACCTCGAGGAATGAGCAATCCGAACCAGGTCAGGGCCGGAAGGCAGCATCCTTAAGGAATCTGCCTTATGCCTCGAGTCATCTCCGGTGTTTTTTATTTGGAATTCCGAATTTTTTCTTCATAGGAAAGGCACACTTTTCGAAGCGCGCTTTCCGCATCAATCCCCGCCCGCTCAGCTTCTTGGACCAACTCCCACATACGGTGGCCAAAATCGGCTTGTTCCGGCTGTTTCTCTAATAGAAAATTCTTCATTTTACCTAACTTATGAATGACTTTTTGAGCTCGGGAAAGGGAAGGCAAAGTAGTTGGAATTCCGTCGATAGGGCTTTTCTTCCCCTCTTCTTTTTTGATCGCTTCCCAATTTTTTACTATATCATCGGTCGATTCAACTTTTTTATTGGCAAAAATATGGGGGTGGCGCCGGATCAACTTATCGGCAATTTTTTGAAGCGATTCCGCCAGTGTAAAACGCCCTTCCTTCTCTCCAAGCTTTGCAATAAAAATTAGATTATAGAACAAGTCCCCCAGTTCATCGGGCATTTTTTCTTTGTCCCGTTGGTCGATCGCTTCCATCAGTTCATGCGTCTCTTCCAATAAATAAGGAACTAAGGAATCCAACGTCTGCTCGCGGTCCCAAGAACAGCCTCCAGGGCCCAAAAGACGGTCAGCGATTTTGAGAAGATTTTCAAATTCTTTCATACATGAACCTTGAAGTTTTTTGAATAAAAAAATAAATTAGTTGCTCATTTTTTCCAACAAAATAATTTATTTGTTCATATTAGTTTATGCAAATTAAAACAAAGATGAGCTATAATAATACCCAACCAAAGAAAAGCAAACTATGTCATCCAAAGAAATAATTTCATCTGCCCCAAAGCCAGGATACCTTTCTCAATTTTGGTCAAAAGCTGGCAGTGCCGCGTCTACTGTAAAAAATGCCGCGTACCAAGCCGTTGCCATTCCTGCTTCCCTTGCTTCATCGGCCCTAACAACCTCTAAAGACGCCCTAAATGCCGTGAGACATGATCCGAAAGAAGCAGCTGCTACATTGGGACGCAAATCAATCGTTCTTTGGAACCAGATCCCCGGTTACGCAAAAACAGCCGCCGCCGCCGCCGTTCTTTGGACCGCGCCTGAACTTTTATTGTGGGGTGCCTGGAAAGTTCCGGCAGCAGGCTATTTAGGATGGCGCCATGTCCCAAACGAAGCTAAAGAAGGGATCAAACAACTTCCTCCCGTGGCCAAAGTAACCAATTTAATTGAACCCGTAATGGAACAGTTCAAAACGAATCTGATTACGTCTGCGGTCCAAACGCAGATTGTCGCGGCTGGAAATGATATCAATCCCCTCCATTCCCCTCCTGAAGATGTAAAGCCCGTCCTCACTAAAATCAAAGACACGGCTACAAAAGTCCTTGATGAGGCAGCCAAGCAAGGAGTCGTTCTGAATGAAATCGGTGACCGGCTTCCGTTGCAAATCATTCCCGACGAGCCTCCGTCTCCTCTTTCCCCTCCTTCCCCAGTTTCAAATGTAGGACAAGAACAGATCCGGAGCGTGCCTCCTGCAACGGGACCTAGAAAAGCTTCCGATCCCGTAGACATGAAAGCGGAAACCGATCGTCAGCTCGACAAACTATCGATGAAACTCAGCGTTTTCAGCGTATTGCAGTACATGATTTCCAATATTTGTAAAATCGAGGAAGCTGACAATTGCAACCTATTCCAGCTCGTATCTGCTGCTTCCGAACCGAGTCAAGACGGGTCCTATCCTTCAGTCTGGAAACTCTTTACTGCGAAATACCCGATGACCTTCAGCCAAAAATTCCGGGCTGCCTGCTTCTACTTTTTCTTTTATAAGCTGACTGCCCTGATTCCCAATGCGGTCGACACCTACGTTAAACGGTTTGTCAATGTGATTCGGGCGCAGCTGACCGATAAAAATAGCAATGAAAATTCCGATAAGCACATCCAAAGGATCATTGATAATTCCAATGGATTTTTGAAAGCTTACAACGACGCCGCAGATGACTTTATCGCGGGCAAAATTCCCGCTTTTAGCACTCTGGCTGAATATAGGACCAATCGAATCTCCATGCAATATGGAGGCTCGATCTGGCAAGCGTTAGAGCATAACGGCCCCGCATTAGAAACTACCCTGCATCACCTCGCTAAAGAAGAATCTCTCTTAGACGGACACGGGGTACGTCCCGACAATGCCCTGCTCGTAAAACCCTATATGAAGCGCGCCAGAGAAATCCTCTGTAAAAAAGTCAGCCGCGTCCTCGTCGACACTTATTCTCCCCAAATCGAATTTTTCAGGAACTGGAGAAAACACTCGTTCGGACGCAAATTTACCCCCCTGTTTAATTTGGTTGAAGGCGTGTTGAACGGGATCGTCCGCTGGGGCATGAAAAAATACATCCTCCCCCCTGTACTCTCCTCCGTTGCAGAAAAGAGCATGGACGCAACCTCTAAAGGGAATATCTCTTTTTCTATCGCCATGATCAAATTCGCTACAGAACAAATCCAGAAATTGCAACAAGCAATGGCTGCCTCCGATGCCGATGCAAAACCTTCTTTATACCCACCGCCCGCAGTCGACCATTTAGGCGAATTGGTGAAAAAGCTCCTACTGACCTTAGACCAAGTTCCTCTTGAGACCAAAGAGGATTTTGAAAAATATAGACAGCAGAAGAAAAGCGATTTCGACCAGAATTTACAAAAGGATATCGAAAAGACAATCACCGAGTCTTGCAAAGTCCTCTTCCAATTCGTAGCGCAGCCCGGGAATGCAGAAACGATGTTCGCTCAGCTATTGGAATTGTCAAACTCCACCTTTGCGAATGCAGTCCCAAGGAACGATGAAGAGTACATCAGGCAAAAAGAAAACCTGGAAAATGACTTCAAAGACCTTAAAGAATTATCGAATAACGTATTTAAGTCTCTGATTCGTAAAACGGTTGAGAAAAAGATCAAAGGGACCGACCCTCAGCAAGCGAAACAAATGGCAAGCGATGCTTTTAGCGATCAAAAAGAAGAAGCCGTTGGCGCTTTCGACCAACTTCATGCAATCAGTCAAAAGATGGTAGACCGGGTGAATGAACCCGAAGAAATCAACCTCCATAAAGAGATCGCCTCGTTCGCCCAGGTGATGAAAACTTTCGCCACACGGGAAAAAAATTATAACGCCATTGAAACCCTCGATCCCGCAGACAAAGAAAACATTCAGCGCGCTATGACTCCCCTCTTTGACCGAGCGCAGTCGATTTCTCTTCGTTTAGAGCGTCTTCAAGAATTGCAACTCTCTTATTCTTACCAGGCAAGAGTCGTCGCCCTCCTTCTTTCTTTCGAAAAAACCATTCAAGAGACTCAAAACTTGAAGTTCTCCCGTGAAATGAAAGAAAAAATGGAACAAGATATTACCGAATTGGCCCACCTCGTCCCTGATTACGCCGAATTGCCCCAAAACTTACGTCAATATCAGCAAGCTATAACCAATTCGTTCGATCTAGCTGCAGCAGACGATAAAGTCTGTCAAAAAATAGATAGGCTTTTTCCGGCTGACGGTTCAGCTGGCTTGATTAGAAATTTACTCGATTACCGACAAGGAAAACGGGAAAAGCTCCCCTCCCATTTCAAGCTCTCAGCGTGCCTGCAGGAAATCGAAAAAACCTTAGCGATCAAAACCGAACTTTTCCCTGAAGCCATCGAATTAAAGGTCCGTATTAGACAAATGGAAAACCTGGCCCTCCCCCAATTCGATCAGGAATGGGGAGCTTTCGAAGCTTATCTTCTTCAAATCGCTGAAGACCATAGTAAACGAAAAGCCGCCTCGCTGAAGAAACTCCTCGACGCAGGCGAGGCCTTCCATCAATACATCGACCTCCTTTGTTCAGGCACTTCCCAATATGCAGGCTATATCGCTTTAAAACAGCAAAAACACACTGAAATGAAAAACGAAATGGCCGCCATTTCTAAAGAAGTTGAAAAATTGAAGAATGATGCGGAAAAAGTCCAACAGCTTCCTCAGCTTCACCTTACTGACAAGCTAATCGGCGGAGCGGGAGCCGCCCTGACAGGTCTTTCCGGAGCTTTAGGCGCTGCCATCGGCTACGCCACCGGATTGGGCGTATTGCCAGGCGCTGCCGCCGCTTCTTCTGCAGTCTCTACTTTGATGAACCGTGGATTGAAAGCAGCGACTTTCCGACAAGCCCTTGATAATGGATCTGTCCATGCGGAACCCTTCGTGACTGCTGCTGCAGCAGGTGCTACAGCAGCCCTGGTCCCTACAGCCCTGGGCACTGTCCCGGGCTTGTCTGGCGCAGCGTCAACGCTTGCCGCAGGAACCGCCCTCGCAGGCACTTATATGGGCTATAAAGCCGGAACCGGAGTCCTCGGACAGGCTATAGATACAGGCCAAAATAAAGTACTGCCGGAAGTAGAGCGTCATTTTGACAACGCCTTCAGCTTCCTCCTCGGCTCGGAACGGGAACATATTTTCCATGGCCTCATCACCCGGTTGATGAAAACCACCATCGACACCCATCCCGCTTCTTGATTTCACCCTTTGATTCCATTAATATTGGGACATGGAACGCCACTTCACTGCGACCGTTTATATCTTTCATGAAGGGAAAACTCTCCTTCATTACCACGCCAAACTAGGCAAGTGGCTTCCTCCCGGAGGCCACGTTGAACCCAATGAGACGCCCCCTGAGGCCGCCCGGCGCGAGGCGATGGAAGAAACGGGCCTCGATATCGTCTTTATTGAGCAGGAAAATCTAAAGGTAGATGCCTACAACGCGGTGAGTTTCGAGCGCCCTTTCTTGTGCCTGCTCGAACACATTCCTCCTCATAAAGAAAAACCCGCCCACCAGCATATCGATTTTATCTACTTGGCCTGTCCCGCTCAGGAAGATCTGTCTCAAAGAGACTTAAAAGGTTTCCGCTGGTTTAGCTGGGAAGAGGCTGAACAAATAAAAGCTGAACTATTTCCCGATGTAGAGAAAATGCTGCGCTTGCTTTTAAAAGATAATAAATTGAATCAGTTATTAGAAATTACCACTTCTCGTGGTGCTTTTCCTGTTTCTCTCCAGCGCACCTCTGCTTCGCGTTTTTAGGTTTC
>Ga0075370_10001077_pt1 | contig 11358 bp, 9 predicted proteins | sample EndMethybrTD3035_FD_71398 | JGI IMG/M metagenome (GOLD analysis project Ga0075370, IMG submission 71398) | Populus endosphere microbial communities from Tennessee, USA - Endosphere MetaG P. TD hybrid TD303-5 | ecosystem: Host-associated > Plants > Roots > Endosphere | place: USA: Tennessee... | reverse complement strand
GGCATATATGATTGTCTGGGGTGGTGCGGCGCCATCGGACAATAATGAAATGTTCGCACTTGACATTACGACGCCGGGGAGTGAATCGTGGGCAACGGTTACACAGACGAATACTCCTGCGGTTCGATCCTATCTTACGCATCACATGGTAACAAAACCAACAGGATCGGCAACCAGCGATGTGTATTTGTTTGGGGGATGGGGATCGAGTCGTACGAACGATCTTTTGCGCTGTACATTTAGCGTTAATACGCCAACGGCGGTGACTTGGACGACGTTGAAAGCTAATGGGGCTGTCGGGAGCCCGTCGGGTCGTTCTGGGACAGGGATGGTGTATGATAGCGTTAACAACCGTTTGTTATTAATGGGTGGCTACACAGGATCTGTTTATTTGGCAGATATATGGCAGTATTCGATTTTCTCCAATACGTTTTCTCAGATAACACCCACAGGAACTGCGCCTGCAATAAGAGAGCTGCACAGTGTGGGGTATGACGTCGCTCATCAAAGAATGATAATAAGCGGCGGCTGGCAGGGGGCGGCTACAAATGCGCGAAACGATGTGATTCAATTATCGACAAGCGCAGGATCAGAAGCATGGACAACTATTAAGGCAAATGACACGAATAACCAGGGTGTCATGGCATTTTCTAGCGGCGCTGCCGCGGTTGATACCGCGCGAAACATTCTTTTTGTCGCTTGTATGAGCGGATATGACACAACTAACAAATATGTGTATGCGTTTGATCTAAATAACATCTCTTCATCGGCACCAATGAACAGCGCCGCAGTTGCTGATTATATGCGTGCTCGTGATGCGCCTGCGTATGTCTATGATACGGCGCGTAATGAGATGCTATTTATCAATGGTTATAGCGCCATGGCTGATGATACAACAATTGCCAATGGTGAACATGTTAGTGAGATATGGGCGTATAGTCGTGCAAACAATACATGGCGCGCAGCTGCAAAAGGTCCGTTTGTTATGGCGCAGAACGAAGGCGGGCTGGCTATTTATGATTCGCTTAATGATCGCATCATTTACTTTGGTGGCTTAACTGGATCTGCGCAAAAAACAAATGACGTCTGGCAGCTAAAAGCTGACGAATACGGTATGTATCATGCGACAAAACTAAACCCAAGTGGTACAAAGCCACCTCAGCGATGGTTGATGGCGGGCTGTTACGATGTTGATCGTCAACGGATGGTGATATGGGGTGGACAGAGTACCGCAACGGTTCTTAGTGACGCATGGGCACTTGACCTTACGATGGGGGCCGAGGCCTGGACTCAATTATCACCTACGGGGACAGCACCGACAGGATCATGGCAGCCTGCGTACGCACTGGATACGGCAAACAAAAGATTATATATTCATGCGGGGGCAACGACGTTTGCAGATACAACCTATACATCACAACTTTTTTACCTGGACATTTCAAGTGTTAACTGTGCATGGATAAATACGAACGTTACCGGTGGGCTGACGGTGCGTGGTGCTTCGATGGTGTACGACCCAACGTCGCAGCGTCTTGTTTGTTTTGGCGGCTTTAATGGTACTGCTGTTAATAATACTGTTCGCTATGCGAATACAAGCTCGTTTAATTCCTGGACAACACAGGCAACGTCGGCGACTCCAGCGGCGCGTCGTAGCGCAGGTCATATGCTCATCGGTAACTTTTTTATGCTGGGGTGCGGCCGACCGGTTTCGGGTGGTTGGTTTAGTGATTTGCAGGAACTTGATCTTTCGGTAGCGCCTGCGTCATGGGCTTGGACGGCCAAAACGCCAACGCAGTATCAATCGCTTGCAGTGCCTTCTAGTGGTATGTTAGCTGGCGGGCGATATCATTGGCAAGCATGGGTAACAGCCGGTGCGGCAACGAGCAATATGGTGGCTTTTGGTGGCAATTCAGAGACTCAAGCTGACTATATTATTGCAGGTGGAACCTCTGGACAGGTGAAGGTATATGATGGTGGATGGGCGCCAAAACCTGTTAAGGTGTGGAATGGGACGGCCTGGCAAACAAAACCTGCTAAAATTTGGGATGGTGTGTCTTGGGTAGAGACTATGTATTGATATAATAGTAGATGCGAACTGAATATATTGAGCAAAGGAGATGGCTATGAGCAAACAGAACCAATCAACAATGCAAGACCCAACAACACAGTATGCACCCTTGAATATTCCTGTGCAGAAACAGCCCGAACCAGGTTTGGATGCTAATCTTATTCCAGAGGCAGATCACGGTATTGATTCGTATGAAGGATCTGGACGCCTAAAGGGTCGAAAAGCACTTATCACCGGTGGCGACTCTGGTATTGGAAGGGCGGTCGCAATTGCCTACGCCCGTGAAGGGGCGGATGTTGCTATATCGTATTTACCATCCGAACAGGTTGATGCCGAAGTGACACTTCGCGAGATTAAGTCAGCAGGCCAGAAAGCCGTGGCGTTGCCGGGTGATATCACAGATGAACATTTTTGTAATCGAATGGTTGATGAAGCCGTCAAGGAATTGGGTCCAATAGATATTTTAGTAAATAATGCTGGGCGACAACTTTATGTTGAAGATGTGCAGCAACTCTCGAATAAACAATTTGAAGACACATTTCGCACGAATGTCTTTGCTATGTTTTGGATTAGTAAAGCTGTGCTAAAAACAATGCCAGCAGGTGGTGTGATTATTAACACTACATCTATTCAGTCATATCAGCCGTCACCAGGCTTGTTGGATTACGCCTCTACCAAGGGTGCTATTACAGCATTCACCAAGAGCCTGGCAAAAATGGTAATTAATAAGGGTATTCGGGTGAACGCGGTTGCGCCCGGGCCTATATGGACGCCCTTGCAACCGAGTTATGGGCAGCCCGAAGAGAAACTCGTTAAGTTTGGCAAGAATACTCCAATGGGAAGGCCGGGGCAACCCGCCGAGCTTGCGCCTACATATGTCTTTTTGGCATCGCAAGAATCTAGCTACATTACTGCGGAGGTAATTGGTGTCACTGGTGGCAATCATTTACCATAATGAAACGTTTTATTGTTAATAACGCGTTGTCACTTACTTTATTTGGGCTATTTCTTGCCACACTTGTTGGCTTGATGGTTAATGGATATGTACACCAAAACGAAGAACTGCAGGCACATAGTCAGGTAACGCAATCATTTGGGTCGTATTTAACGAGCAACGAATTTTATGAAGCAGTATTTGAAAACTGGGAAAGTGAATTCTTGCAAATGGGTATGCTTGTGGTACTGACTATTTGGTTAAAACAACAGGGATCGGCTGACTCGAAGAAACTTCGAGGCAAAGAAGATGTCGATACTCGGTCGCGTTATTCTATAATCCGTGCGCAGTCGTGGAAAACGCGAAGAAAAGCGATCGGATTGTTGGTCTATGGTAATTCTCTTAGTATTGCACTATTCGGCTTATTTTTTGTATCCTTTGGCCTTCACGCTGTTAGTGGAACTGGCGCTGCTAACCAAGAAGCATTGCTACATCACCAACCGCAGCAATCAGTGTGGCAATATATGGGCTCTTCACAGTTTTGGTTTGAATCGTTCCAAAACTGGCAAAGTGAGTTTTTATCGGTCGGCTTGTTGATAGTGTTGTCAATTTTTTTGCGTCAACGTCGATCGCCAGAATCGAAACCCGTTGCTGCTCCGAATAAAGCGACCAGCGAGTAGCTGCTTTTAGTTTTTTATGGAATGTCGTATAGTATAAGCAGTATGATACAGATGGGTGCGACTAAAATCAATAATCAGCGCAGTACGATGAAAAAGCGCATACTTATTATCAGTGCCGCAGTTATTTTTGTTGCTTCAATAGTTGCGGCCGTATTTTTCTTTATGCAATACAACGCGATTAAATCTAATCCGAATGCTGTAAATCAAGAAAAAACAGATCGTGTCGTTGAAAAAGTGGGTAAAATATATGCGTTACCTAGCGAAAAACCTACCGTTGCCGATATTACTGATAAAAACAAGCTGAAAGATCAGGCGTTCTTTAAAGACGCAGAGAACGGTGACTTTCTTCTTATATTTTCAGAGACAAAACTGGCAATTATCTATCGCGAAGCTTCGAATAAACTAATTAATGTTGGCCCAATATCACTAGACGATAAAACCGCGGACCAAGACGCTACAAAATCAAAATAATAGTCAGTGTGCTACAGTTGGATGTATGAGAATGCATCCTGCGCATAAAAAAAGAAACATAACGATTGCTCTTATAGCTATCGGTGTAATTTGCGTCGGTATTATTATTTGGATGAATACCCATCCCGATCAGCCCGAACAACAATCTTTTGTGCCCGAAACTATTAGTAGCGAGCTGTTATTTAGCCCGTATGTTCCGACTTTGTTACCAGATGGCTATAAGGTTGACGCGGGATCGTACTCTGTCGATGATCAGGCGCTTTTATTCACGGCAGTTGACAGTAGTAAGCGCCACTCAATAGTATTTTCAGAACAGGCGATGCCGAAAGATTTTGATATGAATGACTTTCACAAGACCAATATTACCGATGCAGCCAGGCTAGAGGGACTGAAATACTCGGTTATTTTTGGAAAGATCACGGGACAAACGGGTAATATAGCCAGCGTAATGACGGATGGCACATGGACCCTAATTACATTGCCAGAATTTATGACAAAAGAAAACGCTGCGATGATCGCGTCTGGATTGGTGCGTCAGTAACGGCTAGCGTGTACCTGCTAGGTCGTTCCAATAGTCCATGTAATCTACAGTGACGTTTCGGTTGGTTGTTCCTGCTTGTTTATCTAATAGGAACATAATGGTGCTAACGTTGGTATTAGTGATAGGTATATTAGTCGTTGAAGTGCCGAGTAGGGTGTATGTAGTATCCCCGGCACTTTTAGCATAAAAACTCACGCTCGTCGTACTGTTGGCGACAAATTTTAGATTCGTCCAACCAGTGGCAACAGCTTTTGTTGAAGAAGCTTTGGTACGTGTAGCAGCTGCAGCTGTGGCGTAGCGCCAGTTGGTGCTAGTGGCACTATCGTACTCAAGATACGCGCCATTGCTGCAGTCGGTTGCATGTGAGTTAACGTCGCAAAGCCCCGCACGGAAAATATAACGTTCTGTCGAGTTAGACAATGTAGGAATATTGATAGCCGTTTCAAATGACTCGCCACCACCAATAATGAATGCTGCAGTAGCTCCTCCTGACAGGTAGATCGAGGCGAGCCCTGATGCGCTTGTGCTGGTGCGCAGCTGAATCTGCCCCGGACGTTGATACGAGTCTGCCTCGATTTGAGCGACCGCAGGCGTGCCGTTGACCGTAAAACAAGCCCAGGAGTGGGTGGCATTGGCGCTGGCTGCTCCACAAGTAAATGTTTTTCCTCCACTACTTGCTCCAATGAACTCTTCTTGGATGTTGTATCCATGGGACAACCGGGTTGGATTACTGCAGTTAGACCAAGCACTGTCTACGAAGCATCGCATAGTCCCTCGACTAGCGCTATAGTACATTGCTCCGTCGGTGCCGGCTGGATCACCTGCGTCCGTCTTTTTCCCAAATACTAGTGTCGTTCCTATGGTATTTCCAGCCGTCGGGCCTAAGTAGACACGTGAGTTAGTTGTATCAACGTTTAACTGAGGAATGTTAGTGGCATTCAAAACCTGGAAAGCGGTAGGGCTGTTAGTTGATGATTTAATGTTAATTGCATTGTCAGAAGTAAGTGCGATGATTCCTGTTGCTTGCAGGCCTGCTGCGTACAGGTCACCGTATCCTGCGGCTGTTTGGGTTCCAACGGGAAGCGCCGCAGAAAAACCTGCTAGCGGAGACCACACCCATGTAGCGCTGCCATAGCGTCCAGTATTCATTACCGGGGTGTATGACCAATGGTCAAAGGTGTTTGCAATTCTTCCCCAAAGCTCAACAGTTGTAGTTGTGCCTGTATTTACGGTAGTGACTGCCTTCACATCTGCAGCTGTAATATATTCAGCAACACCGTTTAGTTGTAGATTAACGATAGGGGCGCCACCCATGGCAGCTTGCTGTTTGACACGGGCATTGATGGTAGCCTGAATGTTGTGTGTCGCGTCGCCGTCATAGCCGGCGACAACGTCTAGCGTGGTGAGACATTGTTGATACTGCGCCGTAATAGTGCACGAACCAAGTTTTGTCCATTTGTTGTTGTCAGCGGCGCCCGTGTCGCTGGTATCGATTCCTGTTTGTTGAACAGCCCCTGATACGTCTAGGCTGGTGGCTGGCGTGTCGATACCATTGATACCGACGCGGTTATTAATAGTATCGATATTTAATATGGATCCATCGGTCGAATCAGTCACTCTAAATCCGGTCAATGAATCTGTCGACGTTTTAGAGGTAAACTGTCCTGTTGTCCCGACACTCATAAGAAGCGTCGTGCCATTGCCAACTTTTAATGGAGAATCGGGGAAAATATTACCAATGCTAACATAATTGTCATTTATTTTTAGTCCGTTCGAACCATTTTTCTCAATCCTAAAATAATCATTGGTACTGTCCCATTGCATGTAACCGTATTGGCCCGAAACACCACTATCTCCGAGGATAAGTCGGGCATTGTTGCCTGAATTATATATAGCTGCGTCGCCGCCCTGAACTTCAAATTTCTGTGTCGGAGCAATACTACCTAGTGCAACTTTACCTGTGTTATCCATAATAAAAACGTCAGATCCACTTTTTTGTAGCCGCAAAATATTCCCAGAACCGCCTGTTTTGTTCAAAAAGAGGGAATCTAGGGTGCCGCTATCAACTTGGACGGCGCTGGGGGCGATCTGAAGAAACTTACTCGCATCGAGCCCCCCAAGTTTACCGGCATTGAGTGCGTATGGTGTGGCCGATAATCGCCTGAACGGTGTCATTTCGCCGTCCCAGGTGGGAGACACGGCGGTGCCACCTATGTTAATCGATAGCCATAGTGTGTCTTGATTCCAATCGACACTTGTGCCAAAAGGAGTGACTGATCCAAGTTGGACAGAAAAATAGCCATTCTTAACGGTTACTCTGTTTGTTGTAGTGCGGGTTTCGGTCCATTTGAGAGTTCCACCACAAGGCGAAGTGCCACTGCTCACACATCCTGTCCCGTCCTGATAGATTTTAAATTCCAAGTTATATGTACCGTCAGCGACAACAGCCCCCGTGTTAGTGAGTAGTCGTGCTTGGTAGTTTAACTGTTCATTGATGCCAGTGACCGCGTTGGCTTTTTGGGGTGTAAATAATTGCAGGGTAGCGAAAACAGACAGCAAAAATAACACAAACACGAAAGTGTGAGCAAGATATTTTGGTATCTGTTTTTGTCTCCTCGCTGTTGTCACCAATGGCACCCCTAAAATTGGTTATGCTAACCGCTGTTATTAGTATACCTTAAACGTTGTAAATATAAGTGCTATGAGCGCACAGAACGATACGAAAAACGACCAAGAAGAAAAGAGCCGGCAATACTAATAGCAAAGATTCCGATTTGCATAACCTGCTGCCACTGTGCGTTTTGGTCAGTTGCGTCATTATTATTGTCACTACTACCGTTTACCGAATCGGCGCCACTGACGAGAATGACAAATTGCATTGAGGCCTTGTTACCATTTTTGTCTGATACTGAAATAGTCGCAGTGTAGTAGCCTGTTTTTGTGTACGTGTGTTCGGTAGTAAACGTATCGGTGGTGTCTTTGCTAAAGATGTCATTAGTGCCATCGCCCCAATTGATATTTATCGCATAAGGGGGTGTTCCTCCTGCAAACGACACGGGTAAATGGAACGGCTTATTTACCAAGATAGCCTGTAGCGTATAATCATATTCGATAACTAATTGGAACTGTGCGGTTCCTGTCGCTGTGTCACCTGGTGGCTGAGTTGTTTGTGGTGTGCTGGGTTGTGTTGCCGGCTCACTCGGTAGGGCTGGTGAGGTTGACGGCGTATAGAATACGACGACAGCGTTAGAATCAGGGCTAGCTTGATTGGCAATGTCATATTGTCTAGCAATTAAGTCGTTTCTGCCCATATATAGATCAATAGAAAGTGAAAATTTTCCATTGTTTTGACATAACGTTGAGCCCGCAAAAAAATTGTTTCTGTATAGCTTGACAACTAAACCAGAAATGCATGAACCACTTACGGTGATCGATTTATCAGAAAAGGTCGTTTCGGGGGCGGGTAACTCTATAGTAGGAGGAGTTGCTGGTGGTGGTCCTGCGACGAGACTGTCGATTTGAACTGCGCCAGACGATGTCTGAGGTGCGGCAAAAGAGGGTAAGGCACAATAAAATAAACTAATGAAAAAAGCACCCAGTGCAGCACTGTATGCCAGCTTTTTTGTTGGCGTATACATGTTTGCATTGTAGCATAAGCAACAAAAGTCGCTTACAATACTTCCTATGAAGAAAGTTTGGCGCCTACTACCACTTTGTCTCGCTATAACAGCTCTATTTGGAGCGGTGACGGTGTACGGTGTAAGTTCGCCTAATTTTATTATCGATGAAGACTTTATTGGAGGTGGGGGCGTCAATGATTCTTCGTCGCCAGGTTATTCTGCCCGCGATAGTATTGGCGCGCCTGTTGTAGGCGAAAGTAAAGGTACAAACAGCAAGACCCAATCTGGAGCGACAACAACAAGTGACCCAATGCTAGAATTTAGTGTTAATACATCAAGTGTTGCACTGGGGTCATTATTAACATCACTGACGCGAACGGGTACGGCAAATTTTAGTGTTCGTAATTATACCAGTAGCGGTTATGTTGTGCAGGTTATAGGTTCGACTCCTGCAATGGGTGCCCGTACGCTGGCTAATATGTCAACGGCCACTGCGTCGGCACAAGGTACCGAACAATTTGGTATTAATTTGGTGGCAAATACATCACCTACAGCTCTTGGATCTAATCCTGTGCAAATCCCAGATTCCAGCTTTAGTTTAGGTCAGGCCGCGTCGGGTTATGCCACAGCAAATAATTATAGATACAATTCTGGCGATGTTATTGCACGCGCAGATGAAAGCTCGGGACAGACGAATTACACAATTTCGTATATCGCCAATATCTCAAATAACACTCCCGGTGGGAGTTACACAGCGTCACAAGTATTGGTTTGTACGGGAACATATTAAATTAAACCTAGCTTAAATTCGTTGACTTTTTAAAAACGCTTATGCTACTGTGTGTATATAAACAAGGGGGCGTGGAGGCTTCTATGATAAAAAGTGGAGTGTTGAGTGCGAGTTAATAAATATATTCAACGTGCCTTTTCTGGAATTGGTATTTTTGTACTCATATTTGCCAGTCTGCCTGCTTCTCAAGTGGGCGCTGCACAAATTACTGCGCGCAAGGTGACACTTTCTAGTTCTGCACCGGGTGCGGCCAGTACGACGTATACGTTTAACTTTACGCCTGCGGTAACAACAGCAATTAAATCACTAAATATCGATATCTGTACCACTGCATCAGGTGCCTGTGTGTTGCCAACTCCAGGTGCACCAACCGGAATAGTGACGACAGGCGCAGCAATTAGCGGTTCGCCTTCGGGTCTTGGAACTGGTGGTAGCTGGACAGGTTCGTTTGCGACAAATGGACGATTGAGAATTACCAACTCGAGCAGCGCAGGTACGGCAGGTGCAGCAACAGTTGCATTTAGTGGCATCACCAACCCCACAACGGCTAATCAAACATTTTACATGCGCATCACAACCTATTCTGACGCTGCCTACACGACACCTATTGATACGGGTACTGTAGCAGCAAGCACGGCTAATCAAATTCAAGTATCGGCATCGGTAGACGAAACGCTTACGTTTTGTACTGGAACGTCTGGCATTACAACTTCTAGTTGCTCAGGTGCTACAGGAACTGCGGCAAATCTAGGCACTCTGACTCCGTCTACGACAGGAAGTGCAACATCACAGTTAGGCGCAGCGACCAATTCGGGAAGTGGCTATGCTATCACTGTGGCTGGTACAACATTAACTTCGGGATCTAATACGATTGATGCGCTTGCATCTGGTGGTACCTCGACTCAAGGGACTGAACAATTTGGTATGAACTTGGTTGCAAATACGACACCTGCTGTGGGTCAAGCAGCTGATGGTTCGGGAACGGCGACTGCAGCAGCTGGTTATGCCACGGCGAATAATTTCAAGTTTACAACTGGTGATACTGTTGCAAGCAAAGCGAGCGCAGATGATTTTCGACGCTTTACTGTTTCGTACATGGCCAATGTAGGTAATGCAACAGAACCAGGTAGCTATTCGGCAACTTTAACCTATGTCTGTACGGCCACATTCTAAGGGCTATTCTATGACCAAGCTTGCTTTAGCGACACGCATAAGATTTACTATTGCATCGTTTGCTATCGTATTAGGAGCGGTATGTGGACTAAATAGCACTGTTGCAAATGCCAAAGATAATGGTCAGGCTTTTGCCATTTCACCGCCGCTTGTTGAACTATCTGCCGATCCCGGTGAAACGGTCAATGCCGAAATTAAGCTAACTAATGTGTCGGCGGGTCCGTTAACAATGTCTGCAGAGACGAATAACTTTGGATCAAAAAACGAAACGGGTGAGCCGAATATTATTTTTAATGATGAGCCAGGCCAAGATACTCGTTATACATTAAAAGATTGGATAGTAGCACCTAGTGACTTTGCGCTGCAAAGCAAACAAACCCTGAGTATCTCTGTGCCAATAACAGTACCTAAAAATGCTGAACCTGGTGGGCACTACGCGGTTGTTCGCTTTACAGGTACCAGCGCTGCAGCGTCACCCCAGCAAGTTTCACTCTCGGCGAGTATTGGTAGCCTTATATTATTAAAGGTAAGTGGTGATATCAAGCAACAGGCAAAAGTAGAAGATTTTTATACGGCAGGCAGTAACTTTGATAAACAATCATTCTTTGAAGTGTCGCCCGTTTCGTTTGTCACTCGTATTCGTAACGAGGGAAATTTACACATTAAACCTACCGGCACCGTTACTATTCGTGACATGTTCGGTAAAGAGGTGGCGACCCATCGAATTAATGGCGACCCATCAAAAGAAAAAGAACAGCCAGGAAGCATTTTGCCGCAGAGTGTTCGTCGATTTGATGTCACGCACAAGGATAATTTGTTTGGTCGCTATACGGCAACGCTTGATCTTAGCTATGGCGATGGCAAGACGCTCAGTTCGTCAACGCAGTTTTGGGTTCTTCCATATAAACTAATTATCGCAATAATAGTAGGACTGGCCTTGCTCATCTTTGGTCTCGTTATGTGTATTAAAAAATACAATGCCTACATTATTAAAAAAGCAGCCGCGAATCAGCAACCTCCGCAATCAAAGACTGACTAAACAAGGGGTGTCTTACTGCTAGTACTATGTACTATAATATGT
>Ga0075370_10001075_pt1 | contig 11363 bp, 9 predicted proteins | sample EndMethybrTD3035_FD_71398 | JGI IMG/M metagenome (GOLD analysis project Ga0075370, IMG submission 71398) | Populus endosphere microbial communities from Tennessee, USA - Endosphere MetaG P. TD hybrid TD303-5 | ecosystem: Host-associated > Plants > Roots > Endosphere | place: USA: Tennessee... | reverse complement strand
CGCCGGCGCGGCCGGCGGCGCGCTGATCGGGCGGGCTGCGAGCGGCACCGGTGGCATCGCGAAGCTCGCCGGGACACTGCAAGCCGGAGGCTGGGCATGGCCGCGGCGCTGAAGTCGCGGGCCGCCGCGCCCCGATCCGGCTCCGAACGGTACTGGGCGCCGTGTCTTGCCGTGGCGCTGCTGGCGGTGTCTCTCTTCTACGTGACATTGAATGACCTCGTGCACGAGAGCGCGGCGCGCGCGCCCGCCTTGCCCCCTGCGGTCATGCCAGCGTCCGTCGAGGCCCCGGGTGCGACGACACGCGCGTCCGAAGAACCCGTCGCGCCGCCGGCGAACGCGACCTCCGAGGCCCCGGCGATCGCCCCCGTGGTTGCCCCGGCAGAGCCACCCGCCAAGGCCGCGCCAGCCTTCGTCGAGGTGCAGAAGTGCGTCATGCCCGAAGGCGACGCGGTCTATTCCGATGGGCCCTGCCCCGAGGGCGCACGCGCGAGCACGCTGCGATTGCCGCGCGACCTGCACGCAGCGGCGAGGCCGTGAGCGCCTGAAGCCGGCCGGCGCGCCCGGGCGGCCTCTCAGGCCGCCTTCAGGAACACGTCGTGGTCCGGCGCGAAGTTGGCGTGCAGCGGCAGCATCGCGCCACCGAGCGCACAGGCCTGCGCACCCACCCGGCCCCCATGCAGCTGCGGCGGCCACAGGCCTTCCCAGTTGCACTGCGCCAGCGCGGCGCGGGTCTGCTCGAGCAAGGCTTGCAGCAACGCGCGCGACATGGAGCCGTCCATCACCACGTCGGCGAGATCGAGCACCGCCGTGCTGCTGACGATGGCATGCGCCAGCGCCAGCGATGCGGAGCCGAGCCAGGCCTGCGTCGCGGCGGCGAACGGCGCCTGCAGGGCGCGGTCATCGTAGGCGGCGGTGGGGTCGAGCCCCTCGCCTTGCAGGCGCTGCTCCAGTTCCCACAGCGAGGCCTCGGCCATCACCTGCGGCGGCAGTGCCGCGCCCCGGCCGGCCTGCGCCGGCTGCATCGGCAGCGAGGCCAGCGCGCCCGCATTGCCGTGCGCGCCGGTGTGCAGGTGCGAATCGATGACCAGCCCGCCGCCCACGAAGGTGTCGACGAAGATGTAGAGAAAGCTCTTGAGGTCATGGCCGCGGCCGCCGACCAGTTCGGCCACGCAGGCGGCCACCGTGTCGCGCGCGAAGCTCACCGGCACATCGGTGCGCGCCTTCACCTCGTCCAGCAGGTTCATCTGGTTCCAGAGATCCGACTGCGCCTTCGACAAGCCCAGCGTGCGGTGCCAGCCGCCGAGCAGGAACGGCGCGGCCAGGCCGGCGCCGACATTGCGCACGGCCAGCGGCCCCAGTCCGTCGCGCAACCGGTGGATGTGCCGGGCGATCGCGGGCAGCAGCTCGTCCGCATCCGGAAAGTCGTAGCTGATGGCATGGCGCTCGCGCACCTGTGCCGTGAAGTCGATCAGCAGCCATTCGGCGCCTCGCCGGCCCACCTTGATGCCGATGGCAAAGGCGCCGTCCGGGTTGAGCGCCAGCGGCACCGAGGGCTGCCCGACGCGGCCGCGCACCCGGCTCTGCTTCACGATCAGCTGGTCTTCCTCGAGCCGCGCGGTGATGAGCCCGATGGTCTGCGCACTCAGCCCGGTAAGCCGCGCGAGGTCGGCCTTGGGCAGGCTGGTGTGAACGCGCAGCGCCTGCAGCACCACGCGCTCGTTGAACTGGCGCATGCCGACCTGGTTGGAGCCGCGCGGGCGCAACAGGTCGGGCGAGCGCGCAGCGGCTTCTGCATCAGGCATGCGCCTCCGCGGGCAGCTGGTCGGCGGTCATGGCGCCGGTCATCACGGCCACCGTGTCGCTCATGCTGATCTTCTTCGGGTTGAGCACGGCCGCGCGCTTGCCGAGGCGCGCCACGTGGATGCGGTCGGCCACCTCGAACACGTGCGGCATGTTGTGGCTGATGAGCACCACGGGCAGGCCGCGATCGCGCACGCGGCGGATCAGCTCGAGCACCATGTTGCCCTCCTTCACGCCCAGCGCCGCGGTCGGCTCGTCCATGATGACCACGTGCCGCGCGAAGGCCGCGCTGCGCGCCACCGCCACGCACTGGCGCTGGCCGCCCGAGAGCGTTTCGACGGCCTGCGTCATCGACTGGATGCCGACCTTCAGGTCCTGCATGCGCGCCATGCTTTCGACCAGCATCTTCTTCTTGTCGAGCATGCGCAGCACACTGCCCAGGAAGCCGGGGCGGCGCAGCTCGCGGCCGAGGAAAAGGTTCTCGTAGATGGTCATGGCGGGTGCCACGGCCAGGTCCTGGTAGACCGTCTCGATGCCGGCGCGGCGTGCGTCGAGCGGGTTGCGGAAATGCACCGGCGCGCCGTCGAGCAGGATCTCGCCCTCGTCGGGAATGGTGGCGCCCGACAGCGCCTTGATCAGCGAGGACTTGCCCGCGCCGTTGTCGCCGATCACCGCGAGGATTTCTCCTTCGCGCAGTTCGAAGTCGACGCCGTCGAGCGCCGTGACATGGCCGTAGCGCTTCACCAGGCCCTTGGCCTGCATGACGATCTTGGGGTTGGCAACGACGTTCATCAGCGGGCTCCCCGGCGCGAGAGTTGGTCTGCAGCCACCGCGAGAATCACGAGCACGCCGGTCACCAGCACCTGGTAGATCGACGACACGCCCATCAGCGTGAGGCCGTTGCGGAACACGCCCACGATCAGCACGCCGATCAGCGAGCCCAGCACCACGCCGCGCCCACCGAACAGGCTGGTGCCGCCGAGCACCACGGCCGTGATGGCATCGAGGTTCTCGGTCTGGCCCGCGTTCGGGTCGCCCACGCCGGTGCGCGCCACCGACAGCAGCGAGGCGATGCCGTAGAGCACGCCTGCCGCCACGTACACGCCGAGCAGCACGCGCTGCGTGGGAATGCCGACCAGCCGCGTGGCCTCGGCGTTGTTGCCCACCGCATAGATATGCCGGCCCGCGCCCGTCTCGCGCAGCACGAACCACGCGAGCGCATAGAGCGCCACCATCAGCACCGAGCCCCACGCCACTTCGGCGTTGCCGATGGCGAAGGTGGTGCCCAGGCCCGTGAGGCCAGCGGGCAGGTCGGTGATGGTCTGCGACGACGAGTACAGCTGCGTGATCGCGAACGCGATGTTCAGCGTGCCCAGCGTCACGATGAAAGGCGGCAGCTTGATGCGCGTGACCAGCAGGCCGTTGAGGAGGCCGAACAGCGTGGTCACGCCGATGCCGCAAAGGATGGCCACCGGCACCGGCAGCCCGAGCTCGGTGGCGAACTTGCTCATGATGATGCTGCCCAGCGCCATCACCATGCCGCACGACAGGTCGATGCCCGCCGTGAGGATGATCAGCGTCTGGCCGATGGCGATCACGCCGACCACCATCACCTGCTGCAGGATCAGCGAGAGGTTGCCGCCCGTGAGGAAGCGGTCGGACTGGGTCGCAAAGAAGATGCATGCGCCAAGCAGGGCCAGCCACGGCCCCAGGGCGCCCCACGGAATGTGGTGCGTCGGAGATTTCGCCATCAAAACGCTCCGGTGCCTACTTCTTGCCCCAGCACAGCTCGGCGCCGGTCTTGGTGTCCTTGCTGTCGACGCCCGGCACGCTCTTGCCGGCAATCAGGGTCACGCCGGTGTCGACGTAGCCCGAGGCCTTCTTGCCCGTCTTGGCAAACTCCACGCCCGCGGCCACGCCCATGGCGGCCATCTTGAGCGGGTACTGCTGCGAGGTCGCGGCGATCACGCCGGCCGCGGTGTCCTTGATGCCCTGGCAGCCGCCGTCGACCGAGACGATCAGCACGCCCTTCTCCTTGCCCGCGCGCTTGAGCGCGTTGTAGGCACCGGCCGCGGCGGGTTCGTTGATGGTGTAGACCAGGTTCACGTCAGGGGCCTTCTGCAGGCAGTTTTCCATCGCCGTCTGCGCCTTGGCCTGGTCGCCGAAGCTGTCGGCCATGCAGGCGATCTCCGGCGTCTTCGACAGTTCGTTCGACTTGGCGTCGTTGGCCGCGAGCCCGAAGCCCTTCATGAAGCCGTTGTGGCGCTGCGCGCCCACCGGGTGGCCCGGCAGCAGGTCGAGCGCGACGATCTTGGGCGTCTTGCCCGCCATCGCGGCCTTGGCGTATTCGCCGATCAGCACGCCGGCCGTGTAGTTGTTGGTGGCGAAGAGCGCGTCGGTCGCGTCCGGCGGATCGGCCGGGCTGTCGAGCGCGATCACCATGATGCCCTTGTCGCGCGCCTTCTTGATTGCCGGCACGATCGCCTTGGCGTCGCTCGGCGTGATGAGGATGGTCTTGGCGCCGGCCGCGATCATGTTTTCCATCGCGGTGATCTGGCCGGCGTTGTCGCCGTCGGCCTTGCCCGCGCCGGAGAGCAGCTTGGCGCCGAGCTTCTTGGCCTCTTCCTGCGCGCCTTCCTTCATCTTGACGAAGAAGGGGTTGGTTTCGGTCTTGGTGACGAGGCCGATGACGGGCTCGCCGGCGGCGAAGGCGGTGGACGCGGCGAGGGACAGGGCGGCGAGGGCCAGGGTCGAGCGACGGCTGCGCGAACTGAACATGGGTTGTCTCCTTGGCAGGCGGTAGGCCTGGGTCTTGTTGAACCGGAAGCGTGCCCGCCGCAGCGGGCCCGGCATCCGGACGCAGGGCAACTATGTTTCAGTCGGGCGACTAAATCAAGTGGTTGTAGTTATCGGAAACCCGGAGCCGGACGCACTGCGCCAGCCCCTGCGTGTCCCGGAGCGCGCCCTCTGACATACGATGGAGGGCATAAAAGAGGGATCGCAAGGGGCGAGAAATGATCGTAGGCATTGACCTGGGCACGACCAACAGCCTGGTGGCCGTGTGGCGGGATGGAAAGTCCGTTCTGATTCCCAACGGACTGGGCGAACACCTGACACCTTCGTGCGTCAGCCTCGACGAGGACGGCTCCGTCCTCGTCGGCAAGGCTGCGAGGGAGCGGCTGCAAACGCATCCGGACCGCACCGCGGCCGTCTTCAAGCGCTACATGGGCAGCAACAAGACGGTCCGGCTCGGCAAGCGGGCCTTTCGCCCCGAGGAACTCTCGGCGCTGGTGCTCCGGTCGCTGAAAGCCGATGCCGAAGCCATGCTGGGCGAGCCGGTTCATGAAGCCGTCATCACGGTACCGGCCTATTTCTCCGATGCACAGCGCAAGGCGACCCGCGCGGCCGGCGAACTGGCCGGGTTGAAGGTCGAGCGTCTGCTGAACGAGCCGACAGCCGCCGCGCTCGCCTACGGTATGCACGACATGGGTGCCGAAACACGTTTCCTGGTGTTCGACCTCGGCGGCGGCACTTTCGACGTGTCGATCCTGGAAATGTTCGAGGGCGTCATGGAAGTGCGCGCGTCGGCAGGCGACAACTTCCTGGGCGGCGAGGATTTCGTCGAGTCGCTGACCGCCCTCTTCTTCGAACGCAACGCGCTGCCGGCCAGCCTTCGGAACAACGCGCAATTCATGCAGCGCCTGGCCGCGCAGACTGAGGCCGCAAAGCAGGCGCTCAGCGCGCAGCCGACCGCCGAGATCGTCATCGCGCACGACGGCGCCCAGCACCGCCTGAGCCTGGACGAAGCCCTGTTCGAGCAGGCCTGCGCCCCGCTGCTCAAGCGCCTGCGTGCGCCGGTCGAGCGCGCACTGCGTGACGCCAACCTGCGCGCGGCAGAGCTCGATGCGGTGGTGCTCGCGGGCGGTGCGACCCGCATGCCTGTCGTGCGGCGGCTGGCTACGACGATGTTCGGTCGCTTTCCATCGATCGACTTCAATCCCGACGAGGTGGTTGCGCTGGGCGCCGCCGTGCAGGCCGGCCTCAAAGCGAAGGATGCAGCGCTGAAGGAAGTGGTGATGACGGACGTGTCGCCCTACTCGCTGGGCGTGGCGGTGAGCCACAGGCTCGGCGGCAACGCCGTGTCGCACGGGCACTTCGACCCCGTTATCGAACGCAACAGCACGGTTCCGGTCAGCCGCTCGAAGACCTACGTGCCAGGTCATGACGAGCAGACCGCCCTCGAGTTGCAGGTGTACCAGGGCGAATCTCGCATGGTGCGGGACAACGTGCACCTCGGCAATCTCGAGGTGCCGCTCACGCGCGGACCGGTGGGCGAGTCCGTGGTCGAGGTGCGCTTCACCTACGACGTCAACGGCTTGCTGCAGGTTGAAGCGACGGTTCAGAAGACGCAGCAGACTTTCAGCCTGCTGATCGAAGGCAACCCCGGCCTGCTGACCGACGCCGAGATCAAGGAGCGACTGCAGACGCTGAGCGAGCTCAAGATCCACCCACGCGATCACATCGAGAACCGCACGCTGCTCGCGCGCGGCGAGCGTGTGTATCAGCAACTGCGCGGCGACATGCGCGAGTGGCTGGGCATGCGCATCGTCGAATTCGAGCGTGCGCTGGCAACGCAGGACAAGCGGCTCGTCGCAACGGCGCAACGCCAGTTCAAGGAGCAGCTGGAGCACATCGAACGCGACAGCCATCTGGCCGACTAGCCGGGAGCAATGGTGTCCATGAACGAAATCCCGGGCTTCCTGCTCGCACTGGGCCTGCGCCCTGACGCCGACGAGCGCGCCGTGCGCCGCGCCTATGCGTTGGAGCTGAAGAAGATCGACCAAGAAACGCAGGCCGATGCATTCCAGCGACTTCGCGAGACCTACGAGGCAGCGCTGACTTGGGCGCGCAGCAGACTGGCTGCGGAGTACCAGGAAACCCCGGCACCGCAAGAATGCGCCGAAACCGAGACGCCCGTCTCGCCACCTGCCCAGGGCTCGAGAGAACCTCCGGAGCCAACAGAGTCCAACGCCGAATCGCACCGCCCCACCGACGCCCGCGAGAACGTGCAAGACGTCGTCGTCTCCTTCGGGCAGCGGCTCTCGAAACATCCGCTTCAGGCCGTCGACGAGGCCCAGCGCGTGCTGGAAGACACGCTCGAAGACCCGCGTCTGCTCGACATGGACGCGCGCTTCCTGTTCGAAGCCAACATCGCGCACATCCTCGCCACCGGGTGGCAGCCGGGCCACGAGCACCTGTTCGAAGCCGCCTCCGAGGTCTTCGAATGGCGCAACGGCACGGCACGGCTGCAACGCCTCGGCCAGGCCGGTCAGATCGTCGACAGCGCAATCGTCGAACAGCACGCCCACGAAGCACTGCCGCCCGCCCAACGCGAGCTGCAGCTGAAGTACCTCGACCTGCTGCGTCGCGGGTCCAATCCCGACCCGGAAATGGTCGCACTTGGGCTGGACCCGGTGCTTCACGCTGCAAGTCTGTTTCCCAATTGGGTGCGACTGACGTCGAAGATCGACAACATCGCGGCATGGCGGGAGGTCGATGCCGCCGCCGCGCGCTCGACCTTCATGGAGAGCCGAACAACCGTCTCGACCGGCCCGAGCGGAACGCTCAAGCCAGCCAAGCTCGTGACATGGTTCGCGATCTTCTTCGTCGGCGTGATGCTCTTCGCGCTGCTGCACGCGTACGCCAAGTGGTCGGACGCTCGGGTGCCGACGACGCAACCGTTGACGATGTCGCAGACAACCCTGCCATCATCGGCATCGCCGCCATCGGAAATTCCCACGCAGCCGCGCCTTGCCGCCACGGTGGACCGTTCGCTTCTACCCGGCACCACGCCCACCGCCGAATACATCCGGCCTCTTCGTCCAAGCTACCCGGCGATGTCGAGGCGACTCGGTGAACAGGGCAAGGTCACGGTCAACGTGCTGGCGGACGAGAAGGGAGCGGTCATCAGCACTCGTGTGGCCGAAAGCTCGGGCTTCGAGCGGCTCGACGCAGCGGCCCTCGATGCAGCGCGCACAGCACAGATCGTTCCGATGAAAGACAGAAACGGCAAGCCCGTGACCGGCTGGTACAAGGTACCGATCAACTTCACGCTGAACAGCGCGACCGCACCCACCGAGAACCGGAACTGGGGCGACTTGATCACCGCCGCGGTGCGCCCCAACATCGTCTTCGCGATGGACGTGCCAGGCAACCCGATGGTCGAGTACACGCTCGATCTGGCGCCCGACGGCAAGATCACCAACGCGACCCTGTCGAAGGCCAGCGGCGTTTCCGAATGGGACAGCGCCGCACTGCGCGCCATTCGCAAGACCGGCTACCTGCCGCTGCCCGACCAGGGCAAGATTCCTTCGCAGATGATCTTGGCGTTGCGCCCGAAGGTCAGATGATCGCCCTGCTCTGCGCCGTCGCGGTTTGCGTCGTGGTTCATCTTGCATCCGCCGCATTGCTGGCCGCGATACTGGGCATCAAAGTCAGGGAGGCTTCGTTCGGATTCGGGCCCGTGCTGGCGCGTTTCGGCGTGGTCACGCTCAGGTTGATTCCGTTGGGCGGGTTCGCGAAGTTCAAGGATTCACGCGAAGAATTTATCGCCCCTTCAGACATGCACGATGCCTTCGATGTCCAGCCGCTCGCGACCCGGCTCGCAATCGGTGCAACAGGTTGCCTTGCACTGTTGCTCGTGACCATGGCGACACTCCAGCTCGAAGGGCTGCGCGCTTTCGCAGGCGGCTTTGAGCAGATCGTCTCGGGCGCGCTTTCGCCGCTGGGCGAAGCACAGCGTCTGCTTGCAAAGATCGGCACTTCGACGCCGACGCTTCCGTTCACCGCGTTGCTGGGGTTCGCCGCTGCCAAATTTGCGGCATTCAATTTGATGCCCTTTCCGGCGAACAACGGCGGCTTCATGATCGCGAACCTCTTTCGGAACACGCCACTGCAACGGCGCTGGTCGCCCGCACTGACCTCGCTCCTGACCCTGGCGCAGCTTGCATTGGCCCTTTCATGGATCGGCGCCATGCTGATCTACTTCATCCAACCCGGCACCATCGACCTCGACATGCTCACCGGAAAATAGATACAAGATGACATCTGCCAACATCCAGGTCCTGGCGGCCTATGCCCTTGGCGGCGGTGGCATCGCTGCCTTCGCGCTGCTGCCGTGGATTCGAAGCATTCCGCTCGCGCTGCACCGGTCATGGGCCTTCGAGCACCAGAACTACCAGCCCTTCCTGACCGACACCACGCAGCTCGACATCTCGAAGAATGTCAAGGCGGCCATCGTCATAGGCGCCGCGCTGATGTGTGTCGGCATGGCATTGGCGCTGGGTGCTTCTCTCGAAACGGCAGCGCTGTGTGTGCTGCTGCTCGGCTGGGTGCTGCTAACCGTCGTCAACCTGCAGCACGAACTGCTGCCCGACCGAATCGTGCTGGCGCTGCTGTGGCTCGGGCTGATCTATCGCGCGTCGACAGGCCCGGCTTCCGACCATGTGCTGGGCGCGGTGTCCGGCTACCTGGCTCCGTGGCTCGTGACGGCGGTGGCACGCTCCAAGACCGGCCGTGACATCGTCGGCCACGGCGACCTCAAGGCTTTTGCCGTGGCCGGTGCATGGTTCGGGTGGGTGGCGCTGCCCACTGTGTACGCGGCCTTCCTGGTCGGGGCCTTGCTGATGGCGGGCGTTTTCGCGCTGCGCGGCGCCCGCCATCGGGAGGCAGTGCCGACAGCACCAGCACACCTGGCGGCGGCTGCCGCGGTGGCGCTTGGATTCAGAATCTTCTGAGCCCTGCCCGGCCGTCAAGGCTTACACGGCCTTGCGCGCCGTCAGCCACTGCGCAGGCGCCAGCGCCGCGGCCACCACCCGGACTTCGCCGATGTTGCCGAAGAAGCCGTCGGCGCGGGCGCCGTCCCACGAGCCACCGCCCACCACCCACGGCGAGGTGGCCGACAGCGTGGCCAGCCCGGGCGCATTGCCGATGTTGCGCAGCACCGGCGCGCCTTCGACATACATCGTGGTGTCGTGCGACACCGGGTCGTTGACGATCGCGATGTGCACCCAGCGGTCGGCAATCACCTCGCCGGACCAGTTGGTCTTGGCCGAGCGGCTGCCGGCCGTGCTCGGCACCACTTCCCACTGCACCTCGCGCAGGCTCGAGATCGCGAACAGCATGGGCGGCGCTTCGGGGTCGCCGCCCTGGTAACCGGCGAGGTCGCCACGGCGGCCGTCGCGCGTCATGATGTTCATCCACGCCTGCTTGTTGCTGGTCCAGCCCTTGTCGATCTTCACGAAGGCCTCGACGGTGTAGCCGTTGTCCAGGGTCTGTGCGTTGATCGGCGCTGCGGCCTCGGTGAGGAAGTAGCTCAGCCGGGGCACGTTCTTGTCGGTGTTCAGGAAGCGCACCGAGCCCGGCGCGGCCGAGAGGTAGTGGCGGTCGTCGGCCCACACGATGTCGCCGTCCGTCGCGCCCACGATGCCGCCCTGGTTCAGGGTGTCGCGATGCAGCGGGTTGTTGCCCGTGACGTCCGCGATGACGGTGCCCGGCAGCACCGGCTGGTTGGCGGCGCCGCCGAAGAAGCGCCAGTGCGCCAGCGTGTTCGCGACCTTCGGATAGTCGTCCGGATTCGCAGCCGGCCGCTGCGCGGTCACCTCGGGCTCCTTGTAGTTCGCAAGGATCATGGCCCTGGCCTGGTCGACCAGCGAGCTGTCGATGGTGGCGCTGCCCGTGCCGAAGCTCTTGTTGAAGCCTGCGAAGCGCTGCGCAAAATCCATCTCGATGGTGAACTGCTCGTTGGGCGTGGTCAGCACCGCCTGGTCGAAGGCGTTCAGCGTGGCGGCCGGCTTCTGCGGCACCCAGGGCGAGAACGACAGCACCTTGATCTGCCTGTGGGTCAGGTCGAATTCGTAGAGGCGCATCAGGCCGTTGCCGCCCTGGTAGGCCATCTGGTAGTCGACCACCATCTCCTCGACCTTGTGGCCGAAGTCGTTGGTCTTCGTGAGGTGCGCGGCGCCGTGGTGGTGGCCGTTGAGCGTCATGAAGATCTGGTCGTTGTCGCGGATCAGCTTCTCCCACAGCATCTTGCCGTAGTCGGTCTCGAGCGGGCTCGTGCCGTCGGCGTCGATGTTGAGCAGCTGGTGGTTCACCAGGATCACCGGCAGCGTCGGGTTCTTCGCGATCACCTGGCGCGCCCAGGCGATGCCGGCGTCCGAGATGCGCCACGACAGCGACAGCACCATGAACTTCTGGCCCTGTGCCTCGAACACGTGGTACTCGTGGAAGCCGGTGGTGTCGCGCGCGCCGAAGGTGGCCTGGCGCCTGGCGCGCTCGGTGCCGAACCATTGGAGGTAGGGCTCGTTGGCGAGCGTCCGGGTGGCGTCGGTGCCGCTGTTCGGGTCGACGCTGTAGTCCACGTCGTTCAGCACGTCGTGGTTGCCGGCGAGCACGCTGTAGGGCAGCTTGGCGTCTTCGAGCACCTTCATGGCGGCATCGGCCACCTTCCACTGGTCGGGCTTGCCGACCTGGTCGACCACGTCGCCGAGGTGGATGGTGAA
>Ga0075370_10001074_pt1 | contig 11370 bp, 12 predicted proteins | sample EndMethybrTD3035_FD_71398 | JGI IMG/M metagenome (GOLD analysis project Ga0075370, IMG submission 71398) | Populus endosphere microbial communities from Tennessee, USA - Endosphere MetaG P. TD hybrid TD303-5 | ecosystem: Host-associated > Plants > Roots > Endosphere | place: USA: Tennessee... | reverse complement strand
GGCTCAGGCCAACTACGCGAAGCAGCAGGAGCGCGTCGCGCACCTGCAGAAGTTCATCGACCGCTTCAAGGCCAAGGCGAGCAAGGCCAAGCAGGCGCAAAGCCGCGTGAAGGCGTTGGCCCGGATGGAAAGGCTCGCGCCGGTGCTGACCAGCAGCGACTTCCAGTTCGAGTTCCGCGAACCGGCGAACCTGCCGAACCCGATGCTCGCGTTCTCCGACGTGGCGTGCGGATACGTGTCGAGTGACGCCGCAGCCAAGCGCATCGTCGATGGCGTCAACCGCTCGGTACTGGCCGGCCAGCGCATCGGCATTCTCGGCGCGAACGGCCAGGGCAAGTCGACCTTCGTGAAGACAGTGGCCGGCGACCTGCCGGCACTGGCCGGAACCATCACGCAGGGCAAGGGCCTGACGATCGGCTACTTCGCGCAGCAGGAGCTCGACGTGCTCTCGCTCGGCGACGGTGCGCTGATGCACATGGTGCGGCTCGCGCGCGACGTCGGCCCGCAGGCACGCGAGCAGGAACTGCGCGACTTCCTCGGCTCGTTCCGCTTCATCGGCGACATGGTCACCCAGCCGGTCGGCACCCTGTCGGGCGGCGAGAAGGCGCGACTCGTGCTCGCGATGCTCGTGTGGCAGCGCCCCAACCTGCTGTTGCTCGACGAGCCGACCAACCACCTCGACCTGACGACGCGCGAGGCGCTGTCGATGGCGCTGAACGAGTTCGAGGGCACGGTGATGCTGGTCAGCCACGACCGGGCGCTGCTGCGCGAGGTCTGCGACGAGTTCTGGCTGGTTGCCGAGGGCAAGCTGAAGCCGTTCGATGGGGACCTGGACGACTACCAGCGCTGGTTGGTCGACCAGGCGCGCGAACAGTCGCGCCAGCCGAATCGCGAGGCTGCCCGCGCGGCCAGTGCACCAGCCGCACCAGCCGCAGCAGCCGCACCGGCGCCGGCGCAGCGCCCGCAGGAAGACCGCAAGGCGGCGGCAGCCGCGCGCCAACAGCGCACTGAACAGCTCAAGCCGCTGCGCAAGGAGCTCAATCGCGTCGACAACCGGCTCGGCGTGCTGATGCACGACCGCGAAACGCTCGAGGCCCGGATGGTCGAGCCGGATCTCACGCCCGAACAGCGCGCGGAACACGGCAAGCGCCTCAAGCAGATCGGCGACGAGATCGAAGCGCTCGAAGCACGCTGGCTCGAACTGAGCACACAGCTCGACGCCCTGATTGCCTGAATCGCCGCCGAGATCCGCGGCGTGTGCGACGGCACAGCCCGCAAACGATGATCCCGCGTCCAAGAAGGAGAGAGCCGATGTCCCGCCGCTTCATCGATCTGTCGATCTTCCTTGAGAACGATGTCGCGTCCGACCCGCCCGGGCTGGCGCCGAAGATCCAGTACTTCACGCACGAGCACACCTACGAGCAGATCGCGCCGTTCTTTCCCGGGCTGCGGCGGGAGGACTTGCCCGATGGCGAGGGCTGGGCGATCGAATGGGTCAGTCTGTGCACGCACAACGGCACGCACCTCGATGCGCCCTATCACTTCCACTCGACGATGGACGCGGCGCTCGGCGAGAAGCGCAAGTCGATCGCCATCGACGAGGTGCCGCTCGAGTGGTGCTTTCAACCCGGCGTGAAGCTCGACTTTCGCGCGAAGGCCGACGGTCATGTCGTGACGGCGGCCGAGGTGGAGTGCGAACTCGCGCGCATCGGCCACGCACTCAAGCCGCTCGAGATCGTGGTCGTCAACACGCGCGCCGGTTCGCGCTACGGCCAGAGCGACTACGTGTCGTCGGGTTGCGGGATGGGCTACGACGCGACGATGTACCTGCTCGAGCGCGGCGTGCGCCTGACCGGCACCGACGCCTGGAGCTGGGATGCGCCCTTCGTGCACACCGCGAGGAAGTACCAGGAGTCGAAGGACGCTTCGCTGATCTGGGAGGGGCACAAGGCCGGCCGCGACATCGGCTACTGCCACCTGGAAAAGCTGCACAACCTCGAAGCGCTGCCGGCCGACGGCTTCTACATCAGCTGCTTTCCGCACAAGATCCGCGGCGCGTCGGCGGGGTGGACGCGCGCGGTGGCGATCTTCGACGAGGCGCTGCGCTGACGTCGATGCCTCGCAACTAGGGGCAGCCGCCGGGGGCGGAACCCCGCTAAAGTGCTCGCTCGTCTTCCCTCGGGAGTCGGTGCATGCCGGGTGAGCGCTCCGATCGAACGGTCTACCTGCGCGTCCTGGGGCCTCTCGCGGTGGCGACGCTGGCGCTCCTGGTCCTCAGCGTCGGTGGCTTCCACGCGCTGTCCGCCGCCCGCGCCTACGTCGGCGGCGAAAGTCTGTGGTCGAAGGCACGTGCCCGCGCGATTGTCCTGATACGGACCGAGCCGAGCCGCGACTGCCACCGGATCGACGCCCTGCTCGAGGTGCCGCTCGGCGATCGGGACGCCCGCCTCGCGCTCGACGAGTCGCCGCCGAACCTCGAGCTCGCGACCCAGGGCCTGCTGCGCGGCGGCAACGACCCGGCGGACGTCGACGCGATGATCCACCTCTACCTGAACTTCCACTCGCTGCCGCCGATGCGCGACGCGATCGCGGCCTGGGAGCACGGCGATGCGCTGATCGCGCAGCTGCGCGATCTCGGCATGAGGATCTGCGCCCAGGCGCAACTCGACCCGAGCCCCGGCCTGATGGCGCCGCTGCTGCACGAGCTCGACCGGATCGAGGCCGAGCTGATCGGTGCCGAGCAGCGCTTCTCGCGTGCGCTCGGTCGCGCATCGCGTCTCGTCGAGACGACACTGACCCTCGCCACGCTGACGGTCGCGCTCGGCATGGCCGGCGGCGGAGCATGGTTCGCCGTGGTCTCGCTGCGCGGCAAGTTCGCGCAGCAACGGGCACTGCAGGACGCGAACAACCGCTGGGAGCTCGCAGCCGACGCTGCCGATATCGGCCTGTTCGTCTGGCGACCTGCGGACGACCACCTCGAGCTCGATACGCGGGCCCGCAAGCTCTACGGGCTCGACCCCGATCCCTCCGTACACATCCCGCGCAGCGCGGTGCTCGCACTGCTGCACCCGGACGACCGGCCGCGCATCGAATCGCTGATCATGGGCGTCAGTGATGGCAGCAGCCCGTTGCTGCACGGCCGCTACCGTGTGATCCGACCCGATGGCGCGGTGCGCACGATCGACGCGGTCGGCGTTCTGCGCGATTCGCACGACGGCGCGCCGCAGATGTTCGGCGTGCTGCGCGACGTCACCGACGAGGTTTCGCGCGCATCGTTCCAGCTCGAGAAGGAGGCGGCCGAACGCACCGCACGGGCGCGCACCGCGTTTCTCTCGCGCCTCAGCCACGAACTGCGTACGCCGTTGAACGCGATTCTCGGACTCGCGCAGGTGATCGAGATGGACCCGGGCGAGCCGCTGCGCCCGCGCCAGGCCACCCGCATGAAGTTGCTGCTCGAGAGCGGCTGGCAGCTGCTGCACCTGGTGGACGACGTGCTCGACATCACCGCGATCGACTCCGGCTTCGTGACCGTGCATACCGCACCGACCGACCTGCGCACGGTGGTCGACACGAGCCTGAGCCTGGTCGAGCCGGAACGCCAGGCCTTCCAGATCGAGGTGCGCAACGAAGTGCCCGCGCAGATGGAGCCGGTGCTCGCCGATCCGCGCCGGCTGCAGCAGGTGCTTGTCAACCTGTTCAGCAACGGCTGCAAGTACAACCGGCGTGGCGGCCGGTTGACGATCGTCAGCCGCGACGTCGGCGAGCGTGTCTGCCTCGACATCCGGGACGAAGGCGTCGGGCTCAGCGAGGCCGAGCTGGCCGAGCTGTTCCAGCCGTTCAAGCGCCTCGCGAAGACGACCGATGTGCCGGGCACCGGCCTCGGCCTGACCGTCGTGAAGATGCTGGTCGGGCAGATGAACGGCACGGTCGAGGTCGCGAGCGAACTCGGACGCGGCACCTGCTTCACGGTCTGCCTGCCGCGCGCCAGCGCGTGAGCGCAAACGTCGCAAGACCCCTTGCGCCGGTCGGACAATTCAATTGCTCACAATCTAATTGGACGCTCTTCAATATCATTCGCGCCATGAGCTCGAAGCCCGCCAGCCCGATGATGGACGCACAGCGCCTCGATCACCAGCTGTGTTTCGCGCTGTATTCGACGTCGCTCGCGATGACCAAGCTGTACAAGCCGCTGCTCGCGCCGCTCGGACTGACCTACCCGCAGTACCTCGTGCTGCTGGTGCTGTGGGAAACCGACTCGATCGGCGTCAACGAACTCGGCGAGCGGCTCTTCCTCGACTCCGGCACGCTGACGCCGCTGCTCAAGCGCATGCAGGCGGCAGGCTGGGTCGAGCGCGAACGCGACCAGGCCGACGAGCGCCGCGTCATCGTCTCCCTCACGCCGGCCGGCCGTGCGCTGCGCCGCAAGGCCGCGCAGGTGCCGGTGGCGCTTGCGCAGGCCACCGGCTGCGGGCTCGGCGAGCTGGTCGCGCTGACGCAGCGCCTGCAGGCACTGCGCGCGCAGGTCATGGCACACACCGAGTCGGCGAACGCCGGCTCGTTCGGCACCGATTCCCTTCCCCCACCCCTGAAAGCAAGGAAAGCACGATGAAGCTCGAGAAAGTCCTCTACACCGCCCATGCCACCTCGACCGGCGGCCGCGAAGGCACGTCCAAGTCGTCCGACGGCGTGCTCGAGCTGAAGCTCACGACGCCGAAGGAACTGGGCGGCAACGGCGCCGTCGGCACGAACCCGGAGCAGCTGTTCGCCGCCGGCTACTCGGCCTGCTTCATCGGTGCGATGAAGTTCGTCGCCGCCGCACAGAAGATCGCGCTGCCGGCCGACACGTCGATCAAGGCCGACGTCGGCATCGGCCCGATTCCGGCCGGCTTCGGCATCCAGGTCGCACTGACCGTCACCGTGCCGGGCATGGACCGCGCGACCGCCGAGAAGATCGTGCACGCCGCGCACGGCGTGTGCCCCTACTCGAACGCGACCCGCGGCAACATCGACGTCACGCTGAGCGTGGCCTGAGCAGGCTCAGCATCAGCTCGACGCGTGCCTTGACCGGCGTCAGATCGCCGGCCGAGGGCAGTGCGTCGGGCTGACCGCTCGTTGCCTCGACGATCGTTCCATCGAGGCAGCGCGTCGCGCGCAGCACGGCCACGCCTTGCTGCTGCGCCGCGCGCAGCGCCGATTCCAGTTCGGCATGCATGGTGCCGTTGCCGGTCGTCGCGACGACGAGACCGCGCACCCCCGCTGCCGAGAGCGCGCGCACTGCCGCACCGTCGGCCTGCACGCCGCTCGTGACGATCTCGACCCATGGCCAGGCCGCAGGCTCACGAGGCAGCGCATCGACGCCCAGCTCGCCGCCCGAGTCCGGCCAATCGCGCAGGCAACGCAAGCGCCCTTCCTCGATCCGCGCGATCGGCCCGGCATCCCCCGAGCTGAACGCATCGACGCGGTACGGGTGCACCTTGCGCACATCGCGCGCCCCATGGAGCGTGCCGGCAAACGCGACGACGACGCCGCACGCGCCCGGTTCGCGTGCCACGCCGACGGCATCGACCAGATTCTGCGGACCATCGGTATGCAGTGCCGTGGCTGGACGCATCGCGGCCGTCAGAACGACCGGCTTGGCGGGCGCGAGCACGCGTTGCAGGAACCATGCGGTCTCCTCCAGCGTGTCGGTGCCGTGCGTGACGACCACGCCGGCCACCTCGGTGCGCGCGAGGTGCTGCCCAATGCGTTGCGCGAGCTCACGCCAGACCGCATAGGTCATGTCCTTGCTGTCGAGCTGAGCGACCTGCTCGGTTTCGAGCGCCACCTGCGCAAGCGCCGGCGCTGCCGCGACCAGTTGCGCCACGCCGCGCTGCGCTGCGGTGTAGCCCACGTTGTCGTCGGCGCTCGCCGACGTGCCGGCGATCGTGCCGCCCGTGCCGAGCACGACCACGCGTGCGGCAGCAGCCTCGGAACTGTTTTGCATTTTTGTCGAACCTGGATGAAAATACAGGACTGGATGAATCGCCAGCCACCGCTCCCGGTGGACTGCCCACGTCAGCCATCATCGGGGAAAGCCGTGCAAGATCTTCCCAAAGAGCAACCAAAGCTCACCGACCGCCAACAGCAGATTCTCGACCTTGTGCAAAGCGCGATCGAGCGCACCGGTGCCCCGCCCACCCGAGCCGAGATCGCGAGCGAGCTCGGCTTTCGCTCGGCGAATGCCGCCGAGGAGCACCTGCAGGCGTTGGCGCGCAAGGGGGTGATCGAACTGGTGGGCGGCACCTCGCGCGGCATCCGGCTGCGCTCGGACACGCTGCGTGCGCTGAACGAGTCGCGCGTCAAGCAGTTCAGCCTGCCGCTGCCGAGCCTGGCGCAGCTGTCGCTGCCGCTGATCGGGCGGGTCGCGGCCGGCAGCCCGATCCTCGCGCAGGAACATATCGATCAGACCTATCTCGTCGAGGCGAGCTTGTTCGCCCGCCGGCCCGACTACCTGCTGAAGGTGCGCGGCATGAGCATGCGCGACGCCGGCATCATGGACGGTGACCTTCTCGCCGTGCAGCGCGCAAAGGATGCGAAGAACGGGCAGATCGTCGTCGCCCGCCTGGGCGACGAGGTCACGGTCAAGCGGTTTCGCCGCACGCGCACGAGCATCGAGCTGATTCCCGAGAACCCCGACTTCGAGACCATCGTGGTGCCCACGGGCGGCGGCAGCGATATCGAGTTCGAGCTCGAGGGGCTGGCGGTCGGCCTGATCCGCAACAACATGCTGATGTGAGGCCCGCATGCCCATCACGGTGACCAAGCCTGCCGCAGTCATCAAGGCACCCAAGGCGGCGAGCGCGGCCGAGTGCCTAACGCTCGAGCAGTTGCCGAACATCGGCCCCTCGCTGGCGGCCGACCTGCGCCTGATCGGCATCGAGAACCCGCAAGACCTGCGCGGCAAGGACGCCTTCGTTCTCTATCAGAAGCTGTGCGCCGCGACCGGCCAGCGCCAGGATCCGTGCGTGCTCGACACCTTCATGGCCGCGACTGACTTCATGCGCGGCGCGCCAGCGGCGCCGTGGTGGCACTACACGGCACAGCGCAAGGCGCTGTTCGGGCACGTCTGACGCCAGGCACGCCGCGCAGCGGCCCCCGGCGAGGTGGCCGTGAAATCCGCCGCTGTTCGACGCTTCGCCGACGGCCCTGGGCCGAACAATGGCTCGCGTGAGCACTCGATTCTTTCCCACGGCGCTGACCACCGGAATGTCCGGCAGCGGCATCGACCCTGACCTCGCCGCCTCGCTGAAGGCCCGCGAGCGCCACGACGCTGGGGCCCGGCGCCCGAAGCGCCGCATCGCCGCAAGCTTCAGCACGCTGATCTTCGAGCCCGCCGAACCGCGCCAACCCTCCGCCTGGCGCAAGCTGCTGAAGCGCTTCAGCGTGAGCTGAACGCCAGCTTCGCGCCGAGCCCGACGAACAGCGCGCCGGCCGCGCGCTGGAGCCACGCACCGCCCTGCCCTGCGCCGGCCGAGCCGGCCCAGCGCTTGCGCGCCGCACCGGCCAGCAGCGCGACCCCGACGTTCACCACGGTGCCGCCCATGTTGAACAACAAGCCGAGCACGACGAAGGCGAGTGCGTGACCATCGCCGCCGGGCGCGATGAACTGCGGCAGGAAGGCGAGGAAGAACAGCGCCACCTTCGGGTTCAGCGCGTTCGTCACGGCGCCTTGCCAGAACACTTTCGCCGACGTCGGCGGCACCGCAACGCCCGCGGCGGCAGGCTGCCCTCGGGCCGACCGAAGCATCGCGAGGCCGGTCCACACGAGGTAGGCCGCCCCCAACCACTTGACGATCGTGAACGCAGTGGCCGACGCCGCGAGCAGCGCCGACAAGCCGAGTACCGCGAGCGCGATGTGCAGCATGCAGCCGAGCCCGACGCCGAGCGCCGCGAACACGCCATCGCGCTGTCCACGTGCCGCACTCGCGCCGGCCACGAACAGCATGTCGGGCCCGGGCGTCAGGTTGACCAGCATCGCGGCGCTCGCGAACAGCGCGAGGTTCTGGACACCGAGTTCGGCAGGCGTCATCGAAGCACGGCTCCGTTCAGGATTTCAGCGCACCGAGAAAGTCCATCTTCCCCAGATCGACGCCGTTGTGACGCAGCAGCGCATAGGTGGTCGTCATGTGGAAGTAGAAGTTCGGCAGCACGAAGTGCTTGAGGTAGGGCTCGCCCTTGATCATCAAGGTGCCGTCGCGGCGCGGCAGCGCGATCTCCTTGTCTTCCGTGCCGTCGATCTGGTCGGGCGGCACCGACTTGATGAACGCGACCGTCTTGGCGATCCGCTCGCGCAGCTCGGCGAAGCTGGTCTCGTTGTCCTCGAACTTCGGCGCCTCGACGCCGGCCAGTCGCGCCACCGCGAACTTGGCGGCATCGCTCGCCATCTGGATCTGTCGCACGAAGGGCAGCATGTCGGGCGCGAGACGCGCCGTCAGGTATACCGACGTGTCGAACTTCTTCGCTTGTGCATGCGCCTCGGCCTTGTCGAGCCAGGCCGTCATGTTGGCGAACATGCGAATGAACACCGGCACGCTGGCCGAGTGCATCGAGATGGGCATGGGGGAGTCTCCGTCGTGGGTTCGAACAGCCGATGCTACAGGCCTTCGCGCGCACGTGCACAATGGCCGCCGGGCTCGCGACGCAGCCCGCAGCCGGCGCCGCCACTCTCACGTGAACATCATCATCCTCGACGACTACCAGGACGCCGTGCGCAAGCTCAAATGCGCCAGCGTGATGGAACCTCTCAACGCGAAGGTCTTCACCAACACGGTCAAGGGAATCGGCCAGCTCTCGGTACGGCTGCGTGATGCCGACGTGCTGGTGCTGATCCGCGAGCGCACCCAGTTTCCGCGTGCATTGCTCGAGAAGCTGCCCAAGCTCAAGCTGATTTCGCAGACCGGCCGGGTCGGCTCGCACATCGATCTGGAGACCTGCACCCGCATGGGTATCGCAGTGGCCGAAGGCGTCGGTTCGCCGACGGCGCCGGCCGAGCTGACCTGGGCGCTGATCATGGCGGCGATGCGGCGGCTGCCGCAGTACATCGGCAACCTGAAGCACGGCGCGTGGCAGCAATCGGGGCTGAAGGCCGCCTCGATGCCGCCGAACTTCGGCGTCGGCATGCAGCTCAAGGGCCGCACGCTCGGCATCTGGGGCTACGGCAAGATCGGCCAGCTGGTGGCCGGCTACGGCAAGGCCTTCGGCATGAAGATCGTGATCTGGGGCAGCGAGTCGGCGCGGTCGAAGGCGGTGGCCGACGGCTTCGTCGCCGCGCAGAGCTGCGAGGAGTTCTTCGAGAACAGCGACGTGCTGTCGCTGCACCTGCGGCTGCACGACAGCACGCGCGGCATCGTCAAGCTCGACGCGCTGTCGCGCATGAAGCCGACCGCGCTGCTCGTCAACACCTCGCGCGCCGAGCTCATCGAGGAAGGCGCGCTGGTCTCCGCATTGAATCGCGGGCGACCCGGCCTCGCCGCGGTCGACGTGTTCGAGAGCGAGCCGATCCTGCAGGGCCACCCGCTGCTGCGCCTCGAGAACGCGGTCTGCACGCCGCACATCGGCTACGTCGAGCAGGACAGCTACGAGCTCTACTTCGGCGCCGCATTCGAGAACGTCGTGAACTTCATCAACGGCGCGCCCACGCACATCGTCAACCCGGAAGCCTTGCGGGTGCTGCGTTGAACCAGCGGGCGCTCGAGGCTTCGGCCGGCGCGCCTGTCGGTGAGGATGTTCGGGCCAGCATTCGCTGGTCGCTGATGTTCGGCAACTTCGTGATCGGCTGCGGCGTGATGTGCGTGGCCGGCACGCTGAACGACATGGCCGAGTCGCTGCAGGTCTCGGTCGCGCTGGCCGGCCAGCTGATCGCGATCGCCGCGGCGACGATGTGCTTCGGTGCGCCGCTGCTTGCAGGCTGGGTCGCGGGCTTCGACCGGCGGCGCCTGCTCGCGCTCTCGCTGCTCTGGTACGCGGCCGGGCATGCGATCAGTGCACTGATGCCGAGCTATGCCGCGCTCTGGCCGGTGCGGGCGCTGACGATGCTCGCGGCCGCCGTCTTCACGCCGCAGGCGGCCGCGGCGATCGGCTTCATGACGCCACCCGAGCACCGCGGCCGCGCGATCACCTTCATCTTTCTCGGCTGGTCGGTCGCGTCGGTGCTCGGCCTGCCGCTGTCGCAATGGATCGGCGAGACGTACGGTTGGCGCAGCGCCTTCTTCGCGATCGGGGCGCTCGGCCTGCTCGCCGCGGTGTGGGTCTTCGCCGTGCTGCCCGACGGCGTGCGCCCGGCAGCGCTGTCGCTGCGCGCGTGGAAACAGGTGCTGACTCATCCGGTCCTGATGGCGATGGTGATGGTGACGGCCCTGTTCGGCGCCGGCCAGTTCACGCTGTTCTCGTACTTCGCGCCCTACTACCGACAGACGCTGAACGCGAGCACCGAGCAGATCACCGCGCTGCTCGCCTGCTTCGGCGTATTCGGGCTGATCGGCAACATCGCGCTGTCGCGCATGATCGATCGTGTCGGGCCGAGCACGGCCGTGACCTTCACCACCGGCCTGATCGCCGTCTCGATGCTGCTGTGGCCGCTCGGCACGAGCGTGCTCGGCGTCGGCGTCATCCTGATTCCGTGGGCCCTCGGCTGCTTCTCGTCGAACTCGGGTCAGCAGGCGCGTCTCAGCCTCGCCGCGCCAGCACTCGCGCCCGCGCTGATGGCGCTGAACACGTCGGCGATCTATCTGGGCCAGGCGGCCGGTGCGGCGAGTGGCGGCTGGCTGATCGCCCATGCCGGCTATGCGCCGCTGAACTGGGTGGGCTTGGCCTGGGTGATCGCCGCGATCGCGCTGAGCCTGTGGGCGGGGTGGCAGAAGGTGGTGGTGTCGGCGTGACGATGCCCTCCGAATCGGCACTCGAAGGCGGAACGCTCGGGGCACCGGCCAACCTGCGCGAGCTCTTCTTCGCGTTCAACCGCCTCTCTCTGCAAGGCTTCGGCGGCGTGCTGCCCGTGGCGCAGCGCGAGCTCGTCGAGCGTCATCGCTGGCTCGACAAGCAGCAGTTCGTCGAGATGCTCGCCGTCAGCCAGGTGCTGCCGGGGCCGAACGTCGTGAACCTCGCGCTGATGTTCGGCGATCGCTGCTTCGGCCTGCGCGGCGCAATGACCGCGCTGGCCGGCATGATGCTCGCGCCGCTCGTCATCGTGCTGGTGCTGACGGCGCTGTACGCGCAGTACGCGCACCACCCGCTGGTCAGCGGCGCGCTGCGCGGCATGGGCGCCGTAGCGGCCGGGCTCGTGATCTCGACCGCGCTGAAGCTGCTCGCCACGGTGCGCCGCAACCCGATGGG
>Ga0075370_10001072_pt1 | contig 11389 bp, 6 predicted proteins | sample EndMethybrTD3035_FD_71398 | JGI IMG/M metagenome (GOLD analysis project Ga0075370, IMG submission 71398) | Populus endosphere microbial communities from Tennessee, USA - Endosphere MetaG P. TD hybrid TD303-5 | ecosystem: Host-associated > Plants > Roots > Endosphere | place: USA: Tennessee... | reverse complement strand
GCTGCAGAGCCGGCCGCACGCGCTCAGCCAAACACGGCCTTCCACAACACGAGCATGGCGTTGCGTTCGCTCATCAGCGCGCTCATCGGCACCTGGGTCGGCTCCTCATTGAGCCGGGCCCGGTGCTGCACGCGGCGCAACTCGCGATAGGCCTCCGATGCGGCGCGGCCCACGCCCGCCGGCAGCAGGCCCGCTTCTTCCGCGCGCAGCAGCAGCGCGATGTTGCCCACGTTCGGCAGCAGCGAAGGATGGCTGGCGCCTTCCGACAACACCAGGAACTGCACCGCGAACTCGGCATCGACCATGCCGCCGGGGCTGTGCTTCACGTCGAAGCGGTCGGGCTTGACCGGGTGTGCGGCGCGCACCTTCTCGCGCATCGCGACGATCTGCGTGCGGAGCGCCGCCACGTCGCGCTGCGAGGTGATCACGGCCTCGCGGACCGCATCGAAGCGGGCGCCCAACCCGGCGTCGCCGAGCACGAAGCGTGCACGCGTCATGGCCTGGTGCTCCCAGGTCCAGGCGGTGTTGCTGCCGCGCCCGAGCTGGTACTTCTCGTAGGCCGCGAAACTGATGGTGAGCAGGCCCGAGTTGCCGTTCGGGCGCAACGCGGTGTCGATCTCGAACAGGTCGCCTTCGGCCGTCTTCACGGTCATCCAGTTGATCAGCTTGCGCACATAGCCGGCGTAGATCTCGCTGGCGCGTTCGTCGTCGTCCTCGTAGACGAACACGATGTCGAGGTCGCTGCCATAGCCGAGTTCCTTGCCGCCCAGCTTGCCGTAGCCGACGATTGCAAACTGCGGCTGCGCACGATGCGGGTTGCGCAGCAGCGGCCAGCACCAGCGTGCGGTGACGCGCAGCACGGCATCGGCCAGCGCGCTCAGGTCGTCGGCCACCTGTTCGACCGTGATGCGGCCCTCCACGTCCCGCGCCAGCGTGCGGAACACCTCGGCATGGTGTGCGCGCCGCAGCATGTTGAGCATTGCCTCCTCGTCGGCTTCGCCGGTGCTGCGCATGGCGTTGTGGCGCGCTTCGAGCTCGCTTTCGAACTCCTCGGCCTGGAAGCGGCCGCTCAGCATTTCGTCGCTGGCCAGCTCGTCGATCACGCCCGGATGCTGCAGCAGGTAGCGCGCCGGCCATTTGGCGGCGCCGAGCAGGCGCAGCAAGCGCTGCTGCACCGCCGGCCGCTCGACCAGCAGCGCCAGATAGCTCTCGCGCCGCAGCAGCGGCTCGATCCAGTCGGCCCAGCGCAGCGCAGCCTGGACATGGTCGGTGGTCTCGCCGGGAGCCGCGCCATCGGGCTCTTCGTGCAGCCAGCGCCCGGTGCGTTGCACCAGTTGGCGCAGCCGCGTCTGCGTCTCTTCGCGCAGCGCCTGCACGCGCGGGTGGTCGACCCAGTGGCGGATGCGGTCCGCGAAGGCCGGTGGCAATTCGTCCAGCAGGTCGACCAGGTCGGTCGGCGTGGCGGCGCCCGTCTTGCCGTTCTTGCCGCCATTGCACTTGCCGTTGCAGGGCTTGGGCTCGCCGCCCAGCAGCTTGTCGAACTCCTGCGCCACCAGTTCGCGGTGCGCGTCGAGCTGGCTCAGGAACGCGCAGCAGTCGGGGCAGCCGAGCGTGAGGGCGATCCAGCGCAGATCCTCGTCGTTCACGGGCAGCACATGGGTCTGCTGGTCGTCGAGGTACTGGATGCGGTGCTCGACCCGGCGCAGAAACACATAGGCCTCGGCCAGCGCATCGGCCGCTTCCTGCGGCATGAGGCCGGCGCGCGCGAGACGCTGCAGCGCATCGAGCGTGGGACGCGTGCGCAGCTCGGGGTATTGGCCGCCGCGCACCACCTGCAGCAGCTGCACCGTGAACTCGATCTCGCGGATGCCGCCGCGCGACAGCTTCACATCGTTGGCGCGGGCCGGCCGGCCCGCGCTGCGCCGCGCGGCCTGGTCGCGGATCTGCTGGTGCAGCACGCGCAGTGCATCGAACACGCTGTAGTCGAGGTAGCGGCGGAACACGAACGGCAGCACCACCGTGCGCAGCGCCTGCGCCGAGGTGTCGGCAATGCAGTCGAGCGGCGCGACCACGCGGCTCTTGAGCCACGCAAAGCGTTCCCATTCGCGGCCCTGCACCTGGAAATATTCTTCGAGCGCATCGAGCGACACCGCGCTGGGCCCCGAGTTGCCATTGGGCCGGAGCGCCAGGTCGACCCGGAACACGAAACCGTGTTCGGTGGTGTCGCCCACCAGCGCATAGATGCGCTTGACCACGCGGGCAAAGAAGTCCTGGTTGGCGATCCGGTTGCTGCCCGCCGCGTTGCCGTCGGTTTCGCCGTCCAGGTCGTACAGGTAGATCAGGTCGATGTCGCTCGAGACGTTGAGCTCGCGCGCCCCCAGCTTGCCCATGCCCACCACCCAGATTCGGGCCGGCTGGCCTTCGGGCCCGCGCGGTGCCCCGTGCACGCCCTCGAGTTCGCGGCAGGCTTCGCAGCAGGCCGTGTCGAGCGCGAACTCGGCCAGTTGCGTGACGGCGGTGGTGATCTGCGCGAGCGGGGCCTGGTCGTCGCAGTCGATCACTGCCAGCCGCTCCATCACGAGCTGGCGCACGATGCGCAGCGCATCGCCCACCGCGTCGCCGCGTGCCCGCAGCGCCTCGAAGGCCGTGATCATGTGGGCGCGCCCCGGTGCGCCGGCCGGCAACAGCGCCAGTTCGCCGGCATAGCGCCGCCGCAGACGTTGCACGAAGCGCGAATGGGACGACAGCGGCGATGGCAACGGCAATGCCTCCGACGCCGCAATGGCATCGCTGTTGCGCGGGTCGGCGCTGGAACCGGTCTGGAGGCTGGCAGTCATAATTCCTGACACAGCGCGATCCTCAATGAACGACACGACGTCTTCTCCCTCACGTCTGCTCAGAATCACCGCTGTCACGGCGCGCTGGATACTGGGTTTGCTGATCGCCGCGTGGTTGTTGTTCGCGCTGTCAGTCGTTGTCCTACACGGCTGGATTGTGCCGCGAATCGGCGATTACCGTGGGGCGCTCGAGGCGCAGGCCAGCAAGGTCATCGGAGTGCCGGTCCGCATCGGCTCGATCACGGCCGAATCGGGCGGTCTCTTTCCCAGCTTCGAACTGCGCGACGTGGTGCTGCACGATGCGCAGCAGCGCGAGGCGCTCAAGCTGGCGCGCGTGGTGGCCAGCGTGTCGCCGCGGTCGCTCTGGCGCCTCAACTTCGAACAGGTCTACGTCGAAAGCCCCGAGGTCGACGTGCGGCGCGACGCCGCCGGCAAGCTGCATGTGGCCGGGCTCGACATGTCGGCCGAAACCAGCGGAGAGACCCGTTCGGCCGACTGGTTTTTTTCGCAGCGCGAGTTCGCGGTCAAGGGCGGCACCGTGCGCTGGACCGACGAGCAGCGCGGCGCGCCGCCCATCCTGCTGAGCGACGTGAGCTTTGTCGCCCGCAACAGCGCGCGCCGGCACACGATGCGGCTCGACGCCACGCCACCCGAAGGCTGGGGCCAGCGCTTCACCTTCCGCGGCCTGTTCCGGCAGCCGCTGCTGTCGGTGCGCAGCGGCAAGTGGCAGACCTGGGACGGCCAGATGTACGCCGAGCTGCCCTACATCGACGTCACGCGGCTGGGCCAGTATGTCGCACTCGATGCGCGCATCCGCGAAGGCAATGGCGCGTTGCGCGTGTGGGCCGACCTGGACGATGGCCAGATCAGCGGCGGCGCGCTCGACCTCGCGCTGGCGCGGGTCGATGCCGTGCTCGGCGAGAAGCTCGAGCCGCTGGTGCTGCGCGCCGTCACCGGCCGGCTCGCCGGCAGCATGAGCGACGAGAGCTTCCAGTTCTCAACCACCAACCTGCAGTTCGACACCGCCGACGGCCTGCGCTGGCCGGGCGGCAACCTCTCGTTCCAGCGCACACGGGCCAAGGGCCGCATCGCGGAGCGCGGCGTGTTCAAGGCCGACCGGCTCGACCTGGCCGCGCTGGCGCTGATCGCCAACCGGCTACCGCTGGACGCGACCACCCATCGCGCACTGTCGACCTATGCCCTGCGCGGTCTGGTCGAGCGCATCGACACCAGCTGGCAGGGTCCGCTCGGTGCCCCCGACCAGTACCAGGCACGCGGCCGCATCAGCGCGCTCAGCATTGCCTCGCAGCCCGGCGCCGCGTCGGCAGCCTCGCCGGCCGATACGCCGGTCGGCACGCCCGGCGTGCGCGGCGCCACCATCGCGTTCGACGCCACCCACGCCGGCGGCACGGCCGACGTCAGCATCGCGCAGGGGGCGCTCGAACTGCCCGGCGTGTTCGAGGAACCCGTGGTGCCGATCGACCAGCTCACCGGCAAGCTCAGCTGGAAGCTCGATGGCCCGAAGGCGCAACTGCAGGTGACCGGCGTGCGTTTCTCCAATGCCGATGCACAGGGCGAGGCCAAGGCCGACTGGCGCACCAGCGACCCGGCCACGCGCTCGGGCGCGCGTTTTCCGGGCGTGCTCGATCTGCAGGGCCAGCTGACGCGGGCCAACGGCACCCGCGTGTTCCGCTACCTGCCGCTGGTGATTCCCAAGCACACGCGCGACTACGTGCGCGATGGCGTGACCCGGGGCACCGCGAGCACGGTCGATTTCAAGGTGCGCGGCGACCTGCGTGACATGCCGTTCATGGATCCGCGCCAGGGCGAGTTCCGCATCGCCGCCAAGGTGGCCGACGTGACCTATGCCTACGTGCCGCCGGTCGCTGGCGCCGCCGCCGGCACCCACTGGCCGGCGCTGACCGGCCTGTCGGGCGAACTGGTGTTCGAACGCGCCGGCATGATGGTGCGCAATGCGCGCGGGCGCATCGTCGGCGCGCCCGGCATCGAGGTGAGCAAGGCCGAGGCCGAGATCGCCGACATGTCGCACCATGCGCCGCTGCTCAAGGTCGATGCGCAGGCCAGGGGGCCGCTGGCCGAACTGCTGCGCGTGGCCGCGCCGGTCGCCGGCGGCGCCACCGGCGAGGCCGCTGCGCGCGCCCGCGCCACCGGCAATGCCGACTACAAGCTGCGGCTCGAACTGCCGCTGGCGGCCATGGACAAGGTCAAGCTGCAGGCCAGCCTGGTGCTGGCCGACAACGAACTGCAGCCGGTGCCCGAGGCGCCGCCGTTCACCCAGGCGCGCGGCACGCTGACCTTTACCGAAAGCGGCTTCGCGCTGGCCGGCGTGCAGGCCCGGCTGGCGGGTGGCGAGGTCAAGGTCGAAGGGCGCGGGCGTTACGCCGGCACCGGCAGCGAGCTCAGCTTCAAGGCGCAGGGCACCGCCACGGCGGAAGGCCTGCGCGCCGCGCGCGAGGTCGGCTGGCTCACCCGGCTTGCGAAGAACGCCAGCGGCAGCGCGCCCTACACGGCCGCGTTCTCGCTGCGCGATGGCAATGCCGAATTCCAGCTGGACAGCAGCCTGCAGGGCCTGGCGCTGCAGTTGCCCGCGCCGCTGGCCAAGGCGGCCGACGAAGCGATGCCGCTGCGCCTCGCCAAGAAGCTGGCAACCCGGGCCAGCCCCGCCGCGCCGCTGCATGACGAACTCTCGCTGGACATCGGGCGCGTGCTGTCGGCGCGCTACCTGCGCGACATCTCCGGTGCCGAGCCGAAAGTGCTGGCCGGTGGCATCGGCGTCGGCCTCGAAAGCGGCGAGTCGGCCGTGCTGCCGGCGCGCGGCGTGCTGGCCAACGTCCGGCTCGCGCGGGTCGATGTGGACGCCTGGAAGGCGCTGTTCGGCGCGGCTGGTGCTGCCCCCGAGGCCACGGCGGCGGGGGCAGGCAAGGACGACGAGGCCTCGACCTATCTGCCCACCTCGATCGCGCTGCGCGCGCAGGAGCTGGTCGTGGCCGGCCGCAAGCTGCAGAACGTGGTGCTCGGTGGCAGCCGCGACGGCACGCTCTGGCGCGGCAACATCGACGCCAACGATCTGAGCGGCTACGCCGAGTACCGCCAGTCGCAGGACGGCCGGCTCTATGCGCGGCTGGCACGGCTCAGGATCCCGCCCAGCGAGGCGCCCGAGGTCGAATCGCTGCTGGACGAAAAATCCGACAGCCTGCCCGCGCTCGACATCGTGGTCGACGACTTCGAGCTGCTCGGCCGCCGGCTCGGCCGCGCCGAGATCAGTGCGGTCAACGTCGGCGGCGCCGCGCGCGAGTGGCGGCTCAACAAGCTCAACTTCACGACGCCCGAGGGAACGTTCGCCGCCCAGGGCAGCTGGGCCGCCTCGCGCGCCCGTGGCGAGGCGCGCCGCATGACGATGAGCTTCCGGCTCGACATGAGCGATGCCGGCGCGCTGCTCGGCCGCTTCAACATGAAGGACGTGGTGCGGCGCGGCCGCGGCCGCCTCGAGGGCGAGGTGGACTGGCGCGGCTCGCCCTTCTCGCTCGACTACCCGAGCCTGGGCGGGCAACTTCACATCGACGTCGAGTCGGGGCAGTTCCTCAAGGCCGATCCAGGCCTCGCAAAGCTGCTCGGCGTGCTGAGCCTGCAGGCGCTGCCGCGCCGGCTCACCCTCGATTTCCGCGACATCTTCAGCCAGGGTTTCCAGTTCGACTTCCTGCGCGGCGACGCGAAGATCGCGGGCGGCGTGGCATCCACCAACAACCTGCAGATGAAGGGCGTCAACGCCGCCGTGCTGATGGAAGGCAATGCCGACATCGCGCGCGAAACCCAGTCGCTGCACGTGGTGGTGGTGCCGGAGATCAGTGCCGGCACGGCCGCGCTGGTCGCCACCGCGATCAACCCGGCGATCGGCCTGGCCACCTTCCTGGCGCAGGCAGCGCTGAGCCGACCGCTCTCGGCCGCCGCCACGCAGGAGTTCCAGATCGACGGCACCTGGGCCGACCCGAAGATCACCAAGGTGCCGCGCAGGCTGATACCTTAAGGAAAACGATGAAAGTTGCAGCCCTGCAGATGGTGTCGTCGGTCGAACGCGAGGCCAATCTGGCGCGCGCCCATGCGTTGCTGGGCGCGGCGGCGGCGGCCGGCGCCGAGCTGGCCGTGCTGCCCGAGTACTTCTGCGTGATGGGGCGGCGCGACACCGACAAGCTCGCCCTGCGCGAGCGCCCCGGCGACGGCCCGGTACAGCGCTTTCTGGCCGACGCCGCGCGCGAGTTCGGCCTCTGGATCGTCGGCGGCACCTTGCCGATGGAAAGCCCGGAAGACCAGCACGTGTTCAACAGTTCGCTGGCCTTCTCGCCGGCCGGTGACTGCGTGGCGCGCTACGACAAGATCCACCTCTTCTGCTACGACAACGGCAGCGAGCACTACGACGAGCGCCGCGTCATCACGCCGGGCACGCAGCCGGTGCTGTTCGAGCTGCCCTCGCGCGACGGGCACCTCTGGCGCGTCGGCATGAGCGTCTGCTACGACCTGCGCTTTCCCGAGCTGTACCGGGCACTGGCCGCGCAGGGCGCCGAGCTGCTGCTGGTGCCGAGCGCGTTCACGCACACCACCGGTTCGGCCCACTGGGAGCTGCTGCTGCGCACCCGTGCAATCGAGAACCTGGCCTGGGTGATGGCGCCGGCGCAAGGCGGCACGCACGAGAACGGCCGCCGCACCTGGGGCCAGTCGATGGTGGTCGACCCGTGGGGAGTGATCGCCGCGCAGCGGGCCAGTGGCGAGGGCGTGGTGCTGTGCGACATCGACACCGCGCAGATCGACGCGACGCGGCGCCAGCTGCCGGCGCTGTCGCATCGCGTGCTCTGACGTGGCCACCCTGCCGCAGCAACCGATCGTGCCGGCCCGGCAGGCCTTTGCCAGGCTGCGCTCGCTCTGGCAACGCTGGTTTCTGTGGGTGCTGCTGGCGCTGCTGGTGATGGTTCTGCTCGGCACCGTGGTCTGGCTCGCGGGCCGGCACGAGGCTGACCAGGTGCAGGCCGCACTCGACCGCGACACCTCCGACGCCGTGGCCGAGTTGCGCGGCGGCCTGCAGCGCAATGCGCAAAGCCTCAACGCCCTGATGACCGATACCCGCGGCCGCGTGCGATGGCCGGACGACGAGGCCGCGGCGTTGTTGCGCGCGCACCGCGAATGGATCCGGCTCGAATGGCGCGATGCGCAACTGCAGTTGCGGTCGGCGGCCGATTCGCCCTACCGCGCCCGGCTGTTCGACGAGGCCACACGCGAGGCGAGCCGCTCCGACATCGCGCTGGCCTGCGCGGCGGCCAGCAAGCTCGGCGGCGCCGCCTATTCGCCGAGCCATTACGTGCCGGTCGCCAGCGGCACCGGCGTGGAGGTGATGGAGGTCTGCCTGCCGAGCGAGGCCGGCGACTACCTGATCGCGAGCTATGCCCTGCGCGAGACGCTCATCGAACTGGTCGGCCCGAGCCTGCGGCGCGGCCAGGAGGTGGCCTTTGCCGAACCCGACGGCACCCGGCTGGCAACCGTGGGTGCGCCGCGCCGCGGCGGCACCCGGATCTTCACGTCGCAGCAACTGATCGACCTGCCCGGCGTCACGCTGATGCTGCGGGTGGACGGCTGGCGTGCCGAGCCCGATCTGTTTCCGAACCTGCTGACCGGGCTGGTGACGGGCGTGTCGATCGCGCTGATTTCCGTGCTGATCCTGCTGGCGCGCGACACGCGGCGCCGGCTCCGGGCCGAGCGCGAGCTGGCCGACACGCTGGCCTTTCGCAAGGCGATGGAAGACTCGGTCATCACCGGCCTGCGCGCGCGCGACCTGCAGGGCCGCATCACCTATGCCAACCCTGCCTTCTGCGCGATGGTCGGCTTCAGCCTCGACGAACTGATCGGCCGCCCCGATGCGCCCTACTGGCCGACCGAACTCGTGCACGAGTACCAGCAGCGCCAGAACCTGCGGCTGGCAGGTGGCATGCCGCCGCGCGAAGGCTTCGAGTCGGTCTACATGCGCAAGAACGGCACGCGCTTTCCGGTGCTGATCTTCGAGGCCCCGCTGCTCAATGCGCAGCGCGTCCAGACCGGCTGGATGAGCGCCTTCATCGACGTCAGCGAGCAGCGCCGTGTCGAAGAACTGTCGCGTGCCAGCCAGGAACGGCTGCAGGCCAGCGCGCGCCTGGCCACCGTCGGCGAAATGGCCTCGCTGCTGAGCCATGAACTCACGCAACCGCTGGCCGCGATCGCGAGCTACGCCACCGGCTCGCTCAACCTGCTCGATGGCGAGCCCCACGGCGCGCCGGCGGAGCTCGCCATGGCGCTGCGCCGCATCGGCGAACAGGCCGAGCGCGCCGGCCAGGTGATCCGCAGCGTGCACGACTTCGTGCGCCGGCGCGACCGCACGCGCGAGGCGGTTTCGCCGCGCGCCCTGATCGACGCCGTGCTGCCGCTGGTGCAGCTGCAGGCGCGCAAGCTCGGTGTGCGCATCGACATCGTGCTGGAGCGCGACTTGCCGCAGGTGCTGTGCGACCGCACGCTGGTCGAGCAGGTGCTGCTGAACCTGGCGCGCAACGCGATGCAGGCGATGGACGTGCCCGGCATCCATGAACGCGTGCTGCTGATTCGCGCGGCGCGCGGCGGCGGCAGCAACAGCAGCAGCGTCGACAGCGCCGGCGAAGCACGCCGCTGGCTCGAGTTCTCGGTGGCCGACATCGGCAGCGGCATCAGCGACGAGGTCGCAAAGCGCCTGTTCACGCCTTTCTTCACCACGCGCAGCGACGGCATGGGCCTGGGCCTGAGCCTGTGCCGCACGGTGGTCGAGCAGCACGGCGGCGCGCTGCTGTTCGAGCCGAACCGCCCGCACGGCACCGTGTTCCGCTTCACCCTGCTGGCCGCGGTGCCCACGGCGCCGCTGCCGCGGGTCACCGAATCCACTTCGCCCTGAACCGATGCAACCCCTGATCGATGCCCTGATCTTCATCGTCGACGACGACGCCAGCGTGCGCGAGGCGCTGGCCTGGCTGCTGCGTTCGCGCCGCCTGATGAGCGAACATTTCGACAACGCCGAGGCCTTCGAGCAGCGCCTTGCCCACGACCATTCGATCGACGCGCCGGTGCAGCCGCGCTGCCTGCTGCTCGATGTGCGCATGCCCGGCACCAGCGGGCTGGTGCTGTTCGATCGCCTGGCCGCGCGCGGGCTGCTCGAAGCCATGCCGGTGATCTTTTTGACCGGCCATGCCGACGTGCCGACGGCGGTCGACCTGGTCAAGCGCGGCGCCTTCGACTTCTGCGAGAAGCCGTTTTCCGACAACGCGCTGGTCGACCGCATCGAGCAGGCGCTCGGCGCGTCGCTGCGCGCCATCGAGCGGCTGCGCGAGCGCAAGCGCCTGACGAACCGCATGACCGAACTCACCGAGCGCGAACGCGACGTGATGCGGCTGGTGGTGGAAGGCCTGCCGAACAAGCTGATTGCGGATCAGCTCGCCATCAGCGTGCGCACGGTGGAAGTGCACCGCGCCCGCGTGTTCGAGAAGATGGAAGTCAAGTCGGCCGTCGAGCTGGCCAACCTGCTGCGCGGGCTCTAGGCGTCAGCCCCGCCAACCGTCAGCCCTGCGGCGGACGCTCGCCCACGAAGATCTCGACCCGGCGGTTCTGCGCGCGGCCGGCATCGCTGTTGTTGTCGGCGACGGGTTCGCGCGAACCGCGGCCGTCGATCTGGAACGCGGTGGAACGCACGCCGCGCGAGATCAGGTAGTCGCGCGTGCTGGCGGCCCGTTCGACCGACAGCGGGTTGTTGATCGCGTCGGTGCCGGTGCTGTCGGTGTGGCCGATGATCCGCACTTCGGCGTTGGCGTTGTTGCGCAGGCCGGTGGAGAACTGATCGAGCACCGCCGCAAAGTTGGGCTTGATGGCGGCGCGGCCCACGTCGAACGAGGCGTCGCTCGGGATCGCGAGCTTGAGTTCGTTGTTCGCGGTCTGCGACACGGCAATGCCGGTGCCCTGCGTGGCCTGTTCCATCTGGCGCTTTTGCGCTTCCATGCGCTGCGACCAGAGGTAGCCGCCCAGTGCGCCGGCGGCAGCGCCCACCGCTGCACCGGTGCCGATCGCACCGCGGTTGCCGCCGGTGGCGGAGCCGATGGCCGCACCGGCCAGTGCGCCCACGCCGGCACCGATGCCGGTGTTGCGTTGCGTGTCGCTGACACCGGCACAGCCGGTCAGCAGCACGGCGAGAGCGCAGGAGGTGAGAACGAGTTTTTTCATGGCAGTCCCTTTCGACAATGTGGCTTGGAGCCTGCGATTATCGGGACGCAAAAGCATGGTTCGGTCGGGCCGGCACCCTTCAGGCCCGCGGACGACGCCCGCATGCGGCGATGCCTTACAAGGCGTCAGTCGCGCTCTTTCGGCGGCCCGCTCTCGGAGGTGTCGTCGCCATGGTCGACCTCGCCGCGCTTGCGGCCCGAGAACATCGTCCACCACACGATCAGCACCAGCACCAATCCGGCCCCGAGGGCTTCAAGCAAAATCAGACCCATGAACAA
>Ga0075370_10001071_pt1 | contig 11392 bp, 10 predicted proteins | sample EndMethybrTD3035_FD_71398 | JGI IMG/M metagenome (GOLD analysis project Ga0075370, IMG submission 71398) | Populus endosphere microbial communities from Tennessee, USA - Endosphere MetaG P. TD hybrid TD303-5 | ecosystem: Host-associated > Plants > Roots > Endosphere | place: USA: Tennessee... | reverse complement strand
TTCGTCGTGCAATCCGATCAACAGGTGCTGGGGACGACCGTCGCCTCGGTGACCTATCAGAACATCGTCGGCCAGCGGTACCTGGGTCTGTCGCTGGGCCGCCTGGGGGAACCGGGCGTTCTGCCCGCGGGAAGCGTCATCCCGGTCGAACGCACCGACCCCTCCTTTGACGTCGACACCCTGCTCAACGGCTACGAACCCTTGTTCAGTCTGCTCAACCCCCGCGACGCCGACAATCTGACCAAAGGCGTCATCCAGTCGCTGCAGGGCGACACGGGATCGATCACCGCGCTGGTCGACCAGACCTCGAAGCTGACCGAGACATTCGCCGGACGTGACGAGGAACTCGGTTCCGTCATCACGGATCTGAACACCGTAGTGGCCAACCTGGCCAGGCACAACGACGATCTCGATCACGTCATCACCGAAACCCGCAGCGTCGTTTCCACTTTCGACGCCCGCCGCCCCGAGCTTGTGGACTCGGTGGGGTCGGTCGCCAAGGTGGTGCGCCAACTGTCGACCATCTCCGACGAGGTCTATCCGTCGCTGAACGAGCTCGTCAACCGGGAGCCCGGGTTCGCGTCTCACATGGTCGGTCTCGAACCGCAGCTCGCGTTCACCGGCGCGAACCTACCGCTGCTGCTCAAGGGCTTCGCACGTATCACCAGTGAGGGTCCGTACGCCAACGCCTATGCGTGCGATTTGAACATCCAGGGCTTCTTCCCGGGACTCAACGACGTCATTCCGATCATCGTCGACGCCGCCTCTCCCGGACCGGGCACCCAATATTCGCCGAAGTGCAGGAACATGGGCAATGGCTGATCAAAGACCGCGGCGGCGCCGCGTACCACTCGAGGAACGCAACAAGACTTGGCTCGGGATCATCGCGGTCGCGGTGGTGGCGGTGGTCGTCGGCGCACTTCTGCTCGTCAAGGTCGCCAACGTGGGCTATCGGCACTACACGGCGCAGTTCCTGCAGGCCGCTGCGCTGCGCGTCGGCAATCCGATCACGATCGCGGGCATCCCCGTCGGCGAAGTCACCAGCATGAGACTCGCGGGAGACCACGTCGAAGCGGGCCTGAAGGTCCGCGACGACATAGCGCTGGGCGATCAATCGAGCGCGTCGATCAAAATAACCACCATCCTCGGATCCCGATACCTGTCGTTGCGGCCGGCCGGCGACGGGTCCGTACCCGACGCCACCTTCGACCTCGAGCACACCGAAGTTCCCTACGACCTTCAGGAAGCACTGGCCGACGTCACAACGACCTACGAACAGGTCGACTCGGACAGGTTCGCCGAAACGCTCGGCGTCCTCGGTCAGCAGCTACAGACCCTTCCTCCGATCGTCCCGCAGGCATTGGCCAACACCAAGACACTGTCGGAGATCATCGCCCAACGACGCGACCAGCTGGGTTCGCTGTTGAAGACCACCGAGACCGTGACGAATACCCTGAGGCGTCAGCAGGCCACGATCGGAAGCCTTGTCCGGCAGGGAAACTCGCTGGTCGGCGAGTTCGTGGCAAGACGCGACACCTTCCACGCGATGATGGCCGCCCTCACCAACCTGGTCGAAACGCTGAGTGGGATCGTCATCGACGACCGGCCCGAATTGGAGGAACTGCTACGTAACGTCCATGAGTTGTCGGGCATGCTCGCGCATCACGATGACCTGCTGCGCAGCACCCTGCAGTCCGGGCCGATCGCCTTGCGCGGACTTGCCAACGCCAGCGGGACTGGCAACGCGGTCGGATTCAACGCGCCCAACGGACTGCTTGTCGACTCCTGGATGTGCGCCATCAGCGAACGCGCCGAGCAGTTCAACATGATTCCGTACTTCCAGGACTGCAAATGAGAATCAAACTGCTCGCGATCGGCGCGGTCGTCCTCGTGCTCGCGATCGTGGGCGCCACGGTGATCTGGAACGTCGCCGAGGATGAACTGAACACCGTGACTGTCACTGCCCAGTTCGACAGTGCTGCAGGGCTTTACGACGGCAACACCGTCGCGGTACTGGGCATGCCAGTGGGCAAGGTCACGAAGATCACCCCCAAGGGTGGATACGTCGAGGTCGAGTTCACCGTGGACAAGGACGTCAAGGTGCCCGCGGATGCGCAGGCGGTGACGATCTCGAATTCGATCCTCACGGACCGCCAGATCGAGCTGACGCCGCCCTATCGCGGAGGTCCGACGCTGCAGAACGGAGACACCATCGGTCTGAGCCGGACTAAGACGCCGGTCGAGTTCGCGCGTGTTCTCGATGTTCTGGACAAGCTGTCGACGTCACTGCGTGGTGACGGCAAGGGCGGCGGACCGGTCGCTGACCTCGTCAATGCCAGCGCCGCCATAGCGGATGGCAACGGCCAGCAGATGAAGGGCTCACTCGGTGAACTCTCGAACGCGCTGCGGCTCAGCGCCGACGGTGGCGCGGTGACCCGCGACCAGCTGACGACGATCATCCGCAACGTCAGCTCACTGGTCGATGCCGCTGCAGCCAACGATGCGACACTCCGAGAGTTCGGCTCGAACGTCAGGGTGCTCAGCCAGGTCCTCGCCGACGAAGAGCTGGGGAGCGGGGATACCGGCAAGAAGATCAACGAGGTGCTGGTCCAGTTGGGCGAGGTGCTCGAGGCCAATCGGGACGCCATCAAGGGCACCGTCGACAACGCGAACACCGTGTCCAAGACGACCGTCGACCACCAGCGCGATCTCGCAGAGTTCCTCGACCTGGCGCCGATGACCTTGGACAACCTCTACAACATCATCGACCAGCGCAACGGCGCCGTCCGCGTCAAGGTGCTCACCGACCGGGTGCTGTTCGACACTCAGACGATGAAGGAGGTCTGCAACATGATGGGCCTGCGCCAGCTCGGTTGCAGCACAGGCACGCTGCAGGACTTCGGACCGGACTACGGGTTGACGTACATGCTCGACGGCCTCGCCGCCATGGGGCAGAAGTGACCACCCGACGGCGTGTCACCGCGCTGGCTGCCGCGGTGTGTGTGACCGTATCCAGCTGTGCGTCAGAGGGTTTGGCGAGCCTGCCGTTGCCGGCGCCCGGTACCGGCTCGGGCGGCTACACGCTGACAGCGATCTTCTCGAACGCGCTCAACCTTCCCGCCAACGCCAAGGTGAAACTCGCGGGCGCCGACGTCGGTCAACTCGAATCCATGGTGGCGCGCAACTACACAGCCGTGACGACGCTGCGCATCATGGACGGTGTACGGCTGCCCAAGGGCAGTACTGCGGAGCTGCGATCTGCCACTCCGCTCGGTGACGTCTTCATCGCCGTCAAGCCGCCGCCTGCTGCGAAAACCGATGCGCCGCTGCTGAAGAACGGCGACATCATCGAGCTGGACGCCACGACCGCAGCAGCCTCGGTCGAGTCGGTGCTCAGTTCGGCCGCGATCCTGGTCAACGGCGGCGCGGTGCGTAACTTCACCAACATCGTCAACGGCCTCGGCAAGGCGACCGGCGATCAGGGGCAGGCCTTCGGTGCCCTCATCAGCAAGACGAACCGAACGCTCGGGACGCTCAACGCGCGATCGGACCAGATCGCCAACGCGATGACGGAGACGTCGCGACTGGTGTCTGCAGTCGAGGCGAAAAACCAGACCCTCGCCGACGTGCTGGCGCAGGCCCGTCCGGCGACCGACACCCTGGCCGTCCACACCAGTCAGATCGCCGATCTGGTCGTTCAGGCCGGCGACGTCTCCGATCAGTTGCGCAAGTTCCCGTCGGTTGCGGGCACCGACACGAGCGGCCGCAGTGTGATCGCTGACGCCAATGAGGTGGCGAGGGCGTGGAACGACGTGGCGATGACCCCCGACGCCACGCTGTACGCCCTCAACCGGCTGATGCCGCCCTTCGTGAAATCGACCACCAGCAACGCGATCGCGGTCAACGCCAGCGTCGACCGCCTGGTCCTGGGATCCATCCCCGACATCGGATTCGCCGGTGACCCGGGATTTCACGGCCCCAAGCGATACAACTGGCATCAGATGGTCGGGTCGGTGCAGTACACGCTCTACCGACTGCAGGAGCGGATCGTCGGCAAGGGACCCGGTGTCCCGCAGGTGCCGGTGATCCCCAATCCGGATGTCCCGGGAGAGGTTGTGGTCGCGCCCCCGCCGCCACCCGGGGTGCTGGCGCCGCCACCCGCCACGCCGCCGGGTCAGGCGCCGCCGGCCTCCGTCCCGTTCGTCCCACCGAGGACGCCATGATCGTCACCGTCGCCGATCGCATCGTCGCCGTGGTGCGCGCCGGCCACCGCAGAAAGGCCTGGCTGTCTGCGGGTGCATTGGTCATGACGATGGTCGTGGCCATCGGATACCTGTCCCTCGGTGCACTGCAGGCGAATCCGTTGGCATCGACCTACCGGGTCACCATCGAACTGCCGGAGTCCGCGGGCCTGCTCCCGAATCAGGACGTCACGCTGCGGGGCGTGCGGATCGGCCGCGTCGACCGCCTCGACATCACACCGTCGGGCGTCAACGCACTCGTCAACGTCGACTCGGCGGTGGCCATCCCGGAGTCCAGCGACGTTCGCGTATCGGGTCTTTCGCCCGCAGGCGAGCAATACATCGACTTCACTGCACAGTCCGACATCGGGCCCTATTTGCGTGACGGCAGCATCATCACCCAGGGCAGAGCCACCGTTCCCGTCAGCCTGGCGGAACTATTGGCCAACGCCGACGGTGCGCTGGCACAGGTCGACACGGCCAAGATCGAGCTGATCAAGCGTGAACTGAGCCTGAGCAAGGACGGACCGCGCAAACTCGCGGACATCATCAACGGCGGCACCTTCCTGTTGTCCACCCTCGACTCCGTGCTGCCCGAGACCACCAACGTGCTGCGCAACGGCCGATCGGTGTTCACGCTTGTCGCCGACAAAAACCCCGGAATCGACGTCGCCGCAGGCAATCTCAACGAGACCTTCGCCGGGATCAGCAAGATGCGCGAGGGGTATCGCAAGCTCACCAACGAGGCGCCGAACACCTTGGCCGACGTCGACGCCCTGTTCACAGACAACTCCGACACCATGGTCCAATTGCTGGGCAACCTGACCACCACGTCGCGGCTGCTCTACCTGCGTGTACCCGCGTTGAACGCGTTGTTCCCGAACTATCGCACGTCGTTGCTGGACGCGATCGGCAGCACCATGCACGACAACGGGCTCTGGGCGACCGGTGACATCTACCCGCAGTATGCCTGCGACTACGGAACGCCACGGCTGCCACCGTCATCCGCCGACTATCCCGAACCGTTCATGTACACCTACTGCCGCGACGATCACCCGGGTGTGCTGGTTCGAGGTGCCAAGAATGCGCCGCGTCCGGCCGACGACGACACGGCGGGACCGCCTCCCGGCGCCGACCTCGGGCGCAAAACCGACCCGACACCACGGGGGCGCTTCACGATTCCGACACCGTACGGCGGGCCGACCCTGCCGATCGAGCCACCGCGCTGAACCGACACGAGGAGCTGACCAATGACCATGACCGCAGACAACGAGCAGGACATCGACGAGGTCGATCAGGAGGCCGGCGAGGACGACATTGCGTCAGAGCCCGACGCGGACCCTGTCGAAGGAGTCAAGGCCCGCCGCTGGCGCCGTCGAGCCATCGTCGGTGTTATCGCCTTGATTCTCGTTGGGGCGCTGAGTGCTTCGGGCTACCTCGGGTGGCGGCTGTGGCAGGAGCGGCAGGTCGAGCAAGCCGGAGCGCAAGCGCAGCAAGCGGCAATCGCCTACGCGGGGATCCTGACCAGCATCGACTCCGACAAGGTTGACGAGAACTTCGCTCAGGTGCTGGACGGCTCCACCGGCGAATTCAAGGACATGTACTCGCAGTCGAGCGTGCAGTTGCGTCAGCTCCTCATCGACAACAAGGCCTCGGCACACGGCGTGGTCCTGGACTCGGCGGTGCAGTCCGCATCCAAAGACAAAGTCATCGTGCTGTTGTTCGTGGATCAGTCCGTGTCGAACACCTCCGTGCCCGACCCGCGCGTCGACCGCAGCAGGATCAAGATGACCATGGAGATCGTCGACGGGCGTTGGCGTGCAAGCAAAGTCGAACTGCCGTGATCCTGCGCTCAGCCGTCGCTGTCGTGGCACTCGTGTCGGTGGTCGCCACCGCGCCGGCCGCGTCCGCTTCGGCACCGACCTTCTGTGATGAGCTGGGCGGTCAGTGGGACGGGCAGTTCTGCAGCACCTCGGTGGAGTCGGAGCGCAAAGCAGTTCGCAACATCAAGATGGCGTTGGCCGGCGATCTGGTGGACAACCCCACCATTCGGCAGTATCTGACCGACCTGATGAACAACTGGCGCGACGCGGCGCTCAAGATGGTCGCCGACAGCTTCGGCGAGCAACAATTCCAGACCTTCGAGCACGGTGACACGATGACGGCGGTCTTCCACGAGATGTACTCGGGCACCGTCGGCACCGACGCCCTCGCACACCCGAACGCGCCCATCATCAGCGACGCCTACCGCACCTTCACGTTCGCGGGCGGGCGAGAGGTGCGGCTGGCCGATCTGTTCAAACCGGGAGTCGACCACGGGGCCGAGATCCCGCGTCTGGGCGCACCGTTCATCGCCGCGGCTCTAGATGCCGCACCTCCGCCGCACCAGCCCGGCACCTATCCGTTCACCCTGGATCGCTGGACCCCGGACAAGGTGTACTCCGGCGGTTACCGGGCCTGGGCGCTGACACCCGACGAGTTGATTCTCTACATGCCCGACTACCCGGTCGGCCATGACACCCCGCTGGACTACACGATCGGTCGCATGCAGTGGGCGATGGACGGTGGCACCGTACAAGCACACATCCCGCTCGCGGCACTGAGTTCGATACTGCGCCCCGAGTTCGGCGGCGCATGATTTCCCCGGGCCGAAGTCCCCACTGCCAGAACCCTGTAACGCCATACTGGGCGGATGCCTGCTGCCGATCTGGTCGTCACCGGAACTGTCCTCACCGTCAATGAACAACAGCCCACCGCGGAGGCGCTCGCCGTGTCGGCCGGCCGCATCGTGGCGGTCGGGAGCAGGGCCGAGGTCGAGTCGTGGATCGGGCCGGACACCCAGACCGTGGACATCGGCGACGGCTGTGTGATGCCCGGTCTCGTCGAGGCGCATGGCCATCCGCTGATGGAGGCCATCGTGCTGTCGGACCGGATGGTCGACATCCGACCGGTCACGATGCCCGACGCCGGCGACGTCGTCGCGGCGGTCGAAGCGGAGGTCGCCAAGCGAGGCACCGATGGCGCCTACCTCAACGGCTGGGACGCGCTGCTGCAGACCGGGCTGCCCGAGCCGACGCTCGCGTGGCTCGACGGCGTCGCGCCGGACAACCCGCTGGTGATCGTGCACAATTCGGGCCACAAGGCGTATTTCAACACCGCCGCCGCGGCCCGCGTCGGACTCACGCGTGACACTCCGGACCCCAAGGGTGCGAGCTACGGCCGGGACGCGAACGGCGAACTGGACGGCAGCGCCGAGGAGATCGGGGCGGTGTTCCCGCTGCTCGCCGGCGCGATCGCGCCCACCGACTATCCCGCCATGCTGCATGCCGAGCTGGCCCGGCTGAACCGCGCAGGGCTGACGACGTGTTCGGAGATGGCGTTCGACCCGGTCTTCCGTCCGGTGATCGACCAGATGCGGGCCGATCTCACGGTGCGCCTACGCGTCTATGAGATTTCGAACGCCGCCATGGCCACCGACGAGGTGCCCGATAACGGCGACGACATGGTTCGGCAGGCCGGGATCAAGTGCTGGGTGGACGGTTCACCGTGGATCGGCAACATCGACCTGTCGTTCCCGTATCTGGACACGGAGGCCACCCGGGTCATCGGCATACCGAAGGGGTCGTGCGGCTGCGCGAACTACACCCGCGAACAGCTGACCGAGATCGTCGGCGCCTACTTCCCGAAGGGCTGGCAGATGGCCTGTCATGTTCAGGGCGACGCGGGTGCCGACACCATCCTCGACGTCTACGAAGAGGCCCTGCGCGAACATCCGCGTGACGACCATCGGCTGCGTCTCGAGCACGTCGGGGCTATCCGCGACGACCAGCTTCAGCGGGCTCACGAACTCGGCATCACCTGCAGCCTGTTCGTCGACCAGATCCACTACTGGGGTGACATCGTCGTCGACGGCCTGTTCGGGCCCGAGCGCGGAAACCGCTGGATGCCATGCGGTTCGGCAGTGGCGACCGGGATGCGGATCTCGCTGCACAACGACCCGCCCGTGACGCCCGAGGAGCCGCTGCGCAACATCAGCGTGGCGGTCACGCGCACAGCGCCCAGCGGGCGGGTGATCGGTCCGGAACAGCGGATCTCGGTCGACCAGGCCATCCGCGCTCAGACCATCGACGCGGCGTGGCAGCTGCACTCCGACGATGCCATCGGATCGCTGGAGGTGGGCAAGTACGCCGACATGGTCGTGCTGTCGGCCGACCCGCGGGAGGTGCCGCCGGAGACGATCGCCGACCTCGAGGTACGCGCGACGTACCTGGCGGGCCGACAGGTTTATACGAAAGACAACTGACACCCAGCCGGACATGGCAGGCTGAAAGCATGTCTGACCTGGCTGATCCGCGCTTCCTCGACGACCGCATCGCCCATTGGGCCGAAACCACGCCCGACGGCGAGGCGATGACCTACTTCGAACGTTCCTGGACGTGGGCGGAGTGGAACGACCGCGTCCGCCGGTTGGCCGGTGCGCTGAAGGAACGCGGCATCGGACGCGGCGACGTGGTGGCGTCTCTCGACAAGAACCATCCCGCATGCGTCGAACTGACCCTTGCCGCCGCATCGCTCGGCGCGGCCAATGCGATCATCAACTTCCGTCTGGCCGCCGATGAACTCGACTATGTGCTCAACGACTCCGGGGCGAAGGTGCTCGTCGTCGGCAAGGAACTGCGGGGCAACGTCGACAAGATCCGCGACAAGCTCGACCATGTCGAGCACGTCATCGAGGTGACGCCGGAAGGCGAGGACGGCGACGAATACGAGGCCCTGCTGGCCGCCGCCGAACCGGTGGGCCGCGGCGACGATGTCGAGCCCGATGACGTCGCGATCATCATGTACTCGTCGGGCACCACCGGTCGCCCCAAGGGCGTGGAACTGACGCAGGCCAACATGATCGCCCACACGATCAATGCGCATGAGGGGTTCGAGTTCGACCCGGGCGACAAGAACATGGTGTCGATGCCGCTGTTCCACGTCGGCGGATCGTCTTACGTACAGTTCGGAATTCACGACGGATTCCCCAGCATCATGACGCGCGAGGTCGATGGCGCATCGCTGGCCGGTGCAATTATGCAGGGCGCCAACAGAACATTCCTCGTGCCTGCGGTCCTGGCGAAGGTGCTCGACTCCGGTGAGGACGCTGTCAAGCTGTTCGGAGCGCTGAAGACCTTTGCCTACGGTGCGTCGCCGATGCCGCTGCCGTTGCTGCGTCGTGCGCTGGAGGCATGGCCGGACACGGATTTCATGCAGGCGTACGGGCTGACCGAACTGTGCGGCGTCATCAGCCATCTGCTTCCCGAGGCTCACCGCGATCCCGGCAAGGAAGAGCGGTTGTCCAGTGCCGGGACACTCGTTCCCAATGCCGAGGTACGGGTCGTGGACCCCGACACCCTCGATGAGGTACCCGAGGGTGAGCAGGGTGAATTGTGGTTCCGCTCACCACAGTTGATGAAGGGCTACCACAACAAGCCCGAGGCGACGGAGGAGGCGATCACCGAAGACGGCTGGTTCCGCACCGGTGACATCGGGCGCGTCGACGACGGTGGCTACATCTTCGTCGAGGACCGGTTGAAAGACATGATCATCTCCGGCGGCGAGAACATCTACTCGATCGAGGTCGAGCGGGTGCTTGCCGAACATCCCGCGGTGGTCGACGTCGCGATCATCGGAATCCCCGACGACAAGTGGGGTGAAGTGGTCAAGGCCGTTGTCCAGCTCGAGGGTGAGGCGTCCGAAGAAGAGCTGATCGCCTTCGCCCGAGAGCGATTGGCCGCCTACAAGTGCCCGAAGTCCGTCGATGTCCACGACGAGCTGCCGCGCAACCCGACCGGAAAGATTCTCAAGAAGGATCTGCGCAAGCAGTACTGGGAGGGCCGCGACCGCTCGACGGTCTAGGGGCCTTCGACCGGGATCACGACCTCGTTGCGACGACGGAACGGAAGCGTCCACGGCGGATCGTAGAACCACGCGACCGGGTCACCGGTTGCTTTGATGTCGTTGTCCAGCAAGGATTTCCGTAGCTCGTCAACGCGACGGGCGACCGAGGCCGGGCCTCGGTCGCCGCTGAACCGCAGCACCGCTACCGTTTCGCCCGGCACGGGCACCAGCCGGACTTTGTCATCGTCGGGTTCGGGGAGGGTCTCCATCGACCACTTCGACGGCATGAAGAATCGAATGACCCACTTGTCGTCAGCTGTCCGGGATTGCGCCACGGGCGCGGTCATTGCGATTTCATCCGCCGCCTGCTGCCCGACGGGTGCGGTCATCGCGATCGTCTCGTCACGATGGTTGGCCCCGAAGATGTAGCCGGCCAGACGGCGGAAGCCGATGTTGCGCGCGCGGTCCTCGTCGCCGCTGACGGTGGTCTCGGCCGCGATGCGCGGTCCGTAGCGACGTATCTCTACCTCGTCGGTCAGTTTCGACGCCAGGTAGTGGGGCTCTTCGGTGCCCACCCGGATGCCGACGATCGACAGCAGAGACTCGGCGACCTGGCCGGGGATGTCGATGAGTCTCATCAGCGGTTCAGCGCCCAGATGTGGGTGGACAGCGCGGTGGCGAATGCACACCACGCGGGATAGGCGGCCAGCGGCGCGGCCTTGGTGCCTCGGACGGCAATCGAGCGCCTGGTCAGGTCCGCGCTGCTGACTGTGAGCGCGGCCGCGGCGATTGCAGAGGTTCCGAGCCGGCGCTGGTTGAAGAACAACCACGACCAACTGCCGTTGAGCACCAGGTTGGCCACGAGCGCGACGATGTAGGCGCGACGCTGCTGATGCTGGCCGCGTTCTTCGAGGTCGTCCAGGGTGGCCGCCGAGGTCCCGGCGATGTCCGCGTAGAGCACCGGCCACACGATCGGAAACGCCTGTCGCGGAGGCTGATACGGCGGTTTCTTCAGCTTCGCGTACCACGCCGACTGTGCGGGACGGCTCGCCAGCCCGCCAAGCACGGCGGTGGCCGTCACGGCGAGGGCGGTCGGCACCAACGTCTTGATCTGCACGCGCGACTCCTTTCCAGATATTTAAGTATCTGAAATATAACCAGGAGTGTACGACGCTAAACCCTCACCAGCCCATCGATCCGGGTACGCCTTTGAACGGGCCGGCGATCCAGCTGGTCACCCACCCGCCGTAGAAGTTCCCGGGTTGGGG